>ODAI011342670.1_pt1 | contig 57397 bp, 77 predicted proteins | sample 1539321 | NCBI WGS metagenome assembly ODAI01 (sample SAMN02144231, study PRJEB22623) | gut metagenome | biome: sheep rumen | host: Ovis aries | place: New Zealand | reverse complement strand
CGGGCGGGTCAGCTGCACCAGGCCGACGGCCGCCGAGGGTGAAGAGGTCAGCACGGCGCCGAGCTGGTCCGGATCCGCGCCGGCCGGGGTCAGCTGCCGCCCGGAAGCTGCTGCCTCGGCGGCGACGGCCCGCGGACGGCGGCGGCGAAAACGTTTTCGCAAAAGGTAAAAAAGGTCGGCTTTTATTGTCAAATATGGTAGGTACTGTGGGGGCCCAGGGTGCCGGGGCCGGGCTTCGAGCGCACCATTTCGGTAGATAGCATGCAAAATTTTGGATTTCATTCACATTTGGGCCCAGAAAAAAAGGCCCCTCGCGCGCGGTCTATAGAAGGGATCTTCCAGACCTTCACGCGAGGGGCCTTCGCAAAAACAGAATTCTTGTGTTAGCTGATTTTCAGATATGCCCTGCAATCATTCAGTAACGTATTCAGTAATAGCATTATATTTTTCCATACAGAAGAAAATTTTTGACGATGATGCCAGCACTCGCAGGGGAAGTCTTCTGGAGGGCGCGACCGCGAAAAAACGCTATATTTCGTGCTTGAAGGCGCGAAAATACCCCGTATCTTGTGTGATACGGGGTATCTGTGCGGAGAAGAAGGGATTTGAACCCTTGCTGCCCGTTAGGACACTACTCCCTTAGCAGGGATTTACGAAAGTGTTGTATTTCAATGCTTCTCGGCGTGTCATTCAGTAATAGCACCGTAATAGAATTTTCAACGAATGGCGTTGATTGCTTTGATTTTGTCGTCGAGCGGGACGCGAACATAGTTCTTGAGCGTGGTCAGATAGTTGGCGTGGCCGCCGACTTCGGCGATGATGCCGCCCTGGACGCCGGCCGTTGTCATCTCGGAGAAGAAATAGTGCCGGCAGGTGTGCGGCGGCAGCTCGCGGAGGCCGGCGCGGCGGATGGTCTCCCAATAGGCAGCATAAAAATTGTCTTCGTTCATCTCCAGCAGCTTTGTCTTGCGGCGCGGAATGATTGCTGTAATCAGCGGCTTTATCCGGTCATGTATCGGGATTTCGCGGTTGATGCCTGCTTCGGTCTTGATGCCGCCGATCATGTAACTTTCCTGCAGATGGATGTTTTCCAGCAGGATGGTGGAGAGCTCGCCGTAGCGTAGGCCCGCGTAACACATGATGAGGATGTACGCGGTGAAGGGGTGGGAGGCGTAATCGGCCCAGAGGGCGCTGATCTCGTCCTGCGTCCAGCACTCGCGCTTTGCCTTCGGCTGATCAAAGGGAATTTCCAAATAGTCCGTCTTGTTGTATTGGACGATTTCGCGCTTGATGGCGAGTTTGTAGAGGTGAGAGAGAATCACCTTCATGTCACGGGCGGGATAGAAAGACGACGTGTGCGAGACAATCTCGTCTTCCATGTCAGCGACGGTCAAAGTGCTGATGCCGCGGAATTCAAGAGCGGACCAGCGCGCCCAGGCATAGGACAGTTTCTGCCGCTGAGACGCGGAAAGGGCGTCATAATCCTTGCTGACGGTATACAGCTCGTAAAGGTCGTGGAGGCTCATGTCCTCCGGGCGGCCGCCCTCGGCCTTGAGCGTTGGCAGGGCCGCGATTGCGTCCGTCTTCTTGGTGAAGCACCGGGAGACGGTCTTTTTTTGTCTGCGGCCGTTCTCGTCCGTCCACCAGCCCAGCACCTGCGTTGCCATCCAGCGCCCACTCGGCAGCTGAAAGACGGTGCCCTGGCCGTTGCCGCGCTTCTTCCGGCCCTTCGGCTTCGGCTCCTGGCGGATCCCGCAGAAGTTGCAGAAGACAGACCCCTCCGGGATCTCCTTGCCACACTTGCGGCAAATCATGTTACCACTCCCCCACTGGCGGCAAGCGAAGGATCAGCCTTGCGAACAGGCGCCTTCCGGATCTGATAATGCCCGTCGACCGGCTTTTCGAGCAGGACGCGGTCCCGCACCATGCGGCGGATCAGCTTTTCGAGGTCTTCACGCAGAATTGTGTCATCAGCTGAGCGAATGGCCTTGATCATCTCATGACGAAAAGCGATATGACGGGGCTGAGAAGAGAGATAGTCAAAAATCATCGGCGTCACCCGGTCGTCAAAGTCCTTGACCACCTGCCGACGCGCGGCGGCTTCTTCATACTTGCGACGCACCCGGGCCATATAGGCATTCACGGCGGACACCTGGGCGGCGGAAACGGTATAGGGCACAGAATCCGAAACTATGCTGTTCCAGATGCCGAATCTCTTGCAATACTGGTTGTAGAGCGGGAGAAGATCCTGCCATTCGGCAAAGGCCGCGTCTGCCTCCGGGATGGATTCACCAACCATCTCCCGCTCCAGCACGGTGAGGCGGGCATACATATGGTCCGCGTTATGCTTGCAGGCCCACCAGCGATTCCACTCCTGGCGGGTCCGCACCGGGTGACCGTCAATGCGCCGGCCGTCGTCTTCGCCGTCATCAAAACCATTGTCTGTGCGCTCAATGCCGGCAGTCATTCTGAACGTCACCGTCGGCGGGTGACAGCGGCGATAGATGAAGCTGCCGACCTGAACCAGGATAGCGAAGCCAACTATTCCGCCAATGACAATGAAAACCCATTTCGCCGCCTCAAACAATTCGGCCATATCATCACCTGCCCCACGGCCCAATAATCACATTGCCTGCGCACCTGTCTCTTCCGTGTAGCGCTCAGACGTTGTCAGAAAAGTGATATACGCGTCCAGCGCATGGCGTCCTTCTTCGTTCAACTGACGCATGCTGAATATGACTCGCATCTCATCAGCTGACAAATCAATGTTTGCATCCGGTGCGGCGTCATAGCCCAGAAGATAGTCAATGGACACGTGAAAGAACGTCGCAATCTTGATAAGCGTTGCAAAGTCTGGTTCGGAAGTGCCACGTTCATATTTGGTATAGGTCGTTCTATGGACACCAATTGCATGGGCCACATCTTCTTGCTTAAGGCCCAGTTTTTCACGCAATTCTGCCAGTCTTTCCATACCAGTCACCCCTGTCTACATTATAAGTGAAGAATGTTCACTTTTCCACAGTGTGAAGAAATTTCACATTCGGGCTTGACAAGTGAAGAATCTGCACTTATAATCCATGCCGAGGTGACGATCCTTCACAAACGGAGGTGAGAAAGTGAATCGACTGGCTGAATTGAGGGCGAAGGCAGGATTGAAACAGCAGGACGCCGCGGCGATGCTCGGAATTGACAGGTCTACCATTGCGAAATGGGAGACGAATATTGCCTTCCCGCATTCCAGCAAGCTGCCGATGATTGCCCGGATTTACAACTGTTCCATTAGTGACCTGTACGCAGAGCCGAAAAGCGCGGAAGAATCCAAATAAAGCGATAAGAGGGGGTGAGCGGATGACCATGCAGGAGATTCTCAGAAGCGACAAAGACTTTCTGACGCCGGAGGACGTGCGGGAAGTGCTGGGGTGCATGCCCTACAGCATCAACGTGCAGGCAAAAGAGGACCCGGCAAAGCTGGGCTTCCCGGTGATCGTCATCGGCACGCGGGTGAAGATCCCGCGGCTGGGGTTCATCCACTTCATGACCTACGGAAACGCGCCCGTGGTGGTGCCGAAAGAGGGCCTTCGCCGTGCGGGATGAGGGATTCTCCGCGGAATGGCTGCGGGCGCACTACGCGAAAATGGGAAAAGCCGTTCCGGAGGACATCGAGAAGCAGCTGCGGCGGATGAAGGACGGCCCGGCCGGGGCGGATCAGGCCAAAATGCCGGCGCCCAAAGAGGGAAAACGCCGGAAATACGGCAACGAGCCGACGGAACGCGGCGGGATCCGCTTCGACAGCCGGCACGAGGCCGACGTGTGGGATCAGCTGACAGCCAGGGTGCAGGCCGGGGAGGCGCTCGCCGTGATCCGGCAGGTGCCCTTCCCTCTTCCGGGCGGAGTGAAGTACATTGCCGACTTCGTGACGCTGGAGAAGGACGGAAAATTCCGCGTGATGGACGCGAAAAGCCCGGCGACACGGAAAAATGCCGTGTACCGGCTGAAAAAGAAGCAGATGAAGAACTGCCTGGGGCTTGAGATCGAGGAGGTGTGAGCGGTGGAAGCGCTGACGCTGCAGCGGAGATGGTGGAAAGAGGGCGAGGCCTGCACCAACCGGGACGAGGAAGCCCAGAAGGAGGGCGAAATGGACAGCTATGAGGAGAAGATCCGCTGGATCGACCGGGGAGACCGGCTGCCGACGGCGGACGACGCGGACAGATGGGGCTGCGTGCTGGCGCTGCACTCCATGCAGGGGGCCATCGTGACGCACTGGAAGCTGGTGGAAGGAAACCGGTTCATCTACGCATGGACGCACACGCCGAAGGGCCCGCACATCAAGGACACATACAGCTATCGGGCGTTCTGAAAGCGCCCAACATGCGCACGTAGCTCAAGGAGAAGAGCCCGGGGCGGCGGGATTCACCCCTTCCACGCCGCGCCGAGGATGCCGGTGCAAGTCCGGCCGGGCGCGCCAGCCCCCACAAGGGGCCCTCCTACATATAGGCCGGTGTCTGGCTGGGGCGCCGGCCCCCTGCCCGGGAAAGACGCAGCCCGGGCAGGGTTACCCCGGCAAACAAAAATGCCGCACATCACGGGACTGATGTACGGCGCGGACTGCGGGTCGCGTCCATGCACATGATACCACAAAAGGGCGGATTGTGCAAGGCGGAATCCCGGGAAAGGAACAGCCCATGAACGAAATGCGGGTCGACATGACGACAAGGAACGAAGGCGGGCAGCTCGCCCTGCTGGACTCCATCGCGGCGGAAATCACGTACTACGCGGGGGCGCTGGCGCAGAACATTCTGCAGATCGGGCGCTGCTTCGCGCAGGCGAAGGAGATCGTGCCGCACGGGGAATGGAAAGCCTGGGTGGAAGGGAACACCCCCTTCGAGGAGCGAACGGTGAGCCAGTACATGCAGGTTTACCGGCGCTTCCAGGGCGTGGCGGTGCCGAACATCGGAATCGGGGCCATGGTCAAGATGCTCTCGCTTCCCGCGGGAGAGGAAGAGGCCTTCCTGCAGGAGCACCAGGTCGGCGAAATGACGGTCCGGGAGATCGGCGCGGCGGTGCGGTCCTGGAATCAGGGCGCCAAGGCGGAGATCAGCGAGCCGGAGGCGGCGGACAAACCGGCCCGGACGGAACAGCCGGCGGCGGACGAAGGCCTTCTCGACAAATTGCGCGCGGAACAGGCACGCGTATACGAGATCCAGGAGCAGTATGGAGACCTGTTCGACCAGTACCAGGCCATGCGCGCGGAAAATGAGGAGCTCAAACGGCAGGCCGCGGAGACGGAGGCCTTCATTCAGGCGATGGACGCGCGGCACGAAGCCGAACAGGCGGACACCCTGGACGAAATGAGCCGGCAGGCGCACACGGAGGAGGAGCCGGACGAGCTGACGCCCTTCCTGCTCGGCGTGGCGGTGTCGTCCTTCATCGGGAAGTGCGCGCGGATCCCGCTCATGCGGGGAGAATTCAGCCGGATGGACTGGAATCAAAAGCGGGCCTGGGTGGAGGAGATCGACCGGGTGCGCGAATGGCTGAACATGGCCAGCGAGGCCGTGGGCGTGGTGGATTGCGAGGTGGTCCACCATGGCTGACAGCATCCAGATTGTTCCGCGGCAGGAAAACGAGGGCATGATCCAAAATGCCGACGCCCAAATGGCCGTCATCCGCGCGGCGGTGCAGGAGATCATGATGCCGGTGATGCAGAACATGGCCGAGATCATGCAGCACACGAACGAAGCGCTGACGGCGATTGCCCTGCAGCAGGAGGCGCAGACCCGGCGGATGGACGCGCTGGAGAAGCAGGGCAGCTGGTCGACGACGGTGACGGCCCGGCAGGCGCGGTACCTGAACGAAGGGATCCGGGAGCGGGCGGCGCTGCTGCTGGCAAAGCACGGGGTGACGGACCGGAAGAGAATCACCCGGCTGGCAAACATCATCCGGAAAACCGTTTTCGCCCGGTACGGAATCGGCAGCATCAGCGAAGTGCCCCGGTGTGAATATCCCGTGGCGCAGAAGATGATCAGCGACTGGCTGAGCGTGCAGAAGATCCGGGAGATCGTGAGGCCGTAGAGCGCGAAGGGAGTGTGAGGGGCGACCGCAAAGCCCCTCACTCCCCCGTGACAAAAAGAACAACGGGCACTGCACCGCCCGGAGGGAGAAAAGCATGGAACAGATGAGCTATATCATGCTCTTCACGGACTACGCCGATACCGTGGACGAGCTGAGCGACGAGGACGCGGGGCGGCTGCTCAAGGCGCTGCTGCACTACGGCCTCGGAGAAGAAGAGCAGAAGCCGGCGGGCGAGGCGCGGCTGGTCTACAGCATGCTCAAAAAGCAGATTGACCGGCAGCGGGAGAAGAGCGCCGGCCTGTCCGCCACCAGGGCGAACGCGGGCGGCAAGGGCGGACGGCCCCGGAAGAAGGCCGAGACCGCGCCGGAGACGGAGAGCGGCGAGCTGCCCGGGCAAATGAGCCTGATGGACCTTGCAGAGGAGGCCGGCGAGGCGGGAAACCTGATCCTCTTTCCCGTGAGAGACGAAAAAGCAAAAAAAGCAATTGCTTTTTCGGAAAAGCAAGAAAAGCATTTGCTTTCTGAGAAAAGCAAAACGGAATATATAGAAGAAAAAGAAGAAGACAAAGAAGATAGAGAGATGGATGATGATCATTCAACAGCTGGTACCAGCATCACGGGCGCGCGCGAGGAGCTGACGGCGGCCCCCAGGCGGCAGACCAGCCGGCTGATGATCTCCATGGAGGCGGCGATCCGGACCGGCGGCTGGCGGAAACTGTACGGGGAGGGCTTCGGCCTGCTCGAGGAGCTGATTCACAGAGACGTCTATCCGCTGGATCTGGTCGAGGCTGCCATCTTCCGCACGGACACCCGGGCCAAGCGCGGAAACCTGAACAGCCCCATCAGCTACACCATCAGTCTGCTGAAAGACTGGATCCAGCGGGGCATCCGGACCGCCGGCGACCTTGAAAAGGCGGACGCCCTCTGGCGGGAATACGGCGTCACGGATCTTGACTGCGAGCTGGCCCGCGAAACGGGCTGAATCCCATCGACGGGCGAAGGGCGAAGGGGACTTGACCCAAAATGCGCCGGCACATAAGAACAGCAAAGGGCGGAGGCGCGAAGGGGTGCAGGGGGCGACCGCAAAGCCCCCTGCGTCACCAGCCATTCAGAAAAGGGGGTGGAGGAGACGGAGGAGGAAATCACCTATCCGCAGGGGCAAGGCGTGATTCACTACACGAGCAAAACCACCTGCTGCGTATGCGGGAAGCCCTACGAACCGACGGTGACCTGGGGCTGGCGGGCCAAAAAGACCGGCCAGCGCACCGTGGACGGCGTTGTCTACAGATGGACCGGCGGGGAAACCGTCTGCTCCTACACCTGCCAGCAGCTGACGGGCAGCGGGGAGGACGGGGGCGACAATCGGAAAACGCCCCTGGACCACACGCAGAAGGTCATCATCTGGCAGCTGAAACAGCAGGGCGTCAGCGCCGCGAACATCATCCAGCAATTTCACATCGGCATGATGCGCTTTCACGACATCATCTGGGAGATTGACCAGGAGATGGAGGGCAAAGAGCCGCCCGCGCCCGTCGAATGGATGGACGCCGGGCGGGTGAAGCCGGCGGAAACATCATCCGTCAGCGCCGGCGGCGCTGCCACCGTCTCCGGGGCTACCGCCCGTTCTCCGCTGAAAACTCCCACCGGGGAGTTTTCCGGGCGCTACGAACCCACAGGGGAAGGCAAAGAGACGGGACTCTCCCCCATCGAGCTGGCGGCGATTCTCCGGGACCGCAAAGCGCGCATGAAGCCCAAGGAGATTGCGGAGAAGTACGGCAGGCCGCTGGAGGAAATCGAGAGGATTCTCGCCGAAAACCCGCCGCCCGACAAGAAGAAAAAGCCCCGGAAGCCCTACGAGGAGACGGAAAAAGGCCGCCTGCACGCCGAGCGGCTCAAGGCGCAGGGCGAAGGGGCCAGGGCGGAGGGCGAAGCGTCCAGGGCGGAGGGCGAAGGGAGTGTGAGGGGCGACCGCAAAGCCCCTCACAGGCCGGCGGGAACCTCATCCGTCAGCGCCGGCGGCGCTGCCACCTTCCATACAGGGGAAGGCACAAAGTTAGCGGAACGGGAGAAGAGCATGAGCAGGACAAAGCTGCAGACGGTAGCGGTGCAGAGTGAGACGGGGACATACGTCCTCAAGATCGAGACCGAGGAGATTGTCTTCACGGCGGAGGGCCAGACGATCCACCTGCCGCCGAAGGTATGGGCGGCGCTGGCGGAGGAATTGCCCGAAGTATTGCGCATGCTCGCGAAGGAGGGCTGACATGGACGAAAGAGAGAAGCCGGAGGAAGTGCCGGCGGCGGATCCGGTAAAGAACATGCGGACATTCTTCCCGGCCAGGCTGCGGGAGCTGCTCACACAGACCGGGCTGACCCAGACGGACCTGGGGATACAGCTCGGCATCAGCCGGCAGGCCGTGGGCAGCTTCTTGGACGGGAGCACCATGCCGGCGCTGGACACCCTGGTCAAAATCGCGGCCCTGTTCGGCGTGAGCACGGACAGCCTGCTCGGGCTGGATCCTCCGGGCGACGCGTTCAGCCTCGGCCGGGAGCTGACAGAGGCCATGTGGAAGGCCGTCGGCATGCTGCTGGCCCTGGAGGGCTACGCCGACGACAACGAACCCCTGCGGATCAACATCATGTGTCTGCGAACAGACATCGAAACCCTTCTGCGGATGAATGCGGAAAGGGCGGAGGCCATAGGCCATAGGCCATAGTCCCTGGAGGGCGAAGGCCGCGAAGGGGTGCAGGGGGCGAGCGCAAAGCCCCCTGCGGAACATCAGACAAGCCAGCCGAAGGCTTGAATATACACAAACGACACAAAAGGAGGACGCTGCACAATGAACACCATGGAGACCACCAAGCTGCGGGTGCGCATCACGACGACCGAGGAGATGCTCGGCACGGCTTCGGCCAATCCGGAGATTCACGACGAGTTCATCGCTTCCAACGCGCCCGACGCGCCTTCCCGCGAGGAAGAAGTCGCCGCCCTGGGCACGGAGGCCGTGATCGAGAAGAGCAAGACCATCTTCCCGAAGGACGAGAGCGGCAGGCCGTTCCTGTGGGACTACCAGATCCGGGGCTTCTTCAAGGATGCCTGCGGGGCGCTGCGCCGCGTATCGAGCACCAAGAGCTCGAAGCTCAAAGCGTACAAGAAAGAGATTGACGGCCTGATTTTCGTCAGCCCGCGCAAAGTGGCCATCAGCTTCCCCGGCACCATCGGAGACTGCCAGCGGCCGCTGCGCGCCCAGACCGCGCAGGGCGAGCGCGTCGCCCTGGCCAACAGCGAAGCCATCCCGGCCGGCGCCGTGATCGAATTCACCGTGGAAACCCTTGTTCCCGAAGACCTCGCGTACGTCCGCGAATGGCTGGACTACGGCGTCTTCCGCGGCCTCGGCCAGTGGCGCAACTCCGGCAAAGGCCGCTTCACCTGGGAGGAGATCAAGGGGTAAAGGCGCAGGCCGCGAAGGGGTGCAGGGGGCGACCGCAAAGCCCCCTGCGCCAGCTGCGCAGAGGCGCCGCATTGCCCGGCCTGGCCGTGCTTGTCAAGGCATTGCTTGGAACTGAAACGGCATGGGATTGCACGTACATGATTGGCTGAGCAGGGGCAAGGCTATGAAGTCAATGCAAGGACTTGCAACGGCATTGCGTAGTCAGCAAAGAAACGCACCGGCAGAGCGCTGATGTGACGGGCGAGGGCAAGGAACAGAGAAGCCGGGCAGAACGATGGCAAGGAGAGTCAAGGCGCAGCCCCGCGATGGCTGCGAATCGAACAGAGCAGGATGCTTTGGCATAGCCCCGAACGGCGGAGGCGTGGCTGCACAGAGATGGGCAGAGGCTTAGCGCATCGCCGATGCGCTATGGCATGGCGCGGATGGAACGGCATCGGCAAAGCGGAGCAAGGCGAAGCGGGGTGAAGCGAGGGCAAAGCATCGGCTTGAGGCGCGAGGCCGGGGCGAGGAGAAGCGCGGCCATCATGGCACCGAATCGCAGCGGAATCGCGAGGCGGAGCAGAAAAACGTTCGGCACTGGAAGAGCGTTGTTAGCTAAGAACAGCCGCGGCACTGACTGCACTTCCCACCGCAGAGCGGCACAGCAGAGGCAGAGCGAAGCAACGATCAGATGAGAACGGGCGTAGGAAGCATGGAGGAGAAAGGCAGCGGCAATGCGTCGGAGTGAGGGGCCCTGCGGGGGCAGGGCAAGGCCAGGCAAGGATAGGCGAAGCGCTGCGGAGAACAGCCGCGGCACGGCACTGCACAGCGTGCTCGGCATGGCGGCGCCGCGGAACAGCGGGCCGGAGCATTGCGCGGGGAAGCCAGGGCAAAGCGGTCCGTAGACCGGCGGTGACAGGCCAGGGCAGAGTCAGCTGAGAAGGGTACGGAACTGCTGGGGCATAGCATGGCTCAGAGGGGCAGCGGCATAGCATAGACCCGCGCTGAGAAGGCATAGCATAGACCAGCCGCGGCATAGCATTCACAGGCAGCGACGCGCCGGGCGGAGGCATTGCGTACGAACGCGGAGCAATGCGCGGAGACGGAAGAACATAGAAACGCCGTGATTAGCCGGGCCTGGAAATGCCGGGGCGTTGTGCGGCGTTGCACAGAACAGCGGGAAAGGCGGTGGAGTCGCGAAGCATTACCACGACAGGCAAAGGCAGCGAAAGGCCGTGCGCTGACAGCGGTGCAGCGGCGGAGCGGCGGGCAGACCAGCGCGCAGAGCAATGGCTATGATTGGCTCAGCCGTGAAACGGCGTTGATCAGCATAGGCGGCCATGCGAGGGAAGAGCTCAGATCAGCAAGGATAGGCAGCGGAAGTGCATAGACACCATCTGCTTCCCCGGGCAAAGGCTTTGATCCGCCAGGAATTGCACCGCATGGAAACGCGGGGGCATGGGCGCGCGTTGCGATGAATCGAGAAGCGGCGGCAGGGTAAGGCGAGGTAACGCGCGGTATAGCAAGGCAAAACCAGGGCATCGCACAGACAGGCCACGCGAGGAGAGGAGAAGGCGAAGCAAGGGAACGCGACGCCGTGCGCTGATTTGCAAGGGCTTTGCGGTACAGAGCGTTGATATGGCAAGGCGGGGCAAAGCCAGCCAGAGCAGCGGCAAAGCGGTGAAGGGCCTGGCACGGAACAGCTGAGGCAGGGAACGGCGTCATGACGCGGGGAAGCGCTATGGAATAGCTTAGCGGCGCGGGGCGAAGCGCGGCCAAGACCGGCAAAGGCATTGCAGGGCCAGGCGGCGCGTGGCGCGGCGCGGCAAAGACCAGCAAAGGCATCGCAAAGGCCAGCGTAGCAATGGCATTGAATCGCTCATCTATGACCGGCACGGGAATAGCGTTGACTGGCAAAGCGGGGGAAACCTCATCCGTCAGCGCCGGCGGCGCTGACACCTTCCCCATAGGGGAAGGCGCAAAGTTACCGGAGAGGCGCAAGGGCTTTGCGCGGCGGCGCGGGGCTTAGCCACGAAACGGCAAAGCAATAAAGGGCCAAGCGATGGCAATGCCAAGACCTTCGAGGCGTGGCAGCGGCAGAGAAAGCGAAGAGTTGCGAGGGCAGAGGAAAGTTCCGCGCCGCCCAGAAGAGCCGGCAATGGCATAGCATTCCGATGTCCTGACTTGCGACGGCACTGCATGGAAACGCAGCGGCAAAGATTCGCTATGACTGGCCGGGCCTGGAAATGCGTCGGCATGGCTGTCCTAAGCGATGGACGCAATGCGAGAGCATAGCACGGTGATCAAATGCAAAGTATGCGATGGCTATGATAAGCACGGAGACGCAAAGCATGGGCGAGGCGTGACAGGGCAGTGCAATGCTGAGCCTGGCACAGAAAAGCCGCGGCGCGGATGAGCACAGAGAGCCCTGCTGCGGCTGCGAATGGCAAAGCCGAGACCAGGTACTGCACGACCGAGGAGGGAAAGCATGGACGAACAGGAGATCCGGGACGCGCTGGCGGAAATCATCGAGTATTTCAGCCGGTGCAGGGAAAACACCTTAGCCGGAAGCGCGGCGGACAAGAAATTCAAGGCATACGTGGACGCGGTAAAGGCGTCCATGACGGCGCTGAGAGACTCGGAGCCCGTGGAGCCGATCAAAAGCCAGCTTGCCGGCAGCGTTTACTCCATATGGCAATGCGGGAATTGCAAAGGCTGGCTGCGGATCACAGACGTTTATTGCGGACGATGCGGAAGGAGGATACGCCGGGATGCAGGAGAAGGGGCAGACGTTTGACCGGTATTATAACGAGCTGCGCGCGGATATTGCCCGGCAAGGGCTGTCAAAAGCCGTGCTGGAGCGCGCAAAGGTCATCCTGAGCTACATCAAATCAGCAGGCGTCAACGAGGTGACCTTGCGTTACGTCAGGGATGACCTGCAGGAAATCTGGTATCTGTGCAACATCGCGACGGAGCCGCCGGAGGAAGAAGATGAGGACTATTGACGCGGACGCGCTGATTGAGCGCACAAGAGCGCACGGACAAAAGATTGCCTATGTCGATAGCTTTATTCAGGACATCAAAGAAGCCCCAACCGTCGGCGGCTGGATCAGCGTCAAGGACAGGCTGCCGGAAGAGCACGCCTCCATATTCGAGCGTTTCTATGCAACCGAAAAATGGGATGGCGCCATGTGGCGGCGCGAGTCGGATAGCGTGCTTGTCGTCGCGTCATTCCCTGACGGAGGACGCAGGGTTGTGGACGGCAAAACTCATGACGGGCAATGGAACACAACCGTGTCGAAGATTCTGCCGCACGTTATCACACACTGGATGCCGATGCCGGAGCTGCCGGAGGAGGATGGCGGAGAATGAGCGCGGAGGGCGTCTGCAGCGAAAAAGAATTGGCTGAACGGATGGTCAGAACCGTGCGTAATGGCGGCACAAACGATGAAATCAGGCAGGAATTTATGTGCTCTATCGCCCTGCTGAAAGCGCAGCATTGGATAAGCGTCAGGGACAGACTGCCGGAAACAAATGTTGAGGTGCTGACAACGTATCTATACGATGACGAACCTGGCGAGCGTTACGTTGAACCAACAATCTATTTTGATGACGGCGATGGTAAAGGACATTGGCACTTAGGGGACGAGCACACCTTTGGGCGTGTACGGAAAACAATAATAGCATGGATGCCGATGCCAGAACCGTATAAGCCGCCGGAGGAAGTGAACGGGGATGGCTGACCGGGAGAAGGTGATCCGGAGGCTTGCAGAAGTCTCTGAGTACACAAGAGCCAAGGCGGACATTGCAGGGGTAGGCAAGGGGAAAGAGGTCTTCGACAGCTGGTATCGGGCGGTGGAAGACGCTATCACCCTGTTGAGAGAACAAGAGCCGGTCGTGGCAACGTGGTATCAGGTCGATGGAATATTCGGTCTTGAGGTCGGATACAAATGCGGCGTGTGCAACGCAGAAATAGCACCTGAAATGATGTACTGTCCGAGATGCGGAAGGAGGATCCGGTGGGATGCGACCGATTGACGCGGACAGCGTGCTGGCGGGAATCGAAGCGCTGAAACAATCGAAATGGTACAACGACGGGGCGGCGCTGCCGCCGCCGGACAAGCGGATTGCGATGTTCAAGGCGCGCAGGGACGCGGTGGAGATGATCGAGAACGCCTGCATCCGGCAGGAGCCGACAATCTCCCTGGCGGACGCGGCGGAAGGCTGCCGGATGGAGGAGCGCCAGCTGCTGCGCGGCCTGAAACGTATCGCAGGGCTGAAAGGCTGCCTGCCTGTTTCCGACATCGACATCATCAACGAGGCCTGGCAGTGGATTGCGGACCGGGCGGTGGAGTCGACGGAGCCGGTGAAGCCCTGTCCGTTGACCCACGTACTGACGATGGAGGAGATCCGCTGGCTGCCAATCGGGACGGTCATCTGGGAAGAATTCTTCTCCGGAGAGGATCAGAAGACAATGCAGGTCATCCCGACCATGGTGACGGGCTTCGGCGGGCAGGTGGTCTCCCAGGAGGCATGGGATTACATCGCTGACAACGAGCCGGACGAATTCGGGAACATGTGGCGGTACTGGTCCGCACGCCCGACGCAGAAGCAGCGGGAGGAAACACCATGGACGTGATGCAGGAAGACCTGCTGACGCTGGTCGACAAGAGCCTGAAAGAAGACCTCACCCGGCGCATGGAGCGGATCCGGGAGAAGCTCGCGGAGGGCTGGCAGGAAATCGACGGCGCGGAATTCTACCGGAAGACCCTGCCGGAGGGGACGGTCGTCCTCATCGAGCAGCGCGGCCGGGACGTGAAGACAGGCCGGCCGATGCCGGAGAAGAATCTGTACTACCGGACGGTGCTGGGGTATCACATGACCGTGACTGGGAATTCTCCGCACCTCATCTGGGAGGCGGACGGCGAATGGACGGACGTTCCGCCCTGGCAGCCTTTCCCGGAAGGGCCGAGATGGGGCAAGCTGGCCGGGAAGAAATGGACTTATCCGGACGGCCCGGCGCACTGGTGGGTGTACTATGTGAGGCCATAGGCCATAGGGAAAGCGAGCAGGAGGAGAGCGGCATGAGCAGGATTGTGTATCTGGCGGGAAAGATGAACGGGCTGTATGACAAGGGGCGCGCGCAATTCGCGGCGGCGGAGGAGCACCTGGCGGAAACAAAGGGCTGGGTGATCCTCAACCCGGCGCGGCTGCCGGACAACTGGCCGCATACGGCCTACATGCCGCTGTGCCTGTCGCTGGTCGAAAAGGCGGACACCGTTGCCCTGCTGCCGGGGTGGAGGAGCAGCCCGGGCGCGCTTCTCGAAAGGGACTATGCGCTGTATCAGGGGAAAAAGATCATCGAGCTGAATGCCGACCTTGACACCGTGCGGGCGGACGCCGCGTACGACGAAGACGAGTGCTGAGGGGGCGGGCGAATGGCCAGGGCGATACCGCCGGCAGAGCTGGCAAAGCTGAAAAAGGGCGCGCGGGTCTGGCAGGAATGGCTGCCCGCGGGCATCATCCGCGAGATCGAAATGGTCAGCGCGAAAACGCCGCGCCTGCTGCAATTCATGAACATGGACGACCGGCATGATTTCTGGTATGGCGTGCCGAAGAGCGGCCGGGACACCGAATACCGCTTCTGGGACGAACGGCCGACGGATCATGACCGGTCCGCCATGCCGTGAGGGGGTGAGCGAATGGACAACGAAACGCTGGCAAACCTCTTGCGGAACATCGCGGCGCGGGGGATCGTGAATTTCCGGGAATCGGACATTCTGCTGCTGGCCGCAGACCGGCTGGAGGAGCAGGAGGAGCGAATCGCCATCATGGAAGAGGGAAACGGGCTTCTGACAGATGACACGAAGGGGGCGTGAGGGCTTGCGGGAGCTGGTGGTGGACAACTTCGCCGGGGGCGGCGGGGCATCCACGGGAATCGAGCAGGCCATCGGGCGCAGCGTGGACATCGCCATCAATCACGACCCGGCCGCCATCGCCATGCACCGGGCGAATCACCCGGGCACAAAGCACTACACCGAGGACGTGTGGAAGGTGGACCCGGCGGAGGCCTGCGGGGGAAACCCCGTCGCCCTGTGCTGGTTCAGCCCGGACTGCAAGCATTTCAGCAAGGCAAAGGGTGGGAAACCGGTCAGCCAGAAGATCCGGGGGCTGGCATGGGTGGCGGTCAAGTGGGCAAAGGCCGTGCGCCCGCGCGTCATCATGCTGGAAAACGTGGAGGAATTCCAGGACTGGGGACGGCTGGGGCCGGACAACCGGCCGGATCCGCGGTACAAGGGCGAGACCTTCCGGCGCTTCGTCGCGCAGCTCGAACGGCTGGGGTATCAGGTGGAGCACCGGCTGCTTCGGGCCTGCGATTACGGCGCGCCGACCAGCAGGCGGCGGTTCTTCCTCATCGCGCGGTGCGACAGGAAGCCGATTGTCTGGCCGGAGCCGACGCACGGAGACCCGGAGGGGCTGGAAGTGCAAGCCGGCATGAAGGAGCCGTGGCGGGCAGTGGGGGAAGTCATCGACTGGGACCTCCCCTGCCCTTCCATCTTCGCGACGAGCGAGGAGATCCTCGAGCAGTACGGGATCCGGGCCGTGCGCCCGCTGAGCAAGAAGACCATGGAGCGGATCCTGCAGGGCGTGGAGAAATACGCCGGACGGCCGTTCCTGATCCAGTACCACGACAGCAGGGAATTCCGGGGGCAGAGCGTGGGCGAGCCGCTGCAGACCATCGACGCGAGCAACCGCTACGGCCTGTGCACCTTCCTCACGGAGTATTACGGGAACGCCTGCAACGTGGGCATTGACCAGCCCATGCCGACGCAGACGGCAAAGGACCGCTTCGCCCTGGTGACGGCGACCGGCACGGACATCGGCCTGCGGATGCTGACGCCGCGGGAGCTCTTCGACGCCCAGGGCTTCCCGGAGGATTACATCATCGACCACGACGCGGACGGGAAAGAATATCCGCGCTGTGAACAGGTGAAGCGGTGCGGAAACGCCGTCTGCCCTCCGGTGCCGACGGCTCTCGTCCGGGCGAATCTGCCGGAGTTATGCGGGGCATAGGGCGCGAAGGGTGCGTGAGGGGCGACCGCAAAGCCCCTCACAAACGCAGGGGGTGAGAGATTGCGGGAGGTCTGGCACGAGGAAGGGCTGCTGGAGGTCAGGGAGATTGACATCTTCTTAGACATGATGAAGCGGGTGCGGGCGGACGTCTTCCAGCGGGATCCGGGCATCGGGCGGGAGATCGTCGTCAGCGTCCGGGGCGACGGCTTCGACATTCTCAAGTTCCTGTTCGACAAGAAGACGGGCAGGCTGACAGGCGTGCGCTGAGAAAGGAGACCGGATGGAGACGATCAGCAAAACGGAAGTCCTGGAATACTACCGCGCGGCGATGTTTGAAAAAGCAGCGATTGAGCGGCAGATTGAGCGGCTTCACGTGGGTGGCGAGCCGTCCGGACTGCGGGGAGCGGGACTGGGGCACAGCATCAGCACGAACGAGAAAATCGCGGCGGCCATTCAGCAGTGGGACGGGCTGGAGGAAAGGCTGTACCGGCAGATTGAAGAGTGCATGCGGCTGGCCAAAGACTTCTGGGAAATCGTGAACAGCATCGAGAACGGCTGGGAGCGGGGCATCATCATCGAGTATTACGCAAACGGCTTGAGCGATGAGAAAATCGCGGATCAGATGCAGAGCGACCGGCGGCACATCTGGCGGGTGCGGCATCAGATTCTGGCGGAGATCGAGAGGGGGGAGACCCATGGCGGATAACAACGGCGGCGTGCAGCATTTCGGCGGCGTAACGGTGGACACCAGCAAGGCGATGGAAACCCTGCAGCAGGCGAAAGAGGCGTTGAGCCAGAAGGGCTTCGAGGCCATGATGGGCCGCGTTGTCCGGAGAACGGCGGGCACGGTGCGCCGGATCCTGCGCGAGGACGTGCCGAAGAAATACCATGCCTCCCCTTCCTGGGCGGCAAAGAGCGTCGGCAGCCCGAAGATCGACGGCATGAACGCCGTCATTCCCCTGCGCGACCTGCGCGGCCTCATGCCGAGCCAGTTTCATGTGAGCGCCTCGGGCGACGACGGGCGGCAGGTGCGCTCGGCGACACGGACGACGGGGCGCGGGGCAAACAAAAAGGTCAGCCGGCGGGCGTACAAGCTGCTGGCCAAGGTGGTAAAGGACGGGGAAAGCGTACTGCCGACGCAGGGCGACCGCGCGTTCTTCAAGGTCTTCAAGGGCGCAAAGCGCGGGATGATCTTCGTCCGGCACCCGGACCGGAAGCTGAGCCGGGCCGTTGGTATCGGCGTGCCGCAGATGCCGATGAACCGCAGCGCGGAAGAGGTGGAGGCCGACCTGCAGGAGACCTTCCAGAAGAACCTGGAGCACGAGATTGAGGTCCGTCTGGGCGGGATCGGCGGTCAGGCATGATGCTGCTGAGCAAAAAAGAGCTGGCGGAACTGGCGGGCTACTCTTACCGTCAGCTGTACAACATCGACCGGGACCTGCCGGCGCAGAAAAAGCTGTTCGTGTTAGGCGAGGGCGAGGAAGGCAAAAAGGGCAAGTGCGACGCGGCCGTCTTCGTGCAGCGCTGGGTGGAATACCGGGTCACGGGGGCCATCAGCGACACGGACGACCTGGAAACGGTCAAGGCCCGGCATGAGGCCATCAAGATCCAGAAGTCTGAGATCGAGCTGGCGAAAATGCGCGGGGAGGTATTGGACGCGGCGGAGGTGGTGCGCCTGTGGGCGGACATCACCGCGGCGGTGCAGAACCGCTTTCTCACCCTGGCCAAGAAGCTGGCGCCCGTGCTCGCGACAGAGACAGACCCCGTGGCAGTCGAGGGCATGATCGACCGGGAAATCCGGGACATCCTGGAGCTCATCGCGGACACGCCCCTGCCGGGATACGAACCGACGGAGGAGCAGGCGGAGGAGCCGGAAGAATAGGCCATAGGCCGTAGGGCATAGGGTCCAGGGCGGAGGGCGAAGGGAGTGTGAGGGGCGACCGCAAAGCCCCTCACGGACAGGAGACGGAATGCTGGACTTCGGATTTTACAACCGGGACTGCATGGAGGGCATGCGGGAATTCCCGGACGGGTACTTCGACCTGGCCGTGGTGGATCCGCCGTATGGGATCAACGCGCCGATGTTCAACATGGGATCCGGGGCGAGCAAAGACAAAGCACATTATGGAACGGCCTATAATCTACGCAAAGGAAGATTAAATCGGGGGGGGGGGGCAGCTTAAGAACAGGATTCTGAACAGGTCAGACTGCAGCTGGGACAGCGCAATCCCGTCGGAGGAATACTTCAAGGAGCTGTTCCGCGTATCACGCAATCAGATCATCTGGGGCGGGAACTACTTTCCCCTGCCGCCGACGAGAGGAATCATCGTCTGGGACAAGGTGCAGCCATGGGAGAATTTCTCACAGGTAGAGCTGGCGTGGACCAGCTTCGACAAGCCGGCAGCAATCTTCCGCATGGGAAACACGAGGGGCGGAAAGATTCATCCGACACAGAAGCCGGTGGAGCTGTATGCCTGGATTTTCGGGAAATGGGCAAAGCCGGGGGACAAGATCCTCGACACCCACGTCGGCAGCGCGTCGAGCCTCATCGCGGCCCACCGCGCCGGCCTGCAGTACGTCGGCTTCGAGATCGACCCCGTTTTCTATGAACAGGCGAAGGCGCGCCTGGATGCGGAGAGGAATCAGGTCAGTATGTTTGAGCTGTGAGGCCATAGGGCGAAGGGCCCAGGGCGGAGGGCGAAGGGAGTGTGAGGGGCGACCGCAAAGCCCCTCACAAACAAGGAGGCGGCATGGAGGTCAAGGAACCGGAAGGGCGCTGGGGCGCGGTGAGCGGGTGGAAAGAGATCATCGACATGATTGCCGAGACATACTGCGACACGGAGAGCGCGCATATCGTCTGGCTGCAGGAGGAAACGCATTTCGAGGCCGGCTGGGGCGGCAATTTCGCCATGCTGATGCACGCGCTGGAAACCATATTCCGGAACGTGACAAAGGACATGAGCGAAAAGGAGCGGGCGGACATCGCCCGGAAGCTGTGCGGCGCGGAGGAAAGGACGGAGGGCCATGAAGAAGCTGGCGATTTACTTTGAGAACGGGCACGGCGTGCTGCTCGACCCGGACAAGGTGATTTTCGACACGCTGATCACCCCGGTTTCCGGAGACGCGGAACTGCGGGACGCCGCCCTTGAAAGAGGCTGCGCCATCATCAACTGGGACCAGGTCTGCTACATCAAGCTGAAAGACGTGGAGGAAGAGTGCTGAAAACGGTGAACGTTCACCGATTTGCGACATGATCCAAAATGCGGCGGCCCATAAGGGGGGTCTGCGGCGGGGCTTATCTTCTATTACGCGTGCGCAATACACAAAGAAAGGAGGGCGGGCATGAACATCCAGGAATTGTGCGGGACGATACTGGAAATGTATCGCCCGCCGTCCGACGCGAACGTCAGCGACTGGGCAGACCATCATCGGGTGCTGGTCGGCAAGGCGGCAGCTGAGCCGGGCCCGTGGCGGACGGAACGCGCGCCGTATCAGCGGGAGATCATGAACGCGTTCACGGATCCGGAGGTCTGGAAAATCGTCATGATGACGAGCTCGCAGGTCGGGAAAACGGACATGACCATCAACATGATCGGCAGGAGCATTGACCTGAATCCCGGGCCGATGCTGCTGGTGGGGCCGTCGGACGCGTACATGGAGAGCTTCTCGAAAGAGAGGCTGGCGGACACCATCGCGGCGAGCCCGGCGCTGCGCAAAAAGGTCTACGAGGCAAAGAGCAGGAGCAGCGGAAACACCATCCTGATGAAGAGCTTTCCGGGCGGCTTCCTGAGCATGACGGGCGCGAACTCGCCGGCGGGGCTGGCGGGACGTCCTATCCGGGATTTGTTCATGGACGAGGTGGACCGCTTTCCGAGATCTGCGGGCACGGAGGGCGACCCGGTGCGGCTGGCGGAGAAGAGAACGCAGACCTTCTTCAACCGGCGCGTGGTGCTGACGTCCTCCCCCACCATCCGCGGGGACAGCCGGATCGAACGGGAATTCATCCACGGGACGCAGGAGGAGTGGTGCATCCAGTGCAAGAACTGCCAGGGCTTCTTCCCCATCAAGTTTGACGACATCCGCTTCGAGAAGGAGCAAATCGGCGAGGGTGCGCACCGGGAGTACGACGTGCTGGACGTGTGGTGGAGGTGTCCCTCATGCAACGGGCGCATGACGGAGACGGAGGTCAAGAAGGCCCCGGCAATGTGGATCCCGTACAACCCGCGGGCAAAGAAAAACGGTGTCCGCAGCTTCCACCTGAACGCCTTCGTCAGCCCGTGGGGCAAGTGGAAGGACCTGGTCAAGAGCTTTCTGGACGCCATGGACGACGTGGAGATGCTCAAGACCTTTTACAACACGACCCTCGGGGAGAGCTTCGCCTACCGCGAGAGCCGGGGCGTGCCGGACGCGCTGTATGAGCGGCGGGAGAAGTACAAGGCGGAGGTGCCGCGCGGGGTGCTGGTGCTGACCATGGGCATTGACGTGCAGGACAACCGTCTCGAATACGAGGTCGTCGGGTGGGGCCGGTCAGAGGAGAGCTGGGGCATTCAGCGCGGGGTCATCCCGGGCCGGGCGGATGATCCGACGACGTGGCAGCCGGTCGACGAGCTGCTGGACCGGGCCTGGGAGCTGGAGAACGGGAAGGCGCTGCGGATCGCCGTGACCTTCGTCGACTCCGGCGGCCACTTCACCGAGGAGGTATACGACGCCTGCCGGCGGAGGCTCGCGCGGCGGGGATATCCCATCAAGGGCGACAACAAAGAAGAGGGGCCGTATGTACGCCTGGCGAAAACGCAGAAGAGCACCAAGCACGGATTGAACCTGTTCATCCTGAACGTCAGCGCCGGGAAAGAGGCCATCATGTACGCCAGCGGCGTGGACAAGCCGGGCCCGCGGTATATGCACTATCCGGACAACGAGGAAGCCGGCTATGACGAGGAGTATTTCAGGGGCCTGATCAGCGAAACCCGGGTGTACTCCAAGAGCAAGCACAAGATGATCTGGGAAAAGATATACGAGCGCAACGAGCCGCTGGACATGCGGAATTATGCCCGGGCGGCCTTCAAGGGCTTCACCATCGACCTTGCCGCCGCCGAGGAACGCCTGTACGGCGAAACCCGGATCACCCGCGCCCCGCCCCCGGACGCGCCCCGGAAGAAGAAGGGCGTTATCTCCGGCGGGATCCGGCTATAGGAGGCCGTAGGCCATAGGGCTGGAAGGGTCCTGGGCGGAGGGGCGAAGGAATGGCGAGCAATGCTCGCAGCTACAATTCGGCTGAAAGGAAGGGGAAAACATGGATCCGTACTATCATGGGATGCCTCAGATTGAAATACCGCAGAACATCATCGAATGGTGCGAACAAAGCGGGGAGAATTTCAATCTCCAGATTAACTACAACAATTGCGTTGCAGCTAACGGATATGCGCAGATTCTGTTTCCGTCTGTCAGATTGATGATGTACACGAGAACATGCCACCGGTGCGGATACGATGAAATATGGAATCCGATTTATGACACGGGATGCGCGTCAAAGGGCTGCAGGCATTCATACGGTGCATGGAGATATGACACGGTATTTCAATGGACACCATGCGACACAAAACTGACGTTGGAAAGTGCGTTTGCCCAGTGGGAAGAAGCCCAGCCGAAGGAAGAAGGCAAGGCCGTTGTCAGAATGACTTTCGGGAGACATGGGTTTACTTGAAAAACGCGACAAATGTCACAGAATGTCACAGGCCACCTGTGCTACAATGGTACCGTGAAATAGCAGGCCGACAGGGAAACCCCCTGCCGGCCTTTTGCGTGGGAGGAAGTGAACCGATGAGTTTCCGGACAGCATACACCCTGACAGAGGCCCGCAACATGCTGACCCTCTGGAAGGACGCGGAAGCCGCGCTGGCCAGCGGGCGCGTGAAGGAATACACCATCGGCACGCGCACGCTGAAAAAGATCGACCTGGACGAAATCGAGAAGATGATCCAGAAGTACGCGAACCTCGTCGAAGCGCTGAGCGGCGAAGCCCGGACAACCCGCGTTGTCCGCGTGGTGCCGAGGGACCTTTGAGAAGGCAAAAGCGGAGGGCGCGAAGGGAGTGTGAGGGGCGACCGCAAAGCCCCTCACAGGCCGGCGCGAACCTCATCCGTCAGCGCTGGCGCGCTGCCACCTTCCCCATAGGGGAAGGCACAGGACGGGGTAAGGAGGCGGAGGAATGAAATTTACCTTGCACGGGCAGGAATACGATTCCGCCAAAATGCCCGCGCCCATTGCGCCGGCGGCGGCACTTCCCGCAGGGGAAGACACCAGGCCGGCGGAGAAGCCGGCGGCGGACCGCTTCCGGATGGCGGCGACCGGCTACGGCGCGCACGGCGCGTCCACGGTCAAGAACTACGCGCTGGGCTGGCTGTACGGCGGCGGCAGCGCGGAGGACGACATCGACCTGCAGGGCGACAAGCTGCGGAAACGCGCGCGCGACCTGTACACCGGCGGCGGCCTGGGCCGCGGCGCGCCGGCGACGCTGACGACAAACGTCGTCGGCTGGGGCATCCGGCCCCGCCCGAAGATCGACGCGGCGGCCCTGGGCCTCAGCGAGGACGCGGCGGCGGAATGGCAGAAGAAGGCGCAGCGGGAATTCGAGCTGTGGGCGAAAACGCCGATGTGCGACGCCTGCCGGCAGCACAACTTCTGGGAGCTGCAGGAGCTGGCCTTCCGGTCCATGCTGATGAGCGGCGACGTTTTCGCCCTGTTCACCGAAAAGGCGAACCCGCGGACGCCGTATCAGCTGGCGCTGCGGCTGATCGAGGCTGACCGCGTGAGCACCCCGGACACCGACGGGGAGAGCGCGGCGGAGCAGACCGACAGCGGCGGGCGGATCATCGACGGCGTGGAGGTCAACAGCGAGGGCGAAGTGATCCGGTACCACATCAGCAATTATCACCCGCTGATGGAGGACATGCCGGACAGCCTCGCGTGGACGGCGATTGACGCCTTCGGCAAGGACACGGGCATGCCGAACATTTTGCACCTGATGACGGCGGAGCGGCCGGATCAGCACAGGGGCGTGCCGTACATTGCCGCGATGATCGAGCAGATCAAGAGCCTGGACCGGTACATTGACTCCGAGCTGGCGGCGAACATCGTTTCGGCGATGCTGACCGTGTTCCTGACGAGCCAGACGGACGACGGCACGTTCTCGCTTGACGACGCGGTGCCGGAGGCGGACAAGGTCACGGACGAAGAGCGGCAGCTGGAGCTGGCATCGGGTGCCATCTACAAGCTGAACCCGGGCGAGAACGTCACGACGGTGAACCCGGGCCGGACGAACACGACCTTTGACAGCTTCGTCGGGCGCATGGTGACCATGATCGGCTCGTCCGTGGAGATCCCGCCGGAGGTCCTTCTGCACGCCTACAACAGCAACTACACAGCGGCCAAGGCAGCCCTGCTCGACTTCTGGCGCGTCGTGCGCAGATACCGCACGCGATTTACGGACAGCTTCAACCAGCCCGTGTACGAACAATGGCTGGCGGAGGCCGTCGCCCTGGGCCGCATTGAGGCCCCGGGCTTCTTTGACGACGCGGGCATCCGGGACGCATGGTGCGGGTGCCAGTGGATCGGTGCCAGCCAGGGCCACGTGAACCCGGTGCAGGAGGCAGAGGCCGCGGCGCAGCGCGTCGCGCTGAACATCAGCACGGAAGAGACCGAGGCCCTCGAATTCAACGGAAGCGACTGGGCCGAAAACATCCGGCAGCGCGCGAAGGAAATCGCCGCCCGCCGTGAGATCGGCGCGGATCCCGACCCGGACACCGGCGGAGCCGGCGGCTCAAACGGCAGCTGGGGCCGGGACGAGAGCCGGAGAAACGGCAGCGACGATTGAGGCCGCAGGAGCAGAGGGCGCGAACCTCATCCGTCAGCGCTGCGCGCTGCCACCTTCCCCATAGGGGAAGGCTTTGAGCAGCCGGGAACACTACGGCCTATGGCCTATGGCCTACGGCCTGCAAGGAGGGTGTCATGAACAAGCATTTCGTGATGCAGTACGAATTCCGGGCGTCCGGAGAAAAGCGCGGGGAGCTGCGGATCAACAGCGTCATCACATCCGTGGACTGGGGCGACGAAAAGAACCCGGACGTGACCTCGACGAACGTCGGGAAGCAGCTGCGTGACCTGGGCGAGATCGACGCGCTGGACATTCACATCAACAGCCCGGGCGGCAGCGTGACGGAGGCCGTGGCCATCCGCACCCTGCTGATGCAGCACCCGGCGAAAAAGACTGTGTGGATTGACAGCCTGTGCGCGTCGGCGGCAACCATCATCTGCTGCATGCCGGGCGCCGAGGTCAAGGCGGCCAAGGGATCCATGCTGATGATCCACAATCCGTCGACCATCGCCTTTGGCGACCGGCGGGATATGGAGAGCGCCCTGCAGGGGCTGAAAGTCTGCGAGGACAGCATGGTGTCCATGTACGCGCAGCGGACCGGGAAGGACGAAAAGACACTGCGGGACTGGATGGACGCTGAGACCTGGATGACGGCGGAGCAGATGGTCGAAAACGGCTTCGCCGATGAAGTCATTCAGGAGGACGCCCATCAAATGGACATCGCGGCCAGCATGAGCCCGGACGGGATCCAGCTGATGCAGGCCACCTTCCAGCACGTGCCGGAGGCCTTCGCGGCCCTGGCCGAGACCGCCGGCCCGGAAGCCGGCACCGACAGAGAGCCTTCCGCCGCGGCGGAGGGCTCTTCCTGTATCGCGGACGCACGCGATACGGAGAACAGCGTCAGTCACGGGTCGGCAGTTGCCGCCGCAAGCCCGGCTGAAAATAACCCAGAAGGAGTGGAGCACATGGACATCAGGACAGCAACTGCCGACGACATCCGGCAGGAGAATCCCGAGGCGTTTGCCGCCATCACGGCCCAGGCTGTGCAGGCGGAGCGCGAGCGCCTCAGCGAGATCGACGCGCTGACGCCCCTCGGCGACGGCTATGCCGACATGGCCGAGCAGGCGAAGGCCGACGGCACCAGCGCCGCGGACTTCCTCAAGGCCGTGGTGAAGCGGCAGAAGGAAGGCGCCAAGGCCTACCTGGCCGCGCGCGCGCAGGAGACCGCCCCCGCCGCTGCCGTCGCCGCCGGCGACACGTCCGACGTGGACGGCAGGACCGACGAAGACGAAGACAAGGTCGCCAAGGAACTGGCTCAGATGAGCGCCGGCGCGGCCTCTGCCGCGGACATGTTCTGAGAGGAGGAGAACAATGGGCAATCTTTACGGAACCGTGGCCAGCTACACGCCCCAGTATCTGCTGGCTGACAACGAAAACGCGGACCGCATCGCCGTGAGCATCGAGCCCGGCAACGGCACCCTCACCCGGGGCCAGGTGCTGTACCGCAAGAGCGGCGTCCTGTACGCCCCCGCCGCCGCCGCGCAGGTGACGGCCGCCAATGACCTCGTGATTCTGGACGAAGAGGTCGACACCACCGAGAGCGAAACCGTCGCGCAGGCCGCAGGCGCTTTCCGCGCGGGCCACATGCTCGCCGGCAAGGTCAAGATCGCGAACGGCGCCGCCCTGGCCGACATCACCGCCGCGCAGGCGCTGGTGCTGCGTCAGCAGGGCATTGTCATCGACCCGTTCGACGACTGGACCGGCGCGCTGCGTGAAGCCGACAACACCGTGGAGTAAGCAGACAGGAGGGAAAAACATGGCTGCCAACTTCGACATCTACAGCACGGCCGTCATGCTCAAGGCCATTGAGCAGATGCCGCGCGAGTACACCTTCCTGTACGACCTGTTCGCGGAGGAAGGCGAGAACGTGGCGGACGACACCGCCATTTACGACTACCGCAAGGGCGCGGTGCAGATGGCTCCCTTCGTGGTGCCCGGCACCGGCGGCGTGGTCATGAACCGCGAGGGCTTCTCCACGCAGCGCATCGGCTTCACGCAGATTGCGCCCGAGCGCATCGTCACCCTGCAGGACATTTCCACCCGCTCTTTCGGCGAGAAGGTGCTGGGCGAAATGACGCCTGAACAGCGGGCCAAGAAGCTGATCGCCCGCGACCTGAACGACCTGCGCCGCGCCGTGCAGCGCCGCCGTGAGTGGATGGTCCGCGAGATGCTCCTCAAGGGCAAGCTGGACATCTTCCGCTACACCAACGAGGGCCGTGAGAAGGAGACCACCTGCGTGGTGGACTACAACTTCACGAACGCGTACACCCCCCAGACGAAGTGGAACCTGAGCGGCGCGAAGATCGAGTACGACATGCAGGCCATTTACGACCTGGTGTATGAGGGCCTGGGCCAGATCGACGTCATGGTCATGAGCCCCGACGTCGCGAACATCCTGCTCAACAACGCGGATTTCATGAAGCACATGGACATGCGCAACGTGGACATGGGCGAGATCAACACCCGCTACGCGGGCCAGGGCGTGCGCTTCATCGGCTACAACCTGGACGGCGTGGCGATGTATTCCTTCACCGGCAAGTTCGTGAACGACAAGCGCCAGACCGAGAGCCTGATCCCGGCCGGCACGCTCATCGCCGCGTCCCGCAGCGTGAAGCCGCTCAAGGTGGTGCACGGCCCCATCACCCAGGTCACCGGCCTGGACGAGGGCAGCGCGTATCACACCTTCATCAAGAAGGAAGTGCCCTTCCGCATCGGCGGCAGCGCGTCCAACACCATCAAGACCCGTCTGGTGTCCTGCCCGACCATCGTGCCCGGCAACATCGACGCCTGGTGCGTGGCGACGGTCCTGTAAGGGCGCAAGGCGCAGGCCATGGGCCCATAGGCCATAGGCAATAGGCCGCAGGGGCAGAGGGCGCGAAGGGGTGCAGGGGGTTCGGAGCGACCGGAAAACTCTCCAGTGGGGAGCTTTCAGCGGAGAACGGGCGGCAGCCCAGGACCGACCGCAAAGCCCCCTGCGCTCCTGCTTCTCTATATATCGCGAGTACGCGACAGAGAGAAAAGGGGGTGACGCGATGGAATACGCGGCAAAGAAATACATCGGGATACCATATAAGGCGATGATCACACCCGGAGAAATCATCAATCCGGAATACCTGGAAGCCATCGGGGAGGCACGGCTCGCGGAGCTGATCGAGGAGGGCAGCGTGATTGCCCTCGGCGCGGACGGCAGGCCGGCAAGCCCTGTGGAGAAGCCTGTGGATAAAACGCCCGAGCCTGTGGATAAGCCGAAGGCGGCGGAGAAGGCAACCGAAACCGTCCCGGCAAAGGCCCGCAAGAGCACGAAAAAGGCCGCGCCCAGACGTGCGCCGGACCCCGAAGAAGACGACGCGGACGAGGAAGTCATTGAGCCGGTGGAAGGCGGACGCATGAGCCTGGACATCGGGGAGACGGTCATCGACGCGCCGGCCAAGGCGAAGAAAAAGCGCTGAGCGCGGAGGGGGGAAACGGATGAAAATCTGGATCAAGGAGGGCGGCAAGATCGTCCCCGCGGAGATCGAGGACGGATATGCCCGCCGCCTGTACGAACAGGGCCGTGCGTGGCTGACACCCCCGCCCGGCGCGGAGGTGGAGAAGCCGGCGGAAAACGTGCCGGAGACTGCGCCGGAAGGGTCAGACCAAAATAAGCCGGCCCATAAGGACGCCGACCAGGCGGCGGACGGAAAGCGCAAGGGCAAGGGCAAGTAATGGCCTTCAAGGACATCCTGCAGTACGACATTGAAGCGGTGTTCCTCAACCTGGACGAGCTCGGGGAAGATCACACCTGGGACGGCAAGCCCCTGCGCTGCGTGGTGGATGAAGAAACCGCGCTCAAGCGCAAGAACAACAACGTGGTGGACCTTTCCTGGGACAACAACACCATGGACAAGGTGCTGTACTGCTCGGTGGAGGGCTTCCCGGGGCGGCCGGTGCCGAATACGCAGCACTACTTCGACGACAGGCCGTACCGGATCCTGCAGGTGCAGGACGACATGGGCGTATATACCATCGTCCTGGCCGCGACGCTGCCGCGCACGAACATGAGGTGAGATCATGCTGACACAGAGACGGCTGGAAGGCCTTCAAAAATGGCTGTATGAGAACCTCTGCAAGGGGCGGAAGCTGAAAGCGCCGGCGGAAGACGGGGACCTGAAAGTCTTCGAGTGGGTGGAGCCGCAGGTATTCATCGACTACTATCCGACGGAACCGACGGCGGACGGGGGCATGGACTATGTGGCGCCGTCGATCCTGATCATGCAGCACCCGAGCCGGATCAAATTCACGGAAGAAGAGCGATTCGACCGGTATGCCGGGATTCACAGGCCGCAGGAATTCGGCCAGAGCCTGGCGGTAACGCTGCTGTTCAGCGTATACGAGCAGGGCACGCGGCTGCAGGGCTTCATCCCGAAACTGCGGCAGGGGGAGTTCGACCCGGACCTCCTGCGGGAGAGCACCCGGGAGGGGCTTTTCACGCTGACCGGCTGGATGGACGAGGCCATGCGGAAGATGCTGGCCCTGGGGCATATCCCCGGCACGGACCTGATCATCAACCGCAAGCTGGAAGACGGCAGTTACGGCCTGTACAGCGATTCGCATTACGTGGTCGACAAACGCCCGTCGTACCTGGGCATGATCAACATGGAATTCACGTGCTTTGCCGAGGAAGTGCCCTACGGCGAGATTCTGGATTGCCTGCTGTGAGGCCGTAGGCCGCGAACCTCATCCGTCAGCGCTGCCGCGCTGCCACCTTCCCCATAGGGGAAGGCTTTGGCTGGTTTCGACCAAAATGCGGCGGCCCATAAGGCACCTCGAGAAGGGGCCGAAGGGGTGCAGGGGGCGACCGGAAAGCCCCCTGCGATGGCCAGCGCGAACCTCATCCGTCAGCGCTGCCGCGCTGCCACCTTCCCCATAGGGGAAGGCTTTGGCTGGTTTCGACCAAAATGCGGCGGCCCAAAAGGCAAGGGGAAGGCGAGCGATGCTCGCCGCTACAAGCCATGACAAAGCGGTGAACGTTCACCGCTTTTTGCATCAAGGAGAAAGGACTGAGAAGACATGAGCGAGTACAAGCATGGGACGAGCGGCGAGATTTTCGAGAACGGCTCCCGTCTCCCCGCGCAGAGCGCCGGCAGCGCCTTCGTGTACATCGGCACCGCGCCGGTGCAGGTCGCTGACAGCACCAATGTGAACAAGCCCGTCGTGTGCCGCGACTTCGCCGAATTCCAGAAGAATTTCGGCTACAGCGATGACTGGGCGACCTACACCCTGTGCGAAGCGGCCTATGTGCATCTCCGCCAGCGGGGCGTGGGCCCGATTGTCTGCATCAACGTGCTGGATCCCACGACCGCCAAGAGCGAGCAGGAGGTTAGCGTTTCCAAGACGCCCGCGGGCGGCAAGGTGGTCATCGAGAGCGCGGAGAGCGTCATCGTTTCCACGCTGACCATCACGGGCAAGGCGGCGAGCACGTATACGACCAGCTATGACTATGCGACGAAGCGGCTGACCATCAAGGAGACCAGCAAGGGCTCCCTGGGCACGGCGTCGCTGACCATCAAGTATTTCACCGTGACGAGCAGCGCGGTGACCGCCGCGACCGTCATCGGCACGACCGACGACATGGGCACGAACACCGGCATCTACGCCGTGAAGAACGTGTACAGCCTGACCGGCATGATCCCGGCCTTCCTGTTCGCCCCGGGCTGGTCTTCTGACCCGACCGTGAACAGCGCGCTGACGGCCATTGCCGAGAAGATCAACAACCACTGGGACGCCTTCGTGTACGCGGACCTGCCGCTCGTGAACGGCGAGACCGCGCTGACCCTGGCCACCGCCGCCACCTATGCCAAGGCGAACGGCTATGACAAGGACAACGAGAAGGTTTTCTATCCCATGGTGGAGGGCACGGACGGCAAGAAGTATCACCTGTCTGTGCTCGCGGCTGCCGCCCTGCAGCAGCTCATCGCGGACAATGACGGCATTCCGTACATGACTTCCTCCAACACGGAGGCCGCGATCATCCAGAACCTGTACATGGGCGAGAGCGTGACCGGCAAGGTGTACGACGACGACGTCATCAACCGCTATCTCAACCAGAAGGGTGTCTGCTCCGCTGCCTTCGTCGGCGGCCGCTGGGCCATCTGGGGCGCGCACGCGGCCTCCTATGACTTCGCCGAGAACGCGACCAACATCAACGTCTCCGAGACCTGCCTGATGATGCTCTACTACCTGAGCAACGATTTCCAGGCCCGCCGCGCGTATGACGTGGATCAGCCGCTGACCCCGAACGATATCGACAGCATCGTCGCGGACGAGCAGATGCGTCTGGACGCCCTGGTCAAGGCCGGCGCCCTGACCTACGGCGAAGCCTACAGCGGCGACAGCTACGCCACGCTGGCGGACGTGATGACCGGCGAGCACGCCTTCAATTTTGACGTCACGACCACCCCGATCGCCCGCGCCCTGACCATCGTCGTCAATCATGTGAATGACGGCTATTACACCTACTTCGACCTGGAAGGGAGTGCTGAGTAATGGCCAAGAAGGTTTTTAACAACATCGCGGGCATCCGGGTGCTGTTCGACGGCAAGGAGGTGGAGGACGTTACCTCCATCACCCTCCCGGACATCCGCAACACGACGACCAGCATCGACGCGGCCGGCATGGTTGCCGCCGTGGACATGCCCGACAGCACGCACTATGAGGCCATGGAGGCCTCCGTGGCGCACAACAACGGCACGAACTGCGCGCTGATGCAGACCCCCGGCAAGCACACCCTGGAGATCCGTATCGCCCGCCAGGTCTACGACGTGGCCAAGGCGGACATTGCCCACCAGGCCGACCGCTTCCGCCTGTCCGTCGTGCACAAGTCCTCCCAGAAGGGCAGCGTCGAGCGCAACAACCCCCTGGGCGGCACGGAGGGCTTCTCCGTCCTGCGCTATGAGGAGATCCAGGGCAAGAAGACCATTCTCCTGATCGACGCGGCCGCCGGCAAGGTCACCGCGAACGGCAAGAATTTCTCCGACGTCATCCAGAAGCTGCTCCAGTGAGGCGCTTCGCGCCGGCCATAGGCCGCAGGCCATAGGGCGGAGGGCGAAGGGGTGCAGGGGGCGACCGCAAAGCCCCCTGCATCTCCGCCTTTGCCCCTTTATGATCAAGACTGCACGAACCTCAGCCGTCAGCGCCGGCGGCGCTGACGCCTTCCCAACCTGGGAAGGCTTTTCACAGACTGCACGTGAACCGAAAGGAGCCGAAAATGAGCGAGATCAAGGGAAGCGGACGGACGCAGGAAGAGCGCGAGCGCGAAAGGCTGCTGAAAGCCGCACAGAAGATTTACGACGAATTCAGAACCGGCACCCTCAAGCTGACGAAGCCCTTCTCCATCGGCGAGACGGAGTACACCGAGCTGCCGTACAACTTCGAGGCCCTGTCCGGGTGGGAATATGCCTCGGCCTGGGACCGCGCCGAGAAAGGCGACCAGGACCACAATGCCTTCACCATGACGGCGAAAAAGGCTCTTTCCCTTTTCGCGTCCGCGGTGAACAAGTGCGTCGCCCTCGACGCGCAGGACGTCATCGAAAACCTCGGCCCGATTGACGGGCAGAAGGCAATCCGGATCACGACGGTTTTTTTCAACGCGGCGGGTGTCCTGGCAAACAACAGCTGATGGAGCGATGCGTTGATCTTGCCATGGTAACCCACACCGGCGTTGACGTCTGGATGAGCATGACCATTCCTCAGCTGCGCGACTTCTACGAAGCCACCGCCTCCGTCGTCAAACGGCAGCGCGAGGCAGCCGAGGAAGCGCGAAGAGGATAGCAGGGTGCAGGGCGAAGGGAGTGTGAGGGGCGACCGCAAAGCCCCTCACGTATACGCGCGATGAAAGAAAAGATCATGCCGTGGGGTGCACGGATCGAGACCGGCGTCGTCCGGGAAGTCACGGACGAAGGCTGCCGGGTGGAAAGCCTCGAGCGGGCCGGCGTGGTCACCATGCCGCTGAAACCCCTCTTTGCCGAGACGCTCACCGTCGGCGACATCGTGCACTTCTTCACCTGGGAGGACGGCACGGGCCGGATCCTCTACACCAGGACGGGCACGCCCGCACCCGTCCCCGAGGAAATGACACCCATCACAAACACCGAAATTGACACCATCTGCGACGGCTGAGGCTACGGCTTCGGCCTTTTTTCATGCCGTGCCCAGCGGGGCGGAATCCTCCCCGGCGTTTTTCGGCGGCGCCGGTCCGGATGCGTGCAGCCCGCCGGCGGGTGCAACTCCCGTCCATGGCATTTTTTGAAAGGGCATAGGCCATAGGCAATAGGGCATAGTGAGGGTGCAGGGCCGAAGGGGGTGCAGGGGGGCGACCGGAAAGCCCCCCTGCGTCACAGGAGACAAAAAGGGGGCGAGACCTTGCGGCTGTGGTACAAGGAGAAGGACATCACGGACGCGGTGGGCATTGCCTCCTGCGAAACCGTCAACGCGTCGGGCCGCCTGTGCACCCTGACAGCCGTCCTTGAACGGGCGGAAAACTGGTACAGCTGGGGCCCGCAGGCCGGCGACACCATCCGCGCGACCGCGGGCAACCTGGACACCGGCCTTTTGTACGTCGACAGCCTGCTCCCGGACGAGGGGCGCTTCCGGATTTTCGCCGTGAGCGCAAGGCAGGCCGTGCGGCAGAAAGCCTGGAAGAGCTACGAGGGGCAGACCTTCGGACGCATTGCGAACCTGTGCGCGGCAGAGTGCGGACTCGAGCCGGCGCTCTACGGCATGGCCAGCGGGCAAATCCTCCCCTACTGCGTGCGGCGGGATGAGACGCCGGTGCAATTCCTGCAGCGGCTGGCGGCGCGGGAAGGCGCCTTTGTGAAATGCTCGGACGGCAGGATGAACGTCATTTCCGCGGACTATGCCGCGGGGCTGAAAGCCGGGCAAACGCTGCGGCTGGAGGCAGGGCAAAATGGCTTCACGCATATCAAGAGCGAAACGGACAAGGCGCACAGTCTGACCGTGGCCGGCCCCAGCGGCCGGGGCACGGCGCATGATCTGACCGCGCGGGCAGGGCTTGACCTCCTGGTGACGGACGCGCCGGACAGCGACGAGACGGCCCGGCGGTGGGCAAAGGGCCTGCTCTACATGCATAACAGGCAGGCGGAAAAGCTGATTCTGACCACCGCCCTGAACGGCGCCTTCGTCGCCCTCAGCCGCGTGGATGTGACCGGCATCGACGTCCTCGCCGGCGAGTGGCTGGTGGAGGAAACCACCAACGACCTGATCCGGGAGACAACGCTTGTCACGCTCATGCGGGCATGACAGGGCAGAGGGCGCGAAGGGAGTGTGAGGGACGACCGCAAAGCCCCTCACAATAGCCCCGGACAACGCAAGCCAGGATCAAACCAAAATGCGCCGGCCCATAAGAGCATCAAAAGAGGGACGCGCCGAAGGGGTGCAGGGGGCGACCGGAAAGCCCCCTGCAGCACAGGCAATCAAAACACGACAGCCGCACAGGGAGTGAGAGCATGGCGGGACGCAAAACAATCGAGACCAATATCAAACTCGGCGGCGAGGTAGACAGCTCTTTTTCCTCCCTGACGGGCGCGGTAGAAGGATTTGGGCAAAGCCTGTCCGCCCTGGGCAGCGAGATGAAAGAATTCGGGTCCTCCATCCTGGACCCGATTGTTGACTACGGCAAAGAGGCCGTGCGCGCCTACGCGGCCTTTGACGACAATATGCGCGCGATCCAGGGCAAGCTGGGCGACGTCAGCGCGGCGGAAATGGAAGCCCTTTCCGAACAGGCGCGCGAATGGGCGAAGACCACGCGCTACCACGCCTCCGACGTGGCAGCCGCCCTGAAAGAAGCGGCAACCTCCGGCTGGACGCTGGAACAGATGTATTCCGGGCTTCCGGTCGTCATGAACATGGCGGCAGGCGCAAGCATTCAGCTGGAAGACGCAATGGACATGATGTCCACCGCGCTGGCGGGCATGAATCTGGGCTTTGAGGACGCCCAGGAGCTCGTCGATATGTGGCTGAAAACGGCCAACAACTCCCGCGCGACGGTGACCGACATCGGCGACAGCTTCCAGAGGCTGGGCAGCCTTGCCACCCTGGGCGACAGCAAGGAAGAAATCCTGACCCTGCTGGGCGTCTTTGCGCAGTTCGGCACGCGCGGCAGCGAGGCCGGCACCCTGCTGCGAAACGTCATCATGCGCCTGATTGCGCCGACGACGAAGGCGGCAAAGGCCATGGGCGAACTCGGCCTGACCGAGGAGGACATGGGCGAGGGCGAAGTCAACCTTGCGGACGCGGCAAAGGCGCTGCAGGAAATCGGCTTTTCCGCCTTCGACGCGCAGGGGAACATGAAGCCCCTGATCCAGATTGTCTCTGAGCTGCGGAAGAGCCTCAAGGGCATGACGGAAAAGCAGATGCTGGACGTCCTGGCCCGCATCTTCCCCCAGCGCTCCATCCGCGGCATCATGGACCTGCTGCGCGCGACGGACGAAGATTACGAAGCCCTGATGAACACCATCACGGATTCGACCGGCTACGCCGCGGAAGTCGCCCAGCTGCAGGAAGGCGGCCTGGGCGGCACGTTCCGCCGGATCGAATCGCAGTGGGAAGAAATCCAGCTGATGTTCGGCGAGAGCATCGAGCCACAGGTGTCCAAGGTTGCGGAAGCCATCAGCGGGATGCTCAACGACATCACGGAAATGCCGAAGGAGCAGTTTGACGCGCTGGTCGGCGCGATCAGCGGCGTGGCCGCGTCCGCCGGCGGGCTGGTGCTCGTCGGATCCGCGCTGGGCATCATCGGCAAGCTGCTCTCCCCTGCCGGCCTGCTCATGACGGGCATCGTGGGGCTGGGCGCCTTCGCCGGGATGCTGCACGGGCTGGAGAACGTCAGCCTGACGGAAACCTTCGGCACGATGGAGACGGACCTGACCGCCTTCTCCGCAACGCTGACGGAAAAAACGAAAGCCTGGACGGACGCATACGCGGAGATTGACAAGTACCGCACAGCCGTCAACAAGGCGATGGGCAGCTATAGGGTTGCGAGCATGACCCTGAGCAGCAATCTGCTGTCCGCCATGCTGACGCAGAGCACGCTGTCCGAGGCGGACATCGCGCATCTGGAAGGCCTGGGCGAGCAAATGGCCTCCGCGGCCATCGAAGGCGTGGCCGCGAAGATGAACGAAAGCGCGGCCTACCTCGAGCTGCTCTTCGGCGGCGAGGAAGGTCTGGACGCGACGGACACAGAGCTTGCCGGTCTGCTGGGCATTCTGAATACCTCGTATGCGAAGATCACGGAGACCATTCAAAAGGCCGGACAGGAGGCGCGCGACGCGCTGACAGCGGCCTGGGCGGACGGGCAGATCAGCGGCGAAGAGTACCAGAACATCATCAAGACGTTCCAGAGCTACAACGAGGCCGTCGCTGTCGGTACGGCGATGGCCCGGAACCGGGAAGCCGCGCTGGCGCTCAACCGGGCGCAGAACGCGAGCTGGGACACGATCAAGCAGATTTTCACGGAGACCGGGGAACAGCGCGCGACGGCACTCGCGAAGGAAGACGAAGAATACATTCAGCAGCGGGCCGACCTTGAATTCCTGTGGAACATGGGCAAGGAGCAGGGCTGGACGTGGGACAACCCGCAGACAGAGGAGGTGGAGCATATCCCCTTCTCCGCGCTGAACTTCGACACCTATGCGCAGGAACTTGAACAGCGGCACTTTGTGCAGCACGACAAAATCGCGCAGGATTACGATCGGATCCCGCTGGAAGCGGCGGAGGCCTTCATGGCCTCCAGCGGCCTGGGCAAAGAATGGGCCGAAATGATGGAGTATGCCGCCCGGTACAACCAGGGCGGGATCAGCAGGACGGAAGCCAACGCCACCATGCGGAACCGCTTCGGCGCGTCCACGCTTGCGGGCGACAGCGTGCTGGAGGACACGGACGGCTCGTCCGCCCGGCACCAGATGGGCGTCATTTCCGCCTACCTGCTGAACAGTCTGGGCGGCTATCAAGAAGTCGCCGCACGGGCGGCGCGCCTGGAGGCGGCCGGACAGACGGAGCAGGCCGCGCAATACCGGCAGCTGCTGACCATGCAGGACCTGATGACCAACTGGGGAACGGTCAACTTTGGTCACGGCGAAGGCGTCGTCGGCGGCGTGCTGGAACAGATATTGGGCGATTTGTGGGTGGAGCGCCCGACGCAGGAAGTTATCGCAAATCCCTTCGCAAATCCCTACTATGCCGGCCTGTTCGCCCAGCAGGGCTACCGGTCCCGGCACAGCACCGCGTTCTTTGACCCCGGCGGGGAATTCTGGCAGGAAGTGGGCAAAGGGAACACGGCGGCCTTCCGTCCTCTGTGGGCCGGCATGAACGCAAATGCCCGGGACTATCTGACGGAACAGCTGCAAGCCCGGGGCTATTCCACGGATAACATGACAGAGGTCATGGCCGGCCTTTCCGACATGCAGCAGGAGCTGGAGGCAGGGCTGAGCCATGCCGTGCAATTCCCGCAAGACGGCGGCGGGCATCACTTCGGCGAGCCCGCCCCGCCGCCCGCGGAAACCGTGGAAACCGCCGCGCAGGTCCAATCCCTGCTGGAACTGCTGCCGAAGGAAACGCAGCCAGGGCAGGCAAGCCCGGCGCAAAGCGTGCAGGAGTCGGCAGGCGAGCTCAGCCAGGCGGCGCAATCGCTGAGCGATTGGAGCAAAACGCTGGGCGGCTCGCAAACGCTCAGCGCGGTGCCGCAGGAGTTCTGGCAGACGGTATCCACGGGCGACACGGAAGCCATCAGAAAGGCCTGGGGTTCTCTCAGCGATGAAGCCATCGACGCCATTTACAGCACCATGGATCAGCTGGAGGGCGTGGACTTTGACCTCGGGCACCTGGCACAGCAGGGGTACAGCCCCGAATTCGGCGACCTGCAAAAGCTGAACGAGCTGCTGGAGGAGTCCGGCGTACTCTCCGAGCCCGTCGAGATCCCGGTGAAATGGCCGGAGGGCGCGACGGACGCGAACAGCTACCTGAAAGCGGCCAACGCGGCGCTCAGCGCAAGCCCGGTCCGGGCGCGGACAAATGTGCCGGACGGGTACTCGGACGGCACCCAGTATGCGACGGATTTCCAGACCGCGCTGAATGACAACCCGCTGAAAACGACGATCAAGAACGGCGAAAACGGCGAGGGCGGCGGCCTGGACGAATTCGCGGAAGGCGGCCGCGCAACAACGGCTTCCATCTTCGGCGAGGCCGGCGCGGAATGGGCGATCCCGGAGGAGCACAGCGAACGCACGGCGGAGCTGCTTCTGTCCGCGGCGCAGGCCAGCGGCTTCACCTGGGGTGAACTCCTGTCCCGGACGGGCGGCCTGAACGCCTCCGCGAACAGCGACGGCGGCACCTTCGTCTACTCCCCCACCTACCAGATCAACGGCGGGGACACCGAAGCCCTGCGGGAGGAGCTCGAAAAAGAGCGCGTCCGCATGAAGAAGTGGTGGACCGAGCAGCAAATGCTGGGAGCGCGGGCGTCGTACTGAGCGCCTACGGCGCAGGCCGCAGGCCATAGGCCACAGGCCGTAGGGGTTTTCCCTATGCCATATTGCATATGGCCTATGGCCTTTTTCTACTATCACGTGTGCGCAACAGACAGAAAAGGGGGTGTCAGCGGTGGAGGAAGTGCTGGTCTACTATGCTTCTGCTGGTGAAACATTCGATTCCATCGCGGGCGTTGTGTACGGCGACGAGGATTACGCGCACGAGCTGTACGCGGCAAACCCTCTCCTCGTTGACAAAAGCGTCTTCACGGGCGGAGAAATCGTTTTCGTCCCGGTCATCCCCGTGACAACCCGCGGGGACGAAGGCCGCGCTGCGTCCACGGCGCCGTGGGCGTGAGGGCGCTTCGCGCCAGGGCATAGGCCATAGGGCTTAGGGCAGAGGAAAGTTAGCTATGGCCTGTTGGAGGTGAACGACAATGGCCATGATTGCGCAGTTTGACACGATGAAATTCGGGGCGACGGCGTCGCTGGTCCGGGCCATCTCGGCGCTCAAGCTGACGGCGGAGATCCAGGTCAAGAACGAATCGAAGGACACCACGGACTATGTGCAGGTGCAGCGGAGCAAGCCGGTGACCATCACGGCGACGATTGAGCTATACACCGCGCTGGGCGCTGACGTCCGGACGGACGCGGAAACCCTGCTCACCTGGGCCCGGAAAGGACACACGGGGTATTTCTACGTTGCCGGCAAGAAGGCCTTCGGCTGGAAAGTCATGCTGACAAAGGCGGAGATCAGTTACACGACCTTCCTCCCCGGCAGCGGCACGCCGACCGGGGCAAAGGTCAACTGCACCTGGATGCAATGCGAGGAGGCCAAGGAGAGCACCCCGGCCAAGACGACATCCGGCGGGGGCGGCACGACGACCAAGAAGACCACCACGGGCAACGCGCAGGACAACCGGATTCAGAAAAAGATTGACGATCAGGGCGCGCTGGCACGGCTGAACAGCGCCGTGAAGGAAGCCAACAAGGCGACGGCGCCGGCGAAGGGCTCGGGCACGACGACCACCGCCGTCGCCCAGAACATCGTCAAAGAAGTGAAGAGCAATCCGCAATCCGTCGCAACCGCCATCAAGGCCGCGGCGACGGCGACCGTCCGGTCCGCGCCGAAGGCGGTGACGCCGACGACCACCAAGAAGGCGACGACGGCAACCAAGAGCCTGCTGACGATGCTCAAGAAATAGGCCATAGGCCATAGGGCATAGGGATAGTCAGCTATGGCCTATGGCCTTTTCCGGAGGTGAGACCATGGCAAGGTATCTGATCACGAACGAGAACGCGGAGATTGACTTTGAAACGCGGGATCCGATAGGCAGGACGCTTCAAAATTGCAAGAATCTGCTTCGGTGCCGGACGGGGGAAGTGCCGTATGACAGAAACCGGGGCTTCAACGGCGCCCTGCTGCATCTGCCGCTGAGCGAGCTACAGCTGGATCTGGTCCCGGAGCTGGACCGCTGCCTTGCCTGGGAGCCGGACGCCCACGTCGTCGACGGTGACGTCACCATGAACGAAGACGGGGAGATTGTGGTCTCCTGCGTCGTGGAAATCGGCGAGTAATGGCAGCGGGTGAAGGGCGAAGGGCGCGAAGGGAGTGTGAGGGGTTCGGAGCGCCCGGAAAACTGTCCAGTGGACAGTTTTCAGCGGAGAACGGGCGGCAGCCCCGGACCGACCGCAAAGCCCCTCACAGGCTATCGGACGGGCAAAGGAGGAAAGACCGTGGACGATTCGATTCATTACGTGACATTTGACAGCAGCGCCATCTGGACGGCCATCACGACCGCCTATCTGGAAGCCGGCGGAGACCTCCTGTATCCGGGAGACGAAAAAGAAATCCTCCTCCGCGCCGTGCAGGCCGCGATCCAGCAGACCCTCGCCGGCGTCGACACCGGCCTGCGGATGCAGACCCTGCGCTATGCCGTCGGGGAATACCTCGACATTCTCGGCGAAAACCGCGGGTGCGAAAGAATCGCGGCGGTGCAGGCGATATACGGCTTGTACATTCAGCAGAACGCAACGGGCGAGGCGGGCGAGCTGCCGGCGGGAACGCGCATGACGCCGGACGGAGTCCTTTTCTTCGAGCTCGTGAACAGCGTACAGCTGACAGGAGCCGCCACCACGGTGTACGGCGGGCGGATCCGGTGCACGGAGGCCGGAACAAAGGGAAACGGCCTTGAGGCAGGCACCGAAATAGAGCTGGTCAGCAAGCACGCGGGTGTCAAAAAGATCACCATTTCCAATACCGTGACGGAAGGCGTGGACGCGGAAGCGGACGACGAATACCGCGAGCGGATTCAGAAAACGGGGCTGGCCAGCGCAACGACAGGGCCGAAGGAACAGTACGAAGCCGCGGCAATGGCCGTGAGCAAGTACATTCTGGACGCGCACGCCTACTCGACGGAGAACGCCTCGGAACCCTTCCTGCAGGTGAATGTGCGGCTGCTCATTGACCCGGACGTCTCCACGTCCACGGCGAACACCATCGTTTCACAGGTGCAGAACGCGCTGAACGCCGACGACACCCGGCCGCTGCTGGATACAGTCAATGTTGCAAAGGCAACAAACGCGCTCTACGAATGGCACGTGACGGCGACACCCGGCGACGGCGTCACCGCCAGCGCCTTGCAGGCCGCGGCGGATGAATACGTGGAATGGCAGAACGCCAAGATCGGCCGCGCTTTCACCCCGGAACGGCTGCGTGCGATGCTGTACGGAGCCGGCGCAATATCGGTGACCTTCCTCAGCACCTGCAAATGGCGCGGCACCGCCGGCGCGCAGGCCATGACCCGGCAGGAAATCGCCGAGAATGAGGTCTGCAGCGGAACGGTCACGCTGGAGTAAGACCATAGCGGCAGAGGGCGCGAAGGGGTGCAGGGGGCGACCGCAAAGCCCCCTGCATTCCGGCCTTTTCTATATATCACGCGTGCGCAATACCAAGATAAGGGGGAGGCGCAATGGAAAACTTCCCGGTGGAGGCTTTTGTGCCTCGGTTCATTTTTCGGGACAAAAACGGCTATGCCATGGTCCGGGCGATCCAGGCGGGGCTGGACTATCTCACGCAGGCCGTGGAGACAGGCAAGGCGCTTGTCTATGACATCGCAACCATGCCGGAATGGCGGCTGGACGAGCTCGCGTGGGAGCTGAACTGCCTGTACGATTACAGCGCGGACGTGGAAGCCAAGCGCGCCTGGGTGGAGGACGCCTACCACGCCTTCCGCATGCACGGGACCGTGGAAGGGCTGAAAAATTACCTGTCCCGCGCTTTTACGGACGTGGAAATCTTCGAGAACTGCGACGCCCCGATACAAGGAACGGGAACAGCCGCGCAATTCGGGTCCTTCTGTATTTCCGTGGCAGACGAGCTGACAGAAGAGCGGCTGTCCTATGCGGAAGCCTGCGTGCAGAAGGCAAAGAATCTGCGCAGCAGATATGCCGGCATCAGCAGGCACGACCTGCTGGAGCCGGGCATCAGCGTGCAGGCCGGCCAAAGCAACGCATAAGAAGGGGGTGAAACCGCGATGTTTGCATTGACGCAGAACGGATTGAATCTGATGCTGACCAAACTGTGCGCAAACGTCACGGCCAGTGCCGTCAGGTCAAACGGCAACATCAACAAAGACAGCAGCCCTGCCTACAGCGTTCAGCAAGACGGAGACGGATACACCGCCACCATCGTATGCAGTTTTACAACGTCACAGAGCTACCCCAACCTTGGAAGACCCATTCAGAGAATCTATATCAGCAACATCCATGCCAGTCCGGTGCTGGATACCGGCAGGATCCCGGATATTTTCTTTCCGGACGCGAGCACAGCCGTATCGTATACATTCAAGGTGCACATAGAGCCGAGCGGAGAGTTGACCACAGACGGCGCATATCTGGGCTCTTGGGGCGCCCACGCAATGCTGGAAGGGCTTTACAAATCCGGCAGCGCATCCATTTTGGGCGCATTTGAAGCACAGTACATGGAAGGCGCGACGGCGCGCACCGCCATCAGACCATTGACTGTCCGGCTATCAGAAAAAAAAGAGAACGGATATTGGGCGTTCCATATGCACACGCTGGCTGACCCGAGCACGCTCAGCTCCTACAACAACGTGACCATCAAGCGGATGGCCCTCGGGCCGGAACATCTCTCTGTATCCACCCAGCAGGCCATCCTCACGGATGACAACCTGGGGATCTCGTTCACAGAAAAAAAACGTTTTAGCGTCACGGTCAGGATCCCTTACCAGTTCGAGTAAGGGGCGGAGCGGGGCGCTTCGCGCAGAGCACAGGGCATAGAGGGGCGACCGCAAAGCCCCTCACAAACCGGCGCCGGCATCAGGCAAGAGGGGGGTGAAGAAAACGGCAATCAAGTATCTGAATCTTGACGGGCTGCGCTACTTCTGGAGCAAGATCAAGGCCGCGCTATCCGAAAAAGTCGACAAGGTGGAGGGCAAAGGGCTTTCCACCGAGGACTACACGACGGAGGAGAAAACGAAGCTCGCCGGCGTGGAGACCGGGGCGAACAAATACGTTCACCCCGCGTACACGGCGCGGACAGGCAAGCCGACGGCGAACGCCGCGCCGGCCTTCGGCGGGACGGTGACGGTCAGCCAGATCAAGTCTGACGCGACGGGCCACGTCACCGCGGCGACGGACAGGACGATCACGATCCCGGACGACGAAGCCAGCAGCACCGCGCACGGGCTGATGAGCGCCGCGGACAAGGGCAAGCTGGACGGGGTGGAGGCCGGGGCAAACCTGTACGTTCACCCCGCGTACACAGCGCGGACAGGCAAGCCGACGGCGAACGCCGCGCCGGCCTTCGGCGGGACGGTGACGGTCAGCCAGATCAAGTCTGACGCGACAGGCCACGTCACCGCGGCAACGGACAGGACGATTACGATCCCGGACGCCGAAGCCAGCAGCACCGCCCACGGGCTGATGAGCGCCGCGGACAAGGAAAAGCTGGACGGCTTCGGCCCGGCCAGCGATTACGCCACCGCCGCGCAGGGCGCAAAGGCGGACGCGGCCATGCCGATAGCCGGCGGCACCTTCACCGGCCCCGTAACCCTCGCCGGCGACCCGACTGCCGTCCTGCAGCCGGCGACGAAGCAGTACACCGACAGCCTTCTCGCCGCGCTGAAAGCCCAGGTCATCGAAGCCGCCCACAGCACCTTTTCTGCAACCGGCGCCCTCGTGACTTGCAATCCCGTGCCGTCACAAAAGCTACACTTTGTGTGTCACCTGGAGCCGGTGCAGGAGGGGGAGGGGGATCCGAGCCCGGAGAATGTGAGGCCGATCCGGGCCTGCGGCACCGTGACGGTGAAGCGCTTCGGCGCAAACCTGCTCAACAAAAGCGGCATTGTCATCGGCACAAATGGCGGAACGGTAACGCAGACCGTCACCGGGGTTAAGATTGACTCGCCCGCAACGGCAACGGCGAATGTGCTTGCCAATTACGGCGGATTGACGCCGCACCTTGTGGACGGGGAAACCTACACCGTGAGCGCAATCATCACGGCGCTGACGGCACGTGCAAGATTGTCCCTGCTCGGCATCAACGGCACGGCCAGCATCTACAAGGACAGGACCACGACCGGCAAGCTGTCTCTGACATTCACCTGGGATTCAACCAAATACAGCAATTTGCGCCTTCATTGCACGTATACCGCCGCGGCTACCGGATCCGTCACCTATGACGAGATCATGCTTGTGCACGGTGAGACCGACGCGGAATACGTGCCTTTTGTCAGCTGGTCGAGCGTCAGCCTTGCCCCGCCGTCCGGCGCCTATGGCGGGGATTATGACAGCGAAGGCAGCTTTGCCCCGCTGCGCGTCGGCGGCATCACGTCCGGCTCGCGCAGCTATGCAAACGCCGGATCCGTTGCCGGAAATCTGTATATCCGCAACGTCCTGGCCGGCTATCTCAGCGGCGACGGCGGCATTTACGATGTTGCCGGCTTTCTCTGCACGATGTATAAGCCCATGCCCTACGCCGGCATTGACGACCGGCAGAACGGCTGCGTTTATTTCGGCAATGGCGCGATATACATTTGCGACACCGACCACATGACCGAGCAGACGTCCGCCGGGCTGGATGCGTATTTCTCCTGGCTGGACTCCGTCGGCGGCATGAATATCTGCGGCCCCTACTATCCGGGGAAAGAGCCGACCCCGACCGCCGTTGACGAAAAGACCCTTGTATCTGCCTTCCCCGCGCAGCTCAATCACCTTTGGACGAGCGCCGGCACTCTCACCGTCACCGGCCAGCAGGAGCTGGGCTATGCGCTAAGTCAGCTGTGACAGGGCATATCCCAATTCCTCCTGCCCTCTGACCGTAATCGTCCCGTAATCCGGCCAGACATGATTCACCTGTACCCCGGGCGCGGCGTGCAACTCCTGCGGATCCAGCTGCACAAGGTTCGGCGTGCCAAGCGTCCAGCAGCATTGCACGGGTGTCCCGGCCGCGTATTGCGCGGCGAGATATTCCTGAATGCTCGCGGCCGTGGCTGTGCAAGGCAAGACCAGATACAAGTTTATGCCGTCGGCGGATGAAAACCATGCGTGACAGCTTCGTTCCGTCAGATTCGCCTTGATGATCCCGTGCGAGAAGAATTTCAGACCGTTCACCCCGTCGGAAGCAGGAACAGAACGCCCACCCATGGACGCGCCGGATTTGTACATCGACGTGTATCCGCCGCCGACGTCCGTAATGCCGTTGAACGTCTCGGATCCCGTGAACGTATAGCAAATCTTCGTGATTTTCAGCACGCCCGTTTCGTCGCTGTATTCGGCGCCGTAGACGCTGGCATCGTACAGATATGCGTGCGCGGTGCCGATGATGGCGGGCGTAATGGCCGCGTTGTCCGTCGCCTTGAAAACCAGCCGCACATAGCGGACACCGGCGGGGACGATGTACTCATGATCGCTTTGCTCCATGGGATAGGTGGCATTGTTCAGCACGGCGACAAAAGTCTTTTCCGCGTCATACTGATAGATCCAGAAGGCATAGCCGTCTGAGGCCTTCGCCAGGTACTTTCTGCCAGGAACAACCGCGATATAGTCCGAACGAATACGATTAGCGGCGGATCCGGAGGACGCGCCAGTGTTTGCGTTGATGGATCCCTGCTTCCACAGGCTCGCGTCGTCCGCGAAAATGGAATCACCTGTCGGCAGGGCAATCGTCAGCTGATCCACCTCGGCCGGCGCGTAATCCGTTTCGTCCTCACCGGCCTGCAGCTGGGGCCGGGTGACCATTTCGTCGCAGACGGTGCCGGCCGCAATCCAAAGAGACAGCAGGACGCGCTCGGCTTCTGTCAGCGTGAAGGTAATGCTTTTCGCCTGCAGGCCGGTATAGGTCTCCTTCGGGCTGATCATGTTGTCCTGGTTGGCAATTCTGACGAGATGCTGCACGGAGGCCAGGCCGGTGGAGCTGACCGTGTAGGTTCCGGCCGGAAGCCGCAGCAGTTCCGTGTACTGAAACGCGCCGATGGCGCCAGTGTCCGTCACGGCACCCGTGCCGACGGTGCCGTTGACAACGACGCAGCCGGACCCGTTCAGCGTATAGCGCAGGGTGCTGGAGATTCTCCGGTACGGCGCACGCCAGAGGTTTTTCCCGGTTCGCGTGACCGTCACGCGCAGCGTCCCGTTAATCTGCCTCACATTCTCCGGGCTCGGATCCCCCTCTCCCTCCTGCACCGGCTCCAGGTGACACACAAAGTGTACTTTCCGTGACACCCCAACACATGACGCCCGCCGCGCGGAATAAACCAAAATGCCCCGGCGGATTTGCGAAGGAGGAAAGTTATGATCAGCGCATGGCACCTTGTCTGGATCATCCCGGGCTGCATCCTCGCGGGCCTCTTCCTCGCGGCGCTTCTCCACGCGGGAAGCCATTTCAAAGAATAGGCCATAGGCCATAGGCAATAGGGCATAGGGAAAAAAGGCCGGAGTTTTAAGATTGTTGCAAGTTTATCGCAAGTTTTTGACAAGTAGTTTGCAAGTTTTTTGACAGTTTTTTGCCAGACGCAAGGGAGGTGATCCCATTGGTGACAGCAGCCGCATTTGTGGACCGTGTGCGGATCCCGCTGGCGGACGGCTGGGGCTACATCTGGGGCACGGCAGGCGAAACCTGGACGGCCGCAAAGCAGAAGCGGGCGACCCGCGAGCAGACGAAGAAATGGGGCGCGCGGTGGATCGGAAAGACCGTCTGCGACTGCAGCGGCCTTCCCCGCTGGGCGCTGCTCGGTCTGGGCATTTCCCTGCCGCACTCGTCCTCCCTGCAGCACAATCAGTGCAGGGTGAGCGGCAAGCTCAAGAACGGCCGGCGGACCGACGGCAAGCCCATACGCCCGGGGACGCTGGTTTTCTTATACGACGCGAACAAGAACCCGAAAAAGCCGTGGCATCACGTGGGCGTCTACGTCGGCGGGGGCGTCTGCATCGAGAGCAAGGGCACGCTGTACGGCGTGGTGACAAGCCACATCAGCCACTGGCACGACTGGGGAGAGCTGAAATGTATTGACTACGGGGAGGAGGAAGGCGACATGCCGGAGGAAGTGCGGCCGACGATCCGGATCGGCGACCAGGGCGAGGACGTCAAAGAGGCGCAGGAAATGCTGATTCAGCTGGGCTATCTGGGGACCAGCCCCGGCGCGGACGGCAAATTCGGCACGAAAACGGCGGCCGCCGTGAAGACCTTCCAGAGCGAGAGCGCCCTCCGGGCGGACGGCGTCATCGGCCCGCTGACGTGGGCGGCGCTGGTGACGGCGACGACGGAGGCCGGCGCGACGAAATACACCGCCGTCATCCGCGGGCTGACCGTGCGGCAGGCAACCGCGCTCATGATGGACTTCCCGGACGCGGACATCGCGCCCGAGTGAGGCCGGAGCGCGGGCGGAGAAGCCGGGGTGAAATGCCCCGGCGGCATTGCGTTATCCCGTGTGCGGGGCACACATCACATATACGCCTTGCGCACAAAGGGGGTGAGGAAAATGCCTGAATGGATTGTAAAGTACTGGGTCGAATGGCTGTTCGGCCTGGTGATTGCCCTGCTGACGGCCGGATACCGGCATCTGTCAAAGCGCCTGCAGCATGAGCGGGCCGCGGCGGCGGAGAAGGCCAGACGCGACGAAGCGGAGATCAACGCGCTGAAAAACGGCATGCGGAGCCTGCTTCGCAGCCAGATCATCAGCAAATGCGAGCGCGCGACCAATGACCAGTATTGCGGCGCGCAATTGCGGGACACCATCAACGACCTGTATGCCAGCTATCATGAGCTGGGCGGAAACGGCACGGTGACAAGCATCGTGCAGCAGACCATGGCCCTGCCGGTCCTGCCGCAGGGGACGAGCGAGCACCACAAGAGAGAGGAGACTGCCGAATGAACACCAACACCATCGACTGGAAAAGCAAGCTGACATCCCGCAAATTCTGGACGGCCATCGCGGAATTTGTGACCATGCTGATCATCGCCTTCCACGGCACCGAGGAAGTGGCCGCGCAGGTTGCGGCCATCATCATGGCCGGGGCCGCCGTCGTGGCCTACATCATCGGCGAGGGCCTGGCAGACGCGGCCGGCGCCGGCAAGGATCCGGTCATCCTGGTGCACAGGCTGAGCGACAAGGGCGAGGACGCGGACGACGTGCTGAACCTGGAGGACATGAGCGCCGCGGACCTGGAAGTCTTCTGCGCGGACGAAGGCTTCGGCCTGCCGGACGACCTGCCGGAGGACGAGGAAGCGCGCAAGGCCGCCCTGCTGGAATGGGTCGGAAAGCGGCTGGAAGTGTAAGCACCTCCGGCGCAGGGATGCAGGCCGAAGGGGTGCAGGGGGTTCGGAGCGCCCGGAAAACTCCCCAGCGGGGAGTTTTCAGCGGAGAACGGGCGGCAGCCCCGGACCGACCGGAAAGCCCCCTGCAGCACGGTCATCTTTTCTTTTTATCACGTATACGCGATAAAAGAGAAAGGGGGAATTCGCTTGGAAGTTGTGCTGAAATACAAGTGTTCCAAATGCGGGGCGCTCTTTGACGACAAGGAGGCCGCGGAGGCCTGCGAGGCAGCGCACGGCGCCGAAAGCGCCGTGGAGACCTTCTATCACCAGGGCGAAGGCCAGCCCTACCGCGTCCGCGTCCTCATGGAAGACGGCACGGTTGCCTGGTACCGGAAGGAACAGTACACCTGAGAGGGCATAGGGGTTTGGCTTAGGGTAAAGGCACAGGGTTTAGGGTTTGGTTTAGGGTAGGGCCATAGACCGCCGGAAAAACGCCGGCGGCCTGTGGCCTCTTCTTTTTCGGCGGTGAGATAGTCATAATATCACGGGAGGGAAACTGACATGAAACGGGTACAGCCGATCAGAAGCCGGGAGCAGCTGGCGCGGATGCTGGAGCTTGCGGCGGCGCACGACGCGGAGAAGGAAAGCCGGGTGAGCTGGGAGCTGCTTCTGACATTTGGTTTCAACACTGGCCTGCGCATATCTGACATCGTGAAATTGCGCGTCGGGGAAGTGCGGGACCAGGAGTACGTTCAGACCGTCGCGCAGAAGACCGGGAAGGACACGAAAATCTGGCTGAACAAGGCAACGCAGCGGAAGATCCGGCAAATCACCCGGGGCCGGGGCGACAGGGAGTATCTTTTTCAGAGCCGGGAAAAGGACTCGGAGACGCTCGGCCCGCGGCACATCTGCCGCCAGCGCGCCTATCAGATCATCAACGGCCTGGCCCGGGCGGCCGGGATCCAGGACAGAATCGGCTGCCACACCCTGCGGAAAACATTTGCCTATCACTACTACAAGCAGACGCAGGACGTTGTGAAGCTGCAGCGGATCCTCGGGCACGACAGCCGGCGGGATACGCTGACCTATATCGGCATCCTTGACGACGAGGTGGACAAGAGCCTCATGCGGTTTGAGCCGATTGTCAGGAAGTGAAACGGTGGAGGGCGACGGGCCCCAGGCTGCAGGATGATCAGCGGCCTGGGGCCCTTTTCTTATTGTCACGCGGATGCACGCGCGCATTGCACGGGATGAAATTCAATGCACGCGTGCGTCGAATGTGTGAATACGTGCAAGAATACGTGTGCAGGATAAGGGAAAACGGTGAACGTTCACGGATTTGAGGGCGCGGGCATGATCCAAAATGCCCCGGCGCAATTAGTTAGCTGTGCTGCAGGGGGCTTTGCGGTCGCCCCCTGCACCCCTTCGCGGCTCCACTTTTGAGGGGTCCGCGGACGGAGGGGGAAAACGGCGCGGGCGCCGGGTATCCGGAAACGGACCAAAATGCGGGGGCGGATGTCAGCGAATGCCGGCGGATGATTGCGATTGATTGCGGATGTTTGCGATTGATTGCGGATGATTGCGGATGATTGCGGGCGGAAACGTCCGCATGCGGATGCCGGCGGTGGCCTGCGGCGCGTGAGTTTGTCATAATGCGAAAAGGGAAACTGCGCCAAAATACCATAGCGGATTTTGGTGGATTAAAAGAGGAAGCGGAATTTCGGCGGGGAGTTTTACACAATATAGGATTATGGCTAACTGAGAGATGAAAACGGTGAACGTTCACGGGTTTGACCTTTGATCCAAAATGCCCCGGCGCATTTGGTAAGCTGTGCTGCAGGGGGCTTTGCGGTCGCCCCCTGCACCCCTTCGCGGCTCAACTTTTGAGGGGTCCGCGGGCGGAGGTGGAAAACGATGCGGGTGCCGGGTATCCGGAAACGGACCAAAATGCGGGGGCGGCGTTACGTTCTGAAATGTCACGGCGGCGTTGTGCAGGGGGTCAATCCAAAATATCCCGGCGGCGTTGAAAAACCTTCCGGGGGATATTCCGGGGATACCGTGCGGGACAAGATAATATTATACACAAGCAAAGAAAAACCCCGGACGGACCGGGGCGGGAAGGTTACCAGCCGGAAACAGGGGCGTCAGCTGAGGCATCGGGCTCCAGGTGGGCCTCGGAAGCGGCGTCATACCAGAAGTCGATCTCGGCGGGGGTGATGGAGTGAGCGGCGGCCTGGCGGAGGATCTCCTGCTTGAGGGTGAAATAGCCGTAATCGTCGGACGCGCCGTCCGGGACGGGAATCTCGGCATACAGGCCCAGGGTGAAGGGGACCTCGATCAGATAATTGACGCCGTAATCGCCGTGGCGGGAAGTGCCGGCGGCAAACTGAATCTTGATCTTCATGCGATTATTCCTCCTCGTCGTCGAAAGCGTCGGCATCGGTGCGCGGGGCGAGGCCGCGGGCGGCCATATCGGCGCGGATCAGCTGTTTGAGATAGCCTTGCATGTTGGGCTGCATGGCCAGGAAGGCGATGATGTCGGCATCGGTTGTCTTGTTGAACTTCAAGCCAACAAAGCGAGTGTTGGCCTTGTCATAAGCGGTATTGCCCATTTGGTGGGCCTCCTTTCGGCGGGTTTAACCGGATTATAACACGGGGGCGGGGCGAGGTCAAGCGGGGAATGCGGCGGCCGGGACGGCATAGCGGCGGGCGGGCTGGTCCGGATCCGGGGTGCCGTCGGCGGCGAGGGGCTGCAGGAAAATGTCAACGGTGCAGCCGTCCGGCAGCTCGCCGGCAGCGCGGCGGACCAGGAGGCCGGGGAAATCCTCGGCGAGCAAGGCCGCCGACGGGGTGAAGGTGTCCGGATTCCACTTGCCGCGGGCCTTGCCGATGATCTCATAGCCGCGGGCGCTGACCTGGCAAGAGACTTGCAGCTCGCAGGGAACGCGGCCGCGGACGCGGTCCAGGAAGGCGGGGACGTCCTCCAGGCGGACGGGGGGCTGGGTGCTGTGTTCCATTGCGCGATACTCCTTTCACGTGTACGCGATACGGGGGAAAATGTCCGGCGGCCGCCGGGGCTGGAAATGATCCAAAATGCCCCGGCGGCTTTACGGTCTGGAATGTCCTGCCGGCGTTGCTGCCGGCGACGGGGTGAAACGCCCGGGCGGCGTTACCAGTCTTCCGGCAGGTCGCCGCGCTCCGGCATGCTGAGCGTATACTCGCCCCAGAATTCGCTCTCGTGCTGCTGCGGGATCCGGTCGGAAAAGTTGCGGATGTTGAAGAGCAGGCGGGCGAGATAGCGCTGAGCGGCTTCTGCTATGGTGTCGTCGTCCAGCTGGTAGAGGATGGAGGCGGCGAAGCGCTGCAGGCCGGCAATGGCGGCTTGCGTCTTCCGGTCGTAATGCTCCAGGGCGATGGCATAGCCCTTTGCGCGGTACTCGGCAAAGGCTTCATCATAGCGGCCGGGATCCGCGGCAATGCTGCCGTCTTCCCAGCTGCGGCGCACACTCTCCACGTTCATGAGATACAGGCCGGTGAAATCGTGCCGGATGTCCTCGGGCGTGTATTCGCTGCGCCGGTCGTCCGCGAACAGGCGCAAGCCATAGCGGCTGGCCTTCCCGGCGTCCAGCATGCCGGCGATAAAGCCGGCGGCCTTCATGTATTCCCGTTTGTTGATGACACAGCAAGACATTTTTTTGACCTCCTATTGTCGGCGGGTGAAATGATCCAAAATATCCGGGCGCCGTTGCGGGGCGAAATGCCCCGGCGGCGTTGTCACCGGGCGGCCCGCAAGGCCTGCAGCAGGGTCGGCAGCTCTTCCAGGGGGATCGGCTGGCCCCGGCGGGCTCTCTCCTGCAGCCGGATCCGGTCCTGGTCACGCCAGGCGCGGGCGGCGGCGAGGGCCCGCTGGCGGGTCTTGTATCCGAAACACAGCAATTTCCCCTTGTATACAGCCCATTCACCGGACCAGGTATGTTCGATGTGGTAGGGGGAAAGATTCTCGGAAATGCCTGCCGCGGCCGTGGCTGCTTCGTGCGCGGCGTCGTGATAAGCATCTGTTGCCTTGCGCCGGCGGGCGACTTCGGCAGCCTCTTCCCGGGTCTGGAAGGTATGCCCGGCGGCGGTGTCGTGCTCGCCGTCCTTCGTGATGATCCAGCGGCCGCGCTCGTCCTGCTGCACGTCGTACGGCGCAAGGCTGGGCGCGTTGCGGGCGGCCTCGGCAGCGCGTTCCGCGGCGGCCTTTACAAGCGCTTCCGTTTTCGTGCGCAGGCCGGTCCAGCTCGTGCCGGTGACGGCCCAGCCGTCGGCGGTCTTGATGACGGTGAAGGGCTCTTGCATTGTGATACCTCCTATGATGAATTGGCCGGGGATTTTCCGGGGCGGGACGGTCCAAAATGCGGTGGGCGATTTGCCCCGGGGCCGGGGCCCTCCCCCCTCCCCTGCCGGCCGGCCCTGGGCTGGATCCGGCCGGCAGGGCGGCGGGTCAGCTGACGCCGGCGGCGGCCCGGGCGGCCCTGCTGACGGCGAGCCAGGCGGCGACGGCCTCCAGGGCCACGGGGCCGGACGGCGGCAGCGGCAGGGCGGGCCAGGGCTCCAGGGCGGCAGCCTCTTCCGGATCCGCGGCAGCAGCTTCCGGGGCGAGGGCTTCCGCCGTGCCCAGGACGGCGGCCGCGTCGGCGCTGACGTCGGCAAGGTCCACTTGCTGCAGCACGGCCGGCCGGGCGGGATCCGCCGGCAGCAGGGCGGCAGCCGGGGCGAGCTGGTCCGGATCCTCGGCAGGGGCTTCCGGGGCGGCGGGCTTTTCCGGGGCCGGATCAGCGGCGGCGGCGGCAGCCTCGGCGACGAATTCGGCGATTTCGTCCAATTCGGAAGGGCGGCGGGCGGCAGGGGCTTCCGCGGCCTGGATCCGGGCGGCCTGCTCGGCTTCACGCTGCCGGACCAGGTCCGCAAGGGGGACGGCGGGCGCGTCCGGGTCCGCCGGGATGATGATAGAATCGGCGAGGCTGGGCGCGGGCTTCATGTGATAATCCGCATAAAAACCGACGTCGTAATAGTCAACCTGGGAATTGCCGTGGTTAAAGTTGTAAGAGGTGACAACGGCCCGGATAAAGTCCGCCCAGGCGAGGAATTCCGGCGAAAACAGTTTCCGCGTTGCGTCGTCGGATCCGGGCCGGCCGGGGAAAACGTGCCCGGCGGCGGCGCTCTTGTACAGGGTCCGCGTCAATGCCCGCATGATCCGCCGGCGGTCCAGGGCCGGCAGGTTGTAGAAGGCGGCGACGCTGCAGCGCGGCAAGAGGTGCTCGGGGTCTTCAATGTATCCGCTGGCGGTAAAGTCGTCGGGGGTCGCGGCAAGGTAGAATTCCCGATATGATACCAGGTCGCCGGGCCAGGCCGTCACGGTGACGGCGAGGCCGTGCCCGCGGCCCTTGCTAAAGCTGACGCCCTTTGCACCCAGGCGCTTAAATTCCGCGCGCAAGGTGTCCGAAATTGCGCCGTCCCGGCGGGCGTCGCCGGCGTGGTTGCCGGTGTAGCCCTGGGCGCCCAGATAGCCTTCCGCGGCCGTCGTGGTATACTCGGCAGCATGCGCGCGGATGATCCGGGCGCGCTGCAGGTCACGGCGGGCCGAGTCTATGACAATCGCTGACATTTTTTGATAGCCTCCTTCCAAAATGCGGCGGGCGCTTTATCCGGCCAGGGCGGCCGGCGCTATCCCGTGACGGCCTGGGCGGCCGTTTCGCCCGGTTGCGGTCCGGGTCTCGTCGGACGGGGTGCAGGGGCTTCCGAGGATCAGCGGCGCCAGGCGAGCCGCTGCAGGGTCAGCAGGGCGCGCCCGGTCCAGCGGCTGCAGCGCCCGGAAAATCGGATTTTGTCGGCGGCGACGGTGAAGCGGTCCAGAATGCTGTTGATCATAGCTTGCGGCCTCCTCGCGCGTGATATATAGAAAAGGGGCGGCGGCGGCCGGATCCGGACGGGATCCGGCGCGCCGAGGGTGAAGGGGTCAGCAGGGGCACGCGGCGAGGGCGTCCCAGGCGGCAAGGCCGTTTTCGTTGTCGGCGTCGTTCATATCCGGGGCGGCTTCCTCCAGGATCCGCCGCAGCAGGGCGGCGGCGGCAGGGGTCAGCATGACGGCGACGGCCGCCGGGGTGAGTTCATAGCGCTGCACCTCTTCCGGGGTCAGCTGCCGCGAGTAGTCCAGGCGGGACCAGGCGCCGCGGCCGAGCTGGGGGACAACGTCGGCAGGGTCCAGGGCGGTAACGTTGACCAGGCCGGCGACGGGGCACGCGCCAGGGCCGGCGGGGCGGTGGGTGGAAAAGTATGTAAACATTGCTTTTTGTCCTTTCTTCATTCGGCAGCGGCTTCCGGCCGGGTGTAGTGGGTTGAAATACGGCGGCGGCGTTGTCCGGTGAAATATCCCGGCGGCGTTGTCACGGGGTCAGCAGGTAAACCAGGACCGGCAGGAAAAGCAGGATTGCGGCCAGGGCGCCGGCGGCGAGCTCGCCGGCAGGGGTGAAGGGCTTCACCCAGGCGGGGTCCTTGTCTTCATAGATGATCATGCTTTGCACCTCCTCGCGCGTGATATACTGACAAGGGCGGCGCCGGCCGGATCCGGACGGGATCCGGCGCGGCAAGGGGGGCGGGGTCAGCTGACGCGGACGGCGTCGGCGAGCTCGGCGAGGGTCACGGCGCGCCCGGCGCGGGTCAGCGCCTCCAGGCGGCTGCAGGTCTCGCAAGCGATAATAAAGGCGTGAATTTCCCGGTCACTGGTCAGCATGTCGCCGCGGTACAGGGTGAAGCAAAGAATATAATCCGCGGTAATGGGAACGGCCTGCCACATTTCCCAGACGGCTTCCAGGGCGGCGCGGCGGTCCGAGGTCAGCAGGGGCGCGCCGGCGCCGTCGGCGTCATAAAGTGCGGTATAAATCCGGGTGAATTGCTGCAGCCGGGCGGCAAGGCCGGCTTGCCACTTTTCCGGCAGGCATGCCAGGCGGGCGGGCGGGTCCATATTCAGCACGTCGGCGGGCTTGTTTCCGTGCAGCAGGTCCAGAAGGTGCTGCAGCTCGTCCGGCGCCGGCAGCTGGTCCGGGGCGCTTGCGGCGGCGAGGGCGGCAGCGTCGGCGGGGTCCGGGGCGGCAGCAGCTTCCGGGGCGGCGACGGCCTCGGCCGGGGCGGGATCCTGGACGGGGTCCGGATCCGCGGCAGCAGCTTCCGGGGCGGCGACGGGATCAGCGGGCCGGCCCTGGGCCTTGCGGATATAGGCGACGGCGTCGGCCTTGCGGGTGAAGGATCCCAGGGCGAGCTTTACGCCCTTTTTGAAAATGAGATATTCGCCGAAAACGTTCGGCCCTTCCACGGTGAAGGGGTGCAGCTCGGCGGCGGGATCAGCGGGCGCCGGGACCTGGTCCGGGGCGACGGCCTCGGCCGGGGCGGGATCCTGGACGGGGTCCGGATCCGCGGCAGCAGCTTCCGGGGCGGGATCAGCGGGCCGGGCCTTTTCCGCCCGGATCCAGGCGACGGCGTCGGCCTTGCGGGTGAAGGTATCCAGGGCGGCGCCGTCTTTCTTCACCAGCCAGGCGCGGCCGTCCTTTTCCACGGTGAAGGGGGCGAGCTCGGCGGCCTCGGCGGCGGCCTTGCGGGCCTGGGCGGCGGCAAGGCCGGCCGGCTGCCGGCGGCCCTGCAGGGCGGCGAGGCGGGCGCGGTCCTTGTCTTGCAATGCGGCGTTGTATTCGGCGGTTGTCATTGCGTTGTACCTTCCTTCCAAAATGCGGCGGGCGATTTATCCGGCCGGCGGCCGGCGCTATCCCGTGACGGCGCCGAGGGGGCGCCGTTTCGCCTGGGTGCGGTCCAGGTCTCTTCAGACGGGGCGAGGGGCGGCAGCGGGTCAGAAGGTATAGACGCCGCCGCGGGCCGTCACGGCGTAAAGCGTGCCGGACTGGGCGCCCAGGAAAAGCTGACCATTGCAGCCATAAACACCGGCCGAGTATCCAACTTGCTGCAAATACCTTTCCGCCTGGCGGATCCGGTCCGCGTCGGCGCACGTTGCGCGGGTCACGTCCACGGCGAGCCCTTCCCGGACCAGCTCGCGCAATTCTTTCTGGGTGTAGCGTCTCATTTTTCAAACCTCCATTTTTCGGCGTCGTATGGTAGGAATAGGGGCGGGGCCGGCGGCCGTCCTGGATCCGGGCGGCCGCCCGGCGGGGCGCAATGGTTACTTGCGGCGGTTGACTTTGCAGGGCGCAACAGGCAGCGCGGAAAGTTGCTGGGATACCTTCTGGGCGGCGCGGTATGCCCTCCAATTGAGACCCTTCACCCAGGCGCCCTGCGTCGGGGCCCAGTAGAAGCCGGCAGCCTTGACAATCTCACGGGCGGCGGCGCAAGGAACGTTGTCAAATACCAGGCGGGTGCGGTTGTACGTGCTATTGTCAAATTCGATATACCAGCCATTGCCGAGGATCTTTTCCCCCAGGAAGGTCAGCGGCTTTTCCGCGCCCTGCCGCTGCTTTGCGGGATCCTGGGCGGCAGCCTCGCGGGCGGCCTTGCGGGCGGCCTTGCGGGCGGCCTTTTCGGCGTCTTCTTCCGCGTGCAGGGCGGCGAGCTCGGCGGCCTTGCCGGCCGTGTATTCCTCGGCGGCAGCCAGGGCGGCGTCGTAATAGTCCGAGGCGGATTCAATCGGAATGTTGACCAGGGGCGCGCCCGGGATCAGCTCGGCCCAGACGGTGACCAGGCCCGGCTCGGTGCTATACTCGGCTCGGAAGGTCTCGCCGTCAATCGCAACGGCGGACGGGGTGAAAGTGTAACGGCTCTTCATTGTCTTTACCTCCTGGGTTGTTGTTGTGAAGGGGTTAAACCCTGTTTGCACCCCTATAATAACGCAGGGTTAAACCCTTGTCAAGAGAAATTGAAAAATTTTTTTGCAGAAATTTTCCGGCGGGGTTTTCTTCCAATACAGATACAGAAAAGGGAAAAGGCGGGCGGGTCAGCTGCCGCCTGGATCAGCGGCCCGGCCCGGGTGAAGATAGGAAAAGAGGCGCCGGAAGCTGCTGCACCAGGGCGACGGCCGCCGAGGGTGCCGAGCTGGTCCGGATCCGCGCCGGCCCGGGTCAGCGGCCCGGCCCGGGTGAAGATAGGAAAAGAGGCGCCGGAAGCTGCTGCACCAGGGCGACGGCCGCGGCCCTCGCGCGCGATATATAGAAAAGGGGGCCGGCGGACCTGTTGAAAAGCTGCCGCAAGCGCTGATTTACAAGGGATCCGGCGGGCCTGGACTCTTGCCAAAATAAGCCGGCGCAATAGGCGCGCCGGGCGGGTCAGCTGCACCAGGGCGACGGCCGCCGAGGGTGAAGAGGTCAGCACGGCGCCGAGCTGGTCCGGATCCACGCCGGCCGGGGTCAGCTGCCGCCCGGAAGCTGCTGCCTCGGCGACGGGATCCGGGCGGGCGGGTCAGCTGCACCAGGGCGACGGCCGCCGAGGGTGAAGAGGTCAGCACGGCGCCGAGCTGGTCCGGATCCGCGCCGGCCGGGGTCAGCTGCCGCCCGGAAGCTGCTGCCCCGCGGACGGGATCCGACCGGGCGGGACAGCGGCACGAGGGCGGGGGAGGCGCAGGGGG
>ODAI012791473.1_pt1 | contig 57404 bp, 45 predicted proteins | sample 1539321 | NCBI WGS metagenome assembly ODAI01 (sample SAMN02144231, study PRJEB22623) | gut metagenome | biome: sheep rumen | host: Ovis aries | place: New Zealand | reverse complement strand
ATCAGTACAAGCATACGAATTCTTTATATTAACGAAAATTATTTTTTCGCTGACATTCGGATTAATATACTCAATCATGATTAATCTATTATAAATCAATCATATATTTATTCAACCGTAACGCTTTTAGCCAGATTACGTGGCTGGTCAACATCCAACCCTTTCGAAACTGCAACGTGGTAGCTTAAAAGTTGTAGAGGTACAACACTCAACAGCGGAGCGAGGAACATTTTGGTAGGTGGTACTTCTATCACGTTTTGCACCATTTCTGCAACTTGTTTGTCCCCTTCGGTAACAATTGCCAGAATACAGCCCTTTCTGGAAATAACTTCCTGCATGTTCGACAAGATTTTCTGATAGAGCTGGTGGTGGGTAGCGACAAAAACGACAGGCATTTCACTGTCGACTAGTGCGATCGGACCATGTTTCATTTCAGCGGCAGGATAGCCTTCGGCGTGAATGTACGAGATTTCCTTCATCTTCAACGCCCCTTCAAGTGCAACCGGATAGTTATAACCACGACCTAGATAGAGGAAATTCTGCGCATAGGTATATACAGCGGCAAGGCGCTGTATTTTATCGTTTTGTAGTAAGATCTTGCTGATTTTGTCTGGAATAGTCAGCATCTCAGCCAAAATCTCGTGAAATTCGTCTGGTTCTATAGTACCGCATTCATGGCCTAAGGCCAATGCAAACATCGTCAGCACACATACTTGTCCGGTGAACGCCTTTGTAGAAGCCACTCCAATTTCAGGCCCTACGTGTATGTCGGTTGCCACATTGGAAACGCGGGCGATGGAAGACGTCATGACGTTGACAAGGCTGTAGACAAAAGCCCCTTTTTCTTTCGCCAGTTCAATGGCGGCAAGTGTGTCTGCGGTTTCACCTGACTGCGATATGGCGATAACCACATCGTCTGGGGTGACCACTGTATCGGCATACCTGAACTCGCTGGCATAAGCCACCTCGGTTGGAATTTTGCAGAAGTGTTCAATCAGTTGCTTGCCAATCAGACCAGCATGCCAGCTTGTTCCGCAACTAACTATAATAAAGCGCTTTGCCTTTAAGAAAACTTCCTTGTGTTCCAGCACGGCATCTATATTAAGCTCAAAGCCGTTGTCAGTTGCATACAGGCGTTCGCTCATGCACTGGCGTAGGACTTCCGGCTGGTCGAAGATCTCTTTCAGCATAAAGTGCGGATATTGTTCTTTAGAGAGCATCGACAGTTCCAGGTCAACCTTTTTTGTTTCGGTTGCTACCTTGTTTCCGTCGAGGTCGGTAACAGCCAATTCTTCTCCCCTTACGCAAACGGCCACCTGTTCGTCTTTCAGATAAACCATCTTGTTGGTGTGCGAGGCAATAGATATAGCATCGCTGCCGATGAAGAACTCGGTATTGTTGCAACCAATTCCGATAACCAGTGGCGACGACTTGCGCGCACAGACCAACAGGTTTGTTTTCTTCACGTCAATTACCGATATAGCATACGAACCAACAATCTGTTTCAGTGCTGTACGAACAGCACACGCAACGTCGCAATTGCAGGTCAGCATGGTGTATTCAATAAGGTTTACCAATACTTCGGTATCAGTATCGCTATGGAAGACATAGCCATTCGCTTCCAAATCGGCCCTAATTGAGGCGTAATTTTCTATAATTCCATTGTGTACAATGGCTAGTCTGCCACTATTTGAGAGGTGGGGATGCGCATTCCTTTCGTTAGGCAGACCATGAGTCGCCCAACGGGTGTGGGCAATGCCCAAAGTACCACAACAGTTATTTTTAACGGCAATACTTTCCAGTTCTCTAACTTTGCCTTTCGCCTTGTAGAGGTTTAGCGAACCTGATTCGGTGAGCAAAGCACATCCAGAAGAATCATAGCCCCTGTATTCCAGTTTATGTAACCCGTCAATTAAAATCGGATAGGCGTCCTGATTGCCTATATAACCTACTATTCCACACATAAGATTTTGTTTCGTTAGCCCGTTAAATAAGGGGAGTAAAAGTTATGTTTTGCTATAATTTATTTTTTAGAAGTAGATACCAGCTCTTCGTATTGCGAGCAAATCCTCTTCCAAGTGTAGTTTGTTTCAGCATAGTTCCTCAGCGTCTCACCAGTTTCTTTCCTTGGCTGCGTCAGCATGGCCTCCAGTTCAGACGCACTATTGAAATATTCGGCCTCGTTATTGGTAGAATACCGGTTGTAACAAACACCGAACGCCACAATTGGACGGCCAAAAAACATAGCCTCGACTAGCGACGGATTGGTACCTCCAGCCGAATGGCCGTGTACATAGAATTGGGCGTTGTTACGTAGCGCATACAATTTGCGCAAATCGTAACAGGCGTCTATCAAATGTATGTTGCTAAAACTTTTATAAGTTTCTTTAATGTTACGAGAGTAAACGTTGTTGTGGAAGTTTCCTACCATAACCAGAGTCTTCCCGGTTTTTGCGAAGGAACTCAAAATCATATCGATGTTGTTTTCCGGTTCAATACGGCAGATAGAGAGTGCATACTCATTCTTTTTGACACCGAACTCGCCAATAAGTTTCTGCTGTTCCTCATCGTCAATAGCCTGTTTCACATGATCACCACCATAGGCAATAACATGCGCCTTTTTGTTGTAAGTTTCTTGCACATATTCCTGAATACCCTGGTTGTCGGCAATTACCTCGTCGGCATATTTGACTGCCATTTTTTCAGAAGTGCGTAAAAACCATTTGGCCCATTTGTTCCATTTTTCTCGACGATGTTCCATACCATCGATGTTGACTACAATCTTAGCCTTTGTCAGTAGTCTGAGGATAGGAACGAAAATGCAGCCAGAAACGCCTAAAATAAGAATGGTGTGGTAACCGCTAAGACATTTCAGCATTGAAATGATGTCGTAAGGAATGCTTTGCACACCATTGCTGTGGAGGCCTACATACTTCAAGTTGGCTCCTTTATAAGTAGATCGCTTTGTAGGCATATCTATACCGCTACAAAACACCGTATATTCTATGTTTTCGGCATTCTTCATACCGAGAAGGTTTTCAGTGAGTGTCTCAAAACCTCCGTATTGTGCAGGAACGCCCTGCGTTCCTACAATGGCGACTTTAATTTTTTCCATTAACAATTAGATTATATATAGAATCTACCATATGCTGTTCGTTGAAAGCCTTGCTTGCAGTTATTGCAGCATTGGCCATCTGTCTGTATAAGGTTTCATTGCTGAGTAAACCGTCAATTTTACTGGCAATAAGTGCTGTTTCGTGACTGTCGATGGCATAGCCGTTCTCGCCTTCAGTAATGATTTCCTTGCTGGCTCCAATTGGAGGAACAATGCACGGAAGTCCGGCCAATAGGGCTTCGGCCACCGTCATGCCAAAAGTCTCGACGAAGAGGCTGGTGTCTGACAGGTTCATAACAATAGAGGCATTGTTATAGTAGAGGTACATTTTATCGGTTCTTGAATGTACCGTCATATTGTCGGGAACAACTAGTTTGTTTTCCTTTAAAAAGTCGTTCATCTCACTGTCGCTACAGTTTAGTACCAGTGTGAAGTTGTATTGTGGCAGTTTTTTTGCAATTTCGATAAACTCGCCTACGCCTTTGTACATTTTGGCCGAACAAGCCATCAAGACATTCTTTGCGTTGAAAGCCCTTTCTGCATCGGGATGCAGTTCACTCGTAAACTGGTCAGCCACAGCATTGGGCACAACTAGTGTACGTCGTGTCGTTTGTAGGGTGTTCCGTTGGAAGTTAGAGACACAAACAATGTCGGAAGCCAAAAAAGTCATGGCTTTGCACAATGCTTTGTAGACACTACCTTTTACCCAGGCGTTTTCGTGGTAATGGTACACCACCCTTTTTCGCATAATAAAGCCTGCTAACGCCGGACCTACAGGCAACAGAGTGTTTATATAGAACACCGTGTTACTTGAGAACAAGTACCCGAACGCAAAAAAGAATGTGTAGACCTGTGTCCACACGTACCGTAGCAGCGTTATCCACGGCTTCATTGAAAAGTTATAACTATAATAGTGCCGTTTGAGCGCCCCATTGTCGCTAATGGTGTCGAGAACCCCCCCCTTAGAGGAGACTAGGTCTACCCTACACCCTTTCTTTAGCAGACCGTTCAATACGGTTTTTAATATCATTGGGCTTCCACTGAAATCGTTCAACAGGTGGAAAACCACAATGCGATTCTGTGATATCTTAGACATGGTATTTACAAACCGGCTAGCAGTGCGTTCCAATATAGGAACAAGTCGGTTGATTTACATTTACTTTTTTCTCTTGTTACAAACACCGATAATATGAGTACGATGTACATCATATATTCCTCTTTATTCATCCATGTGCCTTCTGTGGAACGCATATAGTCTAGAACCTGTTCGGCACTCCAATGCTTCTCGAAGAAAAACTGCTGGCTGAAGAAGTGGTAGCGGTCTAAATTAACAGGACAACTTCTTAAAGCATATTCCCAGTCAAAAACAAACAGATGGTCGTGCTGTTTGAACATGTTCCATGGAGTGAAATCACCATGCATAGCAACCATATTGAGTGTTTTGCCGGCATAATTCTCTAGAATTTTGTTAATGGAGCTTTCTACCTTAGCCTTATCTACACCATCGGGAAGGTCGTCTAGCCGGTTGTTAAGCGCAACTAGCAGGTGGTGATAATCGCTGTCTTCAAACTTACACTCAGTGGTCGTTTTACGGGTCAAATCTAGTAGAAATTGTTCGTGCATAGACGTCCACTCGTGAACGACTTCCGATTGGCTGTTTTTTTCGGTCGACATCACAAAAACTTGTTGGTCGTATCCGTTTACGGTATCGTTATACAGACAGGCTGGTATATGTTTTATACCCACATTGGCCAACCAGTTGAGCAGTTGCTGCTCTTTGTTGAATAGCTCAATAACCGCCTTGTTGTTGCTTGTTTTGCAGTAAGCGAGTATATTGTCGTTTTCTGCTATCTGGATGGTTGACTTTTTATGTGCAGACGGTGTACCCAGAAAGAAAGAGAATGTTAGATCTTTATTTGGGAAGAACTTCTTCAGAAAGTCTGTCAGCCCTTGTTCAACAGGTTCCTCCGTTATAGGGAAAGGAGACCATATGCTTGTAAAAGGGGCAAAAAAGGGCAACAATGCCTTTAATAGTTTACCATTTCTACCACTGGGTTGGTAAAGTTGTAGGGCTACCTTGGCATTTTTTGTGGGAATAATCCAGCTTTTCCCTTCCGCATTATTTATTTTCCAGTATTTATCCATACTTTAAGATAATACTTTTTGCAGTGCGTCGCGTATAGCCAGCCCTTTGTGTTCCCAGTCTAAAGACGAAAGTAGATGAGCGGCGTTATCAGCAACTTGCTGGCGGTTGTTCGCATCGTAGAACCGTTCCATACCAGAAAGTAGGCCATCTATCACTTTATTCCTGTCAGTAATGTCAACAAATTCTGCCACCGATTTGTCAAGCATACGGGTATAGCCTCCTGTCTCGACGCAAACCATCGGTTTACCCATTGCCAGAGAGTCGAACATTACTGTAACGGCCCCCTCTTTCAGGGCGGCATTCACTACCACATCGGACATCTGAAGCAGATTGGTATATTCGTCGTGGGAAACTTGTCCCAACAGTTTAATTTTGTCTTTTGCCGTTTGTTTGGCAATGAGTTCCTGCAGTTTTTGTTTTTCGCTGCCTTTTCCTAAAATGCAAAGTTCAACGTTGTTGTGTTTTTGCGCAAGTTTTTCAAATGCCTCAATGGCAAGGTCAAATCCCCTCCAGGCATCAAGTCGTCCGATAGCGATATACCTTACAACTCCATCAGATTTCAATTGTTGTTTTCCCGTTTTTGACTGTAGGTCGGTGTCAACGGCCACGTCTGTCATTAGAATAGCCCTTTTTCTATCTTTTTCGGGTATAAGGTCGTATGTAGCTTGAGTTTTACAGATGATGAGGTCGGCTTGTGAACAGCGGTCGTGGAACCCTCGGTTCAAAGGCAGCATTTTTACGGTAAACCTTCTCAGCCATTCGATAAAACGCCATTTGGCCGAATAGTTTTGTGTAAATTCCTGAGGTATGGTTTCTAGGCCGCCAATCGGACCCCATATAAATTTTTGTTTCTTTCCGTAAGAACTTACCTTCCATAGTGCATTACCGTAGGTGACATGGTGGAAAACACAGATGTTATTCTCCTTCATGGCTTTTTTGACCAGTTTGTTGGTCATGCACTGCCAGATGTTGTAGTATATTCTAACACCTCGTTGTCCCTTTTTCCACCATTTAGCCCAGTTGGGAAGGTCGTAGTATAGAAAGTTGATGTTGCTAAATTGGGGGTGTTCTTTAATCCAAGGCTCAATGCTTTTTTGATTACTTGACCTGGTAAGAACCCATAAGTCGAAGTACTTGGACATTTCGAGCACCCATCGCCATCCTACACCAATTTCGCTGCCCAGATTTGGTTCGCAAGCATAGGCGGAGACAAATATCTTAGTTTTAGTCATACAATTGTATTTCACATTATCGTCACGTTTCAGCTACACGTGTATTGAAGAAAAGATTTTGAAGTAGAAAAATCTTAATACATTTCAATCTGGTTTTTCAGAGCAAATTTAATTTGCCTGTTGAACTTGTGCCTCCAAATCTTCTACATACATACCGGTCTGTGAGTCCCAGTGACGCTTAATCTGTTTACTGAGTTTTCTTTTATTATACCATAGAACAGCATACATCACCAAAATGCCAGCAGTATCGGCTGTGATGTAGGTTAAGAAACCGTAATCACACAAGAAGTAGTTCATTGTTGAAAGACTTAGGCAAATAGATACAATCCAGATAAGAGACTGTCTTGCTGTTAAACCACAATAAAGGAATTTGTGATGCAAATGGCTTAAATCGGCCTTGAATGGGTTACGACCTTCAATATAGCGGGTTAGCGAGACAACAACGACATCGAGCATAGGAACTATGCATATACCCGTACATATTGGCAACATATATTTGCTAGTAGATATGTCTCCCTTCCAGCTGTGCAGCATGCTGACGGCAATAACATAGCCCATAACCAAACTTCCGGCATCACCCATAAACATTTTTCTACGGCTCGTACCACTAGCGAAGTTGTAGAAAAGGAATACGCAAATTGAGGTGAGAAGCGAAACCCAAACTAGGAAGATGATAAAATTATAGGAAATGTTTAGTAAGTAAACAGCCGGTAACATCATCATTACGCCAATTGAACCCGAAAGTCCGTCGATACCATCAATAAGGTTGATTGAGTTAATCATCCAGATGATAAAGAAGCCCATTAAGCAACATTTAAGCAGGTCGAAAATATCAAAGCCAATAGTAAAACCAGTTTCAGGAGACCCTTCTAAGAGTTTAAATCCGTATATCTTGGCAACCATAGGAATTGATGCCAAAATCTGGAATCCAAACTTAATGTTGCTACCTAACTCTTCAACGTCATCAACTACACCAACAATGAACAAGCAACCCGTTCCGAACAGGAAGGGTAACAGCTCCTTCATGTCTTCAGGTGTATATTCATGAAAAAGCGGAATAATAAGTAAGGTCATAAAGGCAATAACAACAAAGAAAGCCCAACCGCCCACACGCGGTATGGCGCCTTTGTGAAGGCGTCGTCCACCAGGGTTGTCAAGTATCTTCTTTTTGTTGGCTGTTCTAAAGAGAAACTCTTCGAGAACAAATGCAATAATAGCAGATAAAATAATGATAACGTATAACATAAATGAAATGTATTTTCACTTTAACAAATCACAAACAGACAAATAAAGTTTTGCGCTTAAACCTTAGTTGGTCTTCACAAAAATACACATAAAAAAAACATTTTAGGATAATCTTTTAAGATTTTGAGCGTGTTGAACCTCAAAAACATGTGACAAAATTTTGTTGACAGCTTCTTCGGGCGACGAATTGTTCAATACTTTTAAGTAACCATTCTTGGTGGCCAAGTAGTCAATTTTTTTGTTAATTGCTTCAATTGACTCAGAATCAAGTTCACGTTTACGTTCAAGGATTACATTTGTGTCAGCTGTCAAAAGAATATTATAGTTCAAGCGTGGAATAAACAATCTGCCAAAAACATATAGGAATTTTGTAGGCAAATAGATGCTACTTCGTCGACTATCGCAAATTATGTCAGTATAATAACGGTCAAAAATGACAAATTTGGTAATCCTTGTTAAGGTTTTGACCTTTACAAAATATCCAATGACATAATCTACGCTATAATAAAGCAGTCTGATGAGTGAACTTATGGTACCACTTTTCTTTCCACGGTGTGGATCACTGTAATTTCGGTCTACTTCTTTCTTTACACCAGCGGCATGCGCCACCTCTCCAAGGTTCCCGAATAAAGTAGGACGGAAATGGAAGTAAGAGTGTGCGGTTTTGAAGACGTCGCCCATGCTTTCAATCGTCAGGTCTATGACGGTCGTCTTACCGGCACCGTCAGGCCCGGTAAATCCCATTGAGAAGCCTGTATCTGAACAGATATAATTCCTAACAAACGTATACCAGAAGTTGACTATATTTTTAATAGTTTTGAAAGGGTGCTTCAGATTGGCCTTTATAACACTTTTAAGTAATCCCCTACCTTTAACGGCATCGCACTCGGCAACAGTTTTTAAGCCGAATATTTGGCCGAGTTTCTCTTCAACCAATGGAGAATGTTCTGCTGCAGCCCTTGTCTCGCTATATTTTTCTGGATATTTGGCTCCGACTGTCCTATTGTAAAGATATTTGTCGAGAAATTGAGCCTCAACGCCTACGAAATAAAGGAAACCGTTAAACGCCTTGTGCTTGAGAAACTCCTCGGCACTCATAAGTTCTAGTCCCCACACCGAGGTGTTGATGAAGAAGTCCCACTGTACCATTTCTACACCGTCTTCGTCACACCGTCCGCAAACATAAGTGTAGAGTCGGTCACTTTTCAAATAGGTAACAACCTTCCATCCACCCTCAACAATTAGGTTGAGAATGTCCTTCTCACATTTCTTCAGACTTTCCGGAGTGATAATGATGTCAATATCACGACTTTTATTTTTATCTGGCAACCCTTCGTAATTACGCAATACAGCATAATTCGCCTTTTCGTTCAAGAGGTTTATAACCGATGTTATATGTTCAACTGTCTTTTTCATTTACTTCTTAAACAGATTGTTTTTTAACTTTTCGAAAATATAGCCAGGTCTAAGTAAAATTGAATAGGCTACGAGCCCTATTCCCTTAATAATATGTTTGTCTTTAATGAGGAATACGCCGTTTCGGAGGGAATCGGCAGACTTCGACTCTTTCTTTATCTTTTTAAGTTCGTTTTCAGGAAGCGAGTTAAAGAATTCAATAAACGACAAGTCCTGTTTCCCATCTCTTCTGCGGAGCAGGTTGCTCTTCGTATATTTCATCTTCAGAATCATATAGAAAGAGTTTGACGACAATCCGTTCGTCTTCCTATAATAGCAGAGCGTTTCAGGGACAACAATAATGGCTTTCCCCTCTTTATACAGGTCGCTCATTCTGGTCCAAAGGTCCAAATCTTCACAAAAGTCCTGCCAGCGTGGTTTCCCGTCTGGGAAACCGTCTATAACATACCCCCCCACTTTAAGCGAGAGTTCACGCCTGTAAATGGCAGTTGGCTGCATAAAGATAAGTTTTTTCCGTGCCGCTTTTTCGATGAAGGCCTCTTTGCTTTTTTCTCCTAAATAGAGACCGCCTCCTATTTTTTTCCCCTCCTTGTCGATGTAGTCCAAGTAGCAACCAACAGCCATCAAATCGTTGTCCGATTCTATCTTGTTATACATTTTCTCAACGGCAGTCGGCAACAGAATGTCGTCGGCGTCGAGAAACATCAGGTAAGGGGTGTTGGCATGCCGTTCGGCATAGTGCCGTGCATGGCAGATGCCACCATTTTCCTGCAATTGGACTAGCTCGTATTGGCGACTGTTTTTTACGAAGAAATCATTCACCAGCTTTACACTATTGTCAGTACTACAATCATCTATAATCAGTATATTGAACGATTGCAGTGTTTGGTTTACAACCGACTGTAAGGTTTCGGTTATGTAAACCTCTGCATTGTACATGCAAATGGCGAGGGTCAGATTATTGTTGTTTTCCATTATAGCTATGCGTTCTCGTTCTGGTTCTTCAACGGAATATCGATGAATGGAGCTATGTTTATCTCGTTCTTGTAGAATTCGTTTATTTTATCAATCCACATCTGGTTGCGGACGTAGTTACCTGAAATCAGCGTCTCGTTGTTAAAAATCAAAACAGGAAGGTAATTGTATTTATAGGCTGTAAAATAAAGTGTGGTTCCTTTTAAAAGAGCCATAGCTGTCAGCCAAACATCGTCGGCTGTAAATGCCAAATCTTTTATTTTCTGGACGTCGAACAAATCTTGGTGCATACAGTGTGGCGGATAAAGCACACCACCCACACCAAGTAGTAGTTGGTTTTTGTCTTTAACAGGCGTAACGGCATCGGGCCATTCTGTATATTTGTTTTTTCCAGGAATAATCAGTTTTGTCCAGTTGGCTATTATACAGTCCGGATTGTTTTTGTGCGAGTTCAATAAACTTTCCACAAAATCGGAGCGGTAAAACAGATCGTCGTCAGCAGTAATAATAATATCGTCGGGATATTGTTTAAAGGCGTAATAGTACTTTGTGTGAGACCTGATTTCATCTTCGCACAACTCAATAGAAAGACCTCTTTCTTGAAGAACAAGCAAGCTCTGTGGTAATGAGTTGACGTCGCCAACCTGCGATTTGGTCAGGTAAAGCACAATTTTGTCGGGTTTTACCGATTGGCGTAGCAGCGATTCAATAACCAGATGAAGCGTTTTGAAGCGTTTAGGGAAAGAGGTTACAGACACTATAACCTTCTGACCATCGCGTGTTGTAGTGCTCAATCGGGCCTTGTCTGAATTTTTTGTGAGTTGAAAATATAGAGGAAGAAAGAGATTGGCAAAAAAGGTCGACAAGAAATTTACCGCTGAATAGAACTTAACTGCATTTAAAAACTTGCAGCGTTCGTCGTTCCAATAACGGAGTTTATCGAAAAAGTCTATTGGTGTCATATTTTAACGAATTTAATTTTAGAGATTAAATGTTTTAGTATAGGTGTCAGAATGGCGATAGCTATAACAGAAATAGCTACAAATTGCCATGCTTCGTTTACAACTCCCGTGTTTAGGAAAACAACTTTTAGCGCTATAAGAATTGGCCAGTGGATAACTAGTAGAAGCATTGAATTCTGGCCTACCCATACAAAAAACTTCGAAATTGCAATATCGCCCGGTATGTACTTTGCTACGTTATTGATAACAATAATGGCGCAAAGGCTGAACGGATACCAAAGTATGTAGTTGCCAAATTCGAACAAATCGAATGCCATTCCCACAAAGGAATTGAATGGGATTGCTAAAGTAAGAATTAATAACGATGCTATAAAGATGTGTTTCTTATATTGGAGTTCCTTCAGTGCAAAACCCAATATAAAGTACAGACAGCCACTTACCGTATGCGTCACACTATAAATAGGGAACGGATTATAATAGTGGTTGACTAGAAGCAATCCAAATAATAGTAACGGTACTACTACCTTATTGCATTTGTATAGGAACTGATTGTAAACTACAAAAATCACAAATAGCGAGAGTAGAAACCAACAAGGCGGGTTACCTACAAAATTTCCTAAATAGGGTAACGATCTTACAGATGCTATATAGTGATACCAATTACTAAGTGGAACACCCGATAAAAAAGAGTCTAAATAGAATATTGGTTCGCCCAATAATGAGAAAAACAGGAAAGGCTTTATTAGACGTTCAGCTTTCTTTTTCGCAAAACTTCGGAAGTCGTCATCTTTTCTGAAAAACATGCCAGACTTAAAAAAGAACCAGGGCATGTAGAAAAAGAGGAAGCATTGTAAATAATTGAATGTCAAAATAAAGGGCCTTGCCATAGTGTGCCCCAATATCATGTGTATTATCAGTATTCCACTGATAAAATCAAGCGAAGTGTCTCTTTTTACGCTAGTAGCCATTTACAGATGATTATTTATTAGCGGTTTTAGCTTTCCCCAATAGTTGTGGACAATACTTCTTGATAGCCTCTACTATAAAATAGGAGACAATCAAGCATATTATAAAATGACAGACCGAGGGCCAACCATACAAAGTTTGGTCTGTAGTGCCGTCAATCTTATTTTGTATGATGGTACTCAATTCTAAAAGTAAAGAGAAATGAATAACCATAAGTCCTAACGAATTTACCCCCCAATACTTCAGATACTGGTTAAGGTATGGTATTTTGACGACCTTAAAGATGAAGAACAATCCTAAAGGGCCCAACAGTGGACATATATATTTGTCTAACAATATGTACGGATTATAGTTAGCTGAAATATATGCAACCAACGATAAAAGTAATCCTGCGAGAAAAATAACGATTGTTGAATTATTGTTCAGAAAATTGCTACACAATTTGAACATACTGTAGCCAAATGCAATGCCAATCCATGCGTCACCCATGCTTGAAAGTGATTGAAATGGTGCGTTGAGCATCCGGCTCATTGTGTCGTTTTTTCCCTCAAAATAATAATGGAAGGCAACATGGTATGCTACAATTGCTATTAGTATGACCACATACACAAACGTGTTATTCTTGTTTTTTGACCAATTCCACAGAATTTCTCCGCCAAACAGAGCCGGCAAGAACCAAAGTGTGCCAATACCACGCAGGGTAACTGTTTTATAGAGTTCGCGTTCAATAATGTAGGTATCGAAATGGCCTAGCGTCCAAAGAATAACATCGAAAATAAGTATAATGGCCGACCAGTAAATGTAAGGCTTTCCTAGCTGAACCCAGCGTTTACTTACTAGGTCTTTTGTTGGAATATCTTTATTTCTTGCAGCGCCAATCCATCCTACGGCTACGTAGAAAGCGGTAATCATATAACCGCCAATGTAAGCATTCACGCAAGAAGGAATTAAACCGTCTTCAAAGTGTAGCAGTACAATACTGATTATAGATAATCCCTTTACTATATCGATATAGTCGAGACGTTCGGTGACCTTAACCGCAGGTGGTTGTTCTTGAATTTGTAGTTCCATCTATATAAGTTAGTTTTTTAGAATGTAGTTATAATTCTCCTTTTAAAAATTTTCCGTAATAGGTAACCTTACCATCTACTTCGGTAGGCCAATCAGCACGGAAGCTGAGTTTGAAAATCAGTTCTTTATCAAGCATTTCATTATATGTCTTCTCATCGTAGGGCTGCCCCATAATTTCAGAAAGGCGGTTCCTATATGGGTTGTGTATGTCGATAGCTTCAACATCATTACGGAACGACTCACAATTTCTGAGCATATAGTTAATTACATAGTCAACAAAAACATAGTGTGGCCACAATTTAAAATCGACAGCCACTCTTGTCATAACATCGCTAACCCAGTTGAATATTTTCTGATTCTTGTATCCGCTTCCCATAAACCATGCGTTTATATTCCACTTATACGAAGTCCAGAAACGTACTGACCTGTTAGTTAAATTATTCTTATAGTTTGCCGCATAAAACGGCATTGATTTTAATTTTTCAATAGGGAGAGGTCTTGGAGCGAAAACTGTTGCATCAGACCATAGTCCACCATGTTTTGCGAGAAGTGTAGTTCTGACAATGTCGCTAAAACTTGCCCATGTTTGTTTTCCATCCTTAACTTTCTGTAATAAAGCATCAGGAAGGTCGATATATTGTGAAAGATTATCAAATGTTACTAAAACTACATTGTCGGGATGGTTCTTTTTCCAACGTTCGTAACAAATTTTCACTAGCGGAGGCATAGACGATTCACCCTGTCCCCAAAATATCCAAATTTTATAATCAGACACAGGCTCTGACTGATTTGGAAGTTTTACTTCCGCAATTTTTTCCGGGTAGTTCTTTTCGAGGAACTTATCAAGCCATTTTGTTATATGGTCTTGTGCCCACGTAGTTAAGTTTAATGTCAGCGGAGTCCTGACATAAAAATTTAACCACCAAACCAAATTGTAAAAGGCATATTTATAACCATAGCATTTAGCCAAATTAGAAATATCCTTCGAAAGTTTCTTTAAAATTCTTGTAATAGCCATTTTAATGTGTCTCTTTAATTAGGAGGGATTGGTCATTGTCTTTTCATTGGTGGGCTGACCACTAGAATCTATAGTTTCCTCCTGTATATTTTCAGCCTCTAGCCTTTCTTTTTCACGTTTCTCCGCTTCTTCTTTTGCCTTTAATCTTGGATAATTATCGTGAAAGTACTTACAAAAAGCCATGACTATCATCAGTGCCCACACGTAGTGTATGTTTGTTCCGGCTCCACCCGCAAGTCCTGCAAACATAAACAAGCAACCAAGTGATAGGAAACGATAGGCACATACAAAGTCGAAAAGGAGTGCGGTAATATAAAACAAAAGTCCGTAGTCGTCAAAAAGAGTACCCGTCTGTTTTAAAAATGTATTATGTCGTACACCCCAGTCAATTCCATGTCCAAACCAGACATCAGGGTCGCTCAAATCTACATTTAAAGAATTAAGGAACGGACTTATTCGGCTAGCGCCAGAACCATCGGCTGCTTCAACGGTCTTCTGGTCCATGGTTGTCATTGCGGAACTAATTGCCGTTGCACGCTCCAATTGCTCGAAATGCAATAATGGTAAAACTACCACATATAAGAATGCGAGTATTGGTATAATGTAAAACCAGTTTGTTTTACGAATGAAATATAACATGAAGAGGATTAGACATATAAATGCGGTACCACTTCCCATTGTTGTCATCATCCATAAGAATATGCAGGTTATAAAGCGGTGTTCCTTACTGAACAAGTCAGCCGGACTAAGAGGTCCTGTTCCCCTCTTGTATTCGTGACACTTTACATAACAATAATAAAAGACCAACATGGCACGGGCAAAGGTACTCGGCTCCATCGAGAGCGAATAACATCCGAAACCACGCCCCAGAATATATGTCATGTTTAAAGGCGGGAACAAACGTATACCTATTATTAAAAGGACTTGTTGTGCGATCAGCACGTAGAAGTACAGTTTCATCATAAACTTACATAAGTTTATGAACTCGTCTATTGTGAAAATGTTTTCCACATGAATCATATTGTAAAAACTTATGAAAGTAAATACCAATACGACCGAGAATATAAGTGTACTCATTCGAAGGTATTCCGGATGATAGAATCCGACCATAAACTGAATGACTAAATACACCACGCCAATAACCAAAGCCTTGGTAATACGGAATGTGAAAGGTAACAAGAACATAGCAAGTCCAAACATTGCAAAACGTATTGGACCCATACCTCCACGCCCGTCTATTGGCATATAATAGGTATTAAAGAGCACTATAAATATATAGGTCAGCCACTTTAAAGCGTCTCGCCTGTTAATATTTTCTAGTTTCATATATTGTTACTTTCTTAATTTGTTTTTTATCGACAGCATTGCAAAATACAATGTAAGGGAAAGTTTTGCAACCCACTTCCCGTAAAAAGGATAACCACTATGATGGTTTATATAGACTAGCCGAGACTGTTTCCAATAATTAAGAAGGGCTGTTTTCTTTCCTTCTTTCGACTTCAGGTGATTGTGGAATACTTGAATGTCGGCACAATAATACATTTTCTTGTTTTCTTTCCTTATTTGGCTTGCGAATATGGGTTCCTCGCCATATAAAAATGTACGTTCGTCGAAAAATCCGATTGATTGCAAAAAGGTTACTTTAGCTAGGAAACAACAGCCATTCAAGCCGTTACAATAATGACTTTCGCTAGAACTATCTACCCACGATAAATCGTCCCCGTTTTTATTTTTAGTTAGGAGTTCTTTTACCCACTTGAACGAAGAAGTCCAACTTTCGTTCGTATAGTTGCGTGGATTCTGGTGAAATCCTTCAGGAGAAATAACGTCAGTACCTAAGGCAACTATATCAGTGTCTTCTTCTGATTTTTCAACCATGATTTTTACAATGTCAGATTTCAAAAGTTGAACATCTGGATTGATAACCATTGCATAGGGGAAACCATGTTCTGCCGCATAACGCAAGCCTACATTGTTACCGGCGTTGTAGCCCCGGTTGACTGTATTTTGAATAAAGGTGCAACCTGTTTCATAGCAGATATGTGCGGTTTTGTCACGTTCTGCTTGTGTAGATGCGTTATCTACAACCACAATTTCCAGTTCTACACCTTCCTGCTTTTTAAGATAGCCGATACAGGTTTGGCAGTCTTCCGACGAATTGTAGTTTAAAACAATGGCTGCTACTTTCATACTCATTTTATTTTACAAGCAATAGATAAAGTTTACGACGTATACACTCAGAGATCTGGTGTAAGTGGCATAGCATATTAAACATAAGACGGTTGTTGCAGCTATAACGTAAACTAGCTTTATCGTATGCGGTGATGTGTTGCCCCAGTAAACTGTAACGCACCATCTCTCCTGTTGTCATTTTTCGAACAAACGACTGGCTATCGAAATCGTCAGACTGGGTTAATGGTGTTATATCGATGTTTACTTTCTGAGCGAGAATCTCATCCATGGCAAAAATCGACCATTTTTTTAATGCTTCTTCCTTTTCGGTAATTCCCCACTCTTTTAGTACCTTAATCATATAACTAATTGCATCTTCGTTATGTTTCGATACAACTTTAGCATAATTTACCGCTTTGTCAGGGAAAACCGCTTCAATTTTATTTTCTGTATTCCTACAATAACCTATAGTGGTCGCGTACGGCGAAGCGGAATAATAGTTCTCTATCAGGGTCGTCCCTTCTGTAGACAGTTCCCCGGGCTCTAAGTAATAATAGAATTTGCCGAAATTTTCAGGAATAGCGTCTTTCCGGATGCCATAGTAATAGAATACGGCTTTCTTGCAGCCTTCATTCTCCAATATAGCATTAATCATTTTTCGGCTTGTCCCTAGCCAGCCAATATCTACCAAAGCAGCATTTTCAGAAGTAAGTAAACCTTCTTGCTTGAAGTATTCGACCAACAGTTTGTAGGCAACCTCTGCACGTTCCTTTAACAAAGATTGGTACGCTCCATTCAGCACATTTGCGAGAAACAGTTCTTGTTCGTCGCTATTGTGAATTTTGGTAAAGTTCAACTTTATTCCAAGAGTCTCTAATTCTTCTTCACTTGTTCCCAGTGCTTTTAGCAAAGAAGTTACTTTACCACCCTTGATGGAAGAATGGTCCATCGCGGAGAGATAATGTGAAGATAAATCAGTACCTGCCAGATGCATATATGGCAGAAGTAGAGAGCGACGGGAGACGAACAGATAATGTAATTCAGGAACATTTACATCTCCGTCAACCAATGCTTCATATCCTTTCATCAACACGTAACTATCGCGAGACAAGAAATAGATATTATTGATATGTTGCTCTCGTACCCAATCGCGAACTTTAACAATGTAGGGAATGTATGCTGCCGAGACGAAGTCTGCCGCTAATGCGCTGTGTGCATTACTTCCAGTTTTCATGCGGCCAGCCCGCGATAAACCTGCAAACAGAGGGGAATAAGCAACATCTTTCGATTTTCCCAATTTCTCCTCGAATTCAGTAAAAGGACTTTTGTAAAGAACAGCTCCAACCCCTTTTTTCTGAGCCATCTTGAAGTCGCTGTTGAAGTTGTCTCCGTAGTGTTCCCACTTTGCTGGTTTCAACTCATTCCTAACCAAATCATATAATGTCCCCGTATCTTTACGTGCATTATGGTCACACGAAATGTAGACGGAATCGCCCTCTTTATAACATCCTTCACGTTTAAGTATTCCTGTTAGGAACAATCCATCGAGATACATATCACTAATAAATGCGATATGGAAGCCCTCCTCTCTTTTAGTCTCGATTAGCTTTCCGATCTCAGGGTTGAGAGTAAGGTTATCGTATTCAACTTTTCTCTCCTTATCGTCGCCTTCGTTGTGAGCACCTTCAATCAAGTAGTTGATGGCTTTGGGCTTTCCGAAACGTCTTATAAGGGTAGTATCGAATATGTCGAAAGATGCAAGTTTCATTTTATTGAGCTGTATCTCTAGTTATGGAATACAATTTTTATGAGCACCATTTACGTAAAGATTCAAGACACCAGTCTGAAAATCTTTTTGTTAATGCGTCTATTCCCGTTGCTTTAAATACTTTCTCCCTAATTGCGTCAACACATAACGCTAGAATAAGGATGATAATTGTATTACAGAATGTATAATAAAGGTGACATGTTACGTCAACCGAGAAATAAGTTTCACCTACATGTTTAATAAATGCCTTAAAATAGGTTTGTTCCTGAATCAGGTATGCGGCAAACGCATGTGATGCCAAAAAGTTGATTTTAGACGAAGCCTCACCAAACTGTAACGTTCTAAAGAAGCAGAACAACGATACAGCAGACAATAACGTAAGAACTGAGTTATAGCCTCCGTCAAACCATTTAAACTGAGAAAGGGTTAACCAAATTGCCGATACTATGATAAATATAACAAACCACTTGTTCCGTTTTGACAAATCGAGTGGATAATGAAGCCTAATGTATCCTCCTATTAAGAATACACACATAAACCACCATACCATCCAGCCGCTACACAAATAGAAACCCAATGGGAACAATGCGCAGAACGATCCAGCGACGAATAGAATAACTAGTATCAAACCCTTGTATTGGCGCTTAGTTAACGACTGTGCAAAACGAGACAGGAATGGCGCAAACAACAGCATACATAGATATCTCGACACAAACCAGTAGTTGAAGCGTGTTGGACCTAGCGGATTAAAACTTGCACATAGGTCGTATAGTTTAGGTTTGAGATCACCTTCACCAAACGCCATAAAAATCAGTGTTATGGCAACGGAATAAAAAATGGTTTCAACCAAAATCTTAAAGAAGTGTCCAAATCCCATCTTTGTGCTCGTTATTAAGAAATAACCTGAAATGAGGACAAAGAGGTCAACAGAGAATATACCTACATTTGTAAGTATATTCACAAACCTTTCTGTTGGTGTTACAAGGTCTGGTTGGAAAAAGATAGTTTTAACATGAGTAAAAACAATAAAGAACATTGCTGTAATACGCAATATCTCAATATTGGCCAAACGTTTACTTTTCTCTGCCATTTGTGTCAATTAATTTTTTATAGATTTTAAAAGAGTTATTCCAGTTAAATTGTTGGATACTTTCGCTTCCTTTTTGGGCGATGTTTATCCGAAGTTCATCGTTCTCAATCAGGCGGATTATATTTGCTGCCATAGCATCGGCATCACCCACAGGAGAGAGTAAGGCGTTCTCTTCGTTCACCGCCATTTCCTTGTAACCTTCTATATCGGTACAACATACGGCACATCCGCATAACATCGATTCTCCAATAGTTAATCCCCAACCTTCCGAACGACTAGTTGCGATAAATATGGCTGATTCATCATACAAACGACAATGTGTTTCTGCATCAGGACGCTGGTGGTATGTGTACCAATCTGGCAAGTTACTTGGTTTTTCAGGCAGACCAAATAACCTGACATGTAGCTGAGGGAATTTTTGGTGAACAATTTCCAATGCCCTAAATCCTAATTCACAATCTTTTAACTCCATTGTGTGAAAGACCATAGTTACAGCATATTTGTCTTTCTTTTCAATAGGAGTTAAGAGTTTGAACTTTTCGAAGTCAAAACCGTTTGGAATAAATACAGCGTCTTGTCCTTCTTCTTTTAAAATACGCTGAAGCCATCGGGAAATAACAATCTTTGTTGCCGGATAACGATATGTTTCGCGCAACTTTTGATCTGTTACCCCACCCCAATTCTCATATCCCTGTATAAAATAGAACTTGCGGTTCGCCTCAATTTTATATTCGTTTAGATACATGGCTGTATATGGAGCAGTTGCAACATACACATCAGTTTCAGGAACGTGGCGTTGGTTCAGAGAAAAAGCCCAGTGTTCTTTCACACGCTTGTCAAGCGGGAACCAGGTTTTACATGAGTAGCCGTAAAACCTGGTCTGAAGATAGCGGACAATACCACTTAGTTTGAATCGGAGGGATTTCTTTGAATAAAAGATAGAGCCAGCATATACAATATGCGTGTCATAGCCAGCATCGGCGAACCGGTTAGCATATTCGCAAACAACTTTCAAACCTCCACTCAAATTTTTCCCGTTTACGGGAAATAGGAATGAGATACTTTTCATGCACCCTGTTTCCAATGGTTATGTATATTTTATTCTTACCTGTTAACGGTGTAGTAAGTACTTGACATCATCAAGCACATCCATCTTCAATATATAGGCGGTACCTATATACGACACAAATCCAACTACAATTCCCACAATAAGTTGAACCAGCATGTTCGGAATTATTAGAGTTATGCCATAAACTAATAACGCCATACCTCCTGCTAGAAGCAGGAATGGATAGTAGTCTTTCATTTGCTTTGCAAAACCAAGATTGAGCAGTTTGTCGGTGTAATAAGTATTAAAGAACAAATTAACCACGTTTACAACAATACTGGCTGCACAAAAATAGATGATGCCGAAAGGAAGAGAGACCAATAGCATAAATAGTTCCCATACTTTCTTAATCATTTCCAACTTGAAGAAGTAGTCGCTTTTACCTTTCACCATGAGCAGGTTACGGTTTAACGTATGAATAGGCAACCACATGGTTGAGAAACATAGAATCTGCAACAAAGGGACGCATTGTTCCCATTTATCCGATAACAGTACCAATACAAACGGACGGGCTAATGCCGCCAACCCCATCATCATTGGGAACAGAACAAAAGCCAGTGCTCTCAACATTCTGCGATAGTTGTATCGGAGCCGTTCGTCATCGTCCTGCATCTTGCTTAACACAGGAAAGGTAAGCCCGTACACAATTCCAAACATACTTTGTGACGGCAATTGTGCATAACCCTCGGCTTTATTATAGATACCTAAGTCTCTTACACTGTAGTATCTACCAATAAAGATAGGTTTAACATTGTCGAAAATAGTTGTAAGGATCTCTGTTAGGAATAGTTTGTTGCCATATCCCCAAAGATATTTGAAGGACTCTCTTGAAACCCAGGCTTTTGGTTTCCAAGGCATACACACCCAGTTAATAGAAAGGGTAATCACAACTCCTAACATTGATGTTATAACCAAAGCCCAAACACCTAAGCCGATGTATGCAAGGTATAACCCTACAAAGGCGCCCAGTAATCGTCCTACAACCGATGCCACAGAGACGGCCTTAAAACTCAAGCTACGGTTAAGTTGGACCACTACCGGCATACCAAAAACCGTAATGATGCAACTTATAGCCGTAAATCTGAGTACGGGTGTCAACTCTGGTTCTTTATAGAAATCCGCGATATACGGGGATGCCGCGTATATAATGATATAGCAGATGCTGCCAATGGTCAGACTATAGACAAAAGCAGTTGTTATATCAGAATCGTTTAAATCGGGTTTCCTGATTAAGGCAGGCGTAAAACCTGAGTCTGTGAAGATTGTCATAACAGTCAAAAACACAGCCGGCAATGCTGCAACACCATAGTCGTGTGGGTCAAGCATACGTGCCATTAAGATGCTAATGACAAAATTGATACCGTATTTGGAAAACATTTCTATTGCTTTCCAATACAGACCAACTTTCGTTTGTTTTTTCAGGTTTGTTTCTGCCATTTATCCAGAAAAAGAAATTACGATTTTTGAGAAGTGTAATAGTGACTGCCGTAACCACGACCTTGTGAGGCACCATTAAGCAACACGCACATTCCCTTGAATCGGTTCTCTTGATAGAAGTGGTCGATTTCGCCTAACATATCTTTGTCTGACTTACCTACACACAATACAAACACAGAAACGTCAACGAATCCGCAAATCAAATCTACGTCTGCTACAATATCAACAGGAGGGCAGTCGATAAGGACACAGTCGTAATCGTTGCGAGCGCTCTCAATCAATGTCTTCAAGCGTTCTGTATGCAACAACTCTGCAGGGTTAGGAGGCACACTACCAACTGGCAGCAAGTCAACCCCCGGCTTAACCTGGTCTTTTAAGATTAAACCCTTATAATCGTCGATACGGTATGACAGATAGTTAGACACACCACGTCTTGCATCGGCCAAGGTTGAAAGCGTACAGCTTCTCATATCCAAGTCAATCATGAGCACTTTTTTGCCAATGAACGACATACTTGCTCCTAAGTTGGCCGTAACGAAACTCTTACCACAATCGGGCTCAAGCGATGTGAACATAACCACTTTCTTCTCTGTTTCACCATGTAGAATGAACTCAAGGTTAGTTCTTACCACACGCATACTTTCGTTGAAGTAATCACGGTTATTGTCTGAGACGTGGATTGAAACAGTTTTATGGCTAGACTTGTGTTTGAACAGCGATTTAAAGAACGGTTTCTTATTGATACCTTCAAGCATAGGCACGTCGCCAAGCTTCGCAACAGCAAGACTCTTCAGATCGCGACGAGAACGAATCTTATTGTCAGCAACCTGACCAACGAAAATAAGCATGAAAGGCAGACCCAAACCAACCATAAAGCCCATCAGCATAATTTGTCTTGTATTAGGGGCAATTGGTGACATTGGACCAGACGACTCTTGCAACATTCGTATGTTAGAGATAGAATGGTTCAACGACATGTCGTTCTTTTCCTTTTCCTGCAACAAGAAGAGGTAAAGTTCCTCAATAACTTTTTGCTGGCGTTCGGTTGAAATAATGTGTTTAGCCTGTTGAGTGGAATTCACAATCTGACCAGCAGTTTTACCAGCTGCACCATGCATGCTCGATAATTGTTTTTGTATAGCAGATGTAGCCTGGTTAATAGATTCCATAATACTCTTACGATAGATTTCGAGCTGCTTATTCAGGTCGTGAACTCGTGGATGTCCCTCACCACCATACGACACAAACTCGTTGCGCTCCATTTGTAACTTGTTGTAGTTCTCAATCTGTTGCGCAATAGCTTGGTTCGAGATACCTATATCAGCAGGAAGCATGCGGTTTTGTCCGATGTTCGCACTCAAATACCGTTTTACCTGGTTCAAAATAGCCAACTGAGTGTTGTATGTTTGAATTTGGTTTTGAATATCGTTGTTATTCTTCACATAGATATCCTGAACCGCACCCACTTGTGGCATGAGGTGACTACCCTTATACGATGCAATATTATTATCAACCTTACCCAGTTCCTTTCCTAACTGATCGACACGTTCTTCCAAGAAACGGGCTGTCTTTTCAGCCATACGTGTCTGGTTTTTCATATTGTTCTCGTCGTATACATTCAACAATGTATTCAGAATATCGTCGGCACGGTAAATAGAATTATCGGTCATCGAGATATCAACAACAGAGCTTTGCTCGCCAGGGTTATCAACAGAAAGACCATACAAGAGCCATTTAGCGACGTCGGCCGATTGGTTACGGCTAACCTTTATAATAGGCACAATTTTGCGTAAATAGTCGTATGTAGGCAGTGCAGTAACACAAATCTGACCACATGGGGTTTTTAAGGTTTGACCTAACTTAGCTTTAATCGAATAATTCTCGCTTGGTGCATTTGAAAAATCGTATAACGTAATATTCTGGTTTTCTCCCAAACTTACTTTAAAGCTAACGCCAGAAGCAGCAACGTCGGAAAATATCACGTGAATAGGCACCTCAGCACCATATAACAGTTTGTCGTAAAATCTTTCTGGGGCCTTGTATCCTAAATCAATACCAAGTTTCTTCTCGTTTGAAGTTAGAAAAGGTATTGAAATAACCGCTGGAGCCCTATACTCCACTTCAAGGCCGAGTTTCTCGACAACCTGCTTCATTAAGGCAGGAGAATGAAGCAACTCCATTTCGTTTCGCAGGCTGACGTTCTGTTGTCTTAAACCCAAATTCTCGATTGCGACTTCAGAAAAACTAGTTTCTACTTCATCACCATTGAGCAACAAAATAGATATACTGCGCATGTAGGTTGGTTCGGTACGTTTTGCGTATACAAAGGCAATTGCCACCGCAACAATAACCGAAAACACAAACCATTTCCATTTTTTTAAACAAGCGGTCCATAAGTCCTTCATGCTTATAAACCCTTGACTTGCAATTTGATTTGTCTGCATATATTAATCTGTTTTTATTCTATTATGTGTTTATCTGCTTAGTTTCATGTTAATTTTAAATAACCTTATCAGCAGTTCCTTATATATTTTGTTGAAGAATCCGCCTTTTTTAAAGACAGTTTTATATAGTTCACTAAATATCTTGTTTTTACCGAATTCCATCAGAGCTAACGGACATTCGCCAATCATATCGTCGTAAATATGAATAAACTCAACAATTTTGAATAACTCGATTCTGTAAAATTTACCTAAATCTATACCGCTTAGCATGTGGTCGCTGTTGATAGCTACACTTTTTATGTATTTCTTGTTAATCGAGTTCATAATGCTATTCTCATTATAACGATAGAAATATGTGTCTTTTGAAGCTAATGCAATAGCTTTAATTTTACGCGAACAATCTAAATGCCATGAGAAATCTTCAAACACAACTCCTTGAATAAACGATATGTTGTTGCTTGTAAGAAACTCTTTTTTTATCAGTGCGTTTGTACAATTGATGTGGTAGTGGTTAAGTGTGAGTTCTCTGCGTATAAAGTCAGCGTCGTCACAATATTCGGGCAAATGGTGTTTTGTCAGACACAAGTGGAAGTCATCGTTTTGCTTTTTGTCTAATGAATATGAAATACCATCGACAAAATCAGCATTCGGATACTTTAATGCCAAATTCCACAAGGTTTCAATACAATCTGGTGTTATATAGTCATCGCTGTCCAAGAAGAAGACATACTTTCCTTCTGCAGCATTTACCGCATTGTTTCTTGCACAACTTAATCCTTTATTCACTTCATGGTGAATAAATTTAATTTTAATATCGCCTTTATAAGCGTTGATAACCGATTCTGCGATTTCAGCACTTCTGTCCTTACCACAATCGTCTACTAAAATACATTCAAGTCCATCGGTCATCGTCTGGTTTAGTACACTTTGAACGCACTCTTCAATGTAAGGTTCAACATTGTAGATAGGAATAATAACACTAACGTTAGCCATATTCGATTGTATATAAAATCTAAGCCTTTCTTATTTACTTTTTCTTTAGATATAAATTAAGTAGAAATTCTCCAAATTTACCGAAATTGAACCCCAACCAGTAGATATAAGCAACTGGAGGTTGAAGCCCATACGATTTTAAATGCTTATGTGCGAACCCGTAGACTGATTTCGCCTCCACAATCCCTTTTGTTTTAAGGATGGCAATTTTCAGTCGCATAGCCAAACATGAGAAATCCTCTTCATATCGCTCGAAAACGTTATATTTTTTCAAGAATTGATAACAATTTTCAATGTTCGGCATTGCTTTTATCAGAATCTCATTCCCGTTCGCTTTCGAAGTGACAGCGTTTTCATTTAAACGGTTGTAACAATATAAAGACTCTGGCACATAGCTGTTTTTGGCCTGCTTTAAAAGCAATTGTGTTGTAAGAAAAACATCTTCCATCATCCAACTGGCTGGAAATGTAATATCTGCAAGCAAATCGGTACGTATAATTTTATTTACGAACCAGCCCGATATTCTACCCCAGTATAGACTTCTCAACATTTCAGTAGAAGAGGAATCGTACTTGATTTTGAAATCACGTGTTCCCTCTTTTTCTACCATTTCAACATCACACCAAGCTATATCTGAGTTATTCTCTTCTGCGGAACGAACCAGTTTTTCAGTCATTTCAGGTTTAATCCAGTCATCGCTGTCAACAAACTGTATGAATTGACCTTTGGCAACACTAAGTCCAAATTTTCGAGCAAGAGAAGCTCCTTGGTTTTCCCGGTGATAGACGATGACGCGTTCATCCTTATTATGATAGCTATCACAAATTGCAGGACTACCATCAGTTGAACCATCGTCAATAAGAACCACCTCTATGTTTGTATAGGTTTGTGCAATAACACTATCTAAACATTTTGCCAAATATTTCTCTGTATTATATACTGGTATAATGATAGACACCAACTTGCTACCCATAACGTATATTTCTGTATTAAAAATTTTATCCAGCCTTTTTATAAAACTGAAGACAAATATGCTGACATATTGAAGTTATATTTCCGTTGTCATTCTTTAAAATGCCTATAACGGAAATATAAGGCTCTCCAGCGTGTCAAGTAATAGTATTTTAAAAATTGGGGAAGATTACTGTAATGACTGTTATCTATGTCCACTACATGTAAGTCTTCGAAAGATTTTCCTTCCATTAACCCGATAAATGTCATTTCCTCGTTAAATGCACTAAAATAGATGCGGTACAAATCATCACTCTGCTTTAACATACAAGACCGGTACAATGCTGTTTGGTAGAATGAGCCAATTGCACCCGAATTTGTTAGAACTAACTTGACAAACTCAAAAGTCTTTTTATCAGAACTCTTCCATAGCGTTAGTTCGTCATTAATAAAATCATAAACCAACAACCAATAAAATCCGTCCGCTTTTATTACATCCAAATGCCATGGCTTACATTCATGACCGTTTAAGGCACAAGGTTGTGCATTTCCCCACTTCTTGGGATTAGAGTTTTCCATATAGAAGACCTTGCTATTGTCTACATACCACATTTCATATATGGAATCAGATCGCAAAATAGCAGGACTTACAAACTCTAATTCTTGTATCGTTCCAAAATTACACAACGTATCACATTCAGACCAATGAACACCATCGGTAGTTTTTTTACGTAGGAGAAAAACATTTCTTTTTTCTTCAATATTTCCGTAGCGTTTATTAATCCGATACCAGCACTCAAGTGTGTCTCCATTTTGCACTAAATGAGGATCGGAATAATAATCTAAGTTTTTAATTCCAATGGAGTTTAAATCGTCCAAAGGATTCTTTATGATTTCAGTCCAATGAATACCATCATTTGAGACGTGTAAAGATGGGCATTCGTTCCTGTCTCTATAGGGCTTTGAGTAGGGATAGAAAGGAGTCTCTGCCATCCAGAACTTGTAATTGTTCCATCCTTTCTCAAAGTATTTTACAGATGGATGGTATGGCGAGTTAGAACCATCAAACGTGGTTATTTTTAGCGGGGCCTGATTAAAGTCGCGTAGCTTTATCCATTCGCGAGATATATCAATAACTAATGCAAGAAGCACACCAATACCTAAAACCTTTAAAATAACAGTAAAGTATTTTTTCATTCGTCTTATTAGTTATGAATGCTTAGCTAACGATCCGTAATAATGGTTGCTTCCACCTTTTAGATGTTTAACACCATTAAGAACCGCACACATGTTTCTAAAACGTTTTTCTGCATAGAGTTCGTTTGCCTCAGTAAGCATGTCTAGGTTGGTTAAACCTGCCTTCATCACATAAATTGTTACATCGGCAAACACATTAATCAAGTCGTCATCGGCTACAATGTCAACAGGAGGGCAGTCAATTATAATACATTCATATTTTGATTTTAATGTATTTATTAATTCTGCTAAACGTGAAGATTGCAGCAATTCTGTAGGATTTGGCGGCAAACTGCCAACAGGTAGCAAGTCAACACCTTCGAAAAAAGCGTCTTTCCGAATAAGTTTATCTAAGTCGTTTTCCGAATAAGACAGATAACTCGAAGCGCCACGATTTGCATCTTTTATTAATGTCGATACAGTGGCTTTTCGCATATCTAAGTCTACAAGGATTACTTTCTTGCCCACAAGAGATATACATGCTGCCAGATTCGATGAAACAAAACTCTTTCCACAATTTGGTACCGATGAAGTCATCATAACGACCATGTTGCCATCTTTGCCTTGATGAATAAATTCAAGGTTAGTACGCAACATTCGCATACTTTCATTAAAGCTGTCTCTACTTTTATTGTCAATATAGATGTGAACCTTCTTATTTCTGATTTCCTTCTTAAACCATGAAAGCTTTTTCTCCATTGAAGGAACATCACCTAACAACGGAACCTGCAGACCCATTAAATCGGTGCGTAGGTAAACTTTGTCGTCAGATATAGTCAAGAAAAAGATAAACACAAATGGGATAATCAAACCACCAAAGAAGCCCATCACCATTATTTGTGTTTTTAGTGGGGCAAGCTGATGTGAAGGACCAAAGGCAGTTTGCATAACCCGGATGGTAGACACATTGTGACTTAACGCTATAGCGTTTCGTTCCTTCTGAAAGTATAGAAAGGCATAAAGTTCCTCTAGCAATCTACGCATACGTCCTTTTGAGATGAGTGTCATTTCATGATGCGCCGAGTTTGCCATATTCGCGTCAATACCCTCTGCTGTAACTTCCAACCCTTCTAGCTGTGTTTCCATCACATTGGTCGTGTGTTCGATAGTAGAAAGGATGGTATTTCTATAGATATTAAGTTGGCGGTCTAAATCAATAACCGCTGGGTTACCGACACCGGTCGATGCTGCAAGATCGTTTCGTTCCGTCTGCAAAGCATTGTAATTACTGATTTGCTTGGTTATTTCATAGTTCTCAATACCAATGTCAGTGGGAATATATTTATTTGTTCCCATATTCTGCAGCATGTTTTGTTGCACATATCTCAGAGCAGCCAATTGGGCGGAATGTCTGTTAATCATACCTGCCTGCTCGTAGCTCTGTTTAAAATAGATGCCCTGGTTACTCTCAACGTCTGATATCAGAAAAGTACCCTTATATGCTGCAATGCTATTATCGATATTATTTAAACGGTTTGTCAAATCTTGAACCCGCGATTGAAGGAAGGTAACTGTTTGCTCTGCTCTCCGGCTATGAATACGCATTGCTTCATCGTCGTATACACGCATTAACGTATTAAGAATGGCTTCAGCCCTGTCTGGCGACTCATCGATTAACGTCATTCGAACCACATCGGTCCACATTCTGGCGTTTTCGACCTCAATATTTTTTATTATATTGATTGAGACATCTTTCGATAAATTTTTATGTATCCACAGTGCAGGAGTGGCATTACACAAATCTTCGTAATTGTGTTTAGCTTCAACAAAAACCTTTCCTAGCGGAGTTGTAATTGTATCACCAATTTGTCCTTTTATGCGAATTGAATCTTGCTGGTGCCCCGAAAACTCAGACAGCATTATTTTACCATCTTTGTACAAATTCAATTTGAAGAACGCACCAGATAATGATTCATCGGCAAAAAAGACGTTAACAGGAACTATATCACCATAAACCATTTGGTTAAAGAACTCACCTGGTTTTCTGTATTCAACATCGAGGTGCAGTTTTTCCACCACCTGCTTCATCATAGCAGGAGAACGGAGTACATCAATTTCATTAACTAGTTTTGCCTTAGATGTCTCAATACCCAACCCCCTGACTTTCAAATCGGAATACTTATACCGGTCACAGTTTGCAGTATTCAACACCATGAGCGACGCAGAACGTACATAGATGGGAATGCTTTTCCTATAGAAAACATAGGCTAACGACATCATTATGATGACCGATATAACAAACCACCACCAATGTTTCAAACAGGCTTTCCACATCTCACTGGCAGTGAGGTAGTCCCGCTTTTCAACTATATGTGTCTGCATAGGTGAAACTAGTATATGAGATTATTTGTTCACTAATACCAATACCGTTGTGATTAGTGTTCCTATTGAAATCCAGAAACTTGGGGTACGCAAATTGTTTGCGTTAACTCTGGTCTGATTTGCTTTATACTGGTTTGGCTGAACGTAAATAACATCGCCAGGACGCAAATAGTAAACTGGAGAAGAATATAAATTTCTAGCTGAACGCAAATCAACAGTATAGCAAACCATTTTGTTGTCTTCCTCTGGTCGCATAACCTTAATTACACGGTCGCCGTTGAGGTCCAAGTCGCCACATTCACTTATTACTTCCGTCAATGTTACCTTGTCCTTTGTAAAAGGCACACGTTGAGGTTCTGATACTTCACCCATAACAGTAATGAACATATCTTTAACTTCTACAGTGACAACAGGGTTACGAAGTAATTTCTGCTCAACCAGCATGTCTTCAATAAGTTTGCTGATTTCTTCTCTGGTTTTTCCTTTAACCTGCACTTTTCCTAATGTAGGCAACTTAATGTTACCCTCGGTGTCTACTGTATAGCATTCACCTTCTTTTGTGCCGCCACCGCCACCGCTTCCCATACCAGCAGTAGCAGAACTCAGGTTAAACGCACTTGCTATAACCGCGTTGTCGCAATAGACCATAACAGACAAGCGGTCGCCCGGACGCATTGTAAGCATTGTAGGCTCAGCCATTTTTACGTATTGGCAATTACCTAGTTCCTGAACGTAAACAACATCCTTAGAGGCATTACAACTAGATAGCAATAAAGCAGTTAGTGCAACTGCTATTATCTGTATTTTTCTTTTCATTTATTTGAAGTAGTTTTAAACAAATAGCAAAATCTAAAAATTAAAATCTAACAGAGAAAAATGAATACCCGATATTGAAATAGCGTTAGTTCCAAGTGAAATTACTACTTTTCTATCCCGACGTATTCTTACTAATCGACCTTCCAAACCTTCATATGGTCCAGCCTTGACTCTAACACGAGGCCGGTCGCAGAATTTCTCAAAACGGTCTTTTAGTATTTCGATTGAGTCCGGATCATTTTTGCTCAACATAATAAACCGTTCCATTTCGTCATTTCCTACTTTCGCAGGTTCCCCCGTCATACAGTCTATATAGGGGATAATGTCGATGCCGAAATCGGTTTTCAATTTGTTAAAAAAAAGACTGCCAGACTCTGATAATTGAATAAAGATGAGGTTCTTAATAGACTCGTACTCTTTGTTCACAATCTCATCTCCTTTGTATTCTTCAACCATCGATACGGCTGTATAATACGGAATATCATGTTTTTGCAGAATTTTGAATAAATATTCGTAATTATTCCTATTCCGATATATTATATACCAATCTGATTCCTTTTTCTTTAGCGTCATAATTTTACATATAACATCCTAATACCACAATGGTGTTTACCACTATGATTCGGTGACTAACTGATTAACAGACAATCACTCTGTTAGGACTTCAACGCTTACCAGCGATTTCTATCTTAACATGTATGGAAAACATATACAAAAAAACAGAAAAGTTTTTGCATATGCTTCTTTTAGTTAAGTCTTATTGCATCTTTTATTGCAAATTAATGCAAATTTAAACCATATTTTCATCTTTTCAAACTGAACATCGTGTAAAACATATGGTATTTTATTTTATGTAGGTGTGTTTATTGTTTATTGACAGAGTCAAGCATATAAATTAACTAAATTTAATAATTATGACATTTAAAGCGTGACAAAATGAAATCAAACAAGGAATATTTCTATATTTTTGCGTCCGCAAATGAAAAATAGGATGGTCTCCGTGAATTTTGTGTTTTTTTCAGAGACCTTAGTTATTAGGAAAAAATTTAATCAGGTTTATTGTTTGACATTGTTATGTTACTCTAGTGCTGAAAGAGTATGAACTAGTAAAGGATGTAAAGGCTGTATGTGATTTTCTAAAATTTAATGTTTTTGAATTTCGTAATTATTTGATTCTTTATTAGGTGTCGTATTAGTAGACCCAATATGATAACCAAAACGTCTAATTTAAATGAATACTCTTAAATTAGTTTTATGTGTTCTGTCCGCATTATTGCTTACTTCTTGTAACAAAGAGAAGAGTTTCCAGAAGACGGGACTTCCTGTCATTTATATAAAAACCGACAATGGTAAAGATATTCGTTCCAAAAGCGAATATCAGAATGCCAAAATACTTGTCATTTCAGAAGATGGGAAAACTATTTACGCTAATTCCACAAAAATAAAAGGACGTGGCAACTACTCTTGGTTTCTTTCTCCCAAAAAAGGATACCGTCTTAAACTTGACGAAAAAGCAGGATTTTTTGGAATGCACGACGCCAAGAACTGGGTTCTTATCGCTAACTATTCCGACCCGACTAATATTTTCAACACGGTTGCTCTTGAGCTAGGTAACCGGCTTCAAATGGACTTTTGCAACCACACGCAACACGTTGAACTTGTTGTTAATGGTAAACATTTGGGCAATTATCTTCTCACAGAAAAGATTGAAGCTAAAAAAGGACGGGTTGATGTGAATACTAAAAAGGGGGGATTCCTTGCTGAAATTGATACGCATTTAGACAAAAAATTTAGTGGTACAAGCAAGTTCAGCAAACTTCCAGTGATGATTCACGCTCCTCAGAAAGATTCGGCCTTCAACAGAGCTATGTTACTCATTAACAAGATAGACTCTGCTATATCGTGTAAAAATTTTTCCTATAAAGACTATGCCCCTTACATTGATGTGGAGTCTTTAGCAAAATATATGCTTCACTCTGAATTGATCTGTAATTTGGAATGGATGCACCCTAAAAGCATCTACGTGTATAGTTACGACGAGTATGACAAACTTCATTTCGGTATGCCATGGGATTACGATTGGGCTTTTGGTGATGCTAGGTATTTTGACCCAGAACGTTCCTTTACCTATTTTGAAAATCCTGCATTCCAAACTATGGGAAAAGGTGTTAAGCCGTGCTTAGATGACGAAAACATTGGATTTCACTTTTTTAACCGTTTTTTTGAAGATCCTGAGTTCTGTCGGATTTATAAGAAAGTATGGAGAACACATTATAAAGAAATATGTTCTATTGATTCCTACATTGACCAAATGTTTAAAAAGCTGAGTGTATCAAACAAGCTCGACGCTGAACTTTGGCTTCCTATCAACTGTAACCAAGATTCACTCAATTCTAGTTTTCAGAATTATATAAGAAAACGTATTGATGTTATAAATAATAGAATAGAACTTTATTAATACGTCTTCAAGGTTATTGAAAGTCGTTTTCTATTGATCTATATCTATACTAGAAGAATCTGAAAAATCGCAAAAAACGACATTTATGTGCATAAACAGTGCATATTATCTTTTATGTGGTTTTTATCGAATTTAATGCAGTGTTGTTATTATGTTTTTGTAATTTTGGACATAAGATAATATAAAAAGAAAGTTTATCGTTTGCGCTTAAGACACACACAACATAAGTATATTAAAAAATATCATGGTTTTTAATAGTTTTAACTTTTGGTTAATATATCCTATTTTGTTTATTATTTACTGGGTGATTCCAGCAAAATTGAAAAACGTAGGCAATTGTTACCTGCTTATAATTAGTTATTTGCTGTATATGAACTGGAAGCCTACGTTTGCCATTGTTTTACTCTCAATTTCACTCCTAACCTTTTTAGGTGGTAAATTCATAGAAAAATCATCTGTTCCCAAATGGACGTGTTTTTTGGTCGTAGGAATTGCACTTTTACCTCTATTATGTTTCAAGTACTATAATTTTCTTAACAGTTCGTTCTCAGATCTTTTAACCATGTTGAACCTTAAATTCAACTTACCAGGTCTGAATTATGCAATTCCTGTTGGTATTTCTTTTTTTACCTTTCAGGCGGTAGGATATGTTTTTGACGTCTACCATAAAAGAGTAGCTGCTGAGAAAAACTTTTTAGATTACTTGTTATTTATTAGTTTTTTCCCCAAAGTTACTTCTGGTCCGATAAGCAAAGCGAGTGAACTGTTGCCACAAATAAAAGGAACACGTAGTTTTGATTATAACCAGATAAAAGAGGGATTACAACTCTTATTGTGGGGAATGTTCCTTAAGGTTGCTGTCGCCGATCGTCTGGGTATCTATGTCGATACCGTATATAGCAATTATATTTATTATAGCGGTTCCACGTGCTTTACAGCAAGCGTCTTCTATACGATACAAATATATTGCGATTTTTCTGGCTATTCCCTGATGGCAATCGGTATTTCTAAAACATTGGGGTTCAACTTAGTCGATAATTTCAGACGTCCGTATTTGGCGACATCAATTACCGATTTCTGGAAGCGCTGGCATATTTCTCTAACCCGATGGTTAACTACGCACGTTTATATAAATTTAGGAGGCAACAGGTGTTCGAAGGTTCGGCAATATCTCAATATTATGATTACCTTTCTAATATCGGGATTATGGCACGGTGCGAACTGGACCTTTGTAATATGGGGTGGAATTCACGGATTATTTCAAATAATAGAAAAAATACTAGGCCTAGATCCAAAAGGGAAATATGGAGTTTGTACAACAAGCAACAGGTTTCTAAGTGCTTTCGTAGTTGTTATGAGAATCATAGTGACTTTCACTCTTGTAAGTTTTGCCTGGATATTCTTTAGAATGGATTCTGTTCACAACGCAATGGACTGCATCTATAAAATTATTTCCTGTTCAGACGGACAGTCGCAAGGCATCCGCTTCCTTCCGATTATGATGACGATGTTTGTCATGTTAATCGGCAGCGATTTGTCGGCAGAGTTCTTAAATGGTCGATTTAACTTCTTTAATAACAAGTATAAGATTGTCCGCTGGGGGGCATATATATTAACTTTTATGCTGATTATCCTCTACGGTGTACTCGATGCCTCACAATTTATTTACGTAAGTTTCTAAACAATGAAAAAATTTATCATTAACCTGTCTATATTTTTTGTCGTTCTAATCGCGGTAGATGTCTGTTTCGGCTTCATTTCAAACTATCTGATTAAACATGCAGCTGGTGGAGAGATTCAAAAAACCGAATATATCTGTAATGGAACATCTGAAGATCTACTGATTATGGGTTCTTCACGGGCAGTACGCCACTACGACCCGAAAATTATAAGTGACTCGCTTGGTGTTTCATGCTATAACTGTGCCTATATTGGTTGTGGATGTATTACCGCCTATGGTCTACTACAGGCGTTGACAAGTCATTATTCACCCAAATATATTCTTTATGAGGTAACCCCTGAATTCGATTATCTGAAAGTAGAAGAGGATTATAGCAAATACTTGGGTCCTTTAAAACTGTATAGCAGTGTAAGGGGGGTCGATTCCATTTTTTCCAGTATAGATCCTATGGAAAAATACAAGATGAATAGCAATATGTACCGGATAAACTCCAAGCTACTACAACTCGTTGCTGAAAATATAACAAAACAAAATTTTATCTCGAACGGCTACCTGCCAGAATGTAGATTAATGGCGACCGAACCCGATGATGAAGTAACCAAACGCTATAACTGTAACGATGATTATAAGGTAAAATGCTTTAATAACATTATACAGTTATGTAAAAGGGATAAGATAAAATTAGTTTTTATTGTTTCACCTTTATACAATGCAGAAAAATCATCCGAATTTGACTATTGTAAGGAATTAGCACACAAATACAACATCCCATTTATCAATCATTTTAACGATTCTACTATAAATAGAAATAAAGACTATTTCTACGATCCGGTACATATGAATGTTGTTGGAGCGAATGCCTACACAAAGAATATTATTCCAGAATTACGCGCAGTATTCAACTAAGTTGAGATAGTCATGCCAATAAAAGGGCAGGTTTACTCATTTGTTAATGCAATTGCCTGATTGCTCGGTGCATTTGTTTTTAAGCCATCTACCCACTCTCTGTGCATGTCTTTGTTAGGGAAGGTGACTAGTAGAGCCGAGTCGATAGATATTGTATAGGTCGACTGTATAAATTCGTTGACTTTTTCTTTACCGTATTTCTCCTTTATAAAGTTGAAGAAGGACTCGCCTGCCCAATACTGGTTATTCGAAAAGTTTCCTTTTTCTACAGGAAAGTCTTTCTTTAAGTCGCAATATCTTTCTATAAAATCGACAGAATCTTGCCCTTGCACTTGTGGATTTCTTCCGGCAACATAGTCTGCAATTCCCTCCTTAACCCAGTTCATAGGTACACAATCGTCGCTAAACTGGAAAAGCGAGGCATAGACGTAATGACTCAATTCGTGGGGCAACACTACCACCAGCGAGTTACAAAAATCTGCATTTTTGTCAAATATGTCTTTCAGCAGTACGATTCCCATGGGAAGGTAACCCGACTGTGAAACTTTGTATATGGTCATTCCAAGTGAGCCCTCGGAATCGGTTGGACCTCCGTACAAAATAGAAATAGTTTCACCATATTGTGAACGGGTTGGAGGCAGATAAATAGGCAACTTTCTTCCATTAATATCTTCAGGATAGGTATATTTACCGAACACAGCCTTCATTTGGGGGATGGCTTCGTTAGCCAACCGCAAAGTTAATTGGGCGTTCTGTTTCCAAACATTGTTTAAGTCGTCTTTGTAGTAAACAATAAAGCGATCGTCTTCAATGTGCGTCCAACCAGCTGTGTCTTGAGCTCCATAGTCGTTTTCGTTGTCCCACTGACTGAGTACTAGTTGTTCCAAAACAAAAAGGGAACCCTGATCACCCGCTTCCGCCATTTTCTTGTTAAATTTTGCGATAGATTCAGGTGACAAGTTTCCGTATGCGATTGGCGGACGGTTTCTAGCAGTCTGGTAGACTGCGCTAATGCCAACTGCTCCCACTATCATCGCCACCACCATCGCTATAAAATGGCCATATGTCTTATGTTTTCTATTCATTTTTCCGTTTTTTAGAAAATTGGAATAATCAGATCAAATTGAGCGACGTCTTCGCCATCTACTATTTGCCCAACCTTAAATCCGTCCCCCGTCGTTTCACAGAATAAGTATTCTACACCGTTATGCACTAGTTTTGTGGCATTTACCCTAGCGTTGTCAAGCAAATCTAACAGTTCTTGGTCACATGCGACAGCCAAAGCGGCGTGTTGGTACGTTGTCGATATCAAAAAGAGCGTATCGAAGCCACACTCCTTAAATAGTTGCGAAGCTAACATAGTTTTACAGTCACAGTCGCCAACCTTATCGTATAAAGTCTCGTCGGGGAAACGTACATACTGCTTCGGATTACCTATTGCCGACGATTCACTATCGTACTGGTACTTAATATTCGGTTCCTGTACAAAGTCGAGTATGAACTGCAAGGCATCTGCCTTATTCAATTTCTCAGAGGCGATCGTATGCCGGATGTATTCAGCAATTTTTTTCAAATTTGAAAGCGTTTCATCGTGTTTGCGCATATAGGCACACATCAATTCCACGTTTTCCTGATTCGTCAGACCACTGTTGCCCGAGGCATATGGATTATCTGTTCTGAGTCTGTCAATGTAGTCTTCTTCGAAATGCAGTTTAAACATCCCTTTCAAGTGGGTACCGAACAGCGAATCAAGTTCCCACTGGTACGTCACATCTTTGGTGACAGAAGGCGGTAGCGCATTGTCGATGTTATAGTTGGAAGAATTTTCTTCCTGATTCTCATCGTTATGGAAAAAGTCTATTTTAACATCAAAGTCGCGGATGCTTTTGCCCTCTTCAATTTGGCCTATCTTAAATACATCGCACACCACATCGCAGAACAGGAACCTCTTCCCGTTTTTTTCGAGTACCACATCATCATACATGTCGGTACTGATGTATCTAACCAAATCGGAATAAGGAATTTCCACCGCAACTCCCGCAATCTTGTTGTTTTCGGAATAAAGGAAGAATACGTCACTTCCCATCTCGTAGAAAAGAGCGGCCGCAAGAAAAGCCTTGCAGTTAAAGTCGCCTTCTTTGTCGTACAGTGTCTCGTCGGGGAAACGCATATAGTTTACGGCAAAATCCAGACTTTTGCTGCCATGCACTTCACGGTACTGTATATTGGGTTCTTGCACAAAATCGAGGGCGAACTGTAACCGGTCGATGTTCGCGAGATTCTTTCGGCTGGCCATTTCGTTTATGTAGTAGGCCAAATAGCGCAAATGTTCGCGCGAACGCGGTTTGGTAAGCATATAGTGGAACATTTCTCGCACCACCCTATCGTTCAAATGGTCAATAACTTGAGGGTAGAATGGGTTGTCTTGGCGCAGCAAGTCGATGTATTCCTCCTTGTTGAAATGAAGGGTGACCTGCCCGTGTAACGCAACATTGTTAAACGAGTCGAGCTGCCAATCGTATGTGACGTCTATTTTACCCTTTGGATTCTTTACCACGTCGGTCCCCGACTCATCTTCATTCTCTTCCAAACCAGAATTTATATTCCATGGCAGCGGAACAGACCGTTGTGTTCGATTAATGGTCAGGCCAATGAATATGGCATTTGCCAACGGAAGAAAATCGAAATCGTAATGGGTGAAATTGGTGAATAAATGTAAATAGTCGACAAGAACAGGAAATTCTGTCAACAGGTTTTCCAAGTTGTAGAAAAAGAGGCACAACGAAACTACAGCACTTGCCAGAACGGTAATCATACGGTCTGTAAGGCGTATGCCAATACTCTTGTTCAGAAGGTCGAGTTGGGGTTTTATAGAACTAGACCACTCTGCTTTCTTTATTTTCATTTCCCTTACGGCAGCCCATACTACAAAGTAGAAAATCGACACAACCATCATTCCATAAATATTGCGGCCGAACAAAGGCACACGCATAAACTGGGTGTTGATAAGAAAGAGTATCAGGTAAATAACCGAGTATACGATTGTAGCCAAAAGGGCTGTATCTTTCCACAAGTTCGAAGGGTTGTTATAGTAGTCGGAATAGTTGTTGACAGACCTCTTCTTTTTAAAAAACAAGGCATAACCACAAGCACGCGCTTCGCTTGGGAAGGCGTCTTTGCCACCTATATGGAACCCCCTTCGCACACACTCGGCAACCAACTGTGGCCTTTCTCCACCATTATCTTCCGCATCGGCGTCGTTATTCTTGTTTTCTTCCTTTGCTTTACCCGGTTGTGGCTTGCCGCTATACGCGTTTAGCTCACGCTTCCAAAAGCTGTACCAATGCCACTCGCCGTTTATGGTTGGGGTGTTCGGTTGCGAGGGTTGGGCCATATAGCCAACTTTTACATCACGGCCATTTACAATTTCGTGCACATAGCCCTGAACGTCGACATAACCACAAGGCCTATAAAAAGGCGTCTCGGCTTCAAGTTCCAAATCGCTTGCAATAACATGAACAATGGCGCGGTGGTTGTTGTCGACCAAAACCCTACCAATATACGGAGTATCGAAACTAGCCCCCGTTATGCGCACAACTGCCACTTCGTTACGGTCGTTGAGCCCGTCATCGGTATTATTAGAATAGTCTAAAATACCGATATTGAGAGGAGGTGCGCCATTATTGAATGTTGTGATGGACACCTCTTCACGAAACAGGGCCTTGTATATTCTTCTAAGAACATAGAGAGCAATACAAGCCAGCAAAATGATGAGTAGAACGAAGGTATTCTCGAACATAATCAAACTTCAAAATAAAGGGTTCAATCTAACTGGTTGAGTGTAGAATGCAACAAATAGCTTTCCTGTTTAATCCGATTCAAGAAGAGCGTACGGTCGCTAATTTCAACGAACTCTTCGTTTCTGAAGAGTTTCAACCAAATAGATGCGGTTCCGTCTTTTCCGCACAGCGCATATAAGAAGACTGAAGAATACGGCAGTTCCGTTTGGTTTGAGGTGTTTACTGAGGCCTCGTCGTCTTTCTTTGTCACCTCGTTAACCGACAAATCTAGTTCAGTTTCTGGTAGTATACGGTTGGCGGCAATAGCATCGAAAGAACGCCACTTGGTAAGAAAGAGGAATTTTTTGTAGAGGTTGTCGTGCTTGTCGCACTGGAATATCGTGTTGAACGGTAAGTATTGCAAGGTGAGACCTTTCATTTTCTCGTCGTAACACTTAACGTCGGCATATTCATGACAATTATCGGCTGTCAGTTCTCCGTTTGTGGCGCAGAAATCGATAAAAGGCAGCATTATGCTGTTATTGTCGTATGTTTCCGCATAGTTCAACACTTTTGCGTCAACGGTGTTGAGTTTACGCGGAACCATAAGCCTTTTAATGTTGTCTTTCAGGTCTGTTTTGAACGTATCAAGCGTGTTTTGCCATTCTTTTGCATTCTGTTCCCTGATTTCTTTGATGGTTAGGAACTTTACGTGCCCCGTATTTTCATCCTCTCTTCGCTCGTTCTTCTGTAAGTGGACGTTAGCGAACAGCTTGCACATAGAGTCCTTCAGCACCCGAATAATCGAATAATAATCGCTTAGTTGGAGTTTGTTTACAAACTCCGTTTTCTGGCTGACTAGCACTTTCCCACAGTCGACAAAATCGCCAGGGAATAGCCGTTCATCGCCAAAAATGCCATCAACAAGCGGCTGGTTGAAAGTCATTTGCGGAATAGCCGGTTTCCAGTCGACATTATCTTGAGCAAGAGGCTTCACGTCTAAACGGATCTTCTCACACCGCTTGAGGTACTCGTCGCATAACTGAATGGCGTTTGTATAGAAGAATACGGCTTCCGATCTCACTCCATTTACAATCCTCGCATAGGCATCGTGAAGGTAATAGGCCTTCAGACGGTTCATAAAGAACTTCAACCTCGTTTGGTAATACCAGTGGGCCAACAGCTGCCATAGTGCAGGCAATAACGACATTATTAGAGCCCATAAGAACGAGTTCCGTGCAATGTTGCCCAAATTGATGTATCTTGGAGATACAAGTTCAAGCAGAGGAAGTACCAATATAACCAGTATAATGCCAAAAAGGAAGACACGTGCAAAGCGCGACAAAACCGTTGGTTCTTTTTTGATGTGGTTAGTCAGGTCGTTCAGTGCCGATTTTTTCCGTGCCGAACACCGCTCTCCCCTATTGTTCCTGTTTTTCCGTGTATTATCTGTATCCTCTACGTATTCGTCGTGATACTCGCAAAAATGGTCTTGTAACTTGGCAGGAACGTGCTCCATAATGTGTACCCACACATTATTTTCAATCTCATCGTCTATCCTGCTTTCGCGGTATTCGATTTTCTCCTTCAAAAGATTCAGCTGGCGCTCTACCCTGAAAACGGCACCAGTGTCTTGGTTACAATCGGTAATCAGGTCTCTAACTGCGGTTGGCAGTGCCACATCGGCAAACTTGCTGAGTTGTTCTTTGCCCTTTATGCAGACCGTTTCAAGCACCGTACGTGTTTGGTCGGAAACAGCTTTCGTTATTTTCGACATAAGTATAGAAGGAAATCTTTTCAAATATCCTTCATAATAACGCCGTTTCAACGGCTTGTACAGGTAATCTCGAATCGGATGCGGGTCGGGCTCGTCTGGTTCAACATTCTCGAGAGTCAGCTCTTTTGTGTTTTTTGTGAAAAGTTCACACAAAAGTTTGGTCGTGTCGTAGTCCTTTTCGTTGACAAAGTTTGTCTTGTCTTTTTGAGTGCCTAAACCCTCCGTCTTGAAGGCGGCAATCAGCCCATTGGCAACCGACTGCAAATCTTTCGAATCTTGCTGGCTTGGATCGTAGAATATGGAAGCCGGACCTAATGAAAGGTAGAAATGTTCGTTCGAGCTACTACCACTCAGTAGCGGATGAAACTCGTTTGTCGCATAGAACAGGTTGATGATGCATTGTGTTACATAGTCGACCTGCTGGCTTAAATTAAGACGCGCATATTGTTTTTGTGTCTTGTTCTGCACATCTTGGTAAAACAGCATTTTATCGTATCCGTGCACCGACGAAACTTCATGCTGTACCTCAATCTCGCGCAGGCACCGTAATACCTTTTGACGGTCTTCCCGCTTTCGTGTATTGACAGCCGACGGTATGTACATCATACCCATAATGTTCACACCCTGGTGGATGTGGTTGGGCAGAATACGTCCCTTCTCGAGTTGCACAAGTGATGCGACCGAGGCAAAAGTCATTTGCGACATTTTTTCCTCGATGTGTCCAAGAACGCAGATGTTGATGTTGATGTCTGTCTTAATTTTCGAAGCCCGCAACAAACCTATGAATGTCTGACCTTCACGAACAATTTTCTCTTTAAAGTCGTACAACAGGTCGGCCATAGCCTCTTCATTCCCGAAGTCGGCGTCCTTAAAGAGGTCATCGAAATGCGAGTAAAGCCATTGCCCGTTAGGATCTAACAGGTTTTTCGTAACCGTTTCACCGTATACATCACTGTCGGAAAGAGGCTTAACCGGAATGTTGGAGACAGCAAGCAGAGCTCCAGAAACCTGTTTAAGTCGGTCTTGGAGCAACTCGTTGCGTTGTCGGTCACTATTTAAGTCTATAATCCAAAGAGGTAGCATCTTAACGGACAGTTTTTGTGTTTTTGATTAATTAGCCGATGAATTTCTGGTAAGAGTCATAACGGTTCTTGATAATGCTAAACAAGATGCCGTAAACTTTACGGTCGTCGCCCTGGCTCTTTGCCTTTTTCTGGTTCAGTTCTTCAAGCAGTTGTTTGCGTTTCTCTTGGAAATTCTTCTTCAGTATTTCCGAACCGTGTTTCTGTACATCTTTGCCTCCTTCTTTTACAGTAACAGAAGTACGCGTAATAGAGGTAAGGAGGTTTTGCAACGAATCGGCAAAGCGCTTGTTGAAGAAAAGGTTCATATATTCGTCGAAAATTCTAGCGAAAGAGTTTCCACTAATTTCGCAGAAATACTGCCTGTTCTTTTCTGTACGTGTAAGGCATAGCATACTGTCTTTTACCGACAATGCCTCCGGACCAGCCAGCAATATGGTGTCATCTGCCAGCGAAGAATCAATGGAGCTGTCAATCAACATGGTATTGGCGTAGTTCTCCGGTTCATACTGGTCGGTATAGAATAACGGAGCCAAATCTTTCGCAAAAGCATTGAGGAGCAGAACCTTTGCCAATACTCTGTGCTGTTGCAGTTCTTCATCAGGAAGGTCGGCCAGCGTTATCTTGCCCAAATGTTGTGCAAAGTCGCGGTGGAAGTGGTATTTTTCACGGAAAGTAGCCTTATCGTATACCATCTTTATGGAATCGTAAATGCGGTAGTCGTGAAGGGCGAGTCCGAATTTCGACTTGATAACCAACGCTGTATTTACATTTGAATCTTCCTCAAAACGATGCTTAGGGTTGCCGCTGTCATAGCCCAGCATCTGTCGGGCCAAATCTTTATTGTTAGCAACAAAAACCATGTGCTCCTCTTTCTTCATCACATCAATCCGGTCGCTGTTGTAACTGAAGAAGAGTGCAGGATTCAAGCTGTTGCGAACCTCATCTTTCTGGTCGTTGTTCAGTTCGTTGAAGAACTCAGAAAGGCTGCGGTTAATCCATCGGTCTTGTATTTCAGGAGTTTTCTGGAATTTATCTTCAAAAGCTATTTGTGAGAATTCGAGGAATTGCTCAATCACCTTTTCAGGCGTACGTTCCAAGTCTTTGCTAGCAAAGAAGCGGTTGTCCTTGTCAATCTTCTCAACCTTCTTTCCAAGGGCATTTTTCTGTTCGCGTTTGATGGTAACAACGTATTCATTCTGTAGAATACGTTCGTTCATTTCCTCGTCTTGGGTGAAATAGATGTTATCGTTGATAAATTTCATCAACGAATCGCGTTCGGCATGTGCTTCTGCATCCTCTTTTGCAGGAATTATACAGTTATAGAGTTTGCTGAACCGGTTATTCACCTTCCAGCCGTTGCCGTCGCATATTTCCTTCAACAAAGGCAGGTAAACAGTAGTAACGTCAAGAGAGGCCTTTCCGAAAGTGTCGGCCAGACCTTTATATTCTTTCAGCACATTATTGTTCATGTCTTCAGCCTTGTTCTTGTAGCGGGTCAGGTGGTTTTTGCACTTGGCCAGTTCATCTGTCTTTTCGTCTAAACAGAAATTTTTCAATATGGCCAGAGTCCAATCGGCAAAACCTTTGTCTGCAATGGCCATCTCAAACTTTTCGAGGCTTGCTTTATAGGCAACAATGTCGTCGAGATTAGACCCAATGGTATGCTCCTTTAAAGACACATGGCTAGCATCTTCATACGCTTTTTGCGCTTCTGTTTCAGCATTTTCAACTTCAGCCTTAATGTCTGAGAGATTTTTGTCGATGTTGTCGTATTTGCTCTTTGCTACTTCGCGTATAGCGTCAATTACATTTAGGGCATATATAATACCTTTTTCACGAATCCAGTCTTCAGCCTTCTTCCACAACACATTAACGAGTTCTTCCTTAACCTTGTCCAGATTTTCAGGCTTTAATACAACATCGAAAACATCGTCTTTAATGCGGGCGATTTCAGAAGCCAGAATAGCAAAATCCTTGCCCTCGTCGAGCTTGTCTTTGGTATCGTCAATTACAACAAGGTCGGTAATTTCCTGAACTTTCGAGTCAATACTGTTATAGAAACTACCGTTTTCCATAATAGAGCCAAAGACCTCTTTGTAAAGTCCTTCCTTCTTATTGTCTTCAATAGTAGTCGCCTTCAGATTGTTGTTCAACAACCAGTCACGCAACACATCGCGCTTAAAACGGGTACGCATATAGGCGCGCATCTGTTCCTCTGGTTTGTGTAGCGAAACATAGCCCATTGGCACCAAGAAGTTGTCGTGGTCGCGTTCCATTATATCGTTCATATAGTTGTCGATATCTGAACGGAATGTTTCACCACCTTTTCCCTCATGAATATGGTACAAAAGTTCAGCCGTATTGCGGTACATCTCATGTTGAGTGCCAAGACTTGTTCCCTTGTCGGTCTGCACATCAATCGGAATCAGGTAATAGAACGGACAGTATTTGCGGTTAGGGTCAATCAGGTTATAATCGTTCACCAAGGCCATACGGTGGAAAACGGTATTTTGGCTTGGCTCTTGACTCATACACTTAAAGGCCTCAATTTCAGAGAAAACACCGTATGCGTTCAGGGTGTATTTCTCTTCTGTGCTGTTTTGGTCGATGTATAATTTTGGCATGTACATCGTCAGTATGAGTTGTGGGTCACCATCACCTACAGTCTGGCGGTGCATCATGTTCACATGGTAGAGAACATCGTTAATAATGCCTGAACCAGTACCACCCAACGAACTGCAGATAATCCAGTAATAGATGTTAAAATCTGAACCACCGGTCGTCTTCACGTCGTTCAATGCCGAAATCGCAGCCTGCAATTTCATCTGGAAATCGCTAAGCGCGTGTGCAAAGGCAATTCTCGACTTCATTCTGAAGGCGCCAGCACCAAAAGCTAACGGCTGATCTGGAATTTTTGCCGCAAGTTCAGGCGAACAAGCCTCCAAAATACGTTTGTTGATGAGTGTGTCGGCATCCTGACAAGCCTCGTACCAGATAGCCTGCGGATTTCCCTTACCCAAGTTGACCAAGTCGGTATTTGGTGCAATAAAAGGTACACGTCCGTATTCAAATGAAGTTCTGTTGCGTTTGTTCGCTTCGTCTATATCTCTTGAATCTGTATCTACAAAAATAAAGCGGTAGTTCTCGTTCATCGCGTCAAGACGCGATTTCGTTTGAGGCGTTTCTCCGAATTTTTTCTCGTATACTTTTTCCTTAATTTGAGCCACAGTTTGGCAACCCGAGCCGCCCAAACCAATAAAGATGTGTTTCTTTTTAGCCATAGTATTTATTTTTTTCTTTTTATTCCGAATTTAGATTTTCCTGATAGTGACCTGGTGGTCTTTTTCACCACGTTTGGCACCACAATAAACGGTCAGCATGCTTTTGAACTCTTTGCCGTCTACTCCATTTTTGTAGGCAGGAGTGAACACAAAACCGCTGTCGACCTTGAAAACGGTTTTGGGCTTTTTAAAGATGTTGAATATCGAGTAGGTTTCGCGTCGTATCTGAAATGTCCACGCTACACCCTGCACTCTAAACTTGCCCGTTCCGTTTTTACCAATCGCCACCGAGTCGGTAAAGGTTTTCAAACGGTCTTTCACCGTACAATCCTCTGCTATGTTTTTTATAGCGATTTCTCCTCGGAACTTGCCAGTATTTCCACTGTTGATTTTTATTTGGCGGAGCACCATAATAATATACAGTAATAACAATGCTGCAATTAACGCAGCCAGCCAAAAAGGCAGCGGGAAGGTGAAAATCCACTTATCAATCTTTTTCTTTGGGGTTGAGATAGGTTTGTCTATTTCAAGCTTTTTCAGCTCTTCGTCGAAATCGGTAGGCATGTCAACACCCAGCTGGAGGCTGTCGGTCATATGGTGGAAGCCCAAGAAACCAAATCCCGAATGTTCCAATTGCCCAAGCTCCGATTCGAAAGAAAGTTCATTTTTCAAACCAAGTTCGTCTCCGTTAACATCAAAACTGAAGCCAGAAAGGTTCGGGGCAGCAACGACCGATGAGTCGATACGCATCTTTTTGTAGAGACGGGTTGGTTTCCAGTTGATTTTGGTTCTGACATCGCCGTCAATGTTGACTTCTTGTTCAAAATCGATATCAATGGCTTTATTCTCAATTTCGATGATAGCTGCCAGTTTGCTGACCATAATATCACGACGGAGCCCTTCAAACCAGTCGTTAATAGCACTAGAACTGTTGCCAACCGGTACGATTTGCAAGGCCGATTTCCCTGCTGTAGGGAATACTTGGTCACGCAGCTGGTTTAAGCAATAACCAGGCTTGCTATCGTCGTCCCTCAGCTTCAGAGCCACGTTCCGGCTCTCTTTGCCAATGTTGGCCGCTTCAATCACACGGTGTAGCTGGCAGATTTCGTCTTCGTTGAGTTTCCTTTCCTTTCCATCGGCAGCTTCGTGTCGGAAGTCGGTTATAATTACAACCACGTTTTGTTTCACTTCCTGATGTCTTTTTTCGGCTTCTGCAATCGACTTCACCGCTTTTGCTATGTCGGTGTGCATCAGAAAATCGCCAGTCTTCAAATTCTGGTCGGTATAGAGCTTATGTACGCTATTGATTAAAGAGTTCTTACTTGACTGGTTGATTTTTGCAGTAAAGCCAACGTCGTTGTTGCGCGCTTCCGTTGCAAATCGGATGAAAGTAACGAAGTCATTGTCAGGCAACGCCTTGATAAAAGGAACAATAGCCGAGTCAACTTGTGCCTCGTATTTGTGCATAGACAAGCTGACATCGACGGCAAATATGTAATGAACAGGGAAATTTAGCAGTTCATTCTCATACTCGTTAGTTAACTTTGGATAGTTCTGCCGCAAATAGAGCAATGGATCCACTTTGGGGGCAGCACTCGCTGTTGTAAACAGACCGCTAGTCATAAAACAGCATAGTGTGAGGAACAATCCGAGTATTTTTTTTGTGTTCATTCTGAATCTAATTTTAAAACAGTAGAATCATCCATACAAATATAAGTGTTTTACTTTTTCCTAACAAGATGCAGAAAACCGAATAAAAGGTGTTTTATGAACAATCGTTTATTTTTTTAGATTGAGTGTCTATTCTGCTTCTTCCGATGGTTCAATGTGTATGCTTATCTGGGTTTCTTTCCCATATCGGGTGCGAATACTCTTTTCTACATTTGTAGAAATGTCATGCGCAACAAGAACTGTGATGTCTGGATCTACCACTACGTGTGCATCAATGATGATGTTTGGCCCACTCTTCCTGGTTTTCAGGTTGTGGATACTCTTCACCCCATCGACCTCTAGTGCGAGGCGCATAATGTCGTTTTCCATGTCGGCAGGTAGCGAAATTTCTAGCAGTTCGTTTAACGATGGACCTATCATCCGCAAAGCTACAACAACAATCAGCACACTAATGCAACAGCAGGCTATAGGGTCGAGAATAACCCATTTTTCTCCCAGCAGAATAGCTCCGCCAATACCGGCTGCCGACCCGACCGACGATAGCGCATCGGTCCTGTGGTGCCAGGCGTTAGCTATAACGACAGGGCTGGAAACTTCCTTGCCGACTTTTGCGGTGTAATGGTATAACACTTCTTTGGCTAAAATGGAAATAAGGGCCGCCCACAGGGCCATTGTTTCCGGTTGTTTTACAGTATGCCCGTTTAAGCAGGCACGTATATCTTGTGCGCCATTCCAAAAAAGTTCTCCGCCTACAATTAACAATAAAACACCTACACACAATGTTGCAAGCGTCTCGTATTTACCATGACCATAGTCATGGTCATCGTCTCTTCCTTTTGTCGATATGCGGACACAAACTAAAACAATAATGTCGGAAATGAAGTCTGACAGCGAGTGTAACCCGTCGGCCAGCATAGCTCCACTATGACCAACAACACCAGCTATAATTTTCCCTATAGTCAATAATGCGTTCACCGCTGAACCGACTATGGTTACTTGTGAGATTTTTTGTTCCCTTGTCTTCATTTTTTGCTAATTTCCACTTGTAAGGTTCTTTGTCATGTCAAATATAGCAAGTTTGTTCAAACTGGACAAGTGTTACAAAGTATCAGTTTTACGTTCCCCCACTGTTTGCGCCACATATAGGCACAAAAAAGGCCAACACCTGCGTGTCGGCCTTTTCTATATAAAGACTGTAAATTACTTAACACTCACAACCATCTTCGGATGCTTTTCCTTAACGACAGAATTAGAATAATAAGTGGTTTTCGAATCAAGCGTGTGTCGGTACACCTGATTATGGCTAGCATTTAACGAAGGTATGCGGTCGGCGTTGCCTTTACCCAAGTTTTGGTACCAAACCAGCGCCTTCTCGCTATCACGGTTTTGTTCGTTTAGCAAGTAACAAACATAGCCGCTTGCAAATGCAATAGCGTCTTCCGAAAAACCATTCTGCGTTTTTCCGTTCATGCAATAGCAATTGTTGAAGGTAGAAGACGACTCGTTGAAGCCGATAGCGTCTACATTGGTACTTCCAAACACTTTGCCAGTTGCAAAACTGTTCAGTACCATGCAGTTGTTCGCACTACCAACAAGACCAGCTACGTTCCAATCGCCATTAACATTTCCGGTAGCATAGCAGTTACTAATTGTTCCTGCCGCATAACCAGCAATACCGCCAGCATAAGAATCGGCACTTACAATTACGGCTGTACTGCTACAGTTTGTAATGTTGGAAATGGTTTCGCCATTTGCTATTACACCGCAAATACCGCCAATATAGCTTTTGCCGTTAAAATAGCTGTCGCGAACGTGAACATTCATAATGTCACTGCCATTTACCAAGCCGAACAACCCGATATACGATTCGTATTCATCGTTGAAATACAATCCGGATATGGTGTGACCCTGTCCGTCGAAGGTTCCCTTAAATGGTTTTGCATCGCCAATAGGGGTCCAGATTCGCTTTTGTACATTAACTACCGAACCATCGGAGGCTAGTACACTATCGTTAACAGTAATGTCATTAATAAGGGAAACGGTTAAATGCTCGCCCGATCCCAAATTAACGGTGTTCGATATCCAATAAAGTTGACCTGCGTTGCCAACCTGGTACACGCCATTAACTTTTTCTGGCTCTTGTAAATCACCACATTTAGTGCAAAATCCGTTATCGTAACGGTGCTGGTTGCCACTACAACCCGAATTCATCGGATCTGTCTGTACTGTTTTACCACTAATTGCCCATAGAGCGCTCGCGCTAGTCAACAAGACTAAGAATAAAAAGAAAATGCGCTTTATATTCTTTAATTTACTCATAAAATATAAATGTCTGATTTTCGTTTAATAATCTGTAGTTTCTCTTTTTTCGTAAATATATACAAATACGTTTGAATAATCAAAGCGTATTACGCTATTATGCGTAATATTTACAGATTTTTTTCGGAAATCGGACTATTTTCAGTCAATTCTAGTCCCTTTTAGCAGTACGATTAACTTTGTTAACGTGTTTAAAATCTACCAATTAAAATTAATTGTCACTCTGTTTTGTCATATTATCAATAACCGGCAGGAGGTGCGGTATTGTATATACTTTCCAGTGTGTAGCTCGGATCGGTGTTATAGTAAGCCTTGCGCATTACGTCGACCACATCCTTACCATTGTTAATATAGTTACCGGTGTTGTGGTTGATGATTCCGAACGCCTCCATGCCCGATTTGGTGGAACCATTGTCCCAGTATAGGGCGCCAAAGCCATGGTCGCGGGCCGACTTTGTAACATATTCCAAATAGTAAAGTCTGAATCGTTCACGGCTTTCGGTATCGCGGTGTACAGCACCATATTCACCGAGGTAAAGAGGTATGTTTTGGTCGATAAATCGTTCTTTCAGGTAATTGAAAGTCCAGTCTATGCTGCCTTCCTCTCCCCACTCTGCAAGGTCTTTACCGGTGTGCCCCCATTCGTTAAACTTGCATGCGGTGGCATAGTCGTATGGGTCGTAACAGTGAACAGCCACTAAAATACGGTTCTCTACCACATCTTTTGGCATCACCAAATAATTCTTGGTGTGTTCGGGGTTGGTACTGTAACCAGGAATACCCAGGTAGCGGTATTTGTTCTCGTAACCTGTTGAGCGAACAACATCGACAAACAACTGGTTCCATTCATTTAAAATGCCGTATTGTTTACCTCCGTCGTTCAAGTTCGCACCATAGCCCCAGTCTCCGTCGTGGATTTCGTTAAATGACTCGAAAATCAAGAAGTCGCCTCTCTCCTTAAAGTGCTCGGCAATCTGTTTCCAAACTGCGGCAATCTTTTTCTCAATTTTTGCTTTGGCATTAGGGTCGGCAGCAGCTTGTTTAATACTCAGCCAATACTGGCTGTCAGCACCGTCGTGGTGAAGGTTGATTATGGCCTTAAGCCCTGCTTTTTCAGCATAGGTCACAATCTCGTCCACACGGTTCATCCAAGCGTCCTCAATTTTGTAGTTGTTATTATCGTCGATGTGTCCCATCCATGTTACAGGGATACGTATCGTTGAAAAACCGTATTCTTTCAGCTTGTCGAAAACTTGTTGGTTGGTTTCCTGGTTACCCCAGCACGTCTCGCACGAAACGCCGTTGTTTTGCGCATCCATCTGGTTACCGAGGTTCCATCCTAGTCCCATACTGTAACTGATGGTTCTCGCATTTGTAGCGTCGAAAGCCGTCTGTTTTTTAAAGCCAATGTGTGAAACGTTTCCATCGTATTGCTTTACGGTTCCGTTCTTCAATGTGATTGTACAGTTGTTGTTATCCTTGTAGAATTGTACATTGCTGATAGAGGAGGTGTTAAACTCTTCAATGTTTCCATCAGAAAGGCTGACCTGCATTTTGTTCTGTGCCGTTGCCGACAAAGCAAGGTTCAACCCTAAAGCGAAAAGTAGATATTTATTCATATGGCGCATTACTTCTTTAAAAATTTAATACTCTGATTGTCGATTTTAAGCAGATAAACTCCTTTCGAGAGTCCCTTCAAATCAATAGTTACCGACTCACCGTCAGCCTTACGGCTTACTAGGGTTTCGCCAAGCGTGTTGCACACGAACAGGTTTTCCCCTCCATTCAGACCACTAATCTGCAACTCGTCTGTTACCACACTGTTCAACTTCAAGAAGTTGGCTACAGTATTCTGAGATGAGGTAGTGGTGAATAAGATTTCAACCTCTTCCATATCGTAGTTAAAGGTCGAACCGTCAGAGTACTCAACTTTGGCCTTGTCGCCGTCGAATTCGAGTTTAGCGGCATCTTTTTCCGCTTTGTTGCCGTTGATTAAGACTTCGTTGCTAGCACCTGCGCATAGCGTAACTGCCATTAACAACAACGTTGAAAGTGTTTTTTTGTTCATTACTTTTTTATTGAAAAATATTTATACGTAAAAGTAAGTCGCGAACTACACATTCACTATGAAAATATCTTCAAACAGGCCGATAAATTCGTCAATTAGGGTCTTTTTTATTTGTATCTTTGCAGTATAACTTAAACTTCAGTCTGCATGGAACTTCTGAATATACAGGAGGGCATCTCCCAGTTTTATGCGAACCTTTCTGGTGTACTAATGGAATGGGGATATTTGGGCGTGTTTTTGGGTACTCTGCTCGCCTCTAGTTTTCTGCCATTTCCCAGTAGCATTGTTTTTGTTTTTTGCATTACAGAGGCCCAACTCAATCCGTTTGTTACCATTATAAGTGCCACTGCCGGAAACACCTGTGGTTCCCTTATTATTTTTTTAATAGGGCGTCAAGGTAAACTTCGGTGGTTATGCACTTACGCTAGAATCAAACCACAAAAACTGAGGCGCTTTATAAAAAAGTCGCAGAAATGGGGCCCACCCATGGCTTCGTTGTCGTTTATTCCTGGTTTTGGCCAGACTGTAGTTGTGGCCCTTGGCCTGCTGCATTGCGATTTTCTGAAAACCGCAACGTTTATCATGTTGGGCAAACTTATACGCTATGTGCTGTTTGCCCTTGTTACCTTGGGAGTAATAAACTGGTTCAATTGAAGAACCTGTTTTTATAAATCGGCCACGGCACGTATTGGCATTCCGAAAGCGCGGTCGGTCAGCGAGTGGAAGTCTTCGTCTTCATCAATCTCCATAGCATAGGCAGCCGTGTTGTCCGACGTTGCAGTCCAGTACATGCAGTTAGTGGTAGTTTGTTTTATGTTTTTACACCATGCATAGCCCGCAGCCGGTAGGAAGATGGTGTTTCCGTTCTTCTTCGAGGTTCCAAGCGCGCCAGCAATTTGTGTCTCGTTGAAATCGTCTAACCATTCCCATGTACAGTTGTTACGTAATTCCTCCATCTCTTCGTAGGTCGGAGTTCTCCATTCTTTTCCAAAGTTATAGGTAGCGGCATCGTCAACATGCATAAGGTTGGCCGTGTCGTCTACTTTTCCATTCAGCTTATTGTTGCAATACTTAGTTAGGGCGTCCTTTCCCTGGCACAGTTCGTAGCACTTCCACGAATAATCGTCTTTCGGCTTGGTCTCGCCCCATGCGAAGTATTTTCCGTATGCGCTGGTGCTCTTTGCCCCCACATTATAGGTGGCCCACTTAACCGACAAGCCAAGGTCAACGTACGTAACACTGTCGACCATACCTGTAACGGTAACCCCCTGCATAACACTCAATTCTTTGAAGTCAATCGTCGACTCTGCCTTCGCGTTTTCCATGCGGCGCATTGAATCGGGAGAAATGGTCATAGCTGTATCTTTATCGGTGATAAGGAATTGTACCAAATCATCTTCCTCTTCACACGAACATGCGTTCAGACCAAACACTGCGGCACCCGCTAAAAAACTGCCACACACTCCAGAAATAATGAGAAACTTCTTCATATGCCTTTGTTTTTTCTTTAAAGTAAAGATAGGCAAACCGGTTTATACGTAGGTGAAGTTGCAAGGTTGCAACGATGTGGAGCTGGTCTACAATAAAAAAAGCAGGCCCGCTTCACAGTGAACCCACTTCAAACACTTAAACTATATTATGAAAACTCAACAACATGTTGTGTCACAAAAATACAAAAAATCATCTATATCTATATATATGTATGAGTAAAAAAATAGCGCCAATTCTGCAAATAATCGTGTATGTAATATTGAATGATATTTAAATTTGTTGACATTAACAAAAAAAACGAGTGCTGATTAATACTATTTAATCGACCTCTGTGCATAAACAGCGTTTCTAAATGAAAAGAGTTGCGATCCCAACATACAAAGGGAACGCAATCCAACCTCCCCATTGGTAACATATCAATACAAATTGTTAACTTTGTGTTTAAGTAACAGATAAACGAAAAAAATCATGTGCATACCCGGTACAGCAATGAGCCGCTACATAAATTTCTATACAGACTTCGCCTTCAAGAAGATATTCGGAACGGAGGCGAACAAGGATCTGCTTATCAGTTTTCTGAACTGCCTTCTTGAACTGAAAGACGGGAAGGAGATTACGGACCTGACGTATATGAACAGCGAACAGCTCGGCGAGAGTGCTAGCGAAAGGCGTGCCATCTATGACGTCTATTGCAAGACGGCCGCTGGCGAACGCTTTATAGTAGAGATGCAGAAGGCGGAGCAGGACCATTTTATAGACCGCTCCATCTATTACTCGTCTTTTGCCATCAGGGAACAGTCGCAAAAGGGAGCAGTCGACCGGAAACTGTGGGATTACAGCCTGTCGCCGGTTTATGTTGTCGGTATCCTCAATTTTGAGATGGACGAGACGATGGAGAGGGCGGACAAGGTGATGACAAGGGTGAAACTGAAGGACGACGAGAACCGGGATTTCAGCGACAAACTGAATTTCATTTTTCTGGAAATGCCAAAATTCAGAAAGGTGGAGACTGAGTTGGAAACCCTAATGGACAAATGGCTCTACGTCATCAAGAACCTCTATCAGTTGGAAAGCAAGCCTGCATCCCTGACAGAGGGCATCTTCAGGAAGTTATTTGACGTGGCCGAAATAGCTGCGTTCACAAAGGAGGAACGCTACGACTACGAAGAGAGTTTGAAGAATTTCCGCGATTTATACAATACGATTTCCACTGCAGAAAAGAAAGGACGAGCGGAGGGACGAGCGGAAGGACGAGCAGAGGGAGAAAAAGAAGAAAGACTCCGCAATGCGAAAAATTTCAAACAGCTGGGTGTTGACCTTGAGACTATAGCAAAGGCGACAGGACTATCTGTAGAAGAGATTGAAAAGCTCTGATTCCGCTTTGTGGTAACCCGATGAAAAAGGGAAATACGATGTTAGCCAAATTTTGTTATTGATAGAATTTTTGTATTTCTGTAAAAAATCTCCTTTTTTAATTAGATAGCCTTATGAGAACGATGAAAGAAATTTTTGGTTACCTGTTGGGGGGACTCCTGTTTGTAGGATTGATTCCGTCCTTCATGTGGCTTTTATCGGGGATGCCGGCGTTCTTACCAGAAAATTGGGTGAGACTCGTGGCGAGTGTTCTCCTTGCCATTGTGGGATTGACTGTGAGCGTTTGGTCCATCGTCCATATGCGCCGTAGGGGCAATGGCAATCCAATGGACGCATTTGGCCATGAGGTTGCGCCCCGAACAAGGCATCTGATGACCGACGGACCTTACCGGTTGAGCCGTAATCCAATGCTTACGGGCACGTTTGTTTATCTTATAGGTGTCTGCGTCTGGTTGTGGACATGGCAGGCATTAGCTGTTTATATCCTCTTTGTGGCTATAATGTTAGTCCAGGTGAGTACAGAGGAAGCACGTTTGCGCCGTGATTTTAGTGATGAGTACGAAGCCTATTGCCACCGTACTGGAAGGTTTCTGCCGTTCTGATGTGTCGGAGATATTGAAGACGCCTTACATGGGGGGGTAATCTATTTTAAAATATTATAATCCAACTCGTTGCTGTGTGAGTTTTGAAATATTTTGTAAAATATGTGAATATAGCGGTTGGAATTGAACTAAAAAATTATACTTTTGTATATAGTTCGGACTGTAAATAAGGTGACCTTTATAGTCTGAAGGATATAGTATATAAAAAGTGGTCGCCAGATAATTGCCTAATAAAAAAAGTTTTATTTATGAAAAGAAGTTTTTTGCGGATCGCTGCTGTAACCGCAGCCTCTATTTTGTTTGGTTTATCATTTGTTAGTTGTGACGATGACGACAAAAACGACGATTTTGAAAGCAAGATTTTTACGGTCGAATTGCCAACAGATGGTGACATGCCTGGCTATGGCCCTAGTTATCATTATGAATGGAGGTGGACAAACCGTACAGAGGCAGCGGCTGATTCCATAAGTTTTGATATAGTAGATTCAGGGACGTTGACTACTAATGATAGTGTTAAGATTCCTACTACATTGTATACTCCTTATAAAGAATTATGGACGTTTAGAACCAAAGAAACTGGAGAGAGAGAGTTGAAATTCAATTATATGAAGGTTTCTTATGGCTTAAATCCTGATGGGAAAGATTATGTAAGTGCTAAAGTTTTGAGAGATACTGTAATTAAATTTTGATATACTGACTGATTTAATAATTGTACAGTAAGGAGCGTACTTTACAGTATGCTCCTTTTTTCTTTCGTAAAAAATAAGAGGTGACCTCTATAAATTCACTTTATCGAATTGTTTAGGCTGTAGAGGTCACGTTTTACAGCCCAAACAATTACTATGATGCAAAAGTAAAGTAATTAGTCCAAATTACCCCCGCATTTTTTTATTGTACAACATAAACCACGAGGTACATTTACGCAGTTATCCATTCTGAGTTGTATCTCAGAATCTGCGAGTATCTGCATATGTTATAAACCATGTTTGTAAAGGCGATGTTTGCCTTTGCCCTGACGATGCCAATACACCTAAAGATCAAGCCACGCATCGACTGCTCCATAAAGCAAAACACATGTTCCACTCGGCTGCATACTGTTGACTTTTGTTTGTTACTCAGCTTTTGGCTGTCTGTTAGAGGATGATTCCTAAAGCCTTTTTCACATATAATGGGCTTTACTCCTTTGGCCGTCAGAGCACCTTCCAAACCTGTGTAGCCGGCATCAAGCCAGACTTCCTGACCCTTGTCTTCTTCTGTAATGAGTCCTGCTGCCTCTTTGGAGTCATGCACATTTGCACTTGTCACTGCATAGCCCGTAATTATTTTTGTCTTTTTGTCCACTTTCACATGGTCCTTGTACCCATAAAAGCGTTCGCCCCGTTTCTTTACCCAACGTGCATCTATGTCCTTTTGGCATTTCTTGTGCGGTTGGTCCTTCCATAGTTCTGCACCCTTGCCTTCTTTTATCTTTTTGTTCTCTTCTTTTGTGTAGCGCTGCCTTGGCGCCACAACAAAGCTGGCATCTATCATTTTGCCTTCGTTCATTTTTATTCCCAAATCCTGCAGATGTAAGAGGAATATGTTGAAGAGCTCGTCAAACGTGCCATTCTTAGCTAACAGTTCACGATATATCCAAATCGTCTTTTCATCGGGAACATCCTCATAACTGCTTATGCCTAAGAACTGGCGAAAACTTGTACGGTTCTTTATCTGGTACTCTGCCTGTTCGTCGCTTAGGCAGTACATTCTTTGTATGAACATGACCTTTATCATCAAAACTGGGTCGATGGGACGGCGACCTGCATTCGAACGTCTGTCCTCTTTGGTCAAAACCGACTCCAGTTTTTTCCCTGAACATCTCGAAATCCAGACATTGAGACAACATCTCCAACGGATTGCCCATTTTCGACAGTTCATTTATGGTGTATTGTTCTTCAAACAACGACTTGGGGTGTTTTGACGATATTTCTGCATATTTTGTTGCTTTTACACTATAAATATACGCATAATTTATTAAATATCAAAACTTTAATTTATAAAAGCCCCATTATACAAGACGAAGCGTTTGCATACTGCGACAACCTAAAGCGCATCGATATTCCCTTGTCGGTTGAAAGTATAGAGGGGAATGGCTGTTTCATAAGCGACTCCCCGAAAAAGGTCTTTATTCCCCAGATTCTAATTACAGACCAATTACAAACTGAAAATGTTGAGTTTGTTGGACGTCATGATGAAGATGAGACGGTGGATGAATAAATACACTAGGGCTCTGTCTTATATAAACAGCCTTATTCCTTCACAAACCGCTCTATCTTGCAGGTGTGTTCCTTGGTCTTCTCGTCGTAGTTGATGCCTACGAACAGCAGGTTGTCGTAATAGAGGTTGAGGGCCTCGTGGTAGTTCTTTGCCTTGATTTGCCCGAGGGCGCT
>ODAI011313279.1_pt1 | contig 57410 bp, 80 predicted proteins | sample 1539321 | NCBI WGS metagenome assembly ODAI01 (sample SAMN02144231, study PRJEB22623) | gut metagenome | biome: sheep rumen | host: Ovis aries | place: New Zealand | reverse complement strand
CTTGGCAACCCTTAACCGAATATCCATAGACTCTAGCCATAAGAACTTGATTGTCATATACTTTGTTGTTGTATCCTATAACTGACAAATTATCAAAGAATGCTCTTACTCTTTCTGGAGAAGGATTTATTAATACGTTGCAATCATCAGGACCCTCAACAAACTCGTATTTCCAAACTAACAACAAAAGATTTGGATAGCTTTCAATATCAAAGAACACCAAACGCTGATCTTTATCTATAGCTTGACCAGAAAACGGTTCACTGTTTGGCATAGCGTCCTGCTCGATTTTCTTTGACTGAAAATGCATATTTGCAACCATGGCTATGCACTTTTCTTTTCCGTTTGTTGATTTGCTTGCGAATTCATACAAATCCTGTTTCAAATCCAAAACATCGTAATCAAAATCCTCTCTTTCGTAAGCCTCATCTAACCATTTCTTTATCAAAGACACAGAATTGGTATGACTTACCGGCTTTGTCAGCATTTCTTCGATGATCCTTTTCTTAAGTCTATCATTATTCTTGAAGAAAATATCATCTATCACTTTTGTCTTGCCTCCTTCTTTTTTAGGTAATCCGCTCGTAATAGTGGCCACAGGAACGTTATTACACTTTGTAAGTTTTCTTCGCATAGCTTTGGTCGTTAAATATGTTTTAATCTCTATATGCGGTCCATATATCATACTCAATTCTGATGCATCTCCAGTATACAAATAGATTAAATGCAAACCACCACTCTTGCTAAGTTCTCCATATGTTCTAGGCCACTGTCTTGCCGCCTCTATGTTCCTTTCAACGTCTTTTTCTCCTTTCTCGTTTCTAAGATCGAAGTCAATGAATAAATATTTTTCAGGCATGGTTACCCAATGTAATTTATGAGTATCCAAATCCTTCAATCTAGTTTTAACGTTTTCCCATTTGTACATGGGGCGATCGGCTTCCTCATTATGATACTGAGCTAAGCATTCTGAGAAAATATCATCAAGAATTGAATGCTGCTCTTTGAAAGAAAGCCAATCGTCAACAGGCATTTCCTGTTCTATAACTTTGTGTTTACTTTTAAACTTATCTGTTATGAAACCAGAATATAAAGACCTAACATGCGCTCCAGTTGAATCATGTGTATCAGCTTCAAAAACTCGAAAATAGTTTTTTAGTTCCTGCATGAAAGCATTATACGATTTCTTTCTGCTTCCGATGTTTGCAAATTCGGCATATTGATTATACATAGAATATGCTTCAACCGCAGTTATCCGATCTCGTTTTACGAAATCCTCATAGAAATAGTCTACAAAATTATAAAAATCGTTTGTCTGCGCTATCATCTCTGTAGGAATATAACTATGGTAATAATCATCACCAAGATTCTCGAACACGTTTTTGCAATGCCATGCTATTCCACCAAGTTCGAATTCCACCTGATGCATAAGCTTTGTATATTCTGTAAAAGGAACAGTATCTCCTGTTGGATATACATCTATCAATCGTCTAAGAATACCGCTCTTTGCATCCGTAATATGAACCGGATTATTGGTACCCATGAACAGCATGGCTTTAATCCGCATAGGATACTTTCGTTCGAATTTAGTATTCATTAATACAAATTCATGAGACACTATAGAATTTAGTTTTGTATTATCCTCTATCTTAGATAGATCTCCGTCATCTTGTATAGCAACGAGAGGACTTTTTGCGAATGGTTCAAGTGCAAACGATGAAGACTTGCTGGCTAATTCTGCGGCATCAAAAGTGGCAGTGTATCCTTTAAACATAGTTTGCAACATTCTAAAGAATGAAGACTTACCGGTTCCTTTATCTCCATATATAACAAGAAATTTTTGAATATACTTAGCCGCCCCTGTTATAATGGCACCTATAGCCCATTCAATTTTCTGTCGCTGTTCACTGCCAATTGGTCCGTACCAAGTCGTCATCAATTGATCATAAGCAGAAATATCACAAGGAGTTAATGGATACGAAAGCTTGTGTGTTGCGTAATCTTCAAGACATGTCTCCTGATTAGAGAATATGATTTTCTCATCCAATGCGGTTTTCTCAGCATCGTAATTATTACGACATTGATTCTTACAATAGTTATGCCATTTATCAATAGATCCGCTATCGCAATCCCACATGTATTTAACGATGACAGGTCGAGTCTCATTTTTAAAATGCTCGTCAACGTAAGTGTCCATTAAAGAATCAACATACTCGACGACTCCTTCATCGCCCTTAACCCACAATCCACTATCTTCGTCATAGAATGCTAAAATATCACCGCCCTTTATGAGTAGACGCTTATCGTCACTCAGGCAAAATTTAGGCTTCACTTCGATTGTTCCGTTTCTGGTTTCTTTATGATGTATTTCTACAAAGTACTTTTTTCTGTTAGCCACCGTCCATTTTAGCCCTCCTTTTCGTTTTTATGGTCCGTCCCAATTTCCCAATTTCCCAACCAATCTTTTTCTTTTTTATATTTTTATTTTTCGCGCGATTAAATAATTAACTGGGAAATTGGGAAATTGGGATAAAAATGGTACTTTTTTATGATTTTTTAGCATTCTCAACCCATTTTACAGGTTTTTTTGAATACTCATTAACAGGAAATCTTACACATTCGTAGCACGGTTCGTCTATTGCCCTAACGTCTTTAAATTTACAACGCTTACAATATTCAAAATAGTCAACTTCTTCCAACGGGTATTCCATAAATATCACTCCTTTTTACTCAAGTTATTGCGGTGTTTTACTTTCCTAGCTTTCTTTCCATCCCATTCGTAATTAGAAGATATACAGCAATGGCACTCTCTTCCTTTAGCATCGATGTTGAAAACACAGAAAATTTTTTCGCAATCCTTGTTTTTATCCGGGTCACATTCGTATATAGGAATGCCCTGAAACATTTCGTAAATCATTTTATGCCCCCGTGTAGAATATCAGCCAAAGTTTCTGCCAAAGAGGTAGATCACTATTAATAACATTCAACAGTACATATCCTCCTACTCCTAAGACAACCGCAACGAGAAAAGCAAAAATAATAAACAAGCAAATGTCTTTCATTTATTTACCCCTCGTTCTCAATATCAACAATAGGATCCCAATTGAGGTGCTGTCCACATGTGTTGCAAACTTCAATCTTATTGTCCTGATCCAAAGTTCTTCCACATTCCGGGCACCAGATCCTCGTAACTACAACATGACCGTTCACTTCTTCTGTTAAATATCCAACGCGTTTTTCTTCCATAAATATCACTCCTTTTCTTTAAATGCTGAACACGCTTCGGTGTCTAAATATACTAAAAATTCCTGTACATCACCCATACAAAACCCATCACAATCAGGACTATCTTTGGTCTTATTAGCAAGAGGAAAGAAGTCCTTACAATCTTTACATGTTTTTACCGATTCGTTCATTTTTCTTCCTCCTTTTATAATCCCATGATAGTAGCAGCGGCCAATTCGTTAAAAGTATCTGTAAGCACATTTTCCAATCGGTAATCTACAAAATCGTCAACACAATCTGCTATGTCTTCAAACGAATAGCCCAAATAATAAAGCATCCCGATCCATTTTTTCATTCTTTCTCGTCTATGCTCGGTTTCAATGACAACGTAATCCTGTCTATTATTTGAAAATGATCCTTTGACTTTTGATGGAGGAATATCCAGAACCGTACAAATTTTATTCCACACTTCTTCTGATGGAAGAGTATTGCCGCTCATATATCCACACATTGAGGACTGGGAAACATCAACACGTTTCGCCAATTCTCTAGCACTAATACCTTTTAACTCGAGAGCGTACGTTATTATTCGTGAAATATCATTCTTGCTAAGCCCATTTTCCAACTCTTTTGTCATAATATCTAACCCTTTCTTTTTAAATAAACCAATCAAGCCATTTGGCATGTTCAAGCTTAACCGTCTTATGACAGGTGCTACAATCGTTCGACATATTACAGTCTTTCTTACCGCACTCATGATAGTGCTCAGGATTACAATCAAACGATATTTGTCTAGGATTTGCCCAAGCAATTACTTCAGCATTTGGATTACCACCATCAAATATATCGTGTATTCCTCCTTCTTTTGTTTCAAACTGATAATAATATTGCACATGAACAAACGATTTACCAGTTTTTTTATTACGGATCAGGAACAAATAGTAATTGTCATTTTCTGGTTTTTCTTTCTTAAACGAAATCCAGTTAATATGAACAAAATCAATCATTTCATATTTGCCTCCTTTAAAAAACAAGAAGGGCAGCTTTTACGCCGCCCAACTTTATTCTTTACTATTGTAATTTATTAGAATCATTGTAAAACCTAATGGAGATAATACTATACAAAATACTATTAATGCAAATATAACGGTTATCTTGTGGCCAACAGGACCGTTCTTTAAAGCATCTCGTACAAAAGAAGATTCTCCATAGAGAATCGAATCTCTGAGTTCAAATCCGAATCGTATAGATCCAGAAATAATAACAGATACTAAAATCAAGAGCACAATACGAGTTAACATATAAATTTACCAATAGATCTACTTGATATACATGTTAATCCATGCACCAAAGTGATTTTCATGACACGTATTAGATCTACCCTTTCCATATTTTTGTTCCTTGTCTATTTTTTCGTAATGTTTGTGTGTAAGCCTTGTGAATTGGCCTTTGAGCGTTGGCTCATTCCCAAGTTTCATGACTCCGTATCCTGTCTGATTAATAAAGCCATTTCCATTGTGCTTAATCATTGTTTAAGTCTCTCCAATACCGTATTCATATCAGCATAACTTATACCGCCATCTAAATATAACTTCCTTATATAATCCGCGTAGTCTCCGTGAGTCATAAATATTCTATCTGTCTTATAAAAGTGTGGCCCTTTAGATGAAATATCAATCTTCACGTTATTCGCGTAAACGACATTCTCATCTTCATCTTCATCAAGACTCTCTTTCTTTTCAAACCATTGACACGTTCCATTGCATTCAATTGGATAAATACATCCTAGTTTTTCACATTTAAAATGACTGATACCATTGGAAAAACCGAAATTTATAGCCCCGGTAAAACCAATTCCGGATAGAGCATGATAATACTTACAATCGTTGCAAGTATATTTAGGTTCTTCTGATTCTTCAGACATTTCCGGTAACAAGAGATCTTCGATATTATTAAGTCTCCTCTCATGATCTTTAAAACCCGTATTGAGTTTGCTAATAGCTTTGTCTAGAGCTGCGAATGCTGAAATTAACTTATCCTTCTCAATAATCTCTTTTTTCATCTTATCTACCTTAATATCCAGGAAGATATAGTTGAGAACCGTCGCCACGACAAATATCACATAAAACCATTCAAAACACATGCTCGTCACCCTCCTCTTCTTCGTCAGGAAGCACCCATCCTTCATCGCAGCCGCCATTGCAAACATGCTCACTGTAGACTTCTATAGTTTCGGCTTCACATATAAACGAAAGATCTTCGTCACTCCAACGATTATACTTACACGCTTCGAGACCACATAATATTTTTGGCATAATATCACTCCTTTTTACCGATTACGACGCTATTACCACCAACTGCAAATGATGCTGAATATGGTAATAGCAGAGGAAAAACCAATGACCGTAACCCATACGTTTTTATAGTTATCTGTTCTTGCCGTTGAATATGCCAAACTGGACATAAACGCTATCATGTTAAGTATTAATAACCAGATTGTAAAACCCATAAATATCACACCTTTTCATCTGGAAAAATAAATTTACCGTTAAGCGTCAGTAACCATTCTGGCCGTGTTAATGGTTCTATAATTACGCGTTCTTTACCTCTAATAAATTCGTGGACGAGATTATTTAATAAACCGTTACAATCCTCACAAAGATCAACATTTGTTCGATTGCTCTGACAAGTAGGATTGATGGATACACTTACGACATAATATCCGTTATCTGTATAGCGTCGTGAAATTTCCCGACCGCATCTATCACAAATCGTCTTCGTCATAAATATCACTTCCTCCGAGCTTCGAATTTCTCACAAGCCGGACCTTCAGCTTCTTCTTCTGTGAGAGAATTGATAAGAAACATACCCGGAATAGTATGTTTAGAATCCGGAAGATTGCAGTAATGCCCACCGTTTGTAAAATATCTGTGATTCTTACATTCTTTGCATTGCGGAATGTTGAACGCACGACAAACAAATGCACCCATAGTACATTTCTCATCAGTATCGTCAGCCAAATCCATACCGACTACCTCTTTTGTACCATCACACTTCGTGTATATGACAGAAAAGCAATCGGGATGCCATTCACACCTAACCTCGGCAACAGTTTTGCTCTTCAGATCATCAAGTTCTTTCTTAAGATCACCAATCGCAGGAATCTTAACATCAATGTTGGGCTTACCGTCTTCTTCACCCATGTAGAGGACCTCGACGCCCTTATCTTTAAGAGCTTCTGTCATAGCCGACCATTTTGCATCGTGTTTTCTTTCGAGTTTCTGATACTCGCGAGTCTTCACTCCATGTTCCCTGCACCAGTAATCGCCACGATCCTTAGCAAGAATGAGAGCATCAGCTTTAGCTGCATTATTATCTTCCAGGCGCTTGATCTTCTTCTTCGCTTCTGTGAGCTCCGGAATATCAACGTCTAAGCCAAACGTTCCTGACCCTTTCGGATTTACTAAACCAACGTGAACTCCAAACGGAAGCAAAGCTTTAGAAATAGAATCGATTGAAAGATTTCTAATTCTATCTAATTCTTTATCGAGTTCGCTGTTCCGATCTGTAAGCGTCTGATTCTCCTTTTTAAGATCCGCAACCATTTTATCGGCTTTGTCGAAACGACGCTTCCACGCATCACGTTCTTTTTCAAGTTCCTCAATCTGCTCGGCCTGCTTTTTGAGGTCTTCGATTTCTTTATCAATAGCTATAAGTCTATAGACACCGTTACGAAGAGCAGTATTTGTTTCCATAAATGCTTCGCACAGCTTTTTATCATACTTCTTCTTTTGATCGGTGAGCTGATCTTTAAGCTCCGTATTTTCATCCTCAAGCTTCTGGTTCTTACTTTTGAGATCCCTGATCTCGTTCTTAAGACTCGCATACTCGTCGTGCGTTATATAAAACTCGTCCATCACTTCTCCTCCTTTTCATACGCCGCCGGCCATTTCTTCTGAATTTCAGCCTGAATATCTTCTTGGTTGATGCCTAGATAATAAGCAAGCCCTTTAATAGAAATTATGACATGCGCCATTTCCTCAGTCACAGCCGCTTTACATTCATCGGCTATTGATGAATTTTCTTTTCTGTATAACTTAGAGATAGCCTTAGTCAATTCAGCCATTTCTTCAATCAGACTAATTTCCTCCATTGTCAAGGTGTGAAATTCGCCTCTCCACGCTTTAATATGTTCCGGCGCAATATAAATTGCACTGTAAAAGTCGTCAGTAGGCAAAAAATTAGGAAAGTATTCTCTGTCTTCAGGAAACTCAATAAGATACTTGCTCATTTTTCAACCTCCTTACAATAATTAAGTATGCGTCTTATCTCAGATACAACTTCTTTATGTGACATAGAATCTATTCTGTCGAGAAGTTTGTGTATCTGCTCCTTAATATAAGCATTAGGATTATCCATCAGAACCTCACTTTCATTGGATCTATCTCAAGCAATGCACAAATCTTGAGGAAATTCGGAGCTGTTGGTATCCGTCTACCATTAATATATTTCGAAATGGCCGTTTTATCGATACCAGTCATATCAGATAACCAAGCCTGATTCTTGTTCCACTCTCTCAACTTCCTCAAGATCAAATAATTAAACGGTTGCTTCATTCTTCAATAATATCTCCATATTTCTCACGCAATGTCATTGGTTCTCCATTCCACAGTCCTTTTATCCATGATTTTTTAAGTTCTCCAAGTTCGTCCTCATCGAAATACGGCTCCCATTTCTTTGTGAACTCTTCAAAAGTCATATCCGACCGCACATCATTAAAAGAATCGCAAGCACTGCAGGTGAACGCTACGTCGAGATTGTGAAGAGCACAGTGGCATACCGCAGTATCAAGTGTCTTGCAAGTGAAATTAGAATAGTTACAGAATCCGCAAATTCGATTTGTTCCTTTTACCGGAACATGTAAATTCTGAATAGCATCCCATATATCGTCGGATGATTCAGCCTCCTTACCGAGAATATACTTCTCCTTTATGTATACCCAAATGTTCCATTCCTTTTCGGTAATACGGTTGTCTCTCAGTAATTTTTCCTCGATCAAATCGATGGCTTTCGAATAAGCCTTCTCCTCAGCAACGTTATCAGCAATAACAGCCAGAGACTTAGAAATATCGAGAATTACATCCGTCTCTGCCATATCAATAATTGAACGTGCAACATCAGGTGAATTGAAAATTAATGCTGTCATGCCTTGACCGCCAACTTTATTAAGTTTGGTAATAAAATTGTTAACCATCTTCTCGTTTTCTTCAACCCTGCTCATAACATATCCTCCTCATACGCTTTCGACAAAGAATTCGTGCTTTTCTTCGTCCGGTCCCCACAAACCGATCTCGATATCAAGCTCATCACCTGGATTCTTTTCGTTCCAGTCGTCTACTACACCACTTACTTCATTTTTCGGAGGATACCATTTGTTCCAGAAAGAATAAGCCTCTTCATACGTATCGAACACTCCTCCTTCCCAATGATGAATATAATCGTTGGTATAAGAGCTATATATGTTAGCAGATACTGTCCATTTATTGGCAGTGAGAACTTTAACTTCTTCCTCTAAATCACTGATCCTCTTATAGATTCCACACAAAGCATCTCTCAATGCACATGTTGTAGAACAATCGTTCTTCCGATCAAACTTAATGCTGTCAAATGCTTCCCCGGTCATTATATAAACTTCTTTTCCGGTAATATCAACCGGAGTTGAAAACTTGCCACTAAGATAGTTATAAACTCCCTCTGTAATAGCAATCGAAACATTAGCGTTAAGAAAATCTCCGTTGCTTCCGTTGTTCTTTCCTATACTAGAAACTTTACCTTTAATAATCATAGTTGCCTCCTTTTTTAAAAATAACTTAGAACATGCTATAGTTTTCGTTAAGATACTCTTGCATCTGTTGCCATATTTCTGTTTTTCTTTGATCACCAAACGGTTTCTTTAAAGGAAATAAACCGCCTTGGCCATTCCTTTTGTATTTCTTCTCTAACCAAATATCTAGTTGCTGCTCAACATAATGTTTATCAAAGTGATCATCGGTACAGATAGTTAATTTTAGATTCTCCATCATTACCCAAAACCAACGCTCAGGGTATACTACTCCTGGTTCTCCCATGATTTCTGTATCGATTCTCAAAGACAAAGCCAAAAGAACTTCAAGTACGCTAACGGACATCACATCTCCGTTTTCATCAGTTGGAAGAATATAACCATTTTCCTCAGCGTATCTTTTTCTAAGGCTAAAACCATCCATTGCTCTATTCGAATCCATAGGAATAGACCAAATGAACGGTCGTTTATGCAGTTCTTGCATAAGTAATAAATAATCTAAATATGGGGGTCGGTTAACCCCAGCCATTTCTATCAACCACTGGTAGTAACTAGCATCAACTCTCCCCCTTCCAACAAAGTTCAATAGTTTCTCCTTTCTCAATATGCCTTGGTAATTTCATACCATTCGCCAAGAGCATCATTAGCAACAAGAACGGTGGAATCCATTTCATCACTACATGCGAATCCACTAGTCACCAAAATATCACCAACTAATCCATAAGGATCTTCTATTTCTTCTTCTGTTTCCATATCGGTAAGAATTCCGCTTTCTGGATAGAAACACAAGTGTTTAATTATGTTATTCGTTGGTTGTTGGAATTCTTCGTATGTTAGAAGTCTTGGCCCTTTTTTAATAGCCTCTTCATGATTCATTGTCATAGATGCGCCTTCCAAATCGTCATGAATATAATCTTCATCTTCTGACGGGTACGCTACAGCCTCCGGATTAGCCTGCTCATAGAACTTCGTATAGTCTATAGTTCCAGCAGGGACGTTTGAAATATCCAACTCTTTTGGCTGAGTAGGCAAATGTGTAGACAATATTTGATCAACTTTAATGTCTTTCTTTTTCTTGTCTTTATTTTGTTCACCAAGGATAGTGAAAACCTTTCGATCGACTGTATTGTCTATCGTTTCTTTGTAATATAAATGGGTGACTAAGGCCCCAGTAGCTAGTCCAGCTGTGAAGCCTATTGTCACTTTTATCCAAGTATGCAAAATATCACTCCTTAAACCATCTATTCGGTCCTTCCGGTGCTCTACCACCGATTGACAGACCTATAATATAACTAAGAACGCCCCAGTTTATGACATACCACAACGGTTTTTCGTTAAAAGATTTCATAGCGTCTCCTTTCTAATAACTACCCTTAGTCTTCTTGCCATGGATTATACAACCAAGGGTAGTCAAAAATATCTTGCTCACTATCGGAACCTAATCCTCCAGTTCCGTACAGTCAAATTGATCTCATCCAATTCCTTTTCTTAAGCGCCGCAATAATATCACCATCGGCATTGAAGTCCAAAAGAACCTCAGGAGCCTCTCCGTTAGAATATGGATTAAGATTGATGAAGTCTTTATTGTTCGGATGTCCTACAATGTTCATAATGTCAAACGATACATATCCATCGCCGTTTCCATCTTTAAGCCATCCTACTCTAGTGCCGGCTTCTGTCTCATCAAAGCCAAGCCAACGATAGACTTCGTTTAAGAATAGATATCCGCGTTTGTTAAGTTCAAAGTTTGCTCGATCCTGAACTGCCAATATAAAGTCTTTGTTTCCTTCAGGATTTCTTGGATCGAAGTTCTTATTGCATTCATAGAACACTCTAGAATATGCGGACATATTGTTGGCTGTTGCTACTTCATGTTCCAACGGGACTTCTGTACCGTCTTCCTTCTTGACTGTAACGTCCGGATCCTTAACAGTTTCTTTCTGTAATCCGTACATGTATTTCTTATCAGCTTCAATTCCCTGATCAGCAATGACGTTAGCCCTGTAATTGCGAATCATTTCTTCAAGACCAGCTGTAACAGCCATAGAATGTACGTAGCGTTTGTTAAGAATATTAAACGCCGCCAATTCGCAAGTAACAGCCAAAACGCCTGTCGCTATAGGAGCTCCGTAATGCTTAAGCAAATCCCAGCCATAAGATTTATATGCATTATACAGATCCCGGCTCTTCTGCTTTTCGCTATATTCATAATGCTCCGGATCTTCTGACGCCTTTTTCTCATTTTCAAATATAGTGTCCATGTTTGCTTTGTGCTTCATCTTGATCGGCTCGATCTGCATTGACTTCTTGTTAGAAGAATAGATCGTATAAGCCATGAGCACTAAGCCTGTTCCGAAAAGTATCTCCGGAGAGTGCTCGTTTGCTTTAAGAAGCAGCTGATTACCTTTTAATCTTACCTTTGCTAAAAATCCCATAATATCCTCCTTAGTTCATTGGGAATCTAATCGGGTCTGGAAGGACAATTACCCACCAGCCGCCGTTTACCATTGTTGTGTACGCACTGTTTAAGTTAACCCAGCCATAATTCCAGCCTTCTTTTCCTGGACCGCTAAGCTCAGCCAAATCGAATAAATTGTTAATAGACACACGACCATACTCGGCAATCGTTGCTCTAAGACCGTTTAACGCTTGCTGAGCTTTTTCCTCGCTGTTCCAAACGATCGACTTATAGTCCGTTGTTTGCTTTGGCTGTAGCGGAGATACAACTTGTCCATTTGTGCTGTTGTTAACGTACATATTTGAATAATTTACGTACGGTGTACCTGATGATCTGAAACCGCCAAAATATCCGGGCGGATTTTGTTGTTTGTTAGGAAACAAAAGAATATCAATCGCTGAATGTAAAGATGCTCCTAAGAAAGACATAGCATTTGGTTTTAGTACGTTCTTCCAAATCAGTCCAGCATCTGATCGCAATCGCATACCTCTTGTTTCTCTAATTTGAGCCCCACCAACCGGTTCTACTTTAGGCTCATTATTTTTATTGTTATTAGAGTTGTTAGGGTATTCCAAAATATCACTCCTCAAATGTAAATGTTACGTCGCCCATTATTAATTCAATAAAAAGAATCCACAATGCCGCCACAATGATTCTAATTACAAACGGCTCAATGTTCACCGAATCTAAAAAGCAGCCATTAAATATCACAACACAAAACGCTATTACTTCTGATATTCTCCCCAATGTTTCCATGTTGCTCCCTCCAAAAAAATAAGGACCAGTGTTATTCACACCAGTCCTTACGGTCTTACGGATAAATATCCCGATCACTTTGTCTCTTTGCCGTCGTCCTTTACAACTTCGCCTTCACAAACCTCAATATTGTCATCGTCTTCGAAATAGTCATCGAAATCATCTTCGCAGACATCAACCTTAACATCTTTCTTTCCAAACTTCTTCTTGATCGCTCCAACAGCAGCCTTGGTTCCAATGCATACAACCTGGATACCAACAACTGTTAATCCGCCAAGAATAAAGCTCTTCTTATCAATAGTTCCTTTCTTTGCCTGATCCATAGAACTCTCAACCATTTCCATCATTCCATTATTCATCATTGTGTTCTCGTTCATGTTCTTTTCCTCCTAAATATATAAACTTTATGAACAGGATAGTTATCCTATAATAGGAATTGAAAAATCTGCGAATTTAGAAAAAGAGAGGCCGAAGATATCCTCCGACCCCTTATTTCCGTTATACACAGGTTGTGATCTTCATAAATCTGAAGACCAATCGTCCCTATCAAAATCCAGAACCCTGGCTATCTCGCCTGTAACTTTGTATTCTATAAAGTCTTCAACAAGATTGACATTCCATTGGTCTGGATCTTCATGGCCAAACTCGTATGCGACGTATGCACTCGGCGAATCCATCAACACGAATTCAAATCCCCAATGATCGTCCATATCTGGCGCGGGAATGCCAATAGCTGAATATAACTCTGATATAGATGCCCAATTACACTTACGAATTCTTTCGTTATACTCGGCCATCGCTTGCTGTACATTTTGGATCGAAGATCTAAACCATCTCATATGTCTCTTGTCGAACCAAAGCTGATCGCCAGTACCAGTATTCATAACTTCCTTTACCATTACAGCTTCATCACCACTGACCCATTTGTATTTGCAATCCTTTTCTGTTTTGTCAGCGGAGTTTTGAACCTTATTATGCTCGATCTCTTTAGCCTTTTCCGGTCCAACCACCTTTTCGATAGCTTCTTTATGCTCATCATACTCTTTCTTAAGTCCGTAGTATGCAGTTGCGAATGTAGCAACGCTAGTAGCAGAGGCTTTGATACCTCCAATACCGCTAGCTACGCCTGTTGCAACCAGTACACCAGGAAGAATCAGCTCTTTAGCACATTCTTTGCGAATATCACTCTCGGACTTTCCTTCTTCTTCGCCCTTGCGCTTAATTCTTTCAATTCTCATACCACTTCTTACTCCAACCACAGTTGCTGCTGTAAGCAGGATCATGCTTGAAGTGACCAATATAGCTACTGAATGCTTCTTTCCAATGTCTTTCATGGTATCTATAAATTTCTTCTTTTCCATAAATATCACCTCCATTCTTTTTCTATTGCAGCTTCTACAATATACTGTGCGTACTTCATGCCTGCCGCCTGATTATACAGTTTCGGGCAAGAGTATGTTCTGCTGGCAATATGACTGATAGAGCTAAGCGCCTGCTCCAATCGATCATTTAAGTCCTCAAGTTCTTTTCGCTTACTGACGTACTTATTGTATCCAATATTAGAGCTGATCCGTCTAAGGTTCAGAGAAAATACCATTGCCGTCGTACCTCCGATTATCAACTGTACTGCGAATTTCCTCCAAGCCTGTGCATCATACTTGTCGTCTTTTGACGAGCATTCTTCATGCGCGTCGGTTTCACCAGTATTGCTATCAGAAGAAGAGTCAACGTGGATCCATTCTTGCCTTTCTGCATCCCACTCTTCATATCCTGCGTGATTAGTTTCCACTTCCGCTTCTGTTTCCGCTTTCGTTTTCTTGTTGTCGTCTGTCGGATGATCTCCATACTTTGACAACAATATCAATGTTCCAAACCCAATTGCTGCTATTCCGCCAAGCGCGATAATGGTCGGCGTTGTGCTGTTACAATCGCCAAGCTTCAACATCAAATTCGTCAAACTCAGTTTCTTCATTTTTGCTACCTCCTTTTGGTTGCATAACGTTAATAAAAATTTTAGGAAACGTAATGCTGGATTCGAACCAGGTCTCTAGCATTAGCTAGTGCTCTTCCATTGAACTACATTATCGTTCTCCTATAATAGGACTTGAAAAATCCGCGAATTCAAAAAAATATAAGGGCCCGGTTTTTCCAAGCCCAAATATTTTTAAATGCTTTTAAAACATTTTCATCTGTCTACATCTTCGTCGAGTTCTTCTTCCTTTGCGTTTGTCAATATCAATACTAATCCGAACGGAAACGATACAAGCGAAATCAGCATAAGCAGCACCCATATAATAATTCTATTTGTTATAGAGCCCTCACACATCATAATCATCGGCTCATAGATATCAGAATTATTGATGATATGCTTATAACATAATCCCATTCTGTATGCTCCAGCAATAATAACAGATACTAAAATAACTAAAACAAAACTCGTCATTTCTTTTTCCTCCTATAAATATGAAAATGTTTTTCTTGCTATTATAGGAGCTGTAAAATATGCGAAAAAAAAGAAAGCCCAGGTTTTAAACCCGAGCTAACTCTTTTCTTAATTCATCATCTATTTTAGATTAATTTCATCGCTTCAAGAACTTCTCCAACTGAATACCCTTTCTTATTAACATACTTATTAAATACCTTCTTTTCTCCTTCAGTCATAGGTCTAACCAATTCGTAAGTGATGTCCAGTTTCTTATCCTGAATATGAAGGTCGTCCCATTTCTGTTTCTGCTTTTCGTTCAAATAATCAAAACCAGTCGTTACTATTGCTTCAAGAACAGCTTCAGCCAATGTCCAACCAATATTACCCATGATTTTCTTCTTTCCAAAACCTTTGTTCTGTTTCTTATACCCATGTCCGTTGTAATTATAATAGTTACTCATTTTTGTTTCCTCCTTAATAAAGTTGTGAATTTTCTTGCTATTATAGGAGTTGAAAAATATGCGAAAAAAGAATAGCCGGAGTTTTTCCAGCTATCCCTAAAACCTTAAACTAATAATATCAAACTAATTGCTTTTTAATCTCTCTGTAAAGTGACATAAACTCCTGAATCTTCTTCTCTACCATATCAGATGTTGTATACTTGAGCTTCCAGTCTCCGTGTTTCGTCTTGTAGATCTTATGTTCTACTCCTGTCATTCTACAAGCGGTTACAGCTGCTGCAATCTCCGTTACATCTTCTGATCTAAATTCTCTCTCTACTTTCTTTCCTAACATTATATGTTCCTCCTTTATTTTTTAGAATAAGCTATTAGCTTTCTACTATATGACATGTAAAATATGCGAAAAAAAGAATAGCCGGTGTTTTTCCAGCTATTCCTAAATAAAACGAACCTATTGTTATCCAATAATCTTACCAATTGTCTGTACAATATTCTTACTATACAGTCTGCAGTCTTCCTCAGATTTAAACATCGCTGTTCCCAACAAGAAAATCAATCCTGCCTTGCCAACAAATATCAAGCTGTCAGTATACATCTTTTTACGATCAATGTTTCTTTCTTCTTCAGCAATCTTCTCTGTTGACTTGATCTTGCTTCTCTCGATTCGCGCATTATCAATATGCATTCGTTCTTCCAAATCGAGTTTGTTTGTGTTGTCTATTGCAGTCGCATTGAGTTTCTCTCTTTCGAATTTGAGTTTCTCTTTTTCGAGTTCTTCCTGCAAGTTCATTTTAGTTCTCTCAAGCATACTACTTTCCTCATCAACATCTTTAGTATGATCGAGTTTACTTTCCTCGAGCGATGCAGTGCGTTCGAATTTAGACTTCTCAAAGTCGAGTTTACGATCCTCAGTGACTACAGAATCATCCCTCTTCTTCTTTTCTAATTCCATTTTCTGCAAATCAATATCGTGCTTTCGAGCAGCCTGCGAAATCTCGTCATCAAGTTTTCTATCATCAATCTCTGCCTTTTTCAACATTTCATAAATGTTTGATGCCATCTTGATAGAATCGTTATAAGCAGGTTCCCCCGTTGGAATTACCGATGCTTCACTTAAGCATCTGAGTGCCTCATCTACAAAACCCTGTACCAGTTTTTCTTCTTTAATCATATTAATCTCCTTTCTGTTTTGGTACACATTAGGTTACTACTATAGTAGATGTAATATCTGCGACAACATCATTTCCGCACCTTGTCTAATATCCAGAAGAACTTGTACATCTCTATAAGAAAATATGTTTTGTCAGTTGCTAATCCGTCTTTAACTAGTTGATCGTATGATTCGTCTGTTGTAACCTTTTTAAGAATATAAATGGCATCTTTTCCAATCGTTTTAACACTATCTTCTATCATTCTACAGTATTCGTCGTACTTAGAATATTCGTTTTGTTTTTGTATGTAATAATCGTATTGTAAACAGAAATATCTAAGTTCTTTGTATCTTTCTAGTGGAATCCAATACCGATGATTTCTTGTTATTATTCTTCTGTCCTTCATTCAAACTCCTTTGCTCTTTCGCGTGTAAAAAATAAAAAAAAGAATAGCCGGATTTTCACCGGCCGTTCTTTAAAAATATCTATCTACTATCATTTCCTTTACTCTTTCTTTTCTTGCTCTTTCGTTTTTCCATGCTTTGAACTCCGCCTGCTGCATTTCTTTCAGTCCTTCTTTTCCGTATCTTTTAATTTTCATTTGCTGGTCAACCGTATTCAATGCCCATACTACTCCTGTTACCACAAATGCTTTAAAAATTTCGTTCCTTAACATAATTATTACCTCCTAAAATGTAATAGTGTTCATTGCTATTATAGGAGTTGAAAAATATGCGAAAAAAGAATAGCCCAGGTTTTAAACCCGAGCTAACTCTTTAATCAAATGAAATTGTACTCTATCATAATTTCCAAACCTTTTAAAAATTTCTCAATATCTTCATCTGTTTTGCATCTGCTGAGATAAGCGCTAAAATTCAATTCATCGTCCATTCTTCCGGCACTGTCATATTTTACGCATGTAACTTGGTGATAGAACGAATCGTATTTTACTTTTATCTTCATTGCTTCACTGAGATCTGCTGTTAATGCCCTTACAGATCCAGTTCCTAATGGAGATACAAAAGTTTCGTACGTTTGATTTATCACTTCAACATGGCCGCTTATAGCCCAGTTAGAATCGACTTTTTTTTCGTGTACTATTTTAGTAAACTTATCCTTAAGATCGTTAGCAAAACTAATGTTTAATACATAATCCACTTTAGTTTCCATATAAAATTCCTCCTATAATAAGAAATACATTTTCTTGCTATTATAGGAGATGAAAATATGCGAAAAAGAATAGCCGTAGTTTTTACAGCTATTCATATCATTCACAAGAATATTATCTAAATTTGCACGTTGTGTCGATTAAAGCCTTTTGAATCTTGCTGGCTTTATAGCCTATATAATAAACACCATTGTTCATATCTTTCTTTACTTCTACATCTTTTACACCATACACACTAACAACAGATACGAACAACGTTGTCATTACAAAGCTATTAGCCGTCATTACACAATTTAAATCTTTTTTAAACATATTCAACATAATAAAACCTCCTAAAAATAGTATTTTCTTGCTATTATAGGAGATGAAAAATATGCGAAAAAGAATAGCCGTAGTTTTTACAGCTATTCCTAATCTTTTCAATAAATATAACCCTGTCTTCTAAGACTCTCAATTACTTCTTCTGCCTGTCTTCTAATTTCACGTTCGCCAAGACCGTTTAATGCTTCCATAGCGGCATCCATTATCTTTTCTTTTCTACGTCTATCTTCTCTTTCTTCTAAATATTTAAGATAATGATTGGCTAAATAAAACATGCAACCACCAGCGATCGTTAATTCAACCTTTGTCTTTGTTTTCATATTCTTTTTCCTCCTAAAATATGGTAATATTTTCTTGCTATTATAGGAGATGAAAAATATGCGAAAAAATATAGGAGTAGCTATCCTCGAGGATCTAACTGAGGATAGAGGGTTGGATTCTCACCAACAACATTAGTCTCTCACTGTCCCCGTTCCAGAGGACCATTCTCCTATATAGAGATAAGACCGGATTTGAACCGGTAGGCGTGATAGACCCCTTGAACATTATGTTCAATTACTCTCATTTCCCTTTCAGGATAGGGGCAAATCTCATAGTCTCTAATACACCATAGTAAAAACCTTAGGTCATATTAGTCTTCTTATCTCTATTATAGGAATTGAAAAATCTGCGAGATCACTCTACAAGTCCCTGAAGTTCTGTAATCTGTGCGGCTGTGAGATCTTCTGTCATTGTTCCGGTGCCAATATCCTGCCAACGTTCGCCCATCCATGCGTAATATGAATTTTCGGATTCAACAAGATATGTATCTCCGTTTTCAGAACTTTGTGGAAGACTTGAAATGTCTGTAACAGAACCTTTGTATAAAAACACGGTATTAGCCAGCACAACTTCTTCAGAAAAATGAAGGGTTCCTTTGATCGTGTTTGTTGAAGAAAGACTGGCAGCCATGTTTGAAGCAGAACTAAGTTTACCGCTTATAATCCCAATAGGGACGAACGAAACCGGCATTAGTCAACCTCCTCGGTAATCATGATGGTGCCGCGATCAATAAAAGTATCCACGACGGCGTTAGCTCCTGTTCCGGATGTAAGCTGAATATCATACTTATATGATCCGAAAGCGAGTTCTTTTGTCGCTGTTGCTGGAATTGTAATAGTGATGTCAGATCCGTCAATCACGGCGTTTACATTTACTAAAACATCGGCATCTGTATAATTTCTTTTCATAGCGAATCGAATTGTGTCAGAAACTCCTGGCGTATAAACATTGCCCTCTGTGTCTTTTAACTCGATTTTAAGAACGGCCGTGTCACCTCTTGTGAGCTGAATTTTGTTTGTGTTAGGATCGATTTTTAGCATAGAGTCTCCTTAAAAAGTTTTTAGAATTATTCCCACTGGGGATTTTTTGGGTTTAATTCCGGTTTTTTGTCTATTTTGACTTTAAGCAAAAGGTAGTCGGCTCTTTCTATATCTGGAAGATCAACAGAAAGGTCTATCGTTATTAGATCTTTTTCTTCGTCGTTATACGTTACTATGAAATATCCAGCAGATAATGTTTTTCGCTTTTTGTATACAATAGAAATAACGATCGCAAAGACAATAAAAAGAGCGACTACAAAAACTACTGGGTTATGAATTAGAAATTTCACGGTCATACTGATCCATCATTACATTAGTCATTGCTGTTTCATCGTACGTGAAGGTATCAGTTGCTGTTGTGTACGTCAGTTCTTTTACGCCAGCAGAAGTTGACACATACGCAACGAGACCTGTTTCTGTTTCGCCAGCGCCGGTAACGATAGTCTTAACACCATCGATATCAATAACAGCGCCAAGAAGATCCGGCTCATGAATAAACCGGTTAGGGCGATTGATCTTCTTTGTAGTTGTATTAATTTTAAAAGTTCTAGCATCAGATGTATTAAACAGTGCGAATGCTCCCATAATCATTCTCCTTCTTATAGAAATATAAAACGATTTCGTATCCCGAATCGCTAGTATCATAGTAAACACCGTCTCGGACTGCTATTACATGTGAACCAGTACAAACAAGAAACGTTCCTTCGTAATAATCATGTGCGAAATCATATAATGTGTAGCAGTCCGGGCAGGTGTTCGGGACTATGTGGCGTGTGTAGCCCTTTTTTCCGAGTAATACTCGCATGACGGAATTGGCATTTGGCATGTCACCTAATCTAGCACCTTCTATACAAAGCATGAAATAGGCCCCAAACCAATCAATATCTTCAATTATAGAAAGCGCTCTAACTGTACAATCGTCTACCGTTTTACCGTAAGGATTCGGGTTGTAATACTGCCACATAAGTCCCTCTCAATATTTAATTGTTATTACGCAGGCGATCGATCCATGCCTGAATCTCATTTTCTTCATGCTGGTTCTTTGCATCGCCATAGACGTCTTCAAGAGCAGCAATCATTCGGTCATGGATTGAATGTCCAGAATATCCATGAGACATATAGCGACCAGTTGACGGCGATCTTCTTCCGCTATATGTACCATCGAAATTCATGTTTCCTGAGTAGTTCATATCGCCATGATTACCGGAATAACGAGGCGTCATTCGTCCAGAATATCCATCATCTTCCATGCCACCATTGCGGATACATTCGATAATCTTTAAACCCTCCAGAAGATTCTTGAAGATCTGTGCTCCGTTACCATTCTGGAGAGTGCCCTGCTTAATGATGGACTCGATCTCGGTCTCAAGCAGTTCTTCGGCTTTGTTGAGCGTCTTTTCTGATACCATATCTGCCTCCTCAGATTTTTACGCTTGCGTTCTGCATGTTGATCGGGATTGTAGATGTGTTTGTAATTGTTACCGACTGGCAACAACCGCACACAATCGGCACAAGAATATCCGTAGACACATTGTAATACTCATCTACAGCTGCTGTCGGTGCCGTCATGCTACTCGCAGGCACCTTTCCCCCGCTTACCAATATCGCTACCGAAATCGGAACAGGAGTCTCTCCTTCCGGAACGGCAATATTAGCTCCGAAACTTACAGAATATCTTTTACAAGCTTGCTTCTTACAGCAATTGCATCTCTGAGGACGCTTTGGTCCACCAGAAAGAATAAACGAACCTGTCCCATCAACATGACCTACTTCATCATTTGACACGACAGTGTTGAATACAGCAGATGCTCCCGGCTGGATAGTCTGGATGGCATCGTTTGTATAAAAACCTTTGTTCATGGCAGCCTCCTTTCAGGCATTACCACAACAAGTCTGAGGCTGCATCTGCGGCCAGCCATAGAACGGACGAGCATATCCCGGATTGATGAAGTCCATAATACGATCAGTCTGAGCCTGGTTATTAGCAAAGAGCTGCTGAGTCTGTCCATTTACAAGGCTTGCTACATTAGCGAAATTACGCTCCTGGATAACTGCATCATATTTAGCTTTGAGATCATCGTACCGGCACTGGTCGATCTTATTATCGAGCGCCTGGAATCCAGCATTCATCTGATTAGACAGCTGGTTCATAGCACGATCAACTTCCGCCCTGTCAGAGCAATGTTCTGCAAGCATGGTGGCCTGGAAATTAGCCATCTGGAGCTTGGCGTCACAGCAACACTGCTGACGAGCCATCTCGTATGCTGTCATCTGCTGAGCGAGACCATTGTTGCCGTTGTTAATTGCGTTGATGGTGTTGAATCCCATCTGAGCAATATCACTCTGGATTCCGTTCTGACCCTGCATGAGCGTCATCGTCTTATTGCAGGAGTCAACTGCAACGTTTGCAAAGCCGTTGGATACGACCATGTTGAGGTTGTTGAGTGCGGTCATGATCGCTGACTGATCAAAGCCCTGCTGTACTCCTGTGTTGTACATATACGGCATAGCCATAGCAGCCATCATATCGCTTCCACCTCCGCCATTATTTCCAACATAACCACGACCTCCCCAGAAGCCGCCGCCGAGTACGAGAATAAGCAAGATGAGCCACCAGCCCATGCCAGCTCCGGAACAACCGAAGCCATCATTATTGTTGCCTGTCAGGGCGAGAATATCAGCGGCTGACAGACCGGAACCATTACCAAGGTCCATAGACTATCTCCTTTCTTTAAGTAAGAGAATGATTAGTTACATAACAAAAGCACCCAGGCTTACGGGTTGACCTGAGTGCTTAATGTTAACTTAATTAGAACCACAACATGGAATCCATTTGAAATTCACCACGATAGTTCATAGTTTTACTTCTTTTAGGAACATATGACTTGAATATAAATGGATTAGAAAATATTGTATCACCATTCTTGTATGCTTTTATTCGTGCATATGTAGCCGTTGGGGAACATTGGTGCGAACAAGAATATCCTTGGTACGTAGTCGTACGTCTATCTTCAACGATATCTATTGATTCAGCGCCATTCGTAGTAACTGATATGACTGATCCATTCAAAGAAATATCAGTAAATGTTAGTTCTGAACCCATCATGCTCCCATAAAAGCGACCTTCTCTATACGCTTTCAAACATTCATGTTCGGAACGATCGGTAGTAAGTAGAATGTTCCGTCCGAGCCAATCACCATTTGGTTTAGATTTGTGTTTGTGGTCAGGAACAAAGAAACCCCAAGCTCGTCGTCCAGTTATTAAAACATTATCCCAGTATTCTTCGTCATGTTCAGCATCCGTATTATATGCTTCTATACCAAGCACATACGGTGAGTAGTCCAAAATATCAAAGATGTTGTCCATGGATAGTTTAGACCATGTTGGGTGATTTATTGTAATACCGCCTCCATCGTCGAACAATAGTGTTGGTATAGTTGCTTTTATAAGAGCACGCCAATTTCGTCCTCCCATACCAACGGGTTTGGTGTTTCTGTCCGTGGTTCCGTCTGGATTTATTATCTCTGGTGAACCAGAGCTGAACGTCGATCCAACCGTACACATGTGCAAAGCGTTAATGGTCATATTATGATGCTCAGCATTAGGGCATGGAATACAGTCGTTTGGAAATATAACAGTCTCTGCCGACTCAATTCCGGACACTTCGCCATTAACAACAGGATAGAATGGCTCCGATCGATAGTAGTTACTAATCGCCATATGTCTGATACCGCCTGCGTAAAGACAATCAAACTGTTCCTGCGTTTTTGCATGAGCATGTGTGACAGAGCCTATCTTTTGGCATGTTTGCCAGTCAACATTCTCGTATGGATTTATGACAGACATTACCGCTTCCTCATCAGACTAAGAGAGAGTGTTCCAGATGACGGAGCGGTCGAGAAATAAATCCCTCCCTTAAAGTATCTTAACTGATTAAGAATTGGATAATCGTCCGGTGTGATTATGATCTCTCCATTCGCTGTATGTGGTAACGGAATAGATATAGTTATTCCGCTAGCGTTTCTAAGATACTGAGAAGACGTCTTGTCTGTCTGAGAATATAAAGTGATAGAAGCATCAACATCTAATCTGTTGGACAGTATAATGCAGCAAGACGTCCAATCAGAAAGATCTATGGCGTTATCACCGGTAAACGGCATTGTCTGTGTATCTCTTTTAGAAACGGCGTCGAACAAAGTGACGACATCCACTTCATTTATTCGGGAAACATGTACAGAACCATCTTCAGACACGGCAAGTGGTTTGGCGTATTCATCGCTATTTCCGTCTATATAGCGACCGCCGACTTTTAAAAAACTCATATATGACTCCTTACCAAGTTGTATTATCCTGAGCAAAACAATCGTCTATTATTGACGGTGTTTTCTTAACAACTGAAACAGTATCAATGGTTGCGTTGACTGTATTTCCTATATATACGTACATATAGGAGTGAGTATCATTATGCGCTAATAGATGATCGTGTGATAATGTATTAGCATCGATGTAACCGTATATTGTAGACCCATCGACCAACTGATCAGCCGGTATATCGCCAAATGCAATACGATATTTACTGGAACCCGGCAGCCAACTGACGAAATAATCCATGTTTGATTCTACAGGAAACACAGCCATCCTAGCTGACGTGGAACTAGCACTCATAGTTCCATTAGTAACGGGATATAAACCTTTTATCACTTCTCCATCCAAGCTTACCTCGCCTGAATTAAGACTTGAAACCTTCTTTAGCAGACTATGAATATCAGCCGCATGAAGATTAATCGCCTCGGCATACGGCGTAAGAACAGTTTTAAAAGTATCAAATAATGCCATGAGAAATCCTCCTTACAGCATTTTAAGTAACATCCCATACTGCTGCTCATTAATCTTTCCGGCTTTCAGCATGAGTTGTAAAGCTTCTTGTGGTGTATTGCAATTTTGTCCGAGCATATTCTGCACTGTCTGCTGAGGGTTGAAATTATCGCCATACTTCTGTTTAGCACCCTGAACAAACTGAGGAAGCATCTGCATTAAATTCATAAAATATCACCTCACTGTTTAAAGTCCTGAAGAATCTGCATCATCTGATCCATCTTAGAAGATAGATCGTTAAATTCCTGACGAGTGACAGGTCCGTTTGTCTGTGGAGGTGGGGCTATCTCCTTCATCTCCCACCTACGATCCTGTCCTGGGAATCCATTTTGATCTCTCGAACGAAGTCTAAAGCACGTCATTGATGTGTTTAGAAAAAGAACAGTCCCACCAGGACTAATCGGATACCAGTCCGTATTGTCAATATCCGGAACAAGAACAACATTATTCAAAAGCTGTCCCTGTGGCAAATTCTGAGGCTGTTGTACTGGTTGCATAGGCATCTGCCCGACAAAATTGTTGTTCATATTCTCCTCCTTTTTTTTAGTTCCTTAAAGTTTCATCCAGAGAACTCGGATGCCGGGTCTAATACTAATAGATTCGCTTGTTATGTTGCGAAGACCCAATTGGATAGTGGCCTTTGATTGTCCTGATTCTGAAGCAGGAATTACAACACCACTGGCTGGTATTATGCATTTATACTGATAAATACCATTTCGTTGATTAGAAAAACCAACTAGGCCAAGCGGAGTCCATCGACCACTTATTGTTGCATCAAATGTAACATCAACATAGCCATTTGCCGGAACCAATACATTATTTTCTGGCTGGGCAGTAAGAGCGTTGAATAGATCAGTAAGACTCGAAAGCTTCGAATTTATTGAATTAAGTGAAGATTCCACTGTACCATCACCATACCCGATAAGATCCGAAGAATAATCGCCAGCTTGCGGTGCAATGTTTCCTGTCTGAGCATCTGGCGAACGACCATTAAAAGATCTAACACCGCCTTGAACTGCCTGGCCAGCCGCTGCTTCTGCCCTAGCCGCATCCGCTGAGGCACTATTAGCAGCACTGGTCGCGGTTGAAGCACTAGTAGCAGCCTGTGTTGCATTAGTACTCGCGGTCATGGCCGAAGCTTGTGCGTCAGAGGCAGCCGTTTGCGCATCTGCGGCCGCTTGTTCACAAATACCGTTTGTGTTGTCATTCATGGCTGTGAGAGCCGTCACTAATGCCCCCCTAACGTCTTCGCCATCATAGGCATCCTGAATAGCCTGAATCTCTTTTTGTATGTCAGCTAGTGCCATTTTGATTCTCCTTACGAGCCGCCATTCCAGTTATCATTATACTCTACGAGTAATCCATTCTTGAACGTCAGCTTTCTAGTATTGTCAATATTAAAACCAATTGAAACGCCCCTTTTAGCGTTTCCCTGAGAACTACCAGTAAACAGACCACCATCGGTATCGCTACTACTAGTATCAGGTACAAGTAAATATAACTCGCCCTTATTGTTCTTAGCCGAGATAACCATTGAGTGATTTGATTTCAACAGTATGTCGTCGGCGCCTTCACTATTGTATACGGGGACGCCATCTTGAGAAATGTTGACACCGCCAACTCGAATGACACCAGATTCCCTTCCTGTGAATGGGTTCCAGAAACTTAATCCTGTGTTATCTAGACTAACAAGCATGGTTGGCGACCCATCAGCAGTTCGACCTGACATGACCTCAAACACACCTGCTTGATTGTTAGTTCCACCGAGCTTTAATGTTCCGCCCTCAATTCGATCGGCAGACATTGTCCCAGTTGTAATTCTATTAGCTACTATCTCACCACTCGCTGTAAGGGCAACATTGGCTTTGAAATTGTCTTCATTGTATCCTGTTGGACTAAAACCAAGACCACCGATGTTCCAACGCCATACGCGAGCATTACTGTCCATGTAATCTTCAATGTCCGATATAATTAACTCGCATACACTATTGGTATTCGGATCTCGTCGCAACGTAACGTATCCACCGGTTGCGCTGGCGATCATATAAGAAACCCTATCCTGTGCTTCCTTAAGTCTAGCAGATGTGTTCTTCTCAGTAGCCGTTATCTTGTCAAAAGCACTTGACTGTGTTTCTGAAGATATAACACTAAGCTGGGTTTTATGCTCATATCCCAATGTATACGTAGACTGATCTGGATCCAGTAGGTGGATCTCCTGTTTTGTACACGGGAACCATTTGTCTAATCCGTGAGGCTTACTAATCACTCGAATTTTGTCACCAACGTTCAACGCCGGAATCTTCCAGTTAAAGTATTTCCTGTCTATCATTTTGATTTCTATCGTCATATCCTCAAACTGATCACTTCTCAAATACTTTTTAGCTTTCTTTAAAAGCTCTGAAGGATTCGTCTCCGATGGGAACTCGACTACTTTTTCAATCCAATCGTACTTTTTCCTAAGATCCTCATTGATAACGTACATGGAATTATTGTTAACGGATTCAATGGTAACGTAGTCGTCATACTCATCAACTGCTTTAGGGTTGAAACGGTTCAATCGAAGCGGAATATCAGTGCCGTAACCAGCAATCCACATCTTAGTTGATCCTGGTGGTATCTCAATCTTTTGTTCAACAGTATCTGAAATTCCACTTCCGCCACTAGAGGACGCAAGGATTTCTCGTTCGTTGTTTCGTATTAAATATGTACATCTACCGTTATTCATTCGACCGGTGTAGAACATGTATTTGTCTACTAGCTCACCATTTTTGTATCTTAGCTTGTACGGGCCGTATAGCATGTAGTTGTTGTAGTTAGTGGTAGGCGAATCACCTTCTTGATGATCTGCATTTGCGTTGATTGTAGGCACCTCATCCGTTGTGTCTCGTAAGATAGCACATGTGGCATAAGACTTTGCTGATGCGACAGACTGATCGAAAACCACATCACCAACTTCAGCGTTGGTAGTGCTGTCAAGTCGAGCGCCAAGTGGAATTATAACAGTGGCTAAGTCAGACATTTCGTACTTCTTTGTGAAGTCAAGCAGGTTTTCTCCAAACCGTATAGGGTTCTGTGTTGTTGCTTTTGGCCAAAATGCTCCGTTGTTCTTATACAGATTCAAATATCTTTTGTTTCCCGACCGAGTGATTACAAGATGACCTTTAAGTTCGTCTGCAAGATTCTTAATCAGCGTAAGGGTATCTTCAAATGAAGTGATGCGACCTTTATCGGTTGTCTGAACGCCATCGCTATCGACCCATGTAAGAAATTCACAAGTGCCAACATAAAACTTCTTCCTGACTTTAACTTTGCTGTTATGTGTGTCAAGTAGAGATTTGAAATACTTATCCGGCATAATCTGCTCAGAAAAAGTTCGTTGTGGTTGTCTGGTATCTCTCAAATAACTTAGTTCGCCCTCACAAGTGAACATTTTGTTACCGTCAAAGTCAACTTCTTCCGTTATCGGTCGTCCAACCCATATTGTATCCCAAACTCCACGCTGTACTGCTCTACGGTCTATGGTAATCTCCGACTCGATGCATTTAACACTATATGGAAGATTGTCTGAATATGACCTATGGTCTTTCGGCAATGTAAAAGTAAACGATCCAGGAGAATTGTCTTCTATAGTCAATATTGGATCGAGAATATCAGTGTGCGCGTTACCAGCTTCGTTTAGATAGATACTAGAATAGAGCGTAACGCCATTACATCTTACTCGGTACATAATGTCTCCTTATAGCATACCAGGTCTAAACTCCATTGAGACTCTAGCATCGGCAGAACCTTGAAAATATACAGTGTTTTTATTGTTCTCTCTAAAACCAGATAATATCATTTCCAAAAAATGGTAACATCCGGCTTCTTGGCTATCCATGTTACTGCCGGTTGAAGAGTAAGACCCCTTAGCATACATACTTATTCCCAACTCATCGTTTACTACTTTTATGAACGTCACAGTCCCAGACAATACTCTGAATACTGGACAAACGGGTTTAAAACCAATTTGGCGTCCGGTGAACGTATACATTCTAGAATTGTTATTGGGCTTTGTTGATGCGTCCATATTGTAAAATATACCGCGTCGAATAGTATCCCTTGAGAATACAAACTTGTCCCATGACCAAGACGGACTAACACTAGTCCACCTCGATAACTTGTACGGTTCAAAGTCGTAGTTTAGAGTTAACTTTGAGTTATCTTTATCAGAGGAATATTCATCGACTGTCATTCGTCCTCTATAGAAAAAATCATTATCGTCTGTCAATCGAACACTTAATTGTTTGCCATGTAAGAAATTTAAAACATCAGAATATAACTGATCCCAAGAGAACCAGTCGTTTAGAACTAAGAATTCCCAAGATCCTTGTCTCTGTCCATAATGTGGATAACCCGAAACGGATTCGGTTAGATCAATCACTCCGTCTCCGCCCGGGTTTTCTATGATTTTTGTTTTCACTGCCGGAGGAACTACTGTCAGAATTCCGGTTGGAACTAAATGCCAATCAAGATGCGAATCTCTAACATTATTGTTTCTGTCCGAAATAATTATACCGTGTTCGCCATTGTATTGACCAGTTTGTCCACGTATCGCCATTTAACCCCTCCTTCCTCCTGCTAATATAGCTCTCTGTCCAAGAGCGTTATCAATTCTTCCTATTGTTTTTCCTACTAACGTATTACCGTCCAAATATATTCTTTGGTTTTCTAGTAGGTGTATAAGTTTTTCGTTTTGCTCAGCCTGCTGAATTAACAACTCGACAAGCTTCGAATTTCCACTATTTGTGATTGAAGATAGCTCTCCCACAGCAGATCCTACGTCGACTTTACCAGCAGCCGTAACAGAAACTTGCTTAGCCATATCACCACTAAGCATAGAGTCTATAGTTTGTGCTCCATTTTGAATTTCTCCAAGATCTAATACCGGTCTTATAGTAGGTGAATCGAAATATCCGCCTTCATCTTCCATTTGAGCTATAGAATTAGCGAAAGCGTTTACCGTTTCGTCTCCGGCGAGTTTAGCAGCACTGGTTACTAGACCAATATTGTCTGTTATACCATTAGCACCGCCCAACATCTGGAAGAAACCTGACTCAGCGAATTTCCAAGAAGGAGAATCTACACCTGAAGCTGTATTATAAGCACCATGCGCGGCATTACCGGCTGCTCTAGCGGCATCTTCGACTTTATAAGTATTGTCTCTTATACCATTGGCAGCGCCGTCCATAATGTAACCGCCGGAGTTGTAGAAATTCTGCCATGTTGAGTCAACACCAGCAGAACCAGCTTCGCCAGCTTCTTTTCCAGCTCCTTGCACTTTCCCCTTGTTAGTCGATATTGAGCCGGAAACAGTGTTTACAAAGTTTTCTCCGGAAGCTGTTGGATCAACAGAATCAAATCCTGTCATTCCACTATTAGCCAGCAATTGGCCAACTTCAGTCATCTTACCAGTAGACTCTGCTCCTCCTAATTCGCCAAATATCTTATCGACCATAGCTGTTCCGCCGGATGACGTATCGTACCCCGCAAGAGTATTAGTAACACCTGCACCAAGCAACCCAGCAGCTCCTTCAGCTTCACCTTGGGCTCCTGTTAATCCACCAACAACACCCTCCTGAACAGAGGCACTAATACTCGATGTATCAACCTTTTTAAGACTGTCATTAATGGTATTTGTTACTCCATCGGCTGCTCCACCGACTTCTGGTATGAGGTCCTCAATTCCAGCTTTTGCACCAGAAACAGCATCACCCGTAACCTTTTTACCTTCTTCGAAATTGACTTTCGATTTGATGTCTTCTTTTATGCCTTCAATCTTATCGGATATCATTCCTCCGATTCCTGGTATTTGTTCAACGGCATTTTGAATTAAGGCAAGCAATGTGTACAGAATGGACCACATAACGTTGTTTAACGCAGTAATAATAGTATCCGCGTTATTAATTAGAGCTTCAGCCATTCCGTTAATCATTGAAACTATAAAGTCGATACCTGCCTGAACGACCAACGGAGCTGTAATAGCCAATCCTTCTAAAAATTGAATCATGATAGAAGCGGCCAAGAATATAACTTTACCTATGTTGTTACTAATACCAGTAAGAAGAGCTAATAATAGGTTTATACCAGTGGCTATTAGTCTAGGAATTAGTGCATTCAGTGTAGTTAATACAGCGGTTCCTCCGGCTAAGACAAGCATACTAAATTTCGGTATGCTCGATAATAAGGCCGTTAATAACGAATTAATAGCTGTAAATAATGCTTCCGTCATTCTCGGTCCTAATGTGATAACACCAGTAAGAAGAGAATCGAAGAAGCCAACCAGCATATCAGCTGATTTGGTTAAGAGCATAGTAGCGGCTATTATAGAAGATAAACCGGCACCAACGGCTAGCAAACCTGCGCCCGCAAGAACCGTAGATAATCCAATAACAGCCAGAGCCCCAGCTAAGGCAAATATTACACCTACAACTGGTCCTAATGCGTATCCAGCAACACCAAGAATAACAAATACTCCAGCTATTGCTACAAGTCCTTTAGCTATCGATTCCCATTCCATGTTGCCTAATATCATAAGAACCGGTACTAACATGCCTAATGCCATAGACATTACTACCATCGCGGCTGCTCCAGTAATAGCTCCTCTCATGGCATTTGCACCAGCGGCCAATATAAGCATGGCTCCACCAATAGCAACAAGTCCCTTGGCTATTTGCTCCCAATCCATTCCTGTTCCGATTGACATTAAGGCTCCGGTCATCATCTTTATCGCTGCTACGGCAACTACCATACCCAAACCGACACCTAATAGATTCTTAGGCATCATTCTGGTAGCAACTGCAAGTTCTAGCATCAAACCACCGATACCGACTAAACCTTTTCCAAGAGTGCTCCATTTGACTCGCATCAATGGCATCATTGTGCTGGCTAGCATGTCAACCGCTTTAGCAAACAGAATCAAGCCGACGCCTTTAAGCGGTCCGATCTTATCTAAGTCACCGATTCTTGTAAACAATCCAAGCGATAACAAAATACCGGAAATACCGGCCAAACCTTTTACTATCTCTTCCCATGAGAACTTAGAAAATTGTTCAACAGCACCCATAAGGATTCTAATACCAGTAGCGATTAGGATAATACCAACTCCACTAAAAGCTCCAACCCCGTCAAGTGATGACAGTTTTGTAAATATAGCTAGACTAGCTAACAAAGCGGCAACACCGATTAAACCTTTTTCTAATTGCTTTACCGGCAGTTCTCCGAGACCAGCCACTGCTCCTACCATAAGCCTTAAACCGATTGCCAAAGAAATAGTAGAACTTGCTACAGTGGCAAGCCCTCCGGCATCAAAAGTGCTAAACTGTTTTGCAAATATGGTAAGCATAACGAGCATAGCGCCGATAGCCACCAATCCCGTTTTAATTTGGTCAGGTTCTAATTCGGAAAGACTCTTCATTGCTGAAGCCATTATTAGTATACTAACCGACATTTTGATTAGACTTGTCGTTAATTGGCTAAACGATCTCGGATTTAATCCACCACCAAGTTTATTAAAGCCTTCTAACGTTCCAAGAAGCTCACCCATGAGAACACCAATAGCAATGATTGCCGTTCCAAGTTTATCCGTATCAACTAACGAAATTACAACCAAAGAACCAACTAATATTGCGATTGCTATAGATATGTTTTTAAGCATGTCTGCTTTAAGCTTATCTTGGAATGTAGCAAGAGTATCACCGAGCGGCTCGAACACTGATTTAAACGTTTCAGCAGCGCCTTTTAGCTTGTCAGTAATGCCGTTGATGAAATCCATGATTCCACCACCACTAGCGGTCTTCTTCATATCATCGAGTTTTCCAAGAAGATTGTCGAAGAAGCCAGTGGTTTTGTTCATCCACATTATTGTAGAACCGCCGAGAATACCCTTAACAACATCTCCGAAATTAACGGTAGACGCTATCTTTAAAAGAGTATCCCATAATTGTCCTAACGCTGTTTTAATTTTTCCGCCTACATCTAATATAAAACCCCAAGCGACTTTTAAGGCATTCATGATACTATCAAGTACACTTATGCCGTCTGAGTCCTTCTTTTTAGACCCATCTTTGAGTGACGTAAAAAAGTTACCAACTGCTATTTTAGCATTATTAAACGCATCCGTTAATGGCGATAGTTTCGTTAATATCCCATTAAAATATCCGGTAACTGAAGTTTTAGCTGTTTCAAAAGCCGTTCCATAGCTTGCTAAATTCGTTTTAATAAAGTCTACCGCATCCTCAATTTCTTTCCACGACGGAATATGCAAATTAAGTCCAGTAAACTTGTTAATGGTAGCTATTATACCTTCGAAATTAGTTGTTACTTTGTTCTTAAAATCAGTAACCGTTTGGGGTATAGACCGTATAGTCTCGCCGAATGTTTTTACTTTACTAATGATGTTATCCCACGAAAAAACTTTTGTAAGATCAACTCCGGTTATTTTGATTATCAGATTATTTACATGGGTAAAGAAATCTTGTAATGAGTTTTTAAGGTTCTCAACTTTTGTTTTTACTCCATCTAAAGTCTTTCCAAACTCATGTCCTTTCTTAAATGCGTTTACTGTGTTAAAAAACGATTCGTTGATTCCGAAAAACGCTAATACTACGTCTTTACCATGCTCATAAATCGAACTAAGCACGTTAATTAAGGAAGAAGCGGCTTTAGTAACACCGCTTACTGTCTTTTGAACGATTCCTGATGCCGACAAAAAGCGCATAACAAAAGCAAACACACTAGAACCAAAAGTAATAACTTTACTGGCAAGGCTAGTGACTTCTTTAGTTAAAGTAGAAAAATCTTTGTTAGATGATAACGCACTCAATGCATCTTTTAATAACAGTATTGGTGTTGCTAAATTGTTAGCCACTTCATGAATATGTTCAAGCTGTTTTTCGGTAGGAGTCATTCTTTCTGACCATTCCTTAAAAGCTTTACTAATTTGTATCAAAGTTGGCAACGGCAACGTAGAAAACACGCTATTAAAAGAATTTTTTACTTCAGTTGTGACTTTTGCGATGTTATTAAAAGATGTCTTTAGTCCATCTAGCACAGCTTTGCGTCCGTTTTCATCGTCATGCCATGCTTTAAACAACGCATTTCTTGCGTCTGATGATCTTCCTATTACGCCATTAAGATAATCACTAATCCCTGACCAAAGATCTTTAGCCTCACCGAAGTCGCCGATGATATATTCCCACGTTTGGGTCCATCCTGACTGTAATGCTTCTTTAGTAGTATCTATTAACTGAGAAAAGGTCTTTACTTTAGTGGCCGCATCAACAGCAGACTCACTCATTTTGAAAATGTGATCTATCTGCTCTTGAGTATATCCATTAGCTTCGAGTGTAGAACAAGCTAACTCTTTCTCCTCTTCTGACATCTCGGATAAATCGTATGTAAAGTTTCTAAGAGCATCCGTCAAGACATCGGTTGTCATCCAACCTTCCCTTAATGACTCTCTGAAGTTTCCTGTCTTTTCAATGGCTTGATCTGCGCTAACAGCGTAGCCATTTTTCATAAGATTTTCGACTTTCTTTAAACTTATCCCAGTCTCTTCCGAAATTTGGTTAGCGTCTTTTCCGCTAGCAGCTAATGCCTGTACTTTCTCATTAGCAACAACCATGGCTTTTGAAGCTTCTTTAAGTGCATTCTGGAATACGGAACCGCCCATCGATGCGTTTACAACCGAGTTCCAGTCCTGTAGTCTTACTGTACCAGAAGCTATAGCCTGTGACAGCTGATACATGGCTGTACTTGCCTGTTGAGAAGTAGAACCTGATACTGCGGCTAAGTTAGCAATACCTTTGATCGATTCTTGTGATGTTTTTAGATCAACACCCGCTGCGGTAAAACGACCTATATTATTAGTCATTTCAGTAAAATTATAAATCGTTTTATCAGCATAATGGTTTAAGTCATCAAGCGCCTCGTTTACTTTATTAAGATGCTCTTGTTCACTAACGCCCTCAAATGCTTCTTCGGTATTAGCCATTATTGTCTGGATAGCACCAATCTGAGTTTCATATTCTTGTAAACCAGATTTAATTGGGGTTATCGTCAAGGCACTGGCTAATTTTTGTCCGGTACTAATAGCGGCATCGGCGATCTTCTGCATAGCACGAAGGCCAATCATTTCAAGCATTCCAAACTTTTCATGCAACCCATAAAGGCCATCGTCTATTGGAGAAAAATTCAGTCTTGATATGCCACTCTGAATATTATCGAATCCACTTTTTACGTTTGAGAAGGCTAAACTCTGTTTGAGTTTATCAAGAATGTTCAGAGTCGAATTTACGTCTCTTTCAAAACCCTTGTTGTCGAATTGCATTTGGACTATTCGCTGATCAACAATGGCATCACTCATGATTTAGTCACCTCCTCCCAAACTTCTTTTTCTATTTCATCAAATATCGGACGGATCGCTTTGCTTATGAATCTCTTTCCTCTTACATAATGGCCTCCAGGTGTCCCATGTCCGAAATCTAGCACAAGAGCTATGTTTACACCCTCATTAACGTTGGTGTTATACCAAACGATAGAAACGCCGTTTTCTTCATTGACAATCTTGTATGTCCAAGAATTAGCAGTCAATCCAGTATAAACCGGTGTAGCAGATCTTAAGGCTTCTACCCCTTTCTGACCATAACTAGTTAATTTTAAAAGATACTTAGCTGTTGATATGGCTTTTAAAAAACGAGTAGTTTTACTAAAATCTCCTTTACTCTTGAACGTTATAGTACTCATAAGTTAACCTTTAGTATTCCATGCTTTTTTTCTAGCTTCATTTAGCTGAGAGTAATGTTTGTATTTCTGACTAGCACTCATCTTTTTAGCCGGCGCCTTTTTTCTTCCGATATAATCAATTAACGATAATAAACGATTAAGATTCCATTTTCTGTATTCGCTAGGTATGTTGTACTCGATCATCCAATAGTAAACTGTTTCTGAATATATCGTTTCTTTCCTTCTTTCCGGTGAGTGTTCTGGTGGCTTTCTAGCTGTCTGCGGATCGTTTATGTATTTTTGAACTCTTTCTACTTCAGAAGCAGGAATCGCATAAAACACTCTCGGATCAATGTTTTTAGTAAGAGACATGCACTCAATATAAGAAATGGTCTCTTCTAACGTTTTTTCTGGTTTGGCAACTAAGAACGGTTTGTGCCATTTAGCTTCCCATTTTGAAATGGAGACGAGAGAATGTTCAAGAGCGATCTTTACTTCCTTTTTAATAGTAAAAAATTCACGTTTATCTTTATCCCAAAGTTCAGCTGGTGGTATTCGTATCTCAATCATAGTCTCGTCTCCTTGCCTAAGAGTTAATTACTGCTGATCTCTTCCGCCGAAGGAATTCCTGAGAAGCTAATGGCGTTTTCCATTCTAGTCTTCTCTTCAGCGTCTAAAACCTGTTTCATATCAGCAGCTCTCTTAGATAGGGTTTCCGGAACCAGTTCATTACAAAACTGGGCAAGAGCTCCCTCTGTTGTGATCAGCTGCATATAGAAAACCGGATACGCTCTAGACTGAACGAACAGCTTACCTTTTTCGAAATTGTTGCCTTTAATAAAGTATTTTCCATCTGGGGATTTCTCTCCATAGCTACGAATTATCAGATCTTTGAGCAACGTAGAAAGTGTTGTAAGATCCTGAGCATTCACAACTTCCCTAAGGAACGAAGACAAACCACCACTCTTAGAAAATTCCATTTCAACCAGCTCAGCCTCATTGAGATCGAAATAGAAATCGTCGGCTCTGTTTTCTCCGTTAAGATCAACGTATTTAATGGTCCTTTTAAGCATGTTTCCTCCTTTTAATGCATAAAATTATGCAAAGTGATCAAGTACGTCTGTCGGCATAGGAAGACTAGCCTTAGTCTGACCTTCGCCGTATATAATTTTCTCAAACGCTGTAAGTTTATCAGCGTCTACAAGTGTAGAATCGATATCGAGAGTAGATGTCTTCTTAAGTTTAGATCCGGTAAACGTAATTCCAATCGGTACAGTGTCGAAATCCCAAGACATCTCTTCCAGATCTACGGAATCCTGCATTGTGCTATGACTCTTAGATGACGGAGAGCAAGTGGCTCCGTACACAAGATGAATAATATAACCGTACTCTACGCCAAGGGTGTCATTTCCTTTGAGAGTGCGATATGCGAGTGCAAAACCTCTACGATTCTGCTGGCCTACCATTACCCCAGCGACAACTGCTGGATGCCCGTCGCATTCATTCCACGCAGGCGGGTAAGTAAACGCCTTAATAGCGCCAGCATATTCCTCTGTTCCTCGGATATTGGCATATACGTCGTTGTTAGCATACTGTTTATTGCTTTCTGCTCCGGAAGGGCTTTCGTCAATACCGGTAAGACCGTTCCATGCGAAGCCTTCAGGATATGATCCATCGTCAGCTACCGGATATAAAACACCTCGGTCGCAACCTACTTCATAAGTTTTCTCACCGATATCATCCCATGAAAGATTAAAAGCCATGTGATTCTCCTCCTAATAAATTACTGTATAAACATAGTGATTTAAGTTGCCTGATATGTATTCTCTGCTAAGAGAACAAAGCGGTAAAAAAGAACTAAATTTCTTAACAAAGTCGTTGTCCGGATCATTAGTAATAAAAGAGACTTCGTATCTAGAAGCCAAAATATAAACTTTGTTATTTGCTCTTATCTCTGTAGATCCTTTTAATTCGTATATTATTGCTGGGTAAGAAATCTGTATACTTTCTGGTGGTTGAAAATATACGTCTTTCATTTTTCCACCGCCAAGTTCAATTAAAGCTTTTTGTAAGATGCTATGTAAATCTAGCCGATTTCCTTGTATCATACATACACACCCCCAATAGACAATTGAATTCTAGGATACATTGGCTCAGCAGTTTTTACTTTCCATTTGACGCCCATGTATTCTACATATCTAATATTTGCAAAGTTCTCATAACTAAATGGATCAGCAATGATAGATATTGTCTTATTGAGATTTAAATTGTCGTTGAGAGTAGCAGGGCTTTGCCAATCAGTGCTCATTTTGATTACATCGCCACTGTACTCTCGCTCGACAACCTGATTCGGTAAATATACACCAGGAGCGGTCTCGATTGTCATTACATAACCTACTTTACCGAACCATCTGGACATAGTATCATACGTTCTTCTTCAGAACGAACGCACTGTACGGAGTAACCAGAGCACCAGAGAACATTGTCTCCATAAGATACTTATACTGGTTAAAGTCAAGATCGAAACCATCAAACGTGCTGGTCTCTCCACCTTTATCAGCACCTACATTGTAGTCACTGAGATCAAGACCAATACCGTAAACATTATTCGGAAGAATACCCTTCGGCATCTTTACGATCTCATCTACACTCATTGCTGTAGCCAGTTCATCCAGACTCTTGTAAATTCTGTGTCCGATCGTGTCCTTAAGAAGAAGCATACGAGTTACAGTTGTTGTATCCATGAACAGTGTAATCGTTCCGGATCCCTGATAATCGTCCTGAACTTCAACAGCGGCGTCAATAATTGCATCCTCTTCTGACTGATCACCAGACGGAATAACAGTTTTCTTAATAGTAAACAGATCATCGTCTTTCCATACCGGACGGATGCACAGTTCATCGATCTTATCTTCGTCTGATTCAGAACGGCCATCACCAACAAGAATCGCTCTAGCAGCTTCCTCTTCGAGCATCATTCTCATTTCCTGCTTCATCCATGCCGCATGATCGAATGTCATCTCGACAGCATCCTGACGATCAAGTTTCTGCTTCTTATAAATAGTTGTAGCTGATGTTGTTCTCTTAAGAAGTTTAAACACTTCCTCTTTCTTACGGTTACCCTTCATGTAACCCTTAGCTCTCGCTTCATCAGCCGTAATATCAGCAAAGATAGTCTTAATCCTGCTGAACGGCGTATGATGGGTCTTACCGATCACCTTTGATACCCATTCTTTACGTCTAGAAATGAACTCAGGTTTCTCAGAAAGAGTCTTAGCATCCGGAAACAGATAATCAATGTTATCGATGCCATATTCACCAGCGTGTTCAATAACAGCCTCTTTCAGTGATCCATATTTCTTTGCATCAGCAAAGCATTCCTCCTGAAGAGACATAAATGCGTCATGTGTAAGAATGTCATTGCCCACTCCGTCGGACTGCTCGAAAGCATTATAATACATATCGTCTTCTCCTCCATAGTATCCATGTTCTACTTCATCAGGAGCACTTCCGCCCTTTCCAGCCTTTGCGTCTTCTACAGCTTTGCCGATCAGGAAGTATACAACTTTCTTCTGCTCCTCATTTAATGTGTTAAACACCTCTCGTACCGTCTTCTCACCTGACGTGTTCTGTGTTTCCTGCTGATTCTCTTCTGGTCTTTCGTTGGCCATGCTTTTAGAACCTCCTTCTCCATTGTTTGTTGCGCTGTGCGCTAAATACCCAGATGGATCGTCAATTGCATCATCGAAATAGATGAAGCATTCATAAACTTCTTCGTCGTCGCCATGCTGAATTACAGGCATATCAATGTATGCGCCTTTATTAGCAGGAGACATAACAAGACTAACCTCTCTTATAACGCCGTGCAACACGTCACCGGCGCGTTGAGTAAGATTATTAGCCCAAATGCTAAGTGAACGAATATCTCCGTTGGTAACCAATTTCTTAGCTTTAATTCCGTCTTCAGTGTCGTTGAATTTTCCATAAAGTCTAATGCCTTCAGGACGACTTTCAAGAAGACCGTGGCCAAGAATATCATTAAGACCATGCTTATGACCATATACTATTGTAATTTGTTCTCCATCACAGTCTTTAAAAGCCCCAGGTCGGATTGTTCTACCATCAGCGCATTTGATGTTGTATCTTGTTGCCCATCCGGAGAAATCGCAGTTGTCTTTTGTTACTCTAATATCTACTGCCATTTTGATTTTCTCCATTATCTTCAGTGTATGATTCGTCGTTTATGCCCTCATGAACGTTATCTTCAAACAAATCGTCATCAGCATCGCTCGTGGGATTAGAAACGGCGGTGTTATCAACAGGATTAATGTTCGGATTCGCTATTTCCTCTGATCTTGGATTTGAATCCGGTGTTAAACCAAGCACCTGTCTAAACTCGTTAGTGTTCATTATTTCAGCTTGTTTAAGTTTAGCCGCTATCTCAGCAAACGTTCCAATCGGAACAAGTTTGAACTGATCTCTAAAGTACATTATAGAATGACCTTGCGTTCTGGCTGTTTTGCTAAGGAATTTGCGTTTAAACTCGTCGGCTATAGCTGTAAGAATTGGCTCTACAGACAAACTATAATAATTAAGTTTCTTTTGCTCATCAGCAGTTCCATCAAATACTTCTTGAGTAGCTCCTAACTGGTTGTATAGCATCTTCTGATAATACTCTATCTGAGCCAACAGATTGTTTTCAATCGCTCTATTTAGCTGTGTTACTTTTTCTGTACCATCAGTGTACGCTATACCATACTTAGATTGTGTTAGTTGAGCTTCTATCTCCTGTCTTCGTTTCTCAGCTTGTTTTTGTCGAGCTTCGGATTTTACTATATACGGAAGCTGAACAATAAGATTCAACTTTCCAGAGGAAGCTTGTTCGTCAATTGCATCCAGCATATTGAGTTTCCTGATTAGACGCTGTAAAGTGGAATTATACTCATTCATTACCGCGTATAATGGATTCTCAATGATTGCTACCCGCTCTTTCGGAAGAATGATTTCCTCATGGTGCCCAGTATGATCGTTATAAAGCCTTAATCTAACGTGTCTAGGATAATATTCAACTACTTTGGCTACTCTCATAGATTTAATATCGCCATTTATCACCTCTATTGGAACAGCAGCTATAACGCCTTCGTCAAGAAGATTCATAACTAACGATTGTATAAACGCTCTTCCAGTTTGATCAATGTTGGCCTCCACAGACAAACACTCTTGTAATCCAGATTTCTTTGTTGATGCGTATCGATCCTTGTCGTCTAACAATACGTGTCGAATATCAACAGCAGCAACATCTATTGAAATTCTAGTATAAATAGACGCTACTATAGACCGTTCCCCGTTCCTAGAATATCGTGGTCTATCCGGTGGAGACGAATAAGCAGGACCTAAATTCGTCGGATCTCTACCCATAAACGCGTTCCAGCCATGAGCTAATCTGTTAAAAAAACCCATTTTATTTCTCCTTTAAGTCACTAATCCAGAAATAAAGCCGGGAACCGGTACAGATTTAGGATTAGCTTTCTTCACAGAATATATAGTGCTTGCTATATCGGTCATACTCACAGCCACAGCTGCTAAACTACCAACGGCAGCTAGAATTGTAGACGCTCGTTCCCAACCGTCGTTTATTTCTTCATTAGATAGATTCTTATACTGCCTTTCCAACTGCATTCTGTTAATAACTTGGCGAAGTTCAGCGTCAGATAATTCGCTTACGTCGTATGTCTTCTTGCGTTTATTCATATAAGACATTTGATTTGCAAAACGACCAGCGTCGTTAACTGCGTTCCGTGTATTGTTCATCACTTTTACGCCCTTAGCTTGTCCGCCGCCCTTTTTCTTACCGCCTTCTCCAGGAGATAACCAAATATCAGCTTCTTTTCCTGCTCGTTCTCTTGCTTTGCCAAGTGCTGTTCTAGTCCCGTTGGCAAGTTGATACCTTCTGACCCCCCACTTCTGACCAAGTATTCCGTGGTGGGCTAAATAGTCTTCGTAACTCATTTTAACCTCCTGAATATGCAACATTTCTATTGCGTCTTCGACTACCACTGCCAGAAGATGTGTAATCGTTAATGGCATCACGAATACTGTCTCTTGTTTCACTAATAGAGTAATCGCCAACCTTGGTTAACGTTCCTAAAGTTTGCTCAACAGATTCTTTAACGATTCGTTCAGCATTGTATCTCTTGTACAGTTTATCAATTTGTTTATCGTCCATTTTGGTAACAGACTGAAGAGCAACCTTATCCGTGTCGAATACTATGACTGGATCTTTAGCGTGATAGCTACTAAAGTCTCGGTCGTTAAGATCAGCTATTGCACTATAACCTCGTTTCTTAAGTTCTCCGTAATATTTGCCCTGCATTCTTACCTGTTTCTCATCATGGAAAGTCAATGATAGATTCAAGGCTTTATACAACGTTTCCTTTTCACTGTCGCTCATTCTAGACGGATCCTTGTTGACTATTCTTTTAGCCTGATTGAATAGTAACTGCTGACTAGGTCTCTTCATCTTAGTAGCAGCATCATTAATAGAATATTTTAGATCGTCTCTAAATTCCTTATCCTTCATCAAATGAATAGCGGCATCAGTAGCATTTTTCGTTGACGGAATGTTTAATCGCTGATTGCTGGAAATATGCAAACGATGAATGTTCATACCATCGGCTTCCTCTCTCAATCGCTTAGCTTCCGCAATGTCTTCTTCTCTACGGGTCTTTTTTGCTCTTCTTTCTGCTTCTCTTGCCGCTGCTTGAGCGCGAGATTTCAAGTTCTTTCCAAACAAACCAGCGTACTCATTCTGGTCATGCTTGTTGTGTGTTGCATAGAAAGCAAATTTCTCAAAAGTGTCATTAGACTGAATTCTAGATAAATCAACGCCAGCATCAAGATAACGATCAACGCTATCTCGACCCCTTTTGGTAAGCATTTTGAATCTATAATTCAAATCTGAAACTTTCGCTGAACCGTATTCACTTAACGTTTTCTTTACGTGCGAAACAGAGTTTGAAACGTTAGAAATGGGATTTAAACTTCGTCTTTTAGAATAGCGATTGTGGTTTGGACCCACGTCGTGAGTGCCTGGTCGTACATACGGCTTATTGCCTTCTCTAAGAACGCGATTATGTGCTTGTTGATTCAATGGATACGGCGGACCATGCATTTCGCCCCACCGCATACCTTTTATGCCATGATGGGCTAAATAGTCTTCGTAACTCATTTGCATTCCTCTATCATGTGCGCTTAGAATTAGCCTTATTCGACATATCAGCAGCGATGGTCATGTTACGGGACAATAGGTTTTGATCTAGATACCGATAATAATATTCTCCGTTATAGAATTCCTGATAAGACGAATTAACAGCGGCGTCCGATAACCAACGATCAACCTTTTGTTTACCGTATTTAGTTATAGCCGGATCGAGTTTATTCACAGAATACTCATACAGTTTTTTGTTTCGATCTAGCTCTTCTTTATTTTTTTCAATCTTACTGTTTACTCTCTGCTTACGCCATTCATTAAACGACGAACTCTTTTCTTTAGCGTTTAGTTTCGCTTGCTTCTTTTCAAGATTACTTATTCTCGACATGTTTCTAGAGCCAGCATATGTTGCCTGAGAAGCGTCTGAAAACGATCGGTAAACGTCATTTCGTGTTCGTCTTTCCTCTCTAGCATTAGCCATATGACGATGCAGTCTACTAAGCGCACTTTCCGGTTTACGAATTTGTCCGTTACCATATCCATAATGCTTAGCACCGGCTGGTGTAAGACTGCCGTCTTGGTTCTGCCATTTGCGTACACCCCACTTTTGACCTTTCACGCCATGGTGGGCTAAATAATTGTAATAACTCATGTTTCTTCCTCTTTTTAACTAATCATTCAAATGCATCCTTATTCGCTTTATAAGCAACCCACGCATCCATAAGCGCGGATACATTATCGATCTTGGCTTCGTGTCTGCGCTTAAGTAACTTCATTCCACCATTAGTGTCGATAATGACCATTGCGTTACCCATTGTAAAGTTCATGATGGATTCGTCAAATAAGAGCATCCTGTTTTCAGAGAGCTTTTTTATTTCACCCAAAGGAACAGATTCTGTTCTAACCCCCTGATGTACTTTTTCTATGCCAAAAGGACCGTTTTCTCTAGCCCATCTCTCTACGAATTCCTTAGCATTATAAGGATCGTAACCAAGGCACCGAACGTCATACATCATCTTTTCTTCTATATGTTTAGACAAATCGTCGTATACTTCATCCATGTCTAAAACGGTTCCTTCTAATACGATCAAACTTCCTTCAGCAAGAAATTCTTCGTATTTGTTTCTCATGGCCGGTTGAAGCATCCGCATTGTCGTAGAAGAAATATAGCTCCTAGCCTTTATTCCAAAACAGCCATTAGATAATGGAAACAGGAAAGTAAAAGCACAGAAATCATTACCTTGAGATAGATCGGCGCCAAGAGCACACGGCATCTGCCAAAATTCTCGATGCCTATGCGGAAGTGTTTCTTCATAAGAAAAGTAAAGAGTATATCCCTCTGTAGGGATTCCGAATCTTTTAGCTAAAATATCGTTTCTAGCAGCTGGAGCGCGTTCAGCTCTTTCTACGTCAAGTTGATAAGTTTCATATGTTACAGTCTTTCCAAGATTAGGATTGGCTTTTAACCACATGGCTGGATTACCAACTTCTTTAATATCATCAAGCTGGTAGTACCATATTGACACATGAGGATTAACGTATTCTCCCTTAAGAATACTCATCAACTCCATTTTGATTGTGTCGCCAACCGCATTCCTTACACAACCTTCAGAACTACTAAGAACTATTAACCAGTCGTCCATTTTGGACGCTCCCTGTTCTATAGCAGTTACAACGTCTTCTTTAGTATCTCCAGAAAGCCATTCGTCTATTGTCGTAATCTTAGGTCTTAACCCCTGAAGCTTATCAATAGTCATAGGTCTAACCTCTAATAAAGAAGACGTCATAAAATTCTCTATGCCCTTCTTTGTAGAGGCAAGCTTCACTCTATTAGCTTTTGATCCGGTAGTATTTTGTAAAGAGCCTTCTGTTAAAAAGTCTATTAACGGTCCTCTGGCTCTTGTTATAGCAGTTCTTATAGGGGACAAAACCTCTTCGGATTGCTTCATCGTTGGAGCGGTAGTAACCTGGTGTGTTGTTTCAGGTTTTGCTATCAGTGGGTGACTCTGTATACAAGAATCATACATCGATTTGGCTGCTCCACGGGCAACTATAAGATACTGTTTATTTATCAGTCTTTTTTTTATGACGCGATTTACATATCTTCCTCCATGTCCGTCTGGATTGGGTTCGTATACCTGTCTTTCAATAAAGTAATACCATCCGTATACTTGTTCCCCCCATAACTTAAATGTGTCTAAGAGATGAAGATCGCTTCCGTCCGTAAGTGTTAATTCTCTTTCACAGAATTTTATCCATCCTTCGACGGCTTGGTCATCGTACCAAACGTTTGGGTTACTAATTAGACTATCTATACGATTCATCTCCATCGAGATGGTCTTACATACTGGTATTTCCCCACGAATAACCGCGTCTCTAAATCGACCGTAATATTTAGGTGTCGCGGTATTAGATAGCATTACGTCACCTTATGCCGTAGGCCAATTCTGATCGGCGTAACATCTTGGACCCCATGCATCAGTAGATCCGAGATCGGCGCCCTGTGCTTTGCGAGCCTCAATGTAGCATTTTATAGCATACATTGTATTATCTCCTGCTTCACCGTCTGGTTTTAAATCCTTTCCGTCGATTCCTTTAAAACCTCTTTGTGACAAGATAGCCTGAACAGTTCTAACATGACCGCCAGTTGATCCTTTTCTAATTGTTTTAAAAACGTAAGTTACTGCCATTTTGATTTTCTCCTTTTAATTACGAGCAGGTCTAGAATGACTGTAATAAGCTCTAATCTGGTTGTTCTCGACACCAGCCTTTACACCTAGAATTCCGCTAACAGCGGCCAAACCAGCGCCAGCATAAAAACTGTATTTCGCTAAATCTCCATATCCGGAATCTGATAAATACTTACTAGCGAGTATTGCACCGGCAGAAACACTACCTATCTTAGAAATCAAGTCATTGTTACTTCCTATGGTTTTGCCGCTCTGATATAGTGCTTTTCCTTTATCCGCTTTATAGTCTTTTTTCACCTGCTTATAGTCAGCTTTCATTTGCTGCTTTGCTGCTTTACGTGCCTGTTTTGCCTGTTTAACAACATCTTTGGTTACGTAGACTTTCTGAGTTTCTCCTGTTTCGTAATTATGCAAATAGGTGTGTCCATTCTTTTTAGATGTTGACGCCAAAAAAGAAGCGAGCTTGGTTTTCTTATCTTCTGTTAAAAATAAAGTTTCACCGTTTTTCGTAATCACTTTTCGATTTTCTAATTCTCGTTTCTTTCCGGCAGGTGTTCTTTTACCATCTTTTTTCTGATACCGTCTGATTCCCCACTTCTGGCCTAGTATTCCATGGTGGGCTAAATAGTCTTCGTAACTCATTATTCAACTCTAACAAAAACACCATCAAATCCGACATAATCTTCATCCAAGACAGTGGGCTTCGTATTCTGCACAACAACCACAGTATGGCCCTTCGTCTTGGTAACGAGGATGTCACCTCTGCGAAGTAGATCTGGGTTATTGGCGGCCAGAGGAATCTCATCAAACTCCCCTGTCTCAAGCAGGTAATGTGCCTCGTTTCCCGTATAGAAATCCTCTGCCATGATACCTGCATAAGCACAGCAGACACGCACGAGTCTAGCGCAATCTGTCTCGCAGTTAGTATCGACTAACCGACAGTCAAAGCCAAGATGCTTTACAACGTCCCAAAGAGAATAATTCTCATTTTGGTCGTAGCCTATATGTGGATTGGCACAGGCATACTGCATGTCAGCTGCTATCTTCTCGGCCTTTACAGAATCCTTACAACGAAGAACTCTCCAACCCTTTGGATGCGGATACCACTCCTGTGTTTCTAATTCGCTTCCAATTTGATCGCCCGCACGACCATCGGAGTAGCTAAAATTCTCATCGTGTCTTGCGCTTCCGATAATTACCATGTTATCCCTCCACTCGTATGTATACCGCATCTGTATCCAGATCAGCATACTTTTCTATGCATTCTCTACAGAACACATGTCTGCTCCAATAGAGATCATCACCAGCCTGATTCTCTGAAGAATGATCTGCCTGATCCTGCTTCAAAGACCACATGATCTTATCTAAAGAGTAATTGCCGTCGCATCTTCTAAATATACGTTTAGCGGCTTTAGTTCCGCCTACATGCTCGATCTCCACCCACATCATTTGGGCGGGATCGTCATGTACACCAAACTCTTCAGCGCGCTTGATGTAAGCAGGTAATTGAATATCGCAAAACAACTCAGTCTGCTTTTGACGACCAAGATCCGATGAGATGAGATCAGAAATAAGATGCCGAGTAATCGGTCCAGGATTCCATTCTTCAGAAACCCAATCGAAACATGTATAGTTTCTTAAATCATCATAATTACTGAGTTTCAGTTTATGGGTGTCAACCCATTCGAAAATCATCTTGAGAAGTTGGCGTCCCTCGTTTCCATAGAATTGGTAAGAGCCCAACGTAAGAGTGACTTCCAACCCAATCTCTGGTTTCTTGACGTCACCCCATCTACCAGCTCCATAGACTTGACCACCTGTCTCAGCACCTCGAATCATTCTGGCGCATACGTCCCGATTGTGTTCATTCATCCTGATGCTCACCTTCTGTCGGTTCATTGGCCGTAATAACAAGCTGCTCTGCATTCATGGTCTGGACGGCAGCTTCAATAATAGTTGCTATCTGCACATTGGTAAGATGGATTCCGTATTTAGCAAGATCAGATTGAACTGCTTCCATAACCAATCTAAATTTTTCATCACCTTGGCCGCTGCCTTCTGTCATCTGCTCATAAGCTCTTACAGTGTATTCGATAATATCAGCAGCCCACGAATAGCGAGTTGATTCCAATTTAGCTTTAATAAGCGGAACGGTAGTCTTTACCAGCCAAGCAATAAGACCGCAAATAATCGCACAAATAATATTAGTTACAAATTCTCCCATATTTCCTCCTTAATTTTCTTTTATTGGAAGTTTATTTACTTCCTTCATCAACCGTTCGCATGTTCCATTTCCGCCCATATCACTATACGGAGAATACAAATACTTTTCTAAATCTTTGTATTCATCACTTGTAATATATCCGCGTTCTATATAGCTTGTACATAGATCATGAATTTTAGCGTAACCTAAACCGAGCATCATTCTTCGCTCAGCTGAGTCATTTCGTTGCTTACTGGTTATCACATTCAGAACAAACGTCCAAAATCCTGATGACGCAAACAGAGTAAGAACTATAGTAAGGACTATCTCTTTCATTTTGCAACCTCCTTTCTTTAGTTTTTGACACGGTTAAATATTTGTGTCAGTATATGCTGCCAACCGCCAAGTCATTTCGTCTTTTCTGTTATTAAGCTCTGTGGCAACAGATCCAGAAGGAGGATCAAATAGTAACCTTGCTTTTATAGAAACTAACTCTGGAACGGATCCCAACATTATTAGGTCGTTTCCAAGATAATCAGACCATGTTTCCGTTGAACCAGTTATCATGAAACCGTTTGGCGGACCGACGCCTATCTGTCGCAAATCTACAAAGACAGCATTTATGCAATTTATTAATGTATCGTCGAAGTGGCTATGCATCGATCCACCTCCGATATCGTTTTTAACAGAATCTAAGATACTATCTATCATCATTGCCTCCAAGGTATTGTGTCGTTTGGCGTTCTGATTATCATCTCTGGAATTAAAAGATTTGAATCACCATAATGAATGGCTTTGTGCGTATTCGGACTTACGCAAACTAAATTTTCAAGGTCGAAAACCATTGGGTTTCGTTGAAGAATATCCTCTACGGTTATTGGATTTATATGATGAACTATAATCATTCCTCTAATCTCTTTTCCTGGCATAGCCATGTCTAAACAATAGTCGCCGCCGAGAGAATCGCGTATTATAGCTTTTCCTCTTGCTGTTTTCCATTGGGTAGTGTTGTATAATATCTGATTTAGATATCGTCTAGAACCAAAAGTCTCTTCTCCAACAAAAGAATGCTCTTTTAAATACTCATAACGGCCAATGTAATCATCAATACTAATTAATTGGGAATACGTTTTGTTCATCTTCTGTACTTAATCCGTTGTATTCTCTTAAGGCCTCTATAACGACCTTATAATCTTTGTTACGTAGCATAGCCTGATCATACGCCTCGGCTTTTTTACGCAAAAGCTCGTTTTCGCTTTCAAGTTTCTGTCTTTCTAGCTTTTCTTTCTCGGAACCGAGCTTTAAAAAATGTGTTAAGACCATTGCTGAAGCTGTTCCCTCTAGAATTTGCTTCTCAGCTAGGTTGAAAGCCGCTGCAATGACCCTATTTTCCCTAGCCGAATCCGAAAGTATCGGAGTTGGGATTGTGTTCTCTAAAGATTCATCATAGTTTGTCATAGTTGCTCCTGCCTTAAATATTGTTGCTATTAACTTTTCCTTAGTTTGAAGGGTGTATCCTAGGCTTTATTATGGCAAGAAAATGAGCAAAGGAGGCAACTCGAAACTCAGAACAGAAAGGTGCTAGAAAACACCCTCCTAACTAAAGAAAAGTTTTGAGAAATATCCCTCCGGAGAAATTCCGAAGACCGACGTGATAAGGGGGGGGGGTGTAATTTTTTTGGGGTATACCCCCCTATTTTATATATTTTACAAATATAATTAATAATTACAAATATAATTAATTATTTTAAATTATTTTAAATTATTTTAAATTATTTATACATATATTAAATTATTTATACATATATTAATAATTTGTATTCATTGTAATACACTATAAATAGATACAATACATTTATTACTAAATAGAATAGTATAGAACAGTAATTAATAGTATAGAATAGTAATTAATAGTATAGAATAGTAATGAATAGTATAGAACAGTAATTAATAGTATAGAATAGAATAGTAATGAACAGAATAGAATAGTAATAAATTGTAATGAATTGTATTGAATAGTATTGAATAGTATTTGGTTGTTTACTATTAGTCTAATGGTATAGACAATCTATACAGTATCGTATTGATTAGGATTGTATAGAACGCTATTTAATTACTTTATTATTCTAATACTATTAGTAATCTATTAATTATTGTATGTAATTTAGTTGTTTTACTATTAGTTTAAAGTTTCAAGTGTTTATTTATTGTTGTGTAGAAAGGCCTTTATTATTCTACTATCATTTTAGTGTTGTTTGTTATCCGATCAATCATTGTATTGATTAGTATTGTGCTTTTATAGAATAGGATTTGTTTTTTTTATTGTTTTGGTGTTGTGTTCGGTAAATTAGTATTCAAAGATTTTCTTTTATTATTGATTTAAAGATGTAAAACAGAAGTTTTCTATAAGATTGCACAAAAATTGATTAAATAATGTTTTCTTGATTGGTTCATAGATTGCGTTTTTAAACAATTGTTTTTATTAAAACCCAAAAAGCAATCAACTCAACCTTTAAACGGGGTCTGTTTTTAATAGGGGGTCCATTTTTAATGGGGGGTAAAAACAGGACAATGCTTTGTTTTCGTTTTTTTTCGACAAAAATTAAAATCTATGTATAAATGCATCAAAAAAAATACTAACGGATTAAAAAACGTTATTAAAAGAAGTGTTGAAGATTGCTTCGGGGAATTTTTTAACAAATATAATTGGTCCATATATATAGCAACCACTATACTAACAAATATAATTATTGATATTCATTGATATTCATTGATATTCTATACATTGATATTTATTGATATTCTATGTATTGATATTTATTGATATTCTATGTATTGATATTTAGTATAGTGGTTACCATTTATTTTGATTACAAATATAATTAGGATATCAATTGCAAATACTCATCTATAGGAATCGGATGTAGTTCAGTATCTGCTTTAACCCTAATATAAATCCCTAACGGGTCTTTTTCTATAGCCATTTGAACTGCCGTTTGAATATCTTTCATCTCTTCGTTTTCTCCAAGATTCTCAGATTCAAAAGCAAACGTAGCTAAATATCCATTTGTATTGTGTCCCATGTCGTCGTCAAACTTTTGCCAATCTGTTTTCTGAGTCCATGGATTAAACGGATTATCAATAGTAGTTAACATATATTCATCTACCAAATATAATTCTCCTTTTACGTTGCGTACTTAGAAACAGTTGACGTCGAAACACCACACGCCTCTGCTATATCAGCTGTAGTATATCCAGCAACAGACATAGCTCTTATCTTATTACTAATAGCTGGGCTTACACTGTTGGTTGCTCTTGGCATTGCACGTTTCTTTAAAGCATCGGCATCAGTGTTATTAAGAATTTGTTCAAGTTTAGAATCACTAATAGCTCCTGCTTGAATAGCTTCCCACTCAAGATCATCAATATCAATTAAAAACTTGCCAGCTCCAACAGCAGTTCTAGCAGCATTGATGGCTTGACCTTTGTATTTCTTAAGATGCTCGGCATCGATGTTTGGGTTTTCCTCTTTCTTTTTAGCTATCGTTTTATTAGCCAACATCTGAGCTTGTCTTTCAAGAGGAGCGTTCTTTTGAGCAACCTTAAGTTTTGTGTTCAACGAATTGACTTGTTCAGCATAATCTTTATGGGCTTCCTTACTGTATTTCAAACGTTCAGTATGCAAATATAATAATCGAGCCTGATTGCCAAGTTCCTTCATCCGATTAGCATGTTCTGCATATACTGCTTCCATTCTTGTTCCTGGGTTTTCTCTAGAGCCACCAGATGTGAGTGTAAAAGCATCATCCGCTTCTGCCATCTTTGTTGACTTCTGAGTTCGATACTCTGTTTTAGCCTTAGCAACTTCATCAGCAGTTCTAATTACTTTCTGACGAGTTACAGGATCAATTGTATATCTTTCCCCAGTTTTCTTATCCGTAAGTAAAGTAAGCTTTTTCTTTACGCCAGTTGAATCTTTAGCATTAATATAAGTATATGTAGCCTCAGACTCTCTTACGTTCTTATACTCTTTCTTTCCTGTTTCCGGATTTATCGAGAAGTCGTCTCTTCTAGCAAGAACTCTCTGTTCAGACTTAGCCCTAGATATCAATGTAGCAGCACCAAAACCAGGTGAGCCATCAGCATGAGACTGGTATTTCTCTTGGAGTGCTCTGATTCCATTTTCACGGTAAGATCTCTTATAGTCAAGTTTATGCTTCTCAGCATCAATTACTACCATAGAATGCTTAACCGCTCTAGCTAATTCATCTGGTGGAGCTCCATGCAGTGTCATGTCTGTTATCAAGTTAGACACAACTCCCATTTCTATCTGCTGCTTAGAATGCTTGATGACTTTCATTCCATCGTATCCAGGATATGCCGTCTTTGGATCGAAATCTTTTAATGCTTGAAGCTGTGGCTTTGTGTCCAGTTTTACTCTATCGTTTACTGGTATAACTAAAACAGTGTCACCGTCAAAGTCAGCACCAGATAACTGCTGAGCAACCTTCGAATTTATACCAACAGCGTCTCTTGCATTATGAATATAACGATCGGCGGCAGAACCTTTATTTCTAACTGTTAATTGCGGAATTTCAAACGTTCCAGCATGAGGATATCTAATTAAGCATACTTGTTCTCCATCCTTATAGTTAGGAGCGTATATCTCATTATCCTTTAATTGCGGAAACGGCAATATAACATGAAAAGCTTGTCTAGGAAATGCCGCTGCTTTAAGGTTTACAGCTGCTCCATCACAATTATCAGCAAACTCCATAAGAAGTTTTCTTTTAATGGTAGGGTTTGTAAGATTAGAAATGGTTTCAAACTCGGCCATCTTATCAGCATAATATAAATCAAGCTGTCTCTTAGCTAATGCCGGTTTCTGTTTTGAAAGGACCTGTGACGCTATAGTTCTATCCCATTTAGACCAATCGCCTTCTTCGGAAACGATATTAATAGGAGAAAGTTTCTTTTCACCAGTTTTAGGATCGGTGTATCTTCTTTGCGCTCTTACTAAATCGTCCTCGCTCTTGATGCTTGCACCGAAAGGATTATCCCAATCGATTTCGCCAGTGGTCTCCTTGGTTTTCATCGGTTTAAGAACATCAAGTTTTGGTACATCTTTTGTCTTATTTGTATTAAATATAATGTCAACACCTTCTGGCATATCATCGTTTACAATAGCCATTCCCTTCAAATATCTAGTACCATCTACTGCTATTCGAACCTGAGCATATCTAGCATTACCCAACGACAATTCTGGCGTTCTACGTAATTCGATCAATCCATCGCGTTCTATTCCTCCAGTATCGTTTTCATTGTATCTGATCATTATACGATTTGAATCAACGGACACAGGTTTTTGAATGCCAAGAGCCGAAACTTCACCGTCTTCGTCAACCTGTCTTCCAGTAATAGACGGAATCTCAAATTTATCCATTCCAGTTTTATAAGGAGCATCCGGAGCGGCTAAAGCCATAATAGTTGTTTTGTGGTTGGTCCCCATTTGATCGATTTTATAGTATTGCTTTTTGTATCCTTCTTGTTCAAGTTTTGCAACAGCATTCTTTAACATGGTATCGGAGCATCCCAAATATAATTCTACTCCAGCTCCAATATCAACATAGCCATGCTCATCTACAAAATCTTTAAGGAGTTTAGCTTTCTCATCGACACGACCTTGTCGTTGTTCTATGCTTTCATCTAACCAAGAACGAACCGTAGATTCAGACACACCCATTTGCCGTCCTATTGCAGATTTACTATATCCTTGTTCTAAAAGTTTTTTAGCTTGATTAACGTTTTCCTGTCTTACTTCCTTAGATCCAAGAGAAACAGCTGATCTAAGTTCTGTCGTTGACATATTCCAGGCAGTTGCTATTTGTTTTTGTGTAAACCCTCTTTTCAAAAGATCGTTATACATAGTATAAATATCTTTATTTCTTTGAGGATTTTCACCAGAGCCCTTTCTATATCTTCCAGAGCCATTAGGATCACCATCGTATTGTTGAGGGGTACCATAATGCTCAACATAATCGCTAGAAATATAATAAGCGTCTCCCATCATTAATCTACGATTAGAGTTCATTCGTATTGCTCCTTCTTTGACAAATATGAATCGTGCTGTATCAACTTATTCATTGTGACTTGTATTTCCTCGGCTAACGGTTTAGCCCTAACGATTTGATCGTTCCAATAAAGTCTCAATTCCATGTCGATATCCTTTGGTGTGAAGCCATAGCGAGTTCCATATTGTAAAAAGAAATATGCAGCATACGCTTCAAGTTGATGCATAGATGGCTCTGTAATACCGGTTTTTAAATCGTGTATGCGTAATTTATTGCCATCAAAAGATATAGCATCCGTTGTTCCGAACGTGTACGGAGAAAAATATAATTGCTGTTCTGGACGCATACCAAAATTTATGGCGTCATTAACATACTTATTAAAAGTCTGATTGTTCTTAGGTCTAAGCATTTTCATTCGTATGTCTTCTGCTGCCATAGAATGAAGCTTAGTTCCTCGTTCCTTTGCCTTAATGTTTTGATAAAGGCTATACACGTCTTCTGGTGTTTTATTCCACCAGCGTGAATATGTTGAAGCCCCTAAGAAAGCGTGTGATCCTGCCGGAACATATAATTTATCGTCCCATGTAAATTGCGAGAGCATCTAATACCTCCTTTTCATTCTCAGGATAAATAAAAGAAGAGAATGACATGTTGTTCATTCTCTCCACATGTATCTCTTGATTTGGTTGTTTAATTGCTTTCGCGGATCGTTTACATTCTAGAGCGGCCCATTTGTTTCCATATAAAAACATTAAATCAGGATATCCTTGTTTAGCATTAACCTTGAAACAATAAGAACCAGGATATAACTCTAATAGTTTCTTTATTAATCCCGATTGGTATTTATTCTCAGCTTTCATGCGGTCCTCCATTTTGCCCAAAAAAATAAGGAAATGTCGAAACATTCCCTTCCTCTCTATTATAGCCGATGTATTTTCCGCGAAAAAATATATAATGTGTATTATCTATCTATTTTAAAGTCGCTGTTGTTAAAATCTCTTTTTTCCTTTAGCGCTTGCGCTATAGCTCTATCGATAGAAGATGTTGACTTTAAATAATAGTAATATAAATCTTTATACGGTGTATTAAGTCTATCTATTCTACCGGCACTCTGAACCATTGTAGAATAACTATAATTTAAAGAATAAAATACTATAGCATTTGTTGTTATACAATTCCACGCTTCTGCTGCAGCGTTGTATTGGCATAAATATATCCATTCTTTTCCAACCGGAACTGAATCGTGGTTGTGTCCGTTTCGCTCTGCGCACTTAACACCCAAATCACTACACAACAATCTAAGTTGATCTAGTTCGCCATTGTGATTGTAAAAAATGATTAATCGTTTGTGTTTTTTAAATATCTTTTTTACAGCCGCAACCCTTGACTGATCTTCGTTCACCACCTTTCTTAATAAATAAAAAAGTTTACCGGTTTCTTCTATAGGACAGTTGTCAAATGGATTCCATCTATTTTTTAACACTGTCAAATATAGTTGTCTATTGTAAGAGCATGTAATCCACTCTTTATGAGGAACGGTAGTCCGTTTTAATGGCATACAAACGATAATATCTCTTCTATGCTTTATCAAAAGACCCTTAGCAAAATATCCTACAACTTTTGGATAGTTTCTAAACGGAGCGTATACAAGATGTGTTTGCCTAAAATCTGTAAAATCCTTATAGAAACCATTTGCTATAAACACGGACATATAATCTTCCCATTTGTCACCAGGAGTAGCAGATAGCAATATCCACTGATTACGCCGAGCTATCCTTATGAAAGTTTTCGCCCACGGTCCTTTTCCTTTTATCCGCTGCTCGTCAAATATAAAAAAAGCGCCGGTTACGTTTTTGTACTTCTGAATATTATTCCAACTGTCAACAACAATGGGACTCTTTATACAAAAAGGAATTGCCTCATCGAGCCAGTCTCCAGTATCTCTTTTTTGAGCTGTTGTAATAATATAAAGGTCCCTAGGGGCCTTAGCAGCCCCATGGGTACCCATACCATTTATTCGCAATTGGCCTTGACAAACTTTTAAATAATAGTAAGCCAAAGCCGTTCTACTTTTGCCAGAACCGGTGCCTCCAACTAGAATACTACCGTTTTTCAACTTTTCTATCGCATCTAACTGATGGGCATCTAATTCTACCATTATGCCTCCTCGTAATCCGCCTGATAAATATCTGGATTAGGATACAGTGTTTCAAGCTTCTTATCAAGTTCAGACATGTGAATCTTGGCATAGAGTTTATCTATAGCAATTCTAACGTTACCAAGCTTGCTATAATAAGCATGGAACTTTACGTCGATGTATTCGAGATCACACGTATCAAACATATCATACGTATCCTTTCCAAGATAGGTAAGACCTCTACCATTATCAATGACAACAACCGGAGGGGCAAACCCTTTCTTAGGATCAGGGAAAAGAGACATAACGATATAAGGAACCGGAGTATCTCCGTCCTTAATATTCTCAGGTTTCGGATAGCTAACCGGCCATCCGCAAGCAACCATCGCTTCTGCATCAGAAGGGTTGAGCTTGACAACGATTTTACGAATTCCGTCTCTTCCATACTGATCTTTCATAGGTGAACCGCAAAGGTTTCTACTCCACTTAGGAACACGCTTTCCTGGTATGTTCATAAGTTCTGCAGGTGCTGGTAACTTAGAGTAATCGAATGCATAATTAGATGTATTGTTCATAGTGTCCTCCTTTTTAAATATCACTTTACAATATAACTATCATCGAAGGGGATCTCCTCTTCGTATCCATCTGGTATGTTCATGAAATCAGGTAATGGTTTCACACCAGACATAAAATCTTCAAAATTGCCGAACTCAGAAATATGTGCAATAGCATCATCACACAATTTTCTAAAATAAGAAATATCAACATAAGACTCAGGATTTTCTCTTCGCTTAAGCTTTTCGGTTTCAATCCATCGATAACCCTTTGCGCCGCCAGCAGAAGAATATCCATCGTCCGTCTTTCGCATAAGCAATCCACCGCCGGCTCCAGGTTTAACCGGTGTAAACTGTCCAACGCGTCCTACAAAGGAATAGTTATGCCCTTCACTTATTAGACTATTTAATTCATCTTCTGTAACATTAGAAAAGTCGTTTAGCAGTGTCTGATCTTTTTTACGAATCGGTAAATCGTTGTCCACCTTAAAACGAATATCACGAAGCAACTCCCATTGACTAACGTCCGGTAATGTTTCATTGAAATCCAAATATAAAGACGTGCTAACTGATTTGATGTCGCTCATGTCTTTAAGAGTTAACGGTTCTTTTGAAAACAGTGTTTTAAATATAAATGGTACTTTAAACTCTTTTCCGGTCGCTGTCCATTCGCCACCGCATTCAGCATTGTCTTCTGGAATATATCCATACTTATTACTGCACCAGTCTGCAGTAGCATACTTGGCTATGTAAACAGCGTCATTAACTAAGCACATGCGATCATATGTCGCTTCGTGCTCGAAATTATAACCATACTGTTTTCCATATTCCTGTACAAAAGAGATTATTTCTGGAGTAGCGTCCGGTATTTTTATGCTATCCGTTTTAATATGTGCTACTTTGAAACCGAGTGCTTGAACCTCGTGCTTAAGATTTATCATGAACAACGCTCCTCTTTTTGCAACGACATTGTCCACATTCCTAGGATCTCGGAACGGGTTCTTATAAGGCGTCTTGGTTAGTCCATATACAGAATTAATCGCTGTTTTCAGAGCCCCAGCCAGGTTCTTAGCTTCAGCCGGATCGTCTAAAAACGGAGTCAACTGACCGTCCAACATTTTTCTTGCTTCATCGAAATTCTTATGCTTAATAAGAATTCTAGCATTAACAATATCAGCAAATCTTTGTGTATACTTTCCAAACAAATTCATCGCTATTATACTTGACGGGTGCATTGAAGCAATATCAAGCAAAGCCACGTTATGGTATATTCCGGGTTCTGCATATACATAACCACCCTCACCAGGATCTTCACCACGGTAAGACGATTTACCATTAACGAATGTATATCCTGGAAACTCATCAGCTAGATTAGGATAGTTAAAATATATCTGAGGATTTCTATCCAAACCAAATATAAACCGAGTTGTATGATCGTTTGTTGAGTCGTTTGGTGTCAATCCGGAAAGTTTAGCCAATGCTAATCTGGCCTTCCAATCTCCAGACAAATGATGAAAAACAGCTTCCGTCGCGCGAACGTCGTTCTTGCAATACTCGATAACTGCGTCCAGCTTATCATCGGGAACAGGTTCGTCCCATGGAATATCCATTTCCATATGCGGAAGATCCAACTCTATTTCATACTTTTTTAAACTCTGTTTATGCTGAGATGATGCAAAATCAAGAACGTCACTATAGCTTGCTTCTTTGGCACCAGTTATTCTAGCATTTCTATCGTTT
>ODAI011242212.1_pt1 | contig 57413 bp, 43 predicted proteins | sample 1539321 | NCBI WGS metagenome assembly ODAI01 (sample SAMN02144231, study PRJEB22623) | gut metagenome | biome: sheep rumen | host: Ovis aries | place: New Zealand | reverse complement strand
GATACAAACATACCTTTGATCCGCAGGCTAAGAAAGTGACTTCTACCGCTCTCCCAGAGCACTATCCAAGCGATTATACGGAGTATTACAACGATGTGGCTTATGTCATGGGCAGCGGGGAAAGAGCGTTCTATATATGCGACATGGCGGCCGACCGCGCAGAAGAAGTGACAATCGACTGGAGCGAGTTCGATGCCTTCAAATCCAAACTGGCGCCATCTACTATTAAGGCTTTCGATGCTTACAACCCGCGCACGCAATCGTTTGTAAAGACCGCGCTCACGCTCGACGGACAGAAAGTAACAATCATGGTGGATGTAGCCGGCGACAACAAAGGCAAGGCCCGCGTATATAAAGCAGGGGACACCACCGCCGGACAAGTCATCTCCGTCATGGTACGGCTGAACTAAACGCCGAAGGCAATAAACGCGGCACAGCCGCACTAAACAGCAAGCTTTGCTTGCGCTCAACAATAAAAAACGTCCCTCGGGGCGTTTTTTTATTTGCATATATCAGAAAAAAGTAGTACCTTTGCGACCGAATTTGAACGCAAGGGTACTATAAAAACGACACCCGATAGTTTGACTTGCGTCAGGGACTACCGGGAATTCCGATGCAAAAGTACTATATTTTTTTGAATTGTGCAAATTTTTGACAAAAAAATCGTTTTTTATTCAAAAGCATCACCAAAGACGGCTGTTAACCATTATTCTTAATTTGCAGATTTATGAAACGGCTATTTATTATACTCCTTTCCTGTCTCTGTCTGACGGCTTGTCACAAAAACACGACAACAAAGAGTACGGAAAAGACAACCGCAGAGGATAGCATCTTGTTGGAAAGCATTAAAAGGGCTACTCTGCAATATGTGGATCAGTTTAACCAACAATATGAGGAAGATCCCATTGATCCAACAAACGTTTCTGTCCGCTGGTCTCGCTATCCGGATAAGATGGTCTTGGTGAGTTTTAATGCAGTCGATTACACTTTGGCTTTGGTGGATTATCAGGATACCACTATCTCGGACATCCTATCAGACTTTTATGATGTTGAATATGAAAATATAGACGGAATCGGCTTGAGCGATTCTGTTAAGATTAGGAAGCATTTCAAATGTGGGTATCAATTGAATGATCAGTTGCTGACCATCTCCGATTCCAATATATACATCTTAAAGGACTATAGAGCAAGATCTATTACAAATCACAACCTATATATCTTAGAGGGCCATAGAGCAGAACCTATTACAGGAAGGGATTTTAGTGATACGTTGCTCTTTGAATTATCAGAAACAACCTATTCCATTGAGAGCGGTAAGTTTGTCAAAATGCAGCAAAGAGACACCACATTGAGATATTATCAATGGTCTGTAAAATCTTATTTTAAGGAGTGGATGTATAATAACTACTTGGCGAGTTTGTATGAAAAAATCATGAGGAACGAGACTATCACAGACAAGGAACTGCTGCACGCTATGCCCAAAAACAAGGAGCAATACGAGGTGTATGATTATGAATGTAACTACCCCTGTAACTTTCGGTCTTTGGTATTCGACAGCATAGCGATAGCTCGTTCTAAAGCCCAACCGCTCTTCCGGGATGCATATCTTAGAATGGGTCAATGGTCAGACGGAGCTGCTTCAGAGTTACTTTTTGAAGGACATTACCCGCTTTTCTTCCACATGGATTCCGTATATTTCCGGGATGCTGTCCGCCGTATCTTACCGAAATACATAGATGTGTTCGAGGACGATAGTATTGCCGATGAATCTGGAGACGAAGGATGGCTCAGATGGACCCGCGAGCACAGAGAAGTGATTTTAGACTCCTATTCTCGCCGGTATAATCATTAAAAATTTAATTACGATATGGAAGCCTTTCATACTTTAATGGAGAACTACCAAAGCTTAAAACTGCGAGCTAAGGAGTGTGAATTACCTCTGGAGGCAATGAACAAATGGGTTACTGAGGAGTATTTGCCTTATTTCCGGCAACCATTTGTTATCGATCATGGAAAGCGAGTGAAAGATATCATTGCGTATTTTAAGTGTGGATTGATTTTTATTTCTGACAAGTTTAAGGCTGTGCTTTCCGATTATGTGCGGGATATAAACCAATATCTTGCACCCATATCTATTGAAGGAATAGATTCACAGTATTATGTGTTTCATGATTTGCCGGAATATGGAAAGTTCTTGAACAATAATCTTTCTTATAATAGCCCCGAGGAAATCACATGCTTCTCTCCTTATCCTATAAACATGCATCTTTTTGCCATCAAAGGCTCAAAAACTATCATGTTAAGTAAGGAGCTTAAAGAAGCGGTCGTAAAAGCAAAAATAACAAATATCCATTTTAACACGTATTATGGGGCAGACAATTACGACGAATATCTGAGAAACAAGTCTTTTTTGCAAAACGAGTGTAAGGCAGATTATATTAAGAGAGGGCTCTTTTATTTTGTATTCCGTCATGCTACAAAGGAGGATATTCCGGTAATTGAGAAGATTATTTCCAATTCCAAAATCAAAATACACGAAAGAGGGCTGAACCATATTCAGGAAGACATTGAACGCGCAGAAGCCTATCTTATGGAAATAAACGATCGTGTAGAAGGTTATGTGGTAGTAAGTTGCAATGCTTTACAGGATTATGACCATATTCACGGAGAATGGCTTTCTAACGATGGAAAATATGCCGTGATTCGGCATCTGGCAATTAAAGACCCCGAAGAATACGTGGGTCAAACAGCAAATATTATTATCCATGTTATATATATGGCAAAAGAACAAGGTCTAACATCCATACGTTTTGACATCGGAGAAAATAATTCAGAGATGCTTGCTGTGATAGAATATATCAACTTATATAAAAAAAGGTTAATCTACTGCGGTGAATTATTATCTTCGCGCTATTTCAGAACAAAGAAACGTCTTACATTCGAACTACTTGTAAATAATTATTAGAATAGTTCTGCTCTATATAAGGATAGGTATCAAAAATAATTAAATATATGAAACGGCTATTTTCATCGGTTTCACCCGATTTTTACCCGTTTTTCTTCACATGGAAAAAACCGGAAATATGCTACGCCTTTTGCTTATCAAGATTCATTATGAGTAGCTCACAATCTGATACATTGTATAGGTATAATTCTTCATTTCTATGGCGTACCTTCAAATTAACTCCGACAAATAGGTTGGGTTTTATGTTGTTTAGAATCGGATTGTGAGTGAGGAATTCAGGGTACTGACAGAGAGTGAAAGATTCGAGGGATTCGAGGACACCTTGTTAAAGGGATTCGAAAATTGCCGTAGGCAATAATCGTTCGAGCGAAGCGAGATAAGAACCCTCCGAGAAGGGGTGTGAGAAGGCTCTCAGACTTCTCTGAAAAGAATTAGGAGCGTCCCATTGGGATGCCCCTAATCTTTTTAAGCGGAGAGTGAGGGATTCGAACCCCCGATACGACGTAATGCGTATACCGCATTTCGAGTGCGGCTCTTTCGACCACTCAGACAACTCTCCTCGTCAGTTACGGCGAGACTTTCTTTCAAAAGCGGGTGCAAAGGTACTACTTTTTTTTGAAATATGCAAGGTTTTCAGAAAAAAAATGAAAGCAAAGCTGCATATTTGGCTATAATTATGGATAATCAGGTGTTTTCGGGCATTATTTCGCGTAATGGAACGGTGACGAAGTCACGTTCTTCCCATCGCGGGTGGGGTATAGTGAGTACCGGATCGGTGCTCACTATTTCTTTGCCGTCTTCATCAAACGCGCGGATGATGTCTATATCTATCGGACGGTCGTGATAGATCCCGTTTACGGATTTGCAACGTCTGCCTAAGGTCTGCTCAACCTCTGCTGTAAGTTTTAAGACTGAGAGAGGATTAAAACCAGACTGAACGCAGCAACAAAGGTTGCAGAACTCATGCATGCTTTCAAATCCCAACGGGGCGGAGTAGTAAAATTTTGAGCAGCGAGTGATGTGTCCCACCTGCTGCTCAATGAGTTCTAACGCCCTGCGGAGCGTCTGCTCACGGTCACCAAGGTTACTGCCGAGTGAAAGATAGTAAGTCATTCGTGTCCTTGTAAGCTATAAGTGCGTTCGTTACTTTCACCATTTTGGGATAGACGACGGAGGTCTTGACAACCGGCGCGTCATCCAGGTAATGGAACGATTGGTTCGTGCGATCCATCACAAAGACGGCGATAAGCACCAGAATACCGTATTTGGCAATTCCGAACACTCCTCCGGCAAGCCGGTTCGCCCATCCCAAATGGATTGCGCGCATGAACTTGGTCAGCAGTCTTGCAAGTACGGACAGCACGATAGCCGCTGCCAGAAAGAGCAGGGTATATGCCACTACGTCGCACACGCCTTGTGGCCACGCAAACTGCTTGATTAGAAAAGCGGAGAAAGGTGGTGCCCAAAGTTTTGCGCCGACCACCCCGAGAATCACCACCACAATGGCGATAATCTCGGAGATCAGTCCGCGCATCAGACCTCTGACAAGTCCAACTACCAGCGGAAGAATCAATAGTACATCCAGCCAGTTCATGCGATTATTCTTCGGGTTGTGGAGTACCTGCTTTCCACTCCGTGGGAATCCATCTCGGGTTGGCATCCTGCTTTTGGCACTCCGGAAGTATATCACCTATGTTGCAAGGCGTGACAGACCACTTGGTCTCGTCAGGAGCGAAGTTGCCATTATCCATATAATAGCCCAAGATGCCGGTAATGGAACCGACATACTTGGCAGCCGGCAGGTAGAAATAGGCATACCGTGCATACTCGGAGGAGCTGACGAGTGCCTTGTGGGTGTTGGAAGCATCCTTGACATAACGCGATTGCGGGTGCCCTACATTTCCGGTTGTGGGACCGAACGTGCAGGCGTTCTCGTCCAACTCGGGGTTGCCATTATCTGTCGTGTCGGCTTTGTAATGGTTGCAAGGGGTGATTCCTTTTTTGAGGTCATTATATTCGCCGGAGAAATGCACATCCGTAATTTTCACCAAGCGTCCATCAACCTTCCTGGCACCCACGATATCATTGTATTTGGAGGTATACTTAGTCTGCATATCTGCCAGCGTCAAGGTCTCATAGACGAGCTTGCTCTTATCCGGTGTGCCGATGAGACGAGTAGCATTGCGGAACTCGGCAGCCGGAATTCGTCCGGGTGCCCAACCTGTTTTCTCCGTATATGAGCCGGCGAAGATATTGTTGTTATAGGTCGGGATACAGAGCTGCGGTTGGTTGGCATAGCGTCCGATAGCCAATCCGTTACAACGGATGAGGATCTCCTGCCCCTGCGGATACATACCGTTGGCAGAACCCATATCAACGGATATACGGAGACACTGCTGTTCGATGGCGGCTCCCCCGTTCTCCCAGTCATTGACCTGCTGGATTACGAGAGACTTGTAGAAATTACCTCCGTAATCGTCGGTAGCAATGCGTCCACGGATATAGATCCCGGGGCCGTTGACAGGAAGGGTATCAATCGAGAAGAGCTCATAGGAACCGTATTTCGAGCGCGTACGATACAGGCAGGAGTCGCTCTTGAAATTACCTGTCTCACTCATGAAGGGAGCGTTTAACAGCGAGTTGAAATTATAGATCTTATACTGTCCGTCGGGGTTCTCAGCCTTGAGTATAGCATCCAAGGAAGCATTGTCCGTCGGTGCGAACACATCTTTTTCTGTCAGACCCTTAGGCTCGCATGAAGCCAAACCAAGTATCAAGGTACAAAGTGCGATGCACGATATATATTTAGAAATCTTCATATTGCTTAGAATTTATAGGTTACAGTAAGGAAGAAGTTGACACCCCATGCGTAGTAATACTTAGACGGGTATTTCCAGGCGTTGGCGGTGATGACCGAGTTCTGGTAGTCTTTCTCTCCCTGACGTACGGCACGTGGCAGACGGGCTTGCTGATAGCCGCCGGTCTTGAAGTGCGTGTTGTTCGTCAGGTTGGTAACCGAGAGGTTGATGGAAACGGACTGACGGTTCGGCAGGTAGATCAGTTTGCCGACTGAAGCATCAATGAGGAAACGGTTAAGCGGGTTGGTAGCCACGAGCGACTCCTGCTCCACCATCGTATTGAACGGATATTTGAGTACCGGCACGCCGTTGGCGTCGAGCACTGCATTTCCGTAAACGGGGTTGTTGTTTGCGTCCATCTCCACTTGCAATGCCTTTCCGTCGGTTGTCTGTATGGCGTTGGCGTTCTCATCCCCAAACCATCCGTTGACAGCTGTACCATCGAGACGTACACCGGTGTACAAGCCCTGCATCCTACGGCTCGGAGCAACAGAGAGGAAGTTCCAGTCATGGTAGCTCACAGTCACGTCGGCGAACCACATCTTGGGGTGGAAGAAGGAGAGTTTGAGGCTGGCATTGACTTGCGGACCTGTCGAGAGGCGTACGCCCTTGAGGAGTACCTTGTCGGTGGTCTCGAGGATGAGCGATTTGTCGGACATATCCTGAGTCAGCGGCATACCGTTTTCTGCCGAGGTAACGGCGATGGCGTCGCTCGTATAACGGTAGTCGCCAACGGAGGTCACGCCGGTGAGAGTGAAATAGGTGCCTAACTTGACTGCAGCCGCTGCCTCGATACCCATGTAGCGCTTGTCGATACCGGTCATAGCCTGGTTAACGAAGGTGCGTGCCTCGTCATCGTAGTAGCCGTTGAGCTCCGTTCCGTCCCACGATTGGGTGAAGAAACCGGTCACGCGACCACGTACAATCGAGTAGTTGAACTCATACGTGAGATCCGCGGAGAGAATTTTCTCACTGGCGGCATAGAAATCGCGCAGACTCTTGGCGTGATCGTGGGTGTAGATGTTCTCCACCACGCGGTCGTGTACGCGTTGAGAGATATACGCATCGCGTGCGTATGGTGCGCGCGTCTCAGCCAGTGCATTGAGTTTCAAGTGGTTACGGCCGTTGATCTTGTAGTTCAGACCTAATTTGAAAGCCGGATCAAGGAAGTGGTGCGCATCGCCTGCGAGTTTGTTACCTGCGTTCATCAAACGGCCATTGGCTATTTCGTTAGTGGCGTTGTAACCCAGGTATTTCCAATGGGTGTCCGTTCCTTTCTGGGCGTCTGCCTGCTGGGCCAGCGTCGTCAGATACCACGCGCGGCCGTTGAACATGTTGGTGGTACGCTGCATGGAGGAGTAGTTGAGTGCGAGGGCGTAGTTGACGTCCACCTCGTTGAAGGTCCACTCGTTCTGGAACCATGCTTTCATGTTACCCATATTGATACGGTAGTCGTATCCGAAACGGCGACCGTCGGCTTTCACCACCTCGTTGTAGTTGTCGCGGACTTCGTTCTTGCGGACATTGTCAATATCCTCCTGCGTGAAACCGCTGTTGGATGCCAACTCCTTGATATCACGGTCTGCAAAAGCATCTACATCCAGCCACTGGTTACCGCCCAGCAGATCGTCAATGGTCTTGTAGTGAATACCCTGCGAGAACTTACCCTCCACGCCGAGCGTCATCTTCAGGTGGTCATATTGGGTATTGACGTAGTTGAAGGATGCGTTCGCTTCCTGGATATCGTTGTGGCGGCGCTCCAAGATGTAGCGTGCCGCAGAGGTCGGATCTTTGACATTGTTGGCGTAGTTGGCGGCATAGATGTTCTCCCAATCAATCTGGGTCGTCTTGTTGTCGCGTTTCTTCCAGAGGTCCACCAGGGTGTTGTATTGCTCCCGATTAACCGACGGACCCACGATGTGGCCGTCGTTACCGGTAAAACCGGAGCCCATCACATTTCCGTTCACATCTTCGCCGATAAACAGACCCCACGGGTATTTATTGCCGGCGTTGTCGTATAACTGTTCAGCGGAAGTCTCGTTGTACGGGTTCGCGATCTGTCCATCCCACATGAATGAAGGCAGATTACGGTAGTAGTCCGGACGGGGATCTGGTGCGTTGAAGAAATTGAGCGCAGAGTTGGAATACCAGGAATAGTGGTAACCCACTGCGGCTTTGATCTTCTGCTGCTCGTCGATCTTGTACTCGTAAGCGGCAATGACGGTCGGGTCGTAGGATTTCACAATACGCGAGTTGCGTACCTGTCCGTTTTGGTAGCCCCAATAGGGGTTGTAGTTGTTCGATCCGGTCAGGTCATATACCTCTTGAGTGACCGCTGCGTTCTGACCGCGCTCGGTCGGAGCACCGAAAGTGATCAGTTTCAGGCGGGCGTTGTCCCACACGCGCTCGGCGGTCAGGAAATAACCTAACGAGTAGTACTTGATACCTTCACCGATGATACCTTTGTTGTCAATGTACGGTGAGAAACGGTATGCCAACTGTGCCGTCACTGCCCATCCGTTGTCCATCAGACCGGAGGAATAGGTCGCGTTCACACGGGCTTTGTAGTTACGGTTGGTACCGGCTGCGCCTACTTTCCATCCCTGTGCGTAACGGGTTGCGCCCATTAGATAGTTAGTAGCCTGTCCCAGACCGCCGAAGGTGAAGTTGGTAGCCTCCATCGGGTTGACCACCTCCTTGTAACGGCTCGCGTCATTCAGACCGCCCATGGCGGAGTAGTTGAACTGACCGCGTTCCTGGGAGTTGAAGTTCAGACCCTCGATGTAGTAACTCTCCGCGTTGGACTGGTATCCGCGGTTGCGGTAACGCGCCGTGGACCAGGCAAACGAAGTGTTGGAATTGAACACATCGGTTGAAGCCGAAGAGGATGATGCTTGTGCTTGCGAGCGGCCCTCATCGTCCGTCATCTCTTCCTCCGTCAGGTTCAGCAGGATCTCGTCTTGCGCCTGCGCCACGATGTCCTGATTCAATTGGATGTCCTCCAACTGATTGGTCTGATTCTCTTTTAGGTTAACTAACTCGAGAGCAGCGACATAGCCGTCTGCCTCAATGAGTATCTCTTCGTCGATTGCTTCCAGATAGAGTAGGGAGAACTCTCCGGCTGCATTGGTCGTTGTTGAGATGTTCTGGTTCGCGAGCGTCACCTTGGCACCTACCAACGGATTACCGGTGTCGGCGATTACTCGTCCTTTGAGAGATGTCTGTGCGTAGGTTGTCAGCGAGACTGCCAACACAAACATCAGTGAAAAGAGTCTGTTTCTCATAACGATAGTTTTAGTGTTTTTTATGGTTAATATTTTAATTATTAGAATTCAGCTGTTTTGGGTGTACGCGGGAAAGGTATGACGTCGCGGATGTTCTGCATGCCGGTTACGAAGAGCATCAGTCGCTCAAATCCTAAGCCGAAGCCTGCGTGAGGCGCGCTGCCGAAACGGCGTGTGTCCAGATACCACCACATATCCTTCATCGGGATGTGACGGCGCTCAATCTCTGCGTTCAGCAACTCGAGGCTCTCCTCACGTACCGACCCGCCGATGATTTCGCCGATCTGCGGGAAGAGCACATCCGTGCCCTGAACGGTCTTGCCGTCCTCGTTGATCTTCATGTAGAACGCCTTTATATCCTTCGGGTAATCGGTCATGATGACCGGTTTCTTGAAGTGCTCCTCTACCAGATAGCGCTCATGCTCGGAACTCAAATCATCGCCCCAGTTGCATGGGAACTCGAACTTCTTGCCGTTCTTGATGGCTTCCTGAAGTATGCGAATGCCCTCTGTGTATTCCAGACGGACGAATTCGGTGTTAACAACCGACTTTAGTCGCTCGATCAGACCCTTGTCCACAAACTGGTTCAGGAACTCTAAATCGTCCATGCAATGGTCGAGTGCCCAGCGCACGCAGTACTTGATGAAGTCCTCCTCAAGGTCCATCAGTTCGTCTTTCTGGATGAAAGCTACTTCAGGCTCGATCATCCAGAACTCTGCCAGGTGACGAGGCGTGTTGCTGTTCTCCGCACGGAAGGTAGGACCGAAGGTATAGATCTTACCGAGTGCCATTGCTCCTAACTCGCCTTCCAACTGTCCGCTCACCGTCAGCGCTGCCTGTTTGCCGAAGAAATCGTCGCTGTAGTCTATCTGTCCGTCCTCGTTGTACTTGAGGTTATAGAGATTCTTGGTCGTCACTTGGAACATCTGGCCGGCGCCCTCGCAGTCACTCGCGGTGATCAGCGGCGTGTGGAAATAGAAGTATCCGTGTTCGTGGAAATAGGTATGGATCGCCATCGCCATGTTGTGACGGATGCGGAAGACGGCTCCGAAAGTGTTGGTTCTCGGACGGAGATGGGCAATCGTGCGCAGGAACTCCATGCTCAAACCTTTCTTCTGCAACGGATATTTCTCGGGATCGGCGGTGCCGTACACCTCAAGCTCGGTCAGTTGGATCTCCACCGCCTGACCTGCTCCCTGGCTCTCAACCAGAATACCCGTTGCGGAAATACAGGAGCCGGTGGTTACGGGTTTGAGACGCTCCTCATCAAACTTCTCAAGATCCACTACGATCTGGATGTTTTTGATTGTCGAACCGTCGTTGAGGGCTATGAACGATACATTCTTGTTCCCGCGACGGCTGCGAACCCATCCTCGTACGTTGATCTGAGATCCGAAATCAGTACGCTTCAATGCGTCTATGATTACTGTTCTTTGCATATATAGTAGTATATCAAATTATAAATTACAAATTATATTGACTAATATCCTCGCCTAAGCTGTTCATTCCCGACTGGATCGATACGCTGTTGCTCTCGTCCGCCATCGGCATTACGCTGTTCTGCTCGTCCGGATCGACGGCTTCGTCCTCGTTCTGGAACTTGGCGTACTTGCCGCGGAAACGCAGCCATATACTGTCAGTGGCACCGTTACGGTGCTTGGCGACGATGATCTGTGCCAGTCCGCGCAGGTCTTTGCCCGTCTTGTCATCGCTGTAGATGTGGTAGTATTCCGGGCGGTGGATGAAGCACACCATGTCGGCGTCCTGCTCAATCGCGCCGGACTCACGCAGGTCGCTCAACTGCGGAGTCTTGCCCTCGATACCTTGACGCGATTCCACGCCACGGTTCAACTGAGAGAGTGCTATAATCGGGATATCCAGCTCTTTTGCCAGACCTTTCAGGCCGCGGGAGATGATACTGACCTCCTGCTCGCGGCTGCCGAAGGAACTTCCCTGTGCGTTCATCAGCTGAAGGTAGTCGATGATGATGAGTTTCACACCGTGCTCGCGTACCAACTTGCGCGCTTTGGACCGTAACTCGAAGATGGATAGGGAAGGGGTGTCGTCCAGATAGAGCGGCTTGCCCTTCATGATATTGATCTTCGTGTTCAGACGTTTGGCATCCTCTTTGGTCATCTTGCCGGTCTTGATCTTGTCGCCCTCCAGCTCGCACACATTCATGATAAGACGGTTCACCAGCTGTACGTTGCTCATCTCAAGCGAGAAGACAGCCGTCGGTATCTCGCGGTCGATGGCGATATGTTTGGCCATGGAGAGCACGAAAGCGGTCTTACCCATGGCAGGACGGGCGGCGATGATCACGAGGTCAGGTGTCTGCCAACCCGAAGTAATCTTGTCGAGTGCATGGAATCCGGACGGGATACCGGAGATCGAACCGGTGTTCTTGGCGGCTTTTTCCATGCGTTTGAAGGCTTCCTCTATGACCGGGTCAATCTGCGTCACATCGCGTTTCTGCGACCTTTGCGAGATCTCAAAGATGCCTGCTTCGGCGGTCTGCATCAGTTCATCCACGTCCTGGGTCTCGTCAAACCCCATCTCCTCGATCTGTGCCGCAAGGGCGATCACGTCGCGGGCGGTCGCTTTCTTGGCAATCACCTCCGCGTGGTAACGCAGGTGTGCTGTAGAAGCGACTCTTCTCGTCAGGTCTGCCAGATAGACGGCACCGCCGGCTTTCTCCAACATACCCTGATTCTTCAGTTTTTCGCCTACCGACAGGATATCAATCGGCTGGTCTTTGGCGGCCAACTCACGGATAGCCTCGTACACCACGCGGTTCTGGTCCTTGTAGAACACCTCCGGACGAAGCAGGTCCGCAACCGTTCCGTAGGCATCTTTCTCGATCATCAATGCACCTAAAACGGAGTCTTCCAACTCCTGGGCCTGAGGGGGCAATTTGCCTGCCTCGTTGGCGCCTACTTTGATGATGGTCGTCTGGGTGCCGCGTTTACTGTTTCTGCTTGAGCCTGCCATATTCGGTGATTAAGTTATGTGCAGCGATAAAACTGCTTATTTCGTTATTGAGCACTTGGCGTTCAGCCACTTCTATCTGGTGCTCCATCTGTTCGTTCTTGTAGAATCCGTCCAATAGGGACTGGTTGATCGTTTCGTACATCCAGTACTTGGCCTGTTCCGTGCGGTGGGCGTCGAAGTAACCGTTCTTCTTGACAAAAGCGATATAGTCTTCTATGTTCTGCCAAACCTCCATGACGCCTGTGTTGTCAATGGACGAACAGCAGATCGCCTCGGGTTTCCAGCCGGACTCGGAGGGCGGGAAGAGTGCCAGTGCGTTCTTGAAGCTCACGCGCGCCGCGTGTGCGCGTTCAATATTATTACCGTCGCATTTGTTGATCGCAATGCCGTCCGCCATCTCCATGATGCCTCGTTTGATGCCTTGCAGTTCGTCGCCCGTACCCGTTACCTGCAATAACAGGAAATAATCCACCATCGAGTGTGCCGCCGTCTCCGACTGGCCTACGCCTACGGTCTCCAACAGGATCGTATCGAACCCTGCCGCCTCGCACAGGACGATCGTTTCACGCGTCTTGCGTGCCACGCCGCCTAATGAACCGGCCGACGGGCTGGGGCGGATAAATGCGTTGGACTTCACGGAGAGCTCGTTCATACGGGTCTTGTCGCCTAAGATGGAACCTTTGCTCCGCTCGCTCGACGGGTCGATAGCTAATACCGCCAAGTGCTTGCCTTGATCGCAAAGCGCGCTGCCGAGCGCCTCAATGAAGGTCGATTTGCCGGCACCGGGCACACCGGTTATACCTACACGGATGGAGTTGCCGGCGTAGGGTAGGCATAACTCGATCACTTTCTGCGCAATCGCCTGGTCACTCATCAGATTGCTCTCCACCAGCGTCACCGCCTGACTCAGTATCGTCAGGTCTCCGCGCCGGATTCCCTCGAAATACTCTTCGGGAGTCAGTACCGTCTTCTTGCGGCGGAAAGTGGCATAAGGATTGACGGAAGGCAGGTTTTGTACGCCTGCATTCACCGTCAGTCCTTTGTATTCGGCACTATTTTCCGGATGGTCCATCATTATTCAACTACGAAGCTGAGTTTCACGCGTTTGACGGGGTTCATGTAGTCGTTGGTGATGATGGTGATCTCGCGACTGTATGCACCCGGTTTCAGAACCTTGGCATTGATATCGATGGTCACATTGCCTTGCTTGCCGGACTTGACCGCTTTCGGATGCTTGATGTTCAACGCGTTGTCAAGGGCGTAAATACGGCGGATCTCCAACGGGTTCTCGCCGGCGTTCTTGATATGGAACGTGTATTTGTGGTTCTTGCCGGCTGCTATTTTGCCTGCGTTGAAATCACCGTCCAACTCAATGATAGGAGCCGCTTGTTTCTGCTCTACTGTCAACTGGCTGAAATCCTCTGCCACATTGGCGCGGATGCTCAGTTTATATACCTCTGTCAGCTCTTTCTTGCCGTCAATGACTACGTAGGCATAAGCCTCTACGGGACCGTAGAGCTTGGTGGCTTTGGTGTCGATCGCGAACTTGAACTTGCCTACCTCGGTCGGTTTTACCTCTGCCAGTGTCACTTGGCTGACCAGCATGGCGTCGGAACTCTTGGTGGCTAACTCTACGTGGTGGTTCTCCTTCGTCAGGTTGGCATACTCCAACTCGCCGCCTTTGACCTCGCCTTTCTTGATGAGACCTAAATCCAGCGTTTTCTCTTTCATGCTCAGTGCGCCTACGACCACTTTGTATTTGTTCTCCGGCTTGGCGCTCTTCGGGATTACCTCGCCTTTGATATACACGCGTTTGGTCGCCTCTGTGGCGTTGGAGGTGATGGTCACGGTCTTCTGGAAACGTCCCGGACGGCCGTTGGGGTTATAGGTAACGGTGATACTGCCCGTCTGACCCGGCTCTACAGGCTCTTTGGTCCAGGTAGGAGTGGTGCAGCCGCAACTCGCGCGAACATTGCTTAATATCAACGGAGCCATGCCTTCGTTCTTGAAACTGAACACCACCGATACACGGCCGTCTGCCTCGTTGATCTTGCCGAAATCGTGCTCTGTCTTCTCAAATGTGATTACCGGCTGTTGAGCCATCATGGCTACTGCCGTGAGAGCCATGCAGAGAGTGCTTAAAATCTTTTTCATTTGACTAAATGCTTTGTTAATTATATTCGTCTTTGAGCGGCTTTGCCGCGGTCTTTCTACTAATTGTCAATCCTCCTTACTTCCTTGATGTCATCTACCTTGCGGATGGCTTTCAGGAGCTCGTCCAGCTCGGTCTTGTCATACACGTACAGTTCCATCGTACCCTTGAAGATGCCGTCGTCGCTGGAGATATGGATAGCGCGCAGGTTGATATGGAAATCCGTAGTGATTGTCTGTAACACTTGGATCAGTACGCCGAACTTGTCGATTCCCTTCAGTTCTATCGTCTCTACGAACGACTGCACGCGGTGCGTGTTCCAGGTTGCGGCATATATCCGTTTGCCGTAACTCGTCTTCAGCAAGGCGGCTTCGGGGCAGTCGATCTTGTGGATGTGCATCTTGCCCGTCTCGTCCAGGAAGCCCAACACTTCGTCGCCCGGGATAGGGTGGCAGCAGTTGCTCAGAAAATACTCCTTGCCCAAGTTCTCGTCCGTCAGAACGATATTGTGCGGACCTTTCTTCGGCTTGACAATCTCATGGGGAGACTCTTCACCCCCTTTGAGAGGGGGAAGGGGGGTGTCCCTCTTCCCGATGAACGGGATATAGGACCGCCAGCCGCGTTTGGGATAGACGATGTCGTGTGTGTTGTCTAACCGGATGGCGCCCTGACCCACTTCGGCGTAGAACTCGGACGGGTTCGACAGATGGTAGTAGTTCAGCAACCGTGCCAGAACCAGGTCTTTGTTCCCTGACAGGTCTTTGTCCATTGTGATGGCATCGTCTAACAGACGCTCGCCGTGCTTGATGTACTTGCGCTCCTCGCGGCGGAAATACTGGTTCAGACCGTTCCTCGCTTTCGCGGTCGTCACAAAATTCATCCATTCCTTGCTCGGATGCTGGCTGTTGGAGGTCAGGATCTCTATCTGGTCGCCGCCTTTCAACTGGTAGGACAGCGGAACAAGCGTGTGGTTCACTTTGGCGCCGATACAATGCTCGCCTATCTCCGAGTGGAGCAGGAAGGCAAAGTCAAGCGCAGTAGAGCCCTGAGGCATCGTCTTGATCTCGCCCTTCGGAGTGAACACGAACACTTCCTGGGCAAACAGGTTCAGTTTGAAGGTCCCTAAGAACTCCATGGCATCCTTGTCCGGATGGGCCAGCACTTCCTTGATCTCCTGAAGCCACTTGTCCAGCTCGCTGTCATCCGATTCGCCGGTCTTGTATTTCCAGTGGGCGGCATAACCGTGTTCGGCTATCTCGTTCATACGGTCGGTACGGATCTGGACTTCTATCCACTCGCCGTTCTTGCCCATCACCGTCACGTGCAGGGCTTCGTAACCGTTCGCTTTCGGGGTGGATATCCAGTCGCGGATACGCTCTGGGTGAGGACGGTAGATCTCCGTGATGGCGGAGTAAATCATCCAGCACTGGTCTTTCTCGCTCATCGACTCGCTCGGTGTGAACACGATACGGACGGCCATGATGTCATAAACGTCCTCAAACGCGCATTGCTGCTTCACCATTTTTTTCCATATCGAATAGACCGACTTGATACGGGCTTTGAGTGTGAACGTGTAGCCCATGCTGTCCAAACGCTCGCGGATGGGCTTGATAAAGGTCTCGTAGTTCTCTAACTTGCTCGCTTTGATCGTCTCCAGCTTGTCGTGGATCTCCTGCCAGGTCTCGGGGTGCTCGTATTTGAAACTCAGGTCCTCCAGCTCCGTCTTGATCGGGAACAGACCCAACCGGTGGGCTAAGGGGGCATAGATATATTGTGTCTCGCCGGCTATCTTGTACTGCTTCTCTTTGGGCTGCGAACCCAGCGTGCGCATGTTATGCAGACGGTCGGCTATCTTGATGAGCACCACGCGGATATCCTCGCTGATGGTCAGCAGAAGCTTGCGGAAGTTCTCCGCCTGCTCGCTCGCATGCTCGCCGAACACACCGCCGCTGATCTTCGTCAGACCGCTTACTATCTGTGCTATCTTGTCACCGAACAGACCCGCTATGTCCTGCTCCGTGTAGTCGGTGTCTTCCACCACGTCGTGCAGCAACGCAGCGCAGATGCTCGTACTGCCAAGACCTATCTGTTTTACGCATATGCGCGCGACTGCAAGCGGGTGCATGATATAAGGTTCGCCGCTCAAACGGCGGACACCGTAATGCGCCTTGTAAGCAAAATTGAAGGCATGAGTAATCAGCTCCGTCTTCTGGCGGTGGAGGGTGTGCGCATAGTCGTCTAACAACGCCTCGAACTCACGCTGGATCATCTGATCCTCTTCCGGTGTAAACTCACTTTTCTGCATGATCTGTTCTCACTTTTCTGCATCGTGTAAACTCGCTTTTTTGCATCGTCTTACTTCGCTTTTTGGTATCGTCTTACTTCGCTTTTTGGCATGATCGTCCAAAATACCGCGCAAAGGTACTACTTTTTTTTGATATATGCAAGCGCGCGCGAACTTTTTTTATAAAAAAAATATACACATTCCTTGGCTGCAGCGCGCTGCCTCTAATTCCTAACATTCTTTTTAATGCCGTTTGTTTCTTCTTTTTGCTTGAAATGTTCTTTCTTTTTGTTTGAAATGTTCTTTCTTTTTGCTTGAAATGTTCCTTCTTTTTACCCCAAAAATATTAACAAAAAGTGTATATATACTATGTATATATACAGTATATAAACTGGATAGTAACGCTATATCGGATCGGACCAATCGTTAGTGATTGGTTAATGATTGGTTAGTGATTGGTTAATGATTGTGCATGGAAAGTAAGACCCGGATGCGTGGCATTATAGACTGAAAAGTGGAAACAATAATGTCCGTCACTTGCATATATCAGTTTTTTTTACTACCTTTGTGCCCGTTTTTGAAAATATGACTGATTTTTATTTACGAATAAATACAACATTTAAAATCATTTGAAGGTATGAAACGTTTATTCTTGATTCTTGCCATGGCGGCTGTAACAATCTCCGGCATGGCGCAGAAACACGAGATCGGTGCCGTAGTCGGCGGTCTCAACGGTCTCAGTTACAAGTACTGGCTCTCTGACAAATTCGCCCTCCAGGCGGACCTCGCGGTCGGTTTGACTGCCGCCCCGACTTCGACGTTCATGAATGGTACGAATGTAACAAAGGCTGCTACCGGTAACCAGACGATTACGAATTCTATCTATGACTTTACCATCAACCCGAATCTCCTTTATCACTTCCCCATGACCGAGCATCTCAAACTATATGTCGGTGGTGGTGTGAACTTCGGTTTGATGAGTGATATCCGTAACACGGATCCGGATGGCATTCTGGGTAAGTTCGGCGTGAATGGTGACTGTGGTCTCGCATTTGACTACCAGAGACTGGTCTTTGCCTTTGACTTCCGTCCGGGGTACGGTTTGGGATTCAGAGATGCAAACACGCCTCACCTCAGTTTCTTTGACTGGAAACTCGGCTTTGCCGTCCGTTACTGCCTCTAACCTCAGGAAACAGGTCTCTCGACCTTTTTAATTGTTAAACATTTTGTGCCTCACTCTCTTGCAGGGTGAGGTTTTTTTTATCTTTTTTGGCATAATTCTTGCATATGTCAGAATATTTTTGTAATTTTGCACCGCAAAATCGTAAACACGGACTGTTATGCGCAAAAAACTCCTTACATTGTTCCTTCTTCTCGCTGCTGTACTCATGGCGGCGGAGAAACCCTATACACTCGTCTTGGATGCCGGACACGGAGGGAAAGACCCCGGAGCGATCGGTAAGTTCTCGAAGGAGAAGGATCTAAACCTCAGGCTGGTGCTCGAAATCGGCAAACAGATGGGGGAACAGTACCCCGATGTGAAAGTCGTTTATACGCGTTCTACGGATGTATTCATTCCTTTGCAGACACGCGCCGATATTGCGAACAAGAACAACGCGGACCTCTTTATCTCTATTCACACCAATTCGGCGGAGTCCAAAGCCGCGCAAGGTGTGGAGACCTTCATCCTCGGTACGGACCGGATGGAGGCGAACCTCGATGTCGCGATGCGCGAGAACGCGGTGATGAAACTCGAGTCCGATTACAAGACGACTTACCAGGGGTTCGACCCGAACTCCATTGACTCCTATATCATGTTCGAACTGATGCAGAACACCTACATGGACCAGTCTCTGCAGTTCGCCGAGCAGGTGCAGAAGCGTTTTGTAGGGCATCTCAACCGAGAGGATAGGGGAGTACGCCAGGCGGCTTTCTGGGTGCTGCTCAAGACCGCCTGTCCGTCTATCCTTTTCGAGATGGGATTTATCTCCAACCCCGAGGAAGAGCGCTTCCTCAACAAGGACGCTTCCATCGCACAGATGGCGCACGCCATCGTCAATGCCTTTGGCGCTTATACCCATAAACAGGCGGCTAAGAAAGAGACCCTTCAGGTGGAACAGACGGACGTGCAACCGGTTGACACTCCGGCAGGGAAACTGGTCATTGAGCCGACACGGAAACCGAAAGAGCAACCGGCGGATGCTACGCCTGCTACGGCTACGGCGGCTATGCAGGCAAACGACACACTGAAAACCCCTTCCCAACCGCAAACGACGTACTATGCCGTACAGATATGTGCGTCCCGTACCCCCCTCAAACCGACCGATCCCAAACTCAAAGGACAACCATGCGAGTACACCAAAGTGGGCGATTGGTACAAGTACTACACCGCCGCGGACACCGATAAACAAAAGGTGCAAACCGCCCGGAAGAACCTCAAATCCCTTTTCCCGGATTGTTGGGTTATTTCTATTAAGAAATAAATGGCATAATTCGTAATTTTAATTTTAATTCCCATAAAGTCACATTATTTTCTAAAATGAAGTACGCACGTGAAATAAAAGTAGGCATTCTCGCCACTATCTGTATTTTCCTTCTTTTCTTTGGTTTTAATTTCCTCAAAGGCGTGAATATCTTTTCGCCTACCAACTCTTTCCATGGCACCTTTGCGCACCTCCACGGCTTGGAGGAGCAGGCGGCGGTCTATATCCGTGGACATAAGGTGGGGCAGGTGGATGCCATTCATTATGATTACACGCGCGACAGCGCTTTCACCGTGGACATCTCCATTAAAAAGGATATCGACCTCCCGCAGGGTACGACCATGGCGCTCTACGCCGATGGTATTCTTGGCGGCAAAGCCATCGAACTGCAGCTCCCGGAGCATTTCTCCACCTCTGAGAGGGGGCAAGGGGGTGTCCCCAAAGGAGCTTTCCTGCCTACCACCTATATCCCCGGACTCATGGAGTCACTGCAAGGCGAACTCATGGCGCATGTCGATGAGGCGATTCAGGATGTGGACCGGGCTGTCAATAATGTGGACTCGCTCGTGGCTGGTCTCCGCGGACAGGTAGAGGGAGATCATCTCAGAAACACCCTCGCTAACGTAGATCGTGTTTCGGGAGACCTCACTTCCGTTTCCTCCAACCTCAAGTCGATGATGAACAACCAACTGCCGCGCATCGTCAATAACGCCGACACCGCCATCGCTAACCTCAATACCATCGTTGCGGATGTCAAAGAAGCGGACCTCAAGGCGACCGTAGCACGGGTGGACACCGCCGTGGATAACATCAACGCCGTGGTGGCGGAAGTCAAGTCGCCGATGCTACAGCACATTGACCAGACCATCATCTCTGCCGACTCCCTCCTGAGGGACCTCAAAGCGCACCCGAAACGCTATGTTCACTTCTCACTTTTCGGTAAGAAAGATAAGTAAAACGTGTTCCACAAATTGAAGATTTTATAAATTAAATAAATTTTCAACAGCAACTAACACTGCGAAATATCAGTACAATATAAAAAATTTCAACAAAAAAGCATGTAACTCTTGCATATTTCAAACTATCCCGAAAATGAGGACGTAAATGACGCAAAAATCACTAATTTGTTGATAAATAACAAGTTTAAACGTAACGGTTGAGAAATCAAATCGTTACGTTTTTTTTGAAATGTTCACTCTGTTCTGCAATTTTGCCATCTCAAAAAAAAGTAGTACCTTTGCACTCGCTTTCGAAAATTTCGGAGGCTTAAATTTTGCCCTTTAGGCTTTTATAAGAAAAAATAATGACCAAGGAATTGCAACAACAATGGGCTCAGTGTCTGACCATTTTGGCGGACAACCTGACCGACAGCGCTTACCGCATCTGGTTTGCGCCGATAGTGCCGTTGCAGTTCGAGAACGGGACATTGGTCCTGCAGGTGAAATCACAGTTCGTAGCGGAGTACATCGAGGAGAACTATCTCCAGATTCTCTCTTCTACAATCATACGCGTTTTTGGTCAGGGTACGCATCTGGAGTACCGCGTGCTCATTGACGCGGCTTCGGGCGCGGCTACACAACTGCCTTCCGCGGGAGCGCATGCGCAGGCGAAACCTATTGTTAATAATCTGCCACGGCAGAGGGACAATTTTGAGTCGCAACTCAATACATTCTATACCTTTGACTCGTTCGTGGCGGGAGAACCCAACAAACTGGCACGCACGGCGGGTGTCGCCATTGCAAGCCAGCCTGGTTACACGGCGTTCAACCCGCTCTTCGTCTATGGCGGAAGCGGAGTAGGGAAGACACACCTCGCCAACGCAATCGGCAATCAGGTTAAGGTGCTCAACCCGGAGGCGCGTGTGCTCTATGTATCCGCCAATACATTCAAACTCCAGTATCAGGATGCTGCGAAGAACAACCGGATACCCGATTTCCTTAATTTCTATCAGTCGGTCGATGTGCTGATTGTGGATGATATCCAGTATTTCGCGGGGCTCAAGGGCACGCAGGATACCTTCTTCCACATCTTCAACTATCTGCAGCAGAGCCGCAAGCAGTTGATCCTGACTTCCGACAGACCGCCTATAGAGCTCAAGGACATTGAGGAGCGACTCCTCACCCGCTTCAAATGGGGACTTTCCGCGGAGATCAAGAATCCGGACTATCAGCTCCGTAAGAATATCCTGCTCTCCAAGATGCGCCGCGACGGAATCGTCCTCTCGGACGAGGTAGTGGATTACATAGCTACCAATGTCCGCAACTCGGTACGTGACCTCGAAGGAATCTTGGCTTCACTCCTGGCGCACTCTACACTGACCGACCGCGAGATTGATATCCGTCTGGCGGAGGAGGTAATCAGCCACATTGTGGCAATCCAGCCCAAGAAGATCACAGTCGGCGATGTCCTCGGAGCTGTGGCAGAGCATTACAGTCTGCCCGAGAAAGCCATCCTTTCCGCCAACCGCTCGAAGGAGATTGCCAATGCACGCCACATAGCGATTTATCTGACAAAGGAACTGACGGACAGTTCCCTCACGGAGATAGGCTTCAAAATGGGCCGCCGTACGCACGCTACCGTCCTGCACTCCATTGCACTGGTCAAGGACCGTCTGGAGTTTGACCCGGTTCTCCGCCAGACAATCTCACAACTCGAATCCGCCTTACGGCACTGACAATCATCCGTAATCACGGCACTAAAAAACGACATCCACTCTCCCGTGGATGTCGTTTTTCTATGTATCCGCCATATATGGCGGATTTTTACATCATACCTCCCATGCCTCCTGCGGGCATGGCGGGAGCAGGGTGCTCCTCCGGCTCATCTACGATGACGCACTCGGTGGTAAGGAACATACCTGCTACGGAAGCGGCGTTCTCCAGAGCCACACGCGTTACCTTGGCGGGATCAACCACACCTGCCTCAAAGAGGTTCATGTACTCGTCCGTACGGGCGTTGTAACCGAAGTCAGCCTTGCCGCTGCGTACTTTGTCTACGACTACCGCGCCTTCCTTGCCGGCGTTGCTTACGATCTGACGGAGCGGCTCCTCAATCGCGCGGCGCACAATCTCGATACCCGTCTGCTCGTCCTCGTTGGCTCCCTTCAAACCGTCCAGAGCTGCCTGTGCGCGGATATACATTACGCCGCCGCCAGGAACAACACCTTCTTCGATGGCTGCACGGGTGGCACTCAGTGCATCATCCACGCGGTCTTTCTTCTCCTTCATCTCTACCTCCGATGCAGCACCTACGTTCAACTGTGCTACGCCGCCGGCGAGTTTGGCAAGACGCTCCTGCAGTTTCTCTTTGTCATAAGTGGACTTGGTTGCCGCAATCTGTGCCTTGATCTGCTGTGCACGGGCATCAATAGCCTCTTTGGCTCCTGCGCCGTTGACGATGGTGGTGTTGTCCTTGCTGACCGTAATGGTCTCTGCGGTACCGAGCATCTCGATGGTAGCCTGGTCCAGTTTGATACCTTTCTCCTCGCTGATTACCGTTCCGCCGGTGAGGATGGCGATGTCTTCCAGCATCTCTTTGCGGCGGTCACCGAAGCCCGGAGCTTTTACTGCACATATCTTCAATTGTGCGCGAAGGCGATTGACAACCAGAGCTGTCAGTGCTTCGCTGTCTACATCCTCGGCGATTATCAGTAACGGACGACCGCTCTGTACGGCCGGTTCGAGTACTGGAAGAAGCTCTTTGAGGTTAGAGATCTTCTTGTCGTAAATCAGAATATACGGCTTGTCCATCTCTACCTGCATCGTCTCCGTGTTGGTTACGAAATACGGGCTGATGTAACCGCGGTCGAACTGCATACCTTGTACTACGTCGATTGTCGTGTCCATGCCTTTAGCCTCGCCGATGGTGATCACGCCGTCTTTGCTGACCTTGCGCATGGCATCGGCAATCAGTTTGCCGATCTCGGCATCGTTGTTAGCGGAAACGGTGGCTACCTGCTCGATCTTGTCGAAGTCGTTACCTACGACGACTGCGTTCTTCTTGATCTCTGCTACTACGGCTGCAACGGCTTTGTCAATACCGCGTTTGAGGTCGAGTGGGTTAGCGCCGGCGGTTACGTTCTTCAGACCTACGCCTACGATAGCCTGTGCCAGAACGGTTGCGGTTGTTGTACCGTCACCTGCCTGGTCACCGGTCTTGGAGGCTACCTCCTTGACAAGCTGTGCACCTACGTTCTCGGCGGCGTCTTTGAGCGTAATCTCTTTGGCTACCGACACACCGTATTTAGTGATGTGCGGAGCACCGTACTTAGCGTCAATAACAACATTGCGACCCTTCGGACCGAGTGTCACTTTCACTGCGTCAGCCAACTGGTCAACGCCTCTCTTCAGCGCCTCACGCGCCTCTGTATTATACGTTATAATCTTTGCCATAATCTATAAACTTTTTTTTAACTCTTTACTCTTTAACGCGTCAGCAGATTTTTGCTAAAACGTCTGATTGACGCATGATCAGGTATTTCTCGCCGTCGAACTCTAACTCTGTACCGGCGTACTTGCCGTAGAGTACTTGGTCTCCGGCTTTGAGAACCATCTGTTCGTCCTTGGTACCGTTACCTACTGCCAGCACCTCGCCGCGAAGCGGTTTCTCCTTGGCACTGTCCGGAATGATTATTCCGCCTACTGTCTTCTCTTCTGCAGCCGCTGCCTTGATCAGCACACGGTCTGCTAATGGTTGAATCTTTGTCATAGTATTTTGTATTTTATTAAATGTATCAACTATCAACTGTCAACTATCCATACGGCTTCAGCCGATCGTTCGAGGCTTTGCCGAGATATGAACTATCAACTATCAACTATCAACTACCTTTCAATTCCTGTGCCAAACCCTCATATACTGCCAAAATGGCAGTCCTGTCATTCTTTCTTTTCTGTCTTTGCCGGCTGTGCCCCTGCTGCCCGCGACAAAAAATCGCTGTTAGGGGCTTTTTTTTACATGAGGACGATTTTTTTTGTTATTTCTCTTGCACATGTCAAAAAAAAATACTACCTTTGTCGCGGTTTTTGCAAACTTGACTTGTCAAAACAAAGTTCTGTGCACCAAAAGAAACACAAAAACACCTTAAATAAATACAATTATGGCTAAAGTTTATCAGGCTAATGAGATCAAGAACGTCGCCATGTTAGGCGGCTCCGGATCCGGTAAGACGACTCTCATGGAGTCGATGTTGTTTGAGTGCGGGGTGATTAAACGCCGCGGTTCGATTGAGCAGCAGTCCACCGTGTGCGACTATTTCCCCGTTGAGAAAGAATACGGCTACTCCGTTTTCTCGACAGTTTGTAACATTGAGTTCGAGGGCAAGAAACTGAACATTATTGACTGCGCAGGTTCGGATGATTTCTGTGGCGGTACGGTAGCGGCTCTCCAGATGTGCGGCTCCGCACTGATCGTGCTTTCTGCCAACGGTGGCGTTGAGGTGGGGACCCAGAATAACTTCCGCCTCGTAGAGAAAGCCCACAAACCGCTGGCTTTCGTCATAAACAAGTGCGACCATCAGGATGCAGACTTTGAACGCACGTTCAACCAGTTGAAAGAAAACTTTGGCAATAAATGTACGCTTATCCAGTTCCCTGTCAACGCCGGAGCAGGCTTCAACGCCGTGATCGACGTCCTGAAGGGCAAGATGCTCGTATGGAAAGCTGAGGGTGGTGCTCCGGAGTTCAAGGAGATTCCCGCTGAGTATGCAGACCGCGTGGAGGAGATGCGTCAGGCGCTTCAGGAGCAGGCTGCGGAGGCAGACGAGACACTGCTCGACAAGTTCCTGGGCGAAGGTCTGACCGACGAGGAGATCATGCAGGGACTGAAATCCGTTTATGCAGACGGTTCGATGTATCCGGTTATCTGCTGCTCGGGTCTCAAAGACATGGGTGTCCGCCGTCTGATGGATTTCCTGAATGGTATGGCGCCGAGCCCCGCCCAGTTCAGTTATCCGACCGTTGATGGCAAGAAGATAAGTCCGGACGCTTCCGCTCCGACCAGCCTCTATGTGTTCAAGACCTCGGTAGAGCCGCACATCGGAGAGGTAAACTACTTCCGCGTAATGCAGGGTACCGTACATAACGGTGACGACCTGGTAAACATGGAGCGCGGCTCGAAGGAGCGCATCTCGCAGCTCTATCAGGTGGCAGGTTCGATCCGTACTGCCGTAGATGAACTCGCAGCCGGTGACATCGGTGCGACCGTCAAACTGAAAGATACCCGCACGGGCAATACCCTGAACGTCAAGGAGTGCGACAACCAATATGCACCGATCCAGTACCCGCAGCCGCGCTACCGCCGTGCTATCAAGCCGGTCACCGAGTCCGACGCAGAGAAGTTGGCAGCCCTCCTGACCCGTATGCACGAGGAGGATCCGACTTGGATTGTAGAGCAGTCCAAAGAGCTTCGCCAGATGATCGTTTCCGGTCAGGGTGAGTTCCACCTCCGTACCCTCAAATGGCGTCTGGAGAACAACGACAAAATGCCGGTTGAGTTCCTGGAACCGAAGATTCCGTACCGTGAGACCATCACCAAGGCTGCGCGTGCCGACTACCGCCATAAGAAACAGTCCGGTGGTGCCGGTCAGTTTGGTGAGGTACACCTCATTGTTGAGCCCTACGAGGAGGGCATGCCGGTCAAAGAGACCTATAAGTTCGGTAATCAGGAGTATAAGATTTCCGTCAAGGACCAGCAGGAGATCAACCTCGAGTGGGGTGGCAAACTGGTCATCATCAACTCCATTGTCGGAGGTGCCATCGACGCACGCTTCATTCCGGCTATCGTCAAGGGAATCATGGACCGTATGGAGCAAGGACCGCTGACCGGTTCGTACGCCCGCGACGTGCGCGTCATTATTTATGATGGTAAGATGCACCCGGTTGACTCCAACGAAATATCCTTCCGTCTGGCGGGTCGTAACGCCTTTGCACAAGCCTTCAAGGAGGCTAACCCGAAGGTGCTGGAGCCGGTATATGACCTCGAGGTATTCGTGCCGTCCGAGATCATGGGCGATGTGATGTCCGACATCAACGGTCGTCGCGGTATGGTAATGGGTATGGAGACCGAGAAATCGTTCACTCGCCTCAAAGCGCAAGTGCCTCTGAAGGAACTGAGCAGCTACTCAACGACTCTTTCGTCGCTGACCGGCGGACGCGCTACCTTCACCATGCAGTTCAATTCCTACCAACTCGTTCCGGCAGATGTACAGGAGAAACTCCTTGCCGCATACGCCGCCACCCAGAACGAAGAGGAATAAAAAGAGCCAAAGGCCCTTCAACCAAAAAGAGTCGCACCTTTCCGTGCGACTCTTTTTTTACCCTCCGCCTTTCGCCTATAACCTTTCACCATTCGCCTTTAAACATACCTCCCGGTAATACTCTTCTTGCTCTTGCGGATGGTGTCCACCGTCCCTTCGGCAACGACCGTGCCGCCGCCTCGTCCGCCCTCCGGTCCCATGTCGATGAGCCAGTCGCAGGCGCGGATGACATCCGTGTTATGCTCGATGATGACGACGGTATTACCTTTGTCCACCAACTGCCGGAGTACGCCCAACAGCACGCGGATGTCCTCAAAGTGCAGACCCGTGGTCGGCTCGTCGAGGATATAGAGCGTCTTGCCCGTGCTCGGTCTGGACAGTTCTGTGGCTAACTTGATCCGCTGACTCTCGCCGCCCGAGAGGGAAGTGGACGCCTGGCCTAACTTGATATATCCCAGACCCACGTCTTGGATCGTCTTGATTTTACGGAGGATCTTGGGCTGCGGTTCAAAGAACTCCACCGCCTGATTGACCGTCATGTCGAGTATGTCGGCGATTGACTTGCCTTTCCACCTTACTTCAAGCGTCTCGCGGTTGTAACGCTGCGTGCCGCACACCTCGCAGGGCACATACACATCGGGCATGAAGTGCATCTGGATGGTCTTGTAGCCGTTACCCATACACTCCTCGCACCTGCCGCCCTTGGCGTTGAAACTGAACCGCCCGGCTTTCCAGCCCCTGATCTTTGACTCCGGCAGTTGCGCAAAGAGCTCGCGGATGTCGTTGAACACGCCGGTATAGGTAGCCGGATTAGACCGCGGCGTGCGGCCGATAGGCGACTGATCGACGTTGATGACCTTGTCTATATTCTCTACGCCCTTGATCGTCTTGTAGGGCAGGGGCTGCGTCTTGCTGCGGTAGAAACGCTGGCTGAGAATGGGGTAGAGCGTCTGGTTGATGAGCGAACTCTTGCCGCTGCCGCTCACGCCCGTCACGCACACCATCTGACCCAACGGAATCTTGACCGTCACGTTCTTCAGGTTATTCCCCGTACAGCCCGAGAGGGTGAGGGTGGGAGCGTCTTTCGAAATGTCGGTATCTCGATGTGTCGATATGTCGATTTTTTGTTCCCCCTTCAGGTATTTCGCCGTCAGCGTATCGGTCTTTAGCAGTTCTTCGGGTTTGCCGCTGAAAAGCACCTTGCCGCCCAGACGACCGGCTTTGGGACCTATATCAACAATCCAGTCGGACTCCCGCATCATCTGTTCGTCGTGCTCTACGACAATCACCGAGTTGCCCATGTCGCGCAGTTCCTTCAGACTGTTGATGAGCCGCTCGTTATCACGCTGGTGCAAACCGATGGACGGCTCGTCCAGAATATACAACACGTTCACCAGCCGGCTGCCGATCTGTGTGGCCAGACGAATGCGCTGGCTCTCGCCGCCCGAGAGACTCTCGCTACTGCGGTTGAGAGACAGATAACTCAGTCCCACGGACTGCATGAACCGCAACCGCGCGCAGATCTCTTTCAGTATTGGCTCTGCGATGGATTTCTGTTGGTCGGTGAGGTCGGCAGAACCGGTTAGTCCCTCTAATGTGGCGAGCAACTCGTCTATGTCCATCTCCGCCAGATCGGAGATGTTATGAGCGCCTAACCGGTAACTGAGCGCTTCTTTGCTCAACCGTTTGCCGTGGCATTCCGGACATTCCACCCATTCCTCTTTCTCCTCCGGCTCTTCGTCTGAAATCTGATTGCCTGCGGCTGACAACTTTTGCAGTTGTTCCCACCAGTTCTCCTCACGGATGGCTTCGTCCACCTCGTCGTTGGTACTTTGTACTTTGTCCCTTTGTACTTTCCCCAGTCCCTTGCAGCACGGGCACCAGCCCGAAGGACTGTTGAACGAGAATGTGTGCGGCGCCGGTTCCGGATAGCTCAGTCCCGTCTCCGGGCACATAAGATTACGGCTGAAATATCGCACTTCGTCCGGCTTCTCGATATCCACGATCTCCATCAGCCCGTTGCCTTGCGTCATCGCCTTGTCTATCGACTGACGCAAGCGACGGAGGTCATTATCAGTCTGTGTTCTGTCAGTGGCATCTGCCACGGTCTGTACTCTTTCAGGCGAAGCCGGTCTTATCTTCAGCCGGTCCACTACCACCTCGATCGTGTGGTTCTTGTAGCGGTCGAGCTTCATGCCGGCGACGATCTCCTGTACCTCGCCATCGACACGGACATGCATAAATCCTTTCTTGCGGATGGTCTCAAACAGTTCCTTGTAATGTCCCTTCCGGTTGCTGATGAGCGGCGCAAGGAGCAACACCTTTTTATTCGCGTACTCGCGCGTGATAAGCTCCACTATCTGCTCGTCCGTGTAATGAACCATCGGCTTGCCGGACAGATACGAATAGGGGGTGGCAGCTCTTGCATACAGCAGTCGCAGGAAATCATATACCTCCGTGACCGTTCCGACGGTCGAACGTGGATTCTTGGAAGTGGTCTTCTGATCGATGGAAATGACGGGACTCAGACCGGTTATTTTATCGACATCCGGTCGTTGCATCTGGCCAATGAACCCGCGGGCGTAGGACGAGAAGGTCTCCATGTACCGCCGCTGGCCTTCCGCAAAAATAGTATCGAACGCCAACGATGATTTGCCCGAACCGCTCAGGCCCGTGATCACCGTCAGTTGCTTGCGCGGAATGGACACACTGATGTTTTTGAGGTTGTGTACACGCGCACCAATCACTTCTATTCTTCCTTCGTCTTTTGCCATTTTCATCGATTTAGCCTGCAAAGGTACGAAAAAATTTGCATATATCAAAATATTTTAGTAATTTTGCCGAAAATTCGTGAACTATGACTATTCAAGATTACATTCAATCGAACCGTTCCCGATTCATGGAGGAGTGGGCGTCGCTAATCCGTATTCCGTCTGTCAGTTGCGAGGCGGAGCATAAACCCGACATGATCCGTTGTGCCGAACGTTGGCGCCAACTGCTCCTCGCCGCCGGCTGCCAGAAAGCGGAAATTTTGGAATCCACCGGCAATCCCTTCGTCTATGCGGAATATAATTGTCAATTATCAACTATCAACTCTCAATTACCTACGGTCCTCGTTTACGCCCACTACGACGTCATGCCGGTGGAGCCGCTGGACGCATGGCATTCTGATCCGTGGGAGCCTTCTGTCCGTGACGGAAGACTCTATGCCCGCGGAGCCGATGACGACAAAGGGCAGGCGATGATACAAGCCAAAGCCTTTGAGTACATGGCTCAGACCGGACAACTGAAATGTAACGTCAAGTTCATCTTCGAGGGCGAGGAGGAGATCGGTTCTCCGTCGCTTGAGGCGTTCCTTGAGGACCACAAAGAGCTCCTGAAGGCGGATATTATTCTGGTCTCCGACACCTCGATGATCGGCAAGGACACACCTTCTATCACCACCGGCTTGCGCGGACTTGCGTATTGGCAGATAGAGGTGGACGGACCGAACAGAGACCTCCATTCCGGACATTTCGGCGGAGCGGTCAAGAACCCCGTCAACGCCCTTTGTGAGATGCTCGCCAAGATTGTCGATGAGAACGGACGGATTACCATCCCCGGCTTCTATGACGACGTGCTACCCATCCCCGAGGAGGAGCGCGCCATGATTGCCGAGATTCCTTTCTCCCAGGAGGCGTACAACAAAGCCATCGATGTGGATGATGTCTTTGGTGAAGCGGGGTACAGCACGCTCGAACGCAACTCCTGCCGTCCGTCGTTTGACATCTGCGGTATCTGGGGTGGCTACACGGGAGAGGGGAGCAAGACCGTTCTGCCCTCCAAGGCTTTTGCCAAAGTCTCCTGCCGCCTTGTCGCCAACCAGGACCACGAGAAGATCTCACAATCGTTCATGGATTATATCCAAGCCCTCGCGCCGAAGGGCGTGCGTGTCAAAGTAACGCCCATGCACGGCGGTCAGGGTTATGTCTGTCCGATAGATATTCCGGCTTACAAGGCGGCGGAGAAAGGCTTTGAGATAGCCTTTGGCAAGCGTCCGCTCGCAGCCCGCCGAGGCGGTTCCATACCCATCATTGCCGCCTTTGAACAGATCCTCGGCTGCAAAACGATCCTCATGGGCTTTGGCTTGGAGCAGAACGCCATCCATTCTCCCAACGAGTCCATGGACCTCGAGGTCTGGGAGAAAGGCATCATCGCTGTCACCGAGTTCTACAAACACTACGCCGACAATCACTAATTGATATGCCGCCGGTTCTTTTTATGTTCTGTTTCCGGCGGTATTCCGCCGGTTTCCGCTTCGTTTATTTTGCCGGATAGTATCCGGCTTTTTCTTTCTTGGTAGTTTCGCCGTCTGCCGGTCGGCTTTTTCTTTCTTGGTAGTTTCGCCGTTTGCCCGTTCGGTGTTTCCTCTTTTGCATCCGCCAAGTTTGGCGGATAGGAAACGCCGCTTTCCCCCTTTGTCTATTGCGCCCCCCTTCTTTTTCCATTGCGTCCGAATCATATTCGGACATCGGCTCTGCCGACCTCTGCCGCGTTTCTTCTTTCGTCCATTGTCCGGCATGGTATGCCGTTTGCTCGTTCGGTGTTTCCTCTTTTGAATCCGCCAAGTTTGGCGGATAGGAAACGCCGCTTTTTACTCCGTCCATTACGTCCAAATTTAATTTGGACAATCGGCTTTGCCGACTTCTGCCCTCGTTGTCCTGTGTTCGGCATCTCCGTTGTCGAATAATCCCCCCTGCGGTGTCCTGTGTCCGCGACTTCTGGGAGCGAAACGGCGACAGATACGCATAGTTGCGTATATAGCTAAACTTTAAAATTCCTTAAATAAAAAGTTGCCCAAATATTTGCATATATCAGAAAAAAGCTGTATCTTTGCACTCGAATTTTTAATCACTACCACCAAATCCCCCAAATTCCCCAAATTTCCCGTCGGAACAGTATAGAGGTAAAATAAAGGTTTTTGCGGTCTTTTGTAAGACTTGGAGTGGGTGATTAGTGGGTGATTAGTGGGACGTTAGTGGGTTGTTAAGCTAACGTCATCTTAACGAAAAAGGACGGAAGAAGTCTTTTTGCATCCGCCAAGTTTGGCGGATATAGAACAATATTTATACTACAAAAATCATGCCATATGGCCACAGTTGAATTACATCCAATGTTCAAAAATGCGAACGGCAAACTGAACAGAAGGGACAATACGATCCTCCGACAGAAAAAAATACCGTTCTGAGACAGGAAAAGTCATTAATACCGCGGCGCAAGAGTCGTACGAGATTCTCAATCCGCGGGACTACAAGAAAAATCCGCCTAAAGGAGCAGAACTTCAAAACATTAAATCCTTCGCCTCTGCCAGCGCGCTTACTACGCGTATTATCTGTTCCGGCAAATATTCACCTGACGAATTGGCAGCCATGACGGACACCGAACGGGCGGAACAGGAATCTCTGCGTCAGCAGTTGGCGGAATTTGAAGCACGCTTCAAGGCGCAACTCAAAGAGCCCGATCCGCAAGCTCCTGTCCTTGCAAAGAAGGATCCGGGCTATAATCCTAACTCGTCGAAAGTTCAGCGGCGACAGTACATGACCCTGAATACGTTTATTCGGGCAATGTTCATACAGTCCTTCAAAAACAGCTAACGGTTTGACAGCTTAACAATGAAAATTTGCAGAAAAGTAGATTTTTCTTCATATGCGCTTGCATATGTCGATTTTTTGTTGTACCTTTGCAGTCGATTTGATTATCTATTTTGGATTGACCGAATAATTGAACATGGAAAACGTCAAAATCATTGAGATTAAGAAGAGTGTCTTCGAGGATAACGACCGTGCTGCCGATGCGTTGCGCGGCGAGTTGAAGAAGAAAGGTGTGTTTCTGCTGAACCTGATGTCCTCGCCCGGAAGCGGCAAGACGACAACACTCATTCAGACCATCAACCGTCTTAAAGACAAGATCCGTATAGCCGTCATGGAGGCGGATATCGACAGCGATGTCGATGCCATCAAAATCAAGGAAGCCACGGGCGTGGAGTCCATTCAGTTGCATACCGGCGGGATGTGCCACCTCGATGCGGAGATGACGGAACAGGGCTTGAATGCCCTGTTAGTCGAAAGTAAAAAGACCGCTTCGCTCAAAGTAGAAAGCCAGCCCGATCTTGTCATTCTGGAGAACGTAGGCAATCTCGTATGTCCGGCTGAATTTGACACGGGAGCCGTGAAGAATGCGATGATTCTGTCCGTGCCGGAGGGACATGACAAACCGCTCAAGTACCCGCTGATGTTCAGTATCTGCGATGTAGTGGTAATCAACAAGATGGACGTGCTGCCGTATTTCGACTTCGATCTGGAGAAATGCAAGGAATATATCCATATGCGGAATCCGAAAGCCACCGTCATTCCTATCTGTGCCAAGACCGGAGAAGGAGTGGAGGCATTTGCAGAATGGCTGCTGAAGGAGGTTGAGAATTGGAAGGAATAACTCGAAATATCGAAATATCGATAAATCGTACATTGTAAATCCTTAAATCGTAAATAGCTTTATGCCAGAAATGTCGAAAAAGTTTGTCCCCAAGCACAAGGGTGACAAGAATCCTAATCCGAAGTTGCTGAAGTTTGTTCGTCACGTGACGGACCGTATTCCCGGAAAGATCAAGATGACTACCGATGCCCCGGAATACTGGGGTCTCGCCTGTATCTTCGAGGACGAGATGGACGCTGTGACGCGTGAGGCGTCGCTGGATCTGCTGCTCGATATGCTACCCGGCAATTTCTTTAAGGTACGCGAGCACCACACGTACGCGCGGCTGCATGAGATGAACGCCAAGAAGCACTACACGAAAGATGATAAGAGTTTCGATGAGTTGCTCGACAAGCTGGCGTATTTCGGCATGTTGGAATACGACTACGGCGACCATTACACCAACGGTCAGGGACCGGACGAGGGCACCACTTTCAACCGCGAGGATAGAATCTACTGGGTGCCGATGTTCGTTCCGGGCAGCGCCGAGTACACGAATATGAACACCGACCTGATGGACCGCCATCCGGAGTTGGCGATGTTCTTCGAGCGCATGACGTTCCTGCCGTTAGAGAAGATCACGCCGATGGTGCCGATGGGCGGAAGCGGTATCGGCATGCACGTCATCCCCGTGGAGAAAGCGATCTTGATGGAGAACCAGACTCTGGATATTGAGCATATCAGTTACTGGCTCAAGAAATACGAAGGGCATATAGGCGTGGGCATCTGTTCGTGCCGTTACGGTCGTAAGAAACTGGACGAAGGATGTGCGGACGACTACCGCGACTGGTGTATCGGCGTGGGCGACATGGCGGATTACCTGCGTGAGACCGGCCGCGGACACGACATCACTTATGACGAGGCGATGGCTATTCTGAAGAAAGCCGAGGACTACGGATTTGTTCACCAAGTGACGAATATAGACGGCGAGGGTAAGATCTTTGCGATCTGCAACTGCAACGTGAAGATCTGTAATGCGTTGCGTACCTCGCAGCTCTTTAATACTCCTAATATGTCGCGTAGCGCGTACGTAGCGAAAGTGGATCCGAAGAACTGCGTAGCCTGCGGACGATGCGTAGAGTACTGTCCGGCAGGTGCGGTGAAGTTGGGTCAGAAGCTCTGCACCAAGCATGGTCCGCAGACTTATCCTAAACAGGAGTTGCCGGACGCTACCGCCTGGGGACCGGAGAAATGGACGGAAGACTACCGCGACAAGAACCGCATCAACTGCTATCCGACAGGTACGGCACCGTGCAAGACCGCTTGTCCGGCACACATTGCCGTGCAGGGTTACCTCAAGAAAGCCGCAGAAGGCAAATACACAGAGGCACTCGAACTCATCAAGCGCGAAAACCCGTTCCCGGCAGTGTGCGGGCGTGTCTGCAACCGCCGTTGTGAGGACGCTTGTACGAGAGGCACGATCGATCGCGCAGTAGCTATCGACGCCGTCAAGAAATTCATTGCAGAGAAAGACCTGCACGCTGAGACACGATTTGTGCCGGAGGTCAATATCTGCTCCAACGTGCAAGAGCGCTGGGAAGAGAAGATCGCCATCATCGGTGGCGGTCCTGCGGGTCTGAGTTGCGCATATTATCTGGCAACAATGGGCTATAAACCAACGGTCTTTGAGAAGAACGCCGAACCGGGCGGAATGCTCCGTTACGGTATCCCGTCGTACAAGCTCGACAAGGAGGTTATCAAGGCGGAGATAGATGTGATGCGCGAGATAGGCGTGGAGATTAAATGCGGCGTCGAAGTAGGTAAGGATATTACCATAGACGCTCTTCGCAAGCAAGGCTACAAGGGATTTTATGTAGCAATCGGCTGCCAAGGCGGTCGTCTGCCGGGCATTCCGGGAGAGGATTTAGAGGGCACAATGACCGCTATCGATTTCCTGCATGAGGCGAATTGCGGAGGCAAGAAGATCAGCGGCAAAGTGGTAGTCGTAGGCGGCGGAAACGTAGCCATCGATGCTGCGAGAGTTGCCAAACGCAGCGGAGCAGCGGAAGTGACCATGCTCTCGTTGGAGACGGAAGACATCATGCCGGCATCCCAAGAAGAGCGCATGGAAGCACGCGAGGATGGAGTAGTGATCAATCCGGGATGGGGACCGATGGAGGTGAAAGGTGAAAGTGGAAAGGTGAAAGGAATCACCTTCAAAAAGTGTCTGTCTGTATTTGACGAGCAGCATAAGTTTGCACCGAAATTTGACGAGAACGAGACGATTACGTTAGAGGCGGATATGGTGATTTTCGCCATCGGTCAGACGGTCGTACTCAAAGACCTGCTGAAGGATACCAAGGTGGAGTTCGTTCGCGGCGTGTACCCTGTAGCCGACAAACTGACATACCAGACTGCGGAAGAGGACATCTTCGTCGGCGGCGATGTATTTACCGGTCCGAAGTTCGCCATCGATGCCATCGCAGCCGGCAAGGAAGCTGCGGAGAGTCTGCACCGCTACGTACAGCACGGACACATGACCATCGGTCGCAACCGCCGAGATTTTATCGAACTGAACAAGAGTGACATTCTCGTTGAGCAGTACGACAACAGCAGCCGTCAGGAGCCGGGCGTGGTGGTAACGAAGAGTAATTTCGAGGAATACCACGGCACGCTGACCGAGGAGCAGGTGAAGAAAGAGACCGCGCGATGCCTCAGTTGCGGCGCGTCGGTTGTCGATGAGAACCGGTGTATCGGTTGCGGTATATGTACCACGAAATGTGCTTTTGACGCTATCCATCTGCACCGCGAGCACCCCGAAGCCAGCGTCATGCGTACTTCGGAAAACAAGTTCGACGGAATCCTGCCGTATATGATCAAACGCACAGGAAAAATCCTCATTTCCGGACTAAGCCCGAAAAAGTAATGCACGAACTCGGAATCGTCTTCTATATCATCCGTGACGTCAAGAAAGCGGCGCAAGAGAACGGAGTGGAGCACGTCTCGACGGTGGTAATGAACATCGGCGAGGTGAGCACCATCATTCCGGAGTACCTGACGGACTGCTGGCGGTGGGCGGCGGATAAAGAAGAGATGCTGAAGGGCTGCGAGTTGCAGATAGAGACTATTCCTGCTGTGACGCATTGCGACGGGTGCGGAAAAGATTATCCGACCGTGGCGCACGGCAAGAAATGTCCGCATTGCGGCAGCGAGCAGACATGGCTCCTGAGAGGCAATGAGGTAGAGATTAAGGAATTACGAGTTTAAAAAGTTTAAAGATATGGCATGTTTTATTGTACCATTAGTGCAGGCGGCAGCGACGACAGCATACCGCAAAAGCACACACCGGACCGACACGTTTGTCGGCCGTAACCTAATGACCCTGGAGAAAATGCTGTGGGGCGGTTCACTGATGCTGATCGTGGACCATATCCTCAACGGCGAAGTGACATGGATGTATCCGTTCTTTACTGCGCTGGAGAGTGAAGGCGGCGGAATGGTCATGCTCAAAGAGATGCTGACCGTCGGCGTACCAATGTCGGCCGTTGTGACCGTTGCATGGGCGGTTTATTGCTATCTCAAAGAGCGTAAAGCAGTCAAGGCTTAAAGAAACTCGATATACCGATATGTCGATATACCGATTATATTTAATCATTTAATCATTTAAAAAATAAATTATCATGTTTTTTCAAGTCTATGGAGAGCATGCTCTGATCCAATGGGTAATGCTCTTTGCAGTCCTCGCAGGACTGATTCTATGGAATGAGTTTGCACGCCGTACGAAACTCGGCGGTGCAATCACGTTCTTTGCCATTCCGCTGGCGCTGACCGTTTACTTTGTAGCAATCGCGATCGGTGCACGCATGGGCGCAGACTGGGCGGTGAACAACCAGACCCACGTGTACATGAACGGCTGGTTCCACTACGCCAAGCTCTACGCTGCGCTGACCGGCTGTATCGGTTTCATGATGATCAAGTACGAGTGGGGTATCGGTGCCAAGCACTGGTTCAAGCCGTTCCCGTTCATCATCGTAGCCATCAACATTTTGATTGCCGTTTGCTCTGATTTCGAGTCGGCAATTCTTGGTTGGAACAAATGGTGGCTGTCGAGCGAAGGTGTGTGGTTGTATGGCGGCTGGCACAACGTATTCAACGGCGTTGCCGGTCTGTTCAACATCTTCTGTATGACCGCATGGTGGAACGTATATCCCAGCAAGGACCGCAAGGACATGATCTGGGCGGACATGACGTGGGTGTATATCCTCGTGTATGACATCTGGAACTTCGCTTACACGTACAACTGTCTGCCGACTCACAGCTGGTACTGCGGTATCGCACTGTTGGTAGCTCCGACGATTGCAGCTATCTGCTGGAACCGCGGCGGTTGGATCCAGAACCGCGCTAACACTCTGGCTATCTGGTGTATGTTTGCGCAGGTATTCCCGCTCTTCCAGGAGACTTTCTTCAACGGCAAACAGTTCTACTCATGGGCAGTTCTGCCGGTTCAGTACGTCAACGGAATAGAGACTGTTAATGCTATCTATGCCGCTTCGGGTCTGGGTGAGGAAGTCGTGGCTCATACGACCGTGGAGGCCGTAGGCGCTACCGCAGCTAACCCGACGATGATGCTCGTGATCTCCGCTCTCGCGCTGGTTACCAATATCATTGCCTTCGGTTATATCATGTACCAGGCTAAGGTTCGTCACATCAATCCGTACAAGGAGGATGTGTTCGTTGACCAGAAGTACTACAAGGATGCGATGGCTCGCGCTGAGGTGAATTAAACCGAAAGCGTATTAAAGACCATTTATTTGCGTTCTAAGCGATCGGACGATTTTCACCGGCAGGGTGCCGATTGAGAACCCAAAACGGCTGAAAACGCATAAAAATGAAGAAAAAATGACGTGCGCGCTTGCGTATGTCATTTTTTTTTTGTACCTTTGTGGCGTTTTTTGAATATAACTGAATACAAATATTTATCACAATGGAAGAAAACAACGAGATTATCAAGAATGATCACATTATTCCCGTGAAGATCGACGAGGAAATGAAGTCCTCGTATATCGATTACTCGATGAGTGTGATCGTGAGCCGTGCGTTGCCGGATGTGCGCGACGGTTTCAAACCGGTCCACCGCCGTGTGCTGTTCGGAATGAACGAATTAGGTAACACGAGCGACAAACCGACCAAGAAGAGCGCCCGTATTGTCGGTGAGGTAATGGGTAAGTACCACCCGCACGGCGACAGCTCCATCTATGGTACGCTGGTGCGTATGGCACAACCGTGGGCAATGCGTTATTGTCTGGTGGACGGTCAGGGTAACTTCGGTTCCGTCGATGGCGACGGTGCAGCTGCCATGCGTTATACGGAGGCCCGCCTCTCGAAGTTAGCGGAAGAGATGCTCCGCGACATCGAGAAGGACACCGTAGATATGCAGAATAACTTTGATGACTCCCTGAAAGAGCCGACGGTGCTTCCTTGCCGTTTCCCGAACCTGTTGGTGAACGGTGCCAGTGGTATTGCCGTAGGTATGGCAACGAACATGCCGACCCATAACTTAGCAGAGGTCATTGACGGTTGCTGCGCATATATCAATAATATCAAAGCACGTATGCACGACGCGAGTGTTGAGGATATTACAGTAGAACAGCTGATGGAATATGTCAAAGCTCCTGATTTCCCGACCGGCGGTACTATCTACGGCTATCAGGGTGTCAGGGACGCTTTCGAGACCGGTCGCGGAAGGATTGTGATCCGTTCGAACGCCGATATCGAGACCGAGGACAACGGCCGTGAGAAGATCATCATCACCGAGTTGCCATACGGCGTTGTGAAGAGCGACCTCGTGAAATACATCGCCGAGCTGGTAAACGACAAGAAGATCGAGGGTATAGCCGATATCAACGACCACTCCAAACGCGATATCCGTATTGTGATCGATGTGAAACGTGACGCCAACGCACAGGTTGTGCTCAACAAACTATACAAGTTCACCGCGTTGCAGTCGAGTTTTGCAGTGAACAACATCGCTTTGGTGAAAGGCCGTCCGATGTTGCTGAACCTCAAACAGCTGATCGGTAACTTCATCGAGCACCGCATGGACGTAGTAACCCGCCGGACACGTTTTGAGTTGCGCAAGGCAGAGGAGAAAGCGCATATCTTGGAGGGCTTGATCATCGCCGTAGATAATATCGACGAAGTAGTACGTATCATCCGCGCAAGCCGCACTCCGGCTGATGCACAAACAAATTTGGAGAAGCGGTTCGACCTCGACAACCTGCAGTCCAAAGCTATCGTAGATATGCGTCTGAGCGCCCTGACCGGCCTGCGTATCGACGAGTTGAAAGCAGAGTACGAGGAGATCGAGAAATTGATTGCCCACCTGAACGAACTGCTCGCCAGCGAGGAGATGCGTTACGATGTAATCAACACCGAGCTCATCGAGATCAAGGACAAGTACGGTGACGAGCGCCGCACGAAGATCGTGAAAATGGCTACTGAGTTCAACCCCGAGGATATGTACGCCGATGATGACATGGTAATCACTATCTCGCATCTGGGCTATATCAAACGTACTCCGCTGGCTGATTTCCGTCAGCAGAGCCGCGGCGGTATCGGCTCGAAAGCCGGCAGTGCGCGTGACCAGGATTTCATTGAGCGCGTATATCAGGCATCGATGCATTCGACGATGATGTTCTTTACGGAGATGGGTCGTCTGTACTGGCAGAAAGTATATGAACTGCCGGAGGGCAACAAGCAGTCGAAAGGCCGTGCTATCCAGAACATGATTAACCTCCAGAAGGGCGACAAGGTACGCACCTGTATCAACGTCAAGGGTCTCAATGACCAGGAGTATATAGAGAACCACTACCTGATCTTCGTGACCAAGAACGGTCTGATGAAAAAGACGACATTGGAGGCATACAGCCGTCCGCGAGCCAACGGTATCATCGCGCTCGGTCTGCGTGACGGCGACGAACTGATCGGCGTAACGCTGACGGACGGTCAGAGCGAGATGTTAGTCGCTTCGTACAACGGTAAGGTCGTTCGTTTCAACGAAGGCGGCGTACGTCCGATGGGTCGTGGCGCAACCGGTGTGAAGGCAATCACATTAGAGGAAGACGGACAAGATCGCGTCATTGGCACGGTTTGTGTGGAGAAGGGTACAGACAAGACCATTCTCGTCATTTCGGAGAACGGATTTGGCAAACGTACGCCCGTCGATGACGAGGAGGGCAACCCGATCTATCGTGTCACCAACCGTGGCGGTAAGGGTGTCAAGACCATTGAGATTACGGAGAAGACAGGTCATCTGGTAGGTATCGAAGCCGTAACCGATGCGGATGATCTGATGCTGATGACCAAGTCGGGAACAGCCATCCGCATGGATATCTCAACTATTCGTCAGACCGGACGTGCCGCACAAGGCGTCAAACTGATCGAACTCCAGAAACGTAATGACTCCCTCGTAAGCGGATGTATCGTTCCGAAAGAAGAAGAGGAGAACGTGAATGATGAAATGAGCGCGGCAGAACCGCTCAATGATGTAAATGATAAAACCAACAACAACGAAAATCAAGAATAATATGAAAAAATCATTGATTTTGGCAGCTCTGGTGCTGATAAGCGCAGGCTGCTTTGCACAAAAGAACCCGCAGGTTAAAAAAGCAAAAGGTTACATGATGGCTGAGACACCGGATTTCGGTGCCGCCCGTGCAGCCATCGAAGAGGCGATTTCGGCTGATCCGTCTATTGAGGCTTATTACTGGGCCGGTATGATCGGTTATCAGGAACTGACCCAAGAGAACTACAACCAGATGATGGGAAAAGGTGCTAATCAGGCGAAAGCCGGAGCTGCCGTAGAAGAAAGCTATAACTACTGGCTCAAAGCGGACGAATTGGCTTCCTCTGTCGTATTGGACAAGAAAGGCCGTGAGGTGCTCGCCGACCCGAAAACCCATAACAACATCGCCAAAAAGATGCTGGAGTACTACAAACAGCAGGAGTTGGTGAAATATGGTATCTTCCTGAACGAGCAAAAGGATTACGATGGCGCATATCAAGCATTCCAGAAGCACATTGCTATTCCGGAGCTGAAGATGATGCAGGATCCGAAACTGCAGAAAGAGATGCCGCGTGATACCACTTATACACAATACAAGTACTACGCTGCAATCTTCGCTGTTCAAGCGGAGCGTCACCAGGATGCCATTGCGCTGCTTGAGGAACTCAAAGACGGTGACTATGAGGCTATCTCTACCAACCAGTTCCTCTATCAGGAGTACGTGGCGTTGAAAGATACGGCCAAGTTTGTTGCTACGCTGCAACACGCCATTGATCGTTTCCCGAGCGAGCCGTGGTTCCTGCAGAACCTGATCAACTATTACATCTATTCCGGTCAGGAGCAGACTGCGGTTGACTATCTCTCGCAGGCGATCGCACGTGAACCGAACGTAGCACAGTACCACCTGATCAAGGGTAACCTCAATGAGAACTTAGGTCATTACGACGAGGCGATGGCTGATTTTGATAACGCCCTCAAGGTAGATCCGAAATTAGCCGACGCAGTAGCAGGCAAGGGTAGAGTATATTACAACCAGGCAGTCAAACTCAATGAGGCGGCTGCACTCATCTCCGACAACAAGGAGTACAAGAAAGCGCTGGACGAGATGAATGAGGTGTTCAAAAAATCACTTCCGTTCTTTGAGGAAGCTCACCGCATGGATCCCGAGAACCGTCAGTACATGCAAGTACTCAAGGGGCTCTACTATCGCTTCCACATGGATGCGCAGTATGATGCTATCTCCGAGGAGATGAATAAGCTCTAATGGGACGAATCTTAGCAATAGACTACGGTCGTAAGCGTACAGGATTAGCCGTTACGGATGTTCTCCGCATAACGGCTAATCCGCTGCTTACGATAGAAACAAAGGATCTTATCGAATGGCTCGCAGAATACTTTGAGAAAGAGCCGGTAGATGAGGTCGTCATCGGCCATCCGACCCAAATGAACGGGGAGGAATCGGAGAGCATGAACTATATCCGTCCTTTCATGGGCGTGTTCAAGAAACGATTTCCCGACAAACCCTTAACTATGTATGACGAGCGCTTTACCTCCGTGTTGGCGCACCAAGCCATGCTCGCCGGCGGCATGAAGAAAAAAGACCGGCAGAACAAAGCAACGGTGGATAAGATCGCCGCTTGTATCATTTTGGAAGGCTATTTGGAAAGACTATGATATTACCTATATATTTGTACGGTCAGCCGGTACTCAGAAAGCAGGCTGAAGAAATAGAGAACACGCCAGAACTGAAACAGTTTATCGCGGATATGTATGAGACCCTGACCCAAGCAGAGGGGTGCGGTCTGGCAGCTCCGCAGGTAGGCAAGCCCTGGCGGTTGTTCGTGGTAGATGGTTCTGAGCTGGCAGAAGACTATCCTGAGTGCAAGGATTTCAAGCGAGTGTTTATTAATCCGGAGTTGTTAGAAACAAGCGAAGAGACTTGCACATATTCCGAGGGCTGCCTTTCGCTGCCCGGAATCAGCGAAAATGTCGTCCGCCCCAAGACCATTACGATCCGTTACCAGGACGAGAATTTTGAGGAACATGTGGAGACTTTTACGGATTTCCAAGCACGTATCGTACAGCATGAGTACGACCATTTGGAGGGACATGTATTCACCGATCGAATCTCGCCGATTCGCAAGACTTTTACCCGTAACAAACTTATGGCGATAGCCAAAGGAAAAGTAGGGGCGAGGTATAAATACAAAAAGCAATAATAATGGACTGGCTTAATATCATAATCATGGCAGTCGGTTTGGCAATGGATTGCTGTGCGGTTTCTGCCGTACAGGGTTTGAACCAGCGTCAGTGGCATCCACGCGCATTACTGATGGCGGCCATCTTCGGCTGCTTTCACATGGGAATGCCCGTAATCGGCTATTTTGCAGGTACGCTTTTTGTCTCGTTCATGCAAACTTACGCACCGTGGATTGCATTGGCTTTATTAGGTTTCTTAGGCGTAAAGATGATCTGGGAGTCCTTCCACGAGGATGAAGAGGTGGAGAAAAAAGCCAACTGGAACGTAACGAATCTGTTATTGCTGGCATTAGCTACCAGTATTGATGTGCTGGCTACGGGATTGCTCTTTGTGCCATATCCGGAGTGGTTGGTACCGGCTATTCTGACGATCGGTAGTATCACTGCGCTGTTCTCGCTCGGAGGCTATCTGGTTGGTGTGTATGTAGGTAAACTGAAACTGAATATGGAACTGATCGGAGGTCTCGTGCTGATAGCTTTAGGTATTAAGATCTGTATGGAGGGTCTATGTTTGTAATCGGAGAAAATACTTTGGTCTCGCTCGATGTGCTGGAGAAAGAGTTCTGCTGCGATCTGGACACATGCCGCGGTTGCTGCTGTATTGAAGGCGATGCCGGAGCTCCGTTAACGGATGACGAAGAGCAGAAGATCCAAGAGATTCTACCGATTCTGCTGCCGGATATGACCAAAGAAGCGAAAGCCGTGGTTGAGGCACAAGGCATCGCTTATAACGATCCTTCCGGCGAGCGGGTGACCTCTATAGTCAATGACAAAGACTGCGTTTTCGCCAGAACGGACCATAACGGCTGGGGCTATTGCCTGATAGAAAAGGCATACAATGCCGGTAAAATAGATTTCAAGAAACCTGTTTCCTGCCATTTATACCCGATACGGCTGACGCAAGTAGGAGAATATACCGGGGTGGAATACCATCGGTGGGACATCTGTCATTGCGCCCGGATAAAGGGGAAAAAACTGCATCTGCCGGTGTATCAGTTCCTCAAAGAACCGCTTATCCGTCGGTTTGGAGAGGCTTGGTATCAAGAACTGGAACTAACTGCTAACGAATGGAAAAAACAATGCGCGCAGAAGTAATAACGATAGGAGATGAATTGTTGATCGGCCAGGTGGTAGATACCAACTCCGCCTGGATCGCAGAGAAACTGAATGAATACGGCATCGAGTTGTTCCAAATCACATCGGTGCATGATAACCGCGAGCATATCATTGCGGCATTGGACGAGGCTTTTTCCCGTGCAGACATTGTGCTGACGACCGGAGGGCTGGGACCGACCAAAGATGATATTACCAAGCATGTGTTATGTGAGTATTTCGAGACACACCTTATTGAGGACGCGTCTGTGCGCGCGCATATTATGGACCTTTATAAAGAGCGTCCGGATGTGCTGAACCGCCTTACCGCTACGCAGTGGTTAGTGCCCGAGAATGCACTCATACTCGAGAACAGAGTAGGTTCTGCTCCACTTATGGTTTTCCACCATGGCAAACAGATATTGGCTTCCATGCCGGGGGTGCCGTACGAGATGAAGATAGCGATGGAGGAACAGATACTGCCGTATATCCGGGATTACGAATCAAAAATTACGAATTACAAATCAGAGCATATTCTGCACAGAACATTGCAGGTTAGCGGCATTCCGGAATCGTCGCTGGCTATTATTTTAGAGGATTACGAGAATGAAATGCCGTCAGCTCTGCATTTGGCTTATCTGCCCAAGGACGGTATGATCCGCCTGCGTCTGTCTTCTTATGGTGAGATGTCCAAAGAAGAAGTGGATACATGGTTTGAACGGTTAAAAGGACAGGTGGCTCCATATCTGATTGCCGATGCCGATGAGCCGTTAGAGGTCATTGCGGGAAATCTGCTCAAGCAGAAAGGAATGACCATCGCTACCGCGGAGAGCTGTACAGGCGGCAAACTGGCGTCGTTACTCAATAAACACGCGGGTTCATCGGCATTCTATTATGGTTCGGTCATCAGTTATGACAACTCCGTCAAGGAGCATTTGTTAGGTGTGCCGGAGAGCTTGATAAAAGAAAAAGGTGTGGTGAGCGAGGAGGTCGTACGTATCATGGCGGAGTCGGCAAAACAACAAATCGGTACCGATTATGCGATTGCTACCTCGGGAATCGCCGGACCTACGGGAGGTTCACCCGAAAAGCCGGTCGGTACTGTCTGGATTGCCTGGACTACACCGAAAAATACTTATGCAGAGTGTTTTCATTTAGGCAAACTCCGTGACCAGATAACAGATCGCGCGTGTGTCAAAGCATTGGTGAAACTGATTCAGATACTGAGAACGGAATAGTATGAACGAAATACTGCAATTTCTTTTAACCCCCACCATCACACAGTCGCTTTTATGGCTGACCATCGTGATGACCATCGGTCTTTGGATGGGCGAGAAAGTGAAGATCAAGAATTTCTCGTTAGGCGTTACGTGGGTGCTCTTCGTCGGTATCGCACTTGCATCGTTGGGTGTGAAGATAGATCATTCTGTAGCGCAGTTTGCAAAAGACTTTGGTCTAATCCTCTTTGTCTATTCCATCGGTCTGCAGGTCGGTCCTTCTTTTTCTCCGTTCAAAAGGGGTGTATTGCAACTCAATATGCTCTCTGCCGCGATCGTTCTGCTGGCGTGCGTGTGCACAATCGTGCTGCATTATGTCACGGGAATCGACATGTCCACGTTAGCCGGAGTGATGTCAGGTGCCGTAACATCCACCCCATCTTTAGCTGCTACACAACAGGCTTATTATGACATTACCGGTACCATGAACCCTGATATCGCAACTGGTTATGCCGTGGCATACCCGTTAAGTATAGTGGGAGTTATTTTGGCGTTTGAGTTGATCCGTAAATCCTTCCATATACAGCTGCCGGAAGAAGAGAAGCGTCTGAAAATGGAAGCGGCAGAGAGCGCAGAAGAACCAATTTGTGTGGACATCACTCTCAACAACCCGCAGATAGGTACATTGACGATGGATGAATTAACGCATCTCTGTCCTGTAAAAGAGATGGTTATCAGCCGTGTTATCCGGGCTGACGGGTCCGACGAGTTAGTGAACGAGCAGACCCGTATCAGTAACGGTGACACGCTCCGTATCCTGACGGACAAACAGCATATCGACGGCTTGCGGTTACTTGGAAAAATGAAGGACTATGACCTGCATGTACAATCGGAGAAATCGGATCACTTGATCTCTCGCCGTATCGCTGTTACCCGGCCGGAATGTAATGGCAAACGGATCCGCTCCTTCAACCTCCGCCAGCAATACCACGCTACCATCACACGCGTCAGCCGTGCGGGAATTGATCTGTTGGCTACGCCGGATATGGTACTACAGTTGGGCGACCGGCTCATGGTGGTCGGCGACAAGAATGATGTAAGCAGGGTAGCAGAGACTTTCGGCAACGAGCTCAAACGTCTTGATGTTCCGCATCTGCTGCCTGTATTCTTCGGTATGGTGCTGGGTATCTGCGTGGGGCTTATCCCGATCCCTGTTCCCGGCATGGAGACGACGTTCAAATTGGGACTTGTAGGCGGTTCGCTCATTGTGGCAATCCTTATCGGTCACTACGGACCGTACTATAATCTGGTTACTTTCTCCACCACTTCGGCAAACATGATGCTGCGTCAAGTCGGTCTTACGCTCTTCCTTGCAGCTATCGGTCTGTCCGTGGGAGAAAATTTCGTCCCGACATTGGCAGGAGGCGGTTATTTATGGGTCGGCTATGGTTTTCTTATCACTTTGATACCGTTGTTTATTGTCGGTATGATTGCCTATAAATGTTTGCATATCAATTATTTCAATGTGGTAGGTCTGTTGATCGGTTCCATGACATCTGCTATGGCATTGCCTTACGCACAATCCCTATCGTCGGAGAATAATCAGGTCTCTGTGTGTTATGCCACCGTCTATCCGTTTACGACTTTCCTGCGTGTCATGGCGGCACAACTGATCGTTTTGTTTTTCTGTAGTTTTACTCCGATGGATTCGATCCGTCCGCAACTGTTGCCGCCTGCTATCAACACCCTTGAAGGAGAGGAGTACGGACCGACGCTGACTATTGATGACAACACACTCTATTTTGTGGGACTCAACCGTGAGGACGGAACGGAGAGTGAAGATATTTACGTTTCACGACGTGACAGCCGTACGGGCGAGTGGAGTGCCGCCCGCCGTATTCCGGAACTCAGTAATCCGTATCGCAACGAAGCGCCTACTTCCGTCTCCGGGGATGGCAGAACGATGCTGCTCTTTGTAGAAGGAAGAATGTGTTTCTCCGTTAAAGGACCGCACGGCTGGACCGAACCAAGACCCTTACCGCAATACCTGCAATTAGGTAATTGGCAGGCAGACGCCATGATAACAGCCGATGGCTCCGCACTTCTCTTTGCTGCCAATTATCCCGTTGAAAACGAAGAAAAAGCGTCGCTTAATATCTTTGTTTCCCTCCGCGACGAGCAAGGACGATGGGGCAAACCGTTTTCTATTGGTTCTGCGATTAACACAACCGGCATGGAGCGCTCGCCGTTTCTTCATCCGGACATGAAAACACTTTACTTTTCTTCTGACAAGCCCGGTTCCATCGGAGAACTCGATGTATGGGTGAGCCGCCGGTTAGCCGATAGTTGCTGGACCTGCTGGTCGGAACCGGAGAACCTCGGAGCTACAATCAATACCGCCGGAAGGGATTGCTGGTATAAAATAACGACGGACGGACAAACGGCATATTATGCCCGTAAAACCGGCAGAAGACATGATATTTATTCCATCACTTTGCCGGAAGACAAACGCCCTGAGACGATTACGGTACTGAAACCGAACGAAGCGGTAGCCATTCAAAATCTGCTCTTCGAGACAGGAAGCGACAAGATCATGCCTTCCTCCTTGCCGGAGTTGAAACGTATTGCCGTTTTCATTGTGACTTACGGCTACAAAGTGCGTCTGGCGGGGCATACGGATAATATCGGGTCGGCGGAAGATAACAAGAAACTCTCTGAAGCACGCGCGGAATCAGTACGCCGCCAACTCATTGAATACGGTTGTTCCGCCGATCAAATCAGGGCTTTCGGCTATGGCGATACCAAACCGGTTGCACCCAACGATTCCGAGGAAAACCGCCAGCTCAACAGGCGGGTGGAGATCACTTTGCAATGATAAATCATTTAATACTTTAATACCATGTTAGAATATGTAGATCGCAGAAATTCCGATTGTTACAAGTGGGATTCGGAATGTGCGCAAGGATGTCTGCCACTATGGATTGCAGACATGGATTTCAAGGCGGCAAGCCCGATTCTTGAGGCGATGCAGAGACGTCTGGATCACGGCGTTTTCGGTTATTCCATCGTGCCGCAGGAAAATTACGATGCGGTGGCTTCGTGGTTCGAGCGCCGCCATGGATGGAAAGGGATTAACCGCAACAATTTGCTCTACACCACAGCCGTTGTACCGGCTATTTCTGCTATTTTTGCTGCTCTGCAGATGCGTCTCAACAAATGCCAGAAACTGCGCGTGCTGACCTTCACGCCGGCGTATAACTGTTTTTTCGCCTGCATCGAGAACATGGGCTGCGAGTTAGTGCCGTCTCCGCTGGTGTTGAAGGACAACCGGTTTGAAATCGACTGGGTGGATGTGGAGAAGAAAGCGAAACAAGCGGACGTGTTCCTCCTTTGCAATCCTCATAATCCGACGGGTAGGGTATGGACACGCGGGGAGTTAGAGCGTCTGGCAGATATCATGCGCCGTGAGCATCTATATGTGTTGTCAGATGAGATTCACTGCGAGTTTGCGTTCCCCGGACACCCCTATACACCTTTTGCATCTATCGCCATCAACGATACGGATTTCTGTGTCTGTACTTCGGCAAGCAAGGCTTTCAATATCGCCGGACTGCTATGCGCCAATATCTTTGTGCCCAACAAGGAACTTTTCGCGCAGATTAACCATGCATTGGAGGTGCATGAGGTGAACGGTCTGAACCCGTTTGGCCTGGTGGCGCAGGTTGCTGCTTATAACGAGTCGGAAGCATGGCTGGACGAACTGAACGGATATGTCTATGGTAACTATTGCTATTTGCGCGATTTCATCGGGAAGGAACTGCCGATGCTGCATATTCATGAGACGGACGGTACTTATCTTGCGTGGGTGGATATTTCGGAATTGGGCGTACCTGCAGAGCAGTTCTGCTGCGATCTGGCAAAAAAGGCGCATGTGCTCTTCAATCCTTCCGAGATGTACGGAGCTGAGAATTATATCCGTATCAATCTGGCTACTTCACGGGATATTTTAGCCGAAGCGTTGAACCGGTTAAAGGGTTATATTGAATAAATTTCAGAAAAAGTGTCATAAACATTTGTTTATGTCATTTTTTTTTCGTAACTTTGCAGCGGTTTTGAATCTAATTAAATTACCAAATATATGAATCTTTCTGAATTAACCGACAAGATCTACGCTGAGGGCGTAGAAAAAGGCAATGCCGAGGCGCAACAAATCGTGGACAAAGCGAACGCCAAGGCTGCTGAGATTATTGCTGAAGCAGAGAAGAAAGCGGCTGCGCTGGTAGCAGATGCCGAGAACAAGTCTGCCGATCTGGACAAAAAGACACGCGCCGAACTCAAACTGTATGCGGAGCAGAGCGTGAATGCCGTTAAAACCGAGATCGTGAACCTTCTGTCAGACAAGATAGCTGCAGACAGCGTAAAAGCGGCAACTGCTGATGCCAAGTTCATGCAGGGACTGATTGCCAAATTGGCAGAGCAGATGGCAAAAGACGGCAGCGTAGTGATAGAGGCCAAGGATGCAGAGGCACTGAAAAAATACTTTGCAGCCAATGCCAAAGGTCTGTTGGAGAAAGGGGTTGAGATTAAAGAGGTGAAGGGTATCAAGACTGACTTTACCATCCAGCCTGCCAAAGGCGGATACAAACTCGCTTTCGGTGACGCCGAATTTATCGCATACTTCAAAGAAATGCTCCGTCCGCAGTTGGTTGACCAGCTGTTCTAAATGACCCATACGGCGAAGCAGATCGTATGAACGAAGTGAATAAAGAAATGGTAAATGAGTAAATCGTAAATTACAATGACTTACGAGTATTTATTAACAGGTTTACCGGAACTGAAGGCGGGCTCTGACACCCCGGTTTCCATGGAGAAACTGGAAGAACTGCTGGATGAACAACTCTCACAACCGGATAAGAAACTGTTGGGGCTTCTCCGCGCGCCCATTGACGAGGCTACGCTGGAGGAAGGGCTGAAGGCAAAGAACCGTTTTGTAAGGGAATGGTTCGCGTTTAACCGTGACATCAACAATGTGATGGTAGCGCAGATCTGCCGCAAACACGGTTTTAACGCCAAGCAGCAGATTGTCGGCGAGGATGAGGTAGCCGAGCAACTACGAACCCACAGCACGCAGAAAGATTTCGGTCTGAACGAGCTTTCGGGCGACTATCAGGCCGTTCTGGCACTCGCACAGATTGAGGATCTCATGCAGCGCGAGAAAGCGATAGACGCCATCCGTTTTGAGTGGTTGCAGGAGCGCACGGAGTTTGATTTCTTCTCTCCCGAGATGGTCTTTGCCTACTACTTGGAGGCGGTAATGCTACACCGCTGGAGCCTGCTGACCGTAGAGGAGGGAGAAAAAGTATTCCGGGCACTTGTCGCTGATCTGAAACAGGGAGTGAAACTCGATTAATCGTGCTATGGTTCAATGGTTATTTGGCATACCTTATGAAGTAGCGTTCTGGGAAGCTACATACAAGAATAGAAAGGAGAGACAAAAACTCTCCCTGTTTTCACACTATAATTCTCCAATTCAGTTGGCGGGTTTTGATGTGCAGCAATTCCTACAGAGTCAACCGAATCCTGCACAAGCTACCATCTTGGATGTCGGAGCAGGAATGACTTATCTTCCAGGGAACTATTTAACGATAGAAGGTAAAAATCAACCTTTGAATCTGCATTATATTGATCCCTTAGCTGCTTATTACAATCAAATTCTATCTAAATACAAGGTGGACAGACCGAAAGTGGAGTTTGGTATGATGGAATACATATCTGCCTTTTATCCGAATCACGATGTCACGCTGATAACCATCCAGAATGCGTTGGATCACAGTTCTAATCCGGTAAAAGGGATTTTAGAATCTTTGGATATATTACATGTTGGAGGCGTTTTGTATCTGAACCATCATCCTAATGAGGCAGAATATGAGAACTATAGAGGTTTTCACCAATTCAATATTATGGTGGAAGACGATAAGTTGATTATTTGGAATAAATCGAGGCGTTTTAATATTAACCAACTATTGTCTGGCTTTGCTAAAGTAGAGGCAAAAGTGGTAGATAATAACCCTATTGCAATTATTACCAAAACAGCCGAAGTGCCTGAAAATATGATTAACAGACGTGCAGACATAGTCAAACTGAGTAACGCACTTTTGGCTTATTCGAAAGAAGTAAATTCGCCCAAGCGGATGTTCCAATACCATTTGAAATTGATGTATTACCGCTTGATGCAACGTGTTTCCAAATGGTTCTCATGGCAGACAAGACAGCGAATAAAGAGTCTGTTTAAACGAAAAAATGAGTAATAATTATTAACAATAAATTATGACAACAGGAAAAGTAAAAGGAATCATCGCCAACCTGGTAACCGTGGCTGTCGATGGTCCTGTAGCACAAAATGAGATTTGCTACATCTACGTTGGAGAGACCAAACTGATGGCGGAGGTCATCAAAGTTATCGGTGCCAACGTCTATGCGCAAGTGTTCGAGTCCACGCGTGGTCTCAAGGTAGGCAACAAAGTGGAGTTCACGGGTCACATGCTCGAAGTGACGCTCGGTCCGGGTTTGCTCAGCCGTAACTACGACGGTTTGCAGAACGACCTTGACAAACTGACGGGCGTGTTCCTTAAACGCGGTGAGTATAATTTTCCGCTTGACACCGAGAAGAAATGGGCGTTTAAGCCTATCGCCAAAGTCGGCGACAAGGTAGAGGCGGCCGCATGGCTCGGTGAGGGGGATGAGAACCACCAGCCGCATAAGATCATGGTGCCGTTCGTTTTCGAGGGCGTTTATACGGTGAAATCGATTAAACCTGCCGGAGAATACACCATTAACGAAGTGATGGCAGTCCTGACCGATGCAGAGGGAGCCGATCATGAGGTGACCATGGTGCAGAAATGGCCTGTAAAGAAAGCTATCCTCGCTTACCGCGAGAAACCGCGTCCCTTCAAACTGTTAGAGACAGGCGTTCGTACGATTGATACCGCCAACCCGCTTTGCGAGGGCGGTACGGGTTTCATCCCGGGACCGTTCGGTACCGGAAAGACCGTGCTTCAGCACGCTATCTCCAAACAGGCGGAAGCGGATATCGTGATCATCGCAGCCTGCGGTGAGCGTGCCAATGAGGTGGTGGAGACCTTTACCGAGTTCCCGGAACTGGAGGATCCGCACACCGGCCGCAAGCTGATGGAGCGTACCATCATCATCGCCAACACGTCCAACATGCCTGTGGCTTCCCGTGAGGCATCCGTTTATACCTCCATGACGATTGCCGAGTACTACCGCTCGATGGGTCTTCGTGTGCTGCTCATGGCGGACTCCACTTCCCGTTGGGCGCAGGCATTGCGTGAGATGTCCAACCGTTTGGAGGAACTCCCGGGACAGGACGCCTTCCCGATGGACCTTTCCGCCATCATCGGTGCTTTCTACGCACGCGCAGGATACGTATATTTAAATAATGGGGCAACGGGTTCCGTTACGTTCCTCGGTACCGTTTCTCCTGCGGGTGGTAACCTCAAGGAGCCTGTAACCGAGGGTACAAAGAAAGTGGCGCGTTGTTTCTATGCTCTGGAGCAGGCGCGAGCCGACCGCAAGCGCTACCCGGCGGTCAACCCCATTGACTCCTATTCAAAATATGTAGAGTACCCGGAATTTGCTGAATATATCTCTGGTCTGATCGACAAAGAGTGGCTGCCGATGGTCAATGATATGAAGACTTATCTGCAGCGCGGTAAGGAGATCCAAGAGCAGATCAACATCTTGGGTGACGACGGTGTGCCGGTGGACTACCACGAGGCGTTCTGGAAATCCGAAGTCATCGACTTTGTAATCCTACAGCAGGACGCTTTCGACAAGATTGACGCCGTTTGTCCGCTGGAACGCCAGCAGTACATGCTCCGCTTGGTGATGGACATCTGCAAGCACGATTACGACTTCGATAATTTCCTCGATGTCATCGATTATTTCAAGCGCGTCATCAATCTCTGCAAGCAGATGAACTACTGTGAGTTCCATTCCGCTGAATTCGAGGACTACCGCAGGAAACTGGATGAACTCCTGGCGGAGAAACAACTCTAATCAAACCACACCCTGAAAGCACTCGTTTTGCTGTCAATCCCGACGGTCAAACGACGGTCAACCGACAGTCAAAGCCAAGGTGACTTAAAGGTAAGTATAATACGAATGACTAAATAGAACTATTTTTATGGCTAAAGCATTTCAAAAAATATATACCCAAATCACGGCTATTACCAAGGCAACTTGTTCGCTGAAGGCCGAAGGAGTAGGTAATGATGAGTTGGCTACCGTCAACGGCAAACTCGCACAGGTAGTAAAAATCATCGGTGATGAGGTGACGCTGCAGGTTTTCCAAGGTACCGAGGGTATCCCGACCAACGCCGAAGTAGTGTTCTTAGGCAAAGCTCCGTCGCTCAAAGTGAGTGACCAGCTCGCAGGGCGTTTCTTCAACGCCTACGGCGATCCGATTGACGGTGGGCCGGATATTGAGGGCAAGGAGATAGAGATCGGCGGTCCTTCCGTGAACCCTGTCCGTCGTAAACAGCCGTCCGAGCTGATTGCAACGGGTATCGCCGGTATCGACCTGAACAACACGCTCGTGTCGGGTCAGAAGATCCCGTTCTTCGCCGACCCGGACCAGCCGTACAACCAGGTGATGGCTAATGTAGCCCTCCGCGCAGAAGCAGACAAGATCATCCTCGGCGGTATGGGCCTGACCAACGATGACTACCTCTATTTCAAGAACGTGTTCTCGAACGCCGGTGTGCTCGATCACATCGTTTCGTTCGTCAACACGACCGAGAACCCGCCTGTAGAGCGACTCCTGATTCCGGATATGGCACTGACAGCCGCTGAGTATTTTGCAGTGGAGAAACACGAGAAAGTGCTGGTCCTGCTGACCGATATGACCCTTTATGCCGATGCGCTCGCTATCGTAAGTAACCGTATGGATCAGATCCCTTCCAAGGACTCCATGCCGGGTTCGCTCTATTCGGATCTTGCCAAGATTTACGAGAAAGCCGTTCAGTTCCCGGAGGAGATAGGCGGCGGTTCCATCACCATCATCGCAGTCACAACACTCTCAGGCGGCGACATTACGCACGCTATTCCGGATAACACCGGTTATATCACCGAAGGTCAGTTGTACCTCCGTCGTGACAGTGAGATCGGTAAGGTTATCGTGGATCCGTTCCGTTCGTTGAGCCGTCTGAAACAGCTTGTGGCGGGCAAGAAAACACGCGAAGACCATCCGCAGGTGATGAACGCCGCAGTTCGTCTGTACGCCGACGCCGCCAATGCCAAAACCAAGAAAGAAAACGGTTTTGATCTTACCGATTACGATGAGCGTTGCTTGAAGTTCGCGCGTGACTACAGCCGCGAGATCCTGGCTATCGATGTCAACATCAATACCGTCCAGATGCTCGACGTGGCATGGCGTCTCTTCGGCGAATACTTCAAGCCGGAAGAGGTGAATATCAAGGCAGCTCTTGTAGAAAAATACTGGCCAAAAGCATAAACGTATATGGCTATCACTTATCAATTCAATAAAACATCGCTGCAGGGTCTGGAGAAAGATCTTAAGATGCGGCAGCGGACACTTCCTACGCTCCAAAGCAAGGAGACAGCGCTTCGCCTTGAAGTCAAAAAGGCGAAACATGAGCTCGAGGAATTGGATGAGGAAGTAAACCGCCGCATAAAGGATTATGACCAGATGATTGCTCTTTGGGGCGAGTTCGACACCTCGCTGATCCACGTGGACGATGTACGTATGTCAATCAAGAAGATTGCCGGCGTACGGGTGCCCGTGCTGGAAGAGGTAGTCTATACCACCAAGGAGTTCTCGCTCTTCTCCTCGCCCAAATGGTTTGCTGACGGTTTCGAGCAAATCAAGGCAATAGCGGATGTCGGGATCCGTCAGGAGTTTGTACAGCGCAAAGTGGAATTATTAGAGTATGCGCGCAAGAAAACGACGCAGAAAGTGAACCTCTTTGAGAAAGTGCAGATCCCCGGTTATCAGGATGCCATCCGTAAGATCAAACGATTCATGGAGGATGAGGAGAACCTCTCCAAATCAAGTCAAAAAATCGTTAAATCCAAACGCGAGGCAGAGGCCCGTGCGGAGGAAGAGAGGAGGTTGGCATGATTACGCAAATGAAGAAATACACCTTCTTGGTGTTCCATCGTGACTACGAACCTTTCTTGACCCAACTGCGCGATCTCGGGGTAGTACATATTACCCAGAAAGCAGCCGGTCTCATCGAGGAAAATGAGAGCCTTCAAACCGCCTTGCAGCATGAGGACGAGCTCCGCAGGCTGATCAAACAAGGTGCGCCGGATCAGATGATCCAAGAGCGTGCGGCTGTGGAACAACGTATTGCGGATGCCAAAACAGCTATGCAGCAAGCAGCCGTTTGGGGCGAGTTCGATCCCGCACGCATTCAGGCTCTCAAAGAAGCCGGTTACACTTTGCGCTTCTTCTCATGCAGCGATTCCGCTTATAAAGAGGAGTGGGGACTGCAGGTCAATACCATCGATGGGAAGGCATATTTCGTACAAGTCATCGGTGCTAATGACGAGCCTGTTGACTTGAGCGAGACGGCTGCGACCGAACTTCCGCAACCCGAGAAATCCGCTGCACAGTGGCAGATGGAGATTGAGCATCTCAACGGTCTGCTCGCGGCTGCTAATGCACGTATTGAGGCATGGCAGAAGGCGAATATGGAGCGGCTGGAGAAAGAACTCAAGGAGGCGCGCCAGCATATCGACTGGACGCGTGTGTCCCTCTCTACCGACCGTCTGGCGGAAGGCGCGCTTTGCCTCTTCGAGGGTTTCTGCCCGATAGACAAAGAGCCCGAACTCAATGCCATGCTGGCGAAAGCTGAGGTTTATTATGAGGAAACAGATCCGGTAGCTGAGGATGCAACGCCGGTTAAGTTGCATAACAACCGGTTCGCCAAGCTGTTTGAGGTCTTCACAGGTATGTACGGATGGCCTACTTATGGCGAGTTCGACCCGACACCTATACTTGCGCCGTTCTATCTCCTCTTCTTTGCCATGTGTATGGGAGATGCGGGATACGGACTCGTGCTGATTGCCTTTGGACTTCTTACCTACTACAAGAAGGTGAATATAGAGATGTTCAAAGGCCTTGGACCGATTATCGCGACCCTTGGTGTGGGAACAACGATTGTAGGTCTCTTTCTGGGCACATTCTTCGGAATGCCGCTGCTCGAAGCGTCTTGGTATCCCGAAGCGCTCAAGCACTTGATTATCAGCGGCAATGTGATGGGATTTGATGCGCAGATGGTCCTCGCCATCGGCATTGGTGTCTTCCACATCTGTCTGGCTATGGTAGTTAAAGCGCTATGCTACACCAAGCGCTTCGGATTTGCAGAGACGCTCTCCGTATGGGGATGGGTTCTGCTCATCGTGGGAGGCTTGATTGTGCTGTCCGTAGCGGCATTGCTCAATCTGCCGACAGAGGTGACCAAATGGACCATCATTTCGATTGCTGTTGTTTCCGCACTGGCAATATACATCTTCAACAAACCCGGTCGCAATCCGCTTCTCAATATTGGAGCAGGTTTGTGGGATACCTACAATATGGCTACCGGATTGTTAGGAGATGTCCTCTCGTATGTCCGTCTGTACGCACTCGGACTCGCCGGAGGTATGCTCGGTGGCGCGTTCAATAGTATCGCGCTCATGGTGCTGGGCGAACATCCTACATGGCAGTGGCTGCCCTTCCTGCTGATTCTCCTGTTCGGCCATGTGCTGAATATTCTTATGTCAGCACTTGGAGCGTTTGTGCACCCGTTGCGTCTTACGTTCGTCGAGTACTTCAAGAACTCAGGATATGAAGGTAAAGGACAATTATATCAGCCCTTTAAGAAATAACTCGATATATCGGTATTTCGATATCTCAATAACACGAATAATATTAACAATTAAAAAAATCAATAAACTATTATGGAATTAATTCTTGGTTATCTCGGTCTGGGCCTCATGTTGGGTCTCGCCGGTATTGGTTCTTCGTACGGCACTACTATCGCTGCCAATGCAGCGGAAGGCGCACTCAAAAAGAACCCTGCTAAATCATCTTCGTACATGGTGCTTTCCGCCATGCCGGCTACGCAAGGTCTCTACGGTTTCGTAGGATTCTTGATGTGGTTCCTGGGTAGTACTCCCGAATACATTGCCGCTCACGGCGCAATCTATTTCGGCGTAGGAACTCTCGTCGGACTCACTTGCCTTTTCTCTGCTATCCGTCAGGGTATGGTATGCGCCAATGGTATCGCCGGCATCGCTGCAGGTCATGACGTGCAGACCAACACGATGATCTATGCGGCTCTTCCGGAGTTCTATGCTATTCTGGCACTGGTTGCCGCTATCATGGTTAAGTGATGAAAGCGTTTGTTTTTCCGGGGCAGGGAAGCCAGTTTCCGGGAATGTGCAAAGATCTGTATGACGCGCACAAAGAAGCGCGCGAGTTATGCCAAGCAGCCGACAGGTTGCTTGGCTTCTCGCTCACTGAGGTGATGTT
>ODAI012210726.1_pt1 | contig 57452 bp, 50 predicted proteins | sample 1539321 | NCBI WGS metagenome assembly ODAI01 (sample SAMN02144231, study PRJEB22623) | gut metagenome | biome: sheep rumen | host: Ovis aries | place: New Zealand | reverse complement strand
CTGAAGTAGTAGTATCTTCGCAGTAATATAAACATCGATAAGCGATGAGGCGCAGAATCGGGTGAAGTTGAGATTTGCTGAAAAATTAGTATCTTTGCAGTAGCATAAACATCCAATTGAACTCGATATTGACGCAACCATCTGTTGTGATTTGCTGAAAAATTAGTATCTTTGCAGTAGCATAAACATCTCGATTAGTAGAAAGAAATGATAATCAGGTGGTTACAAAGAAAAATAGAAAATAAAAAATACTGCAAAGAAAAAGGAGAGTTCCATCATTATGTTGGAATTCTCCTTTTCTAAAAGAGTTCAAGTTGTTGACCTGCTGCATTGGGTAGTTGTGGCTTTTTGCCATAAAACAGTTCTATATTGCCAAACTGCTTGTCGGTAATACAGATTATTCCAACCTTTCCAAACTCAGGCAGCATTGATTTTACTCTTTTTCGATGAACCTCTGCGTTCTCCATACTGGCACAGTGACGGACATAAATGGAAAACTGAAACATTGTGAAACCGTCTTGAATAAGACGCTTACGGAACTTTGTGTATTCACGAATGTCTTTTTTCGTCTCTGTAGGCAAGTCGAACAAAACCAAAAGCCACATTACCCTATATTCACTAAATCGCTCTGATATCATCCTATTTCCGGATAAACAATCTTGCGGAGTTCACCACTAAAACACTTATAAAGCGAGGCTGTGGTCTGCGAAACAGCAATCATTAGCGGACTGCGTTTTCCACCAATGACCACATCAAGTGTTGGAATAGACAACAATTCTGCCTTGATGTCTTTTGATAATTCAACCTCAACTCCGTATTGCTCTGTAATGTTATAAACCAAACGATCAACATATGGACGATATGGCTCCATAATATCATCGGCCAAACAGTAGGCATTGTAGCGATTATGGTGATGAATGCCAAGTGTGGGAAGCATGCCACTGGCAACTAATGCCCGGGCAACCACTGCACGTAGAATGGCATAGCCATAGTTCAACATGCAGTTTGGAGCAACACCTTCACGGTCACGTATAAAACCTGGAATATGGCCAAACAGACTCTTCCAATAGTATACAGCGGCGCGTGCCTCTATATTGTCTGGGTCTCCACTGCGCACATCGTTGGCCCAAATCATCATACAATTAGTTTCTGATTGTGAACAATGTCTAAGAACGGCGGCTTGATTGCGAATCTTGTACTGTATAGTCTGTTGCCATAACTGCTTGCGGAGGGGTAGGGAAGACTCCAACTGGTCGCGGAACCTTTCATTCTGTGTGGTGTTGCCAACCAAAGGTAACAATAAGCCGACGGGCATGTGATTAGAGTCGCAAGTAATGACGGCACTGTTGTTTTCAAGCAATGCCTCCAATGCTCCTTGCGTGATGGTTATTTGTTTGTGGTCGAGCACCACGACACCTATGTCCTCAATGGGACGTGTCAACTCATTAGCCTTTTTGAATTCCTCAGTCAGGTTATCTGCTTTTTCTATTTCGGGCAGTTTGATTACCAACTGAGCATTTCGCAACGAGAGATAGGCAGGATTGCTGAAACAAAGTGTCTTTTTTATCATAGAAAACAACTTCTAAACTTTAGTGCCATTCAACTCTATTATATTACCTAATCTGTCTACCTTGATGGGAATGCAGGTTTCTTTGATCATCTCGCCTGTTATGGCACGTTCCATTTTGTTGGATGCCGTGTATTCTACTTTGTTTATGATAGGAGTTGCAACGTTACTGTTTATGCAGAAACATTGGTATTTATTGAAACTAACTGTTTTATAAATTCGTTTTTTATCGATTTGCATTATACCATTAGAAGTATCTTCATTAGTTGGGACATAAATCAGGTCGTTGGGAGTAAGAATAAACAAAAGTTTTGCCTCAGCATCCACCATGTCTTTGTCTTTCAGGAAAACCTCAATATTGCTGCGCCAGTGTGCTCCATATTTCTTTTGACAGTCAATCATAACATTGAGAGGTATGGTCGTGTACGAGCGTATGGCTTCTTTATTGCCACTTTCTTTGTCCTCTTTTTCAGTTTCAAAGAATGCAAAGAATAAATTAGTGCCTTTGGCAGCCTCTACAAATTTCTTATTCTTATTTCCCGTTTGACCAACGGCAAACTTTTCTGCTTTCTCGTAAACGCGAACTTTCAAAATAGGCTGGTGGAACTTTCCGTTGTTGAGAGCAACAATGTTGCGGTTCATTTCATCAATGCCATCTGGTGAAAATGCTAATTCAGGATTGTCTTCTTTCGAAGCCAGATGGGCTAAGAGTATCTTCTGAATGCCAGTATCTGTCACGCTCTCTTTGATTCTCTTTTGGTCGAAACTTGTGTCAAGGGGCTTACGTGTAGCAAAGTATCGCTCCTTGGGCTCACCATTCCTTTTCTTCTCATCCTTAGTGAAATAGTATATTTCAATCTTAGACAGGTTGATGTCTGACCAGATGTCCTTGTTTTCTTCAACATATTTCTTGATAGACTTAGCATCATAACCGTTGTAAAGCAGTTCTTTCACTTTCTTCTTGAAATCCTTATTTACAATGTTTTCTGGTTTCTTGACTGCATCGTTCAGTGATACGGTCTTTTTCATGCGTAAGTTCACTTCGCCAAAGACGGTGTCCTTATGCATGGATTTGCGAATGGCCCAACTGTCGCCATGGTTCTGTTTCTCAAGACCTTTTTTCCCTTTCTGGTCGAAATGTTGATAGTGGTTGGTTGTCTTGTTGATGACGCGCAGATTCTGTTTGAAACTGACAATGATGTTGTCTAATATCTGCCATGAGTCTGTAGTAAAGGTGTCCCAAGGCTTTATGAATTCCTGTGCTATTTCACGCTCTTTTCCGTTAATGATAACGGTTTCAAATCGTCTCAATTTGCGTTGCAGTTGATATCTGTTGGCATTGTGCTTAGAATGCGCTGCTTCGTTGTTGAGCAGGTTTACATGTTCACGAGTTGCGCAGGCAATGATTATTGCATCCATGGCATGGTGGCGGTGGTCTATGCGTTTCTTATTAAAACCTTTCTGCAGTTCTAATGGCATATTGGGAATCTCATGACCTTCGCGGTTAAAGGTTGTAAAGCAGTTTTTACCAGTCAATTGGTTGAGTCGTTGGAAACGTGGCAGTATAATGCTGTTCCATACTTCGTTCATGCCCCAGTCTTTTTTCAGTCGGTCTGTAATGGTGCCGTTACACGAGATGAGGTTTTTAGATACTGCTTCTTGTTCATACTCTCCATTTGCTTGTTTCTCACGAACGATGTTGGAGAGCAGTCCTTTTACTACTTTGCTGATATAGCGACTGTCATTCATTTGTCTCTCAATGAAACCGTCAGGGATATCATCCATTAAAAGTTTCTTCATTTTTGTTCGGTTGTTGGCATAGTAGTCCTTTACGAACTTCTCATAAGCATCAACCGACAGAATCTTGACAGTACCCCCTTGGCTGAGTTGCACAATTTCCCCTGCGTGGTTCTTGATGAACTCGTAGCCGAGTTGCCGGTCTTTGAGTTTGTTGACTTCCGACTCACAGATAACTTTGTTGCTGAACGAATCGTCGAAATAGCGGGATTGAGGAATCACATGTTCTATCTCATAGGCCGAAGTGAACAGTTTGGAGAGGGGAATCATTCTTCCTGTATATGGTGACTGGTATTTCTGTTCAAGCCAACACTTGTATCTGATAATATCCGATTTCGACGGCTGGGCCAATTTTGACACTTTAGATATGAAGTCGTATTCTTTGTCTTCTTTGCTAAGATTGTCTAATGCGTTTTCTTCATAAATGCGCAGGATTTCTTGCTGGCTGGGAGAATGGGGACGGACGTTGTCAATGCCCAAATCAGGATTCATGAACTCCATCAGCATGGCCTTGATGCGCAGGTTGGTGTTTTCGTTTTGCTGAATGCGCTCTGTCATCTGCCTGCGCTTGTCGGCAGGATTCTTCATCTCTCTACCAAGTTCCAGGTGAATCTCGTCTATTTGCCCTTCCTGTTTCCAGACGTCTCTGACGGTGCGCAGCGTTTCTGTAACCAATTGCTCGACGATGGGATTGCGAAGTGAATGCTGCCTGAAGGTATTTAAATATTGGTCAATATCCTCGGGTTTATTCCATTTTTCTATTTCCTGTGCTTCGGAGTGACGGTCATAAACGATATAGCATGCAAGCCATACGGGTAAGCCTTTGAAATAATTAATGTCTGTCAGGTTGATGGCTTTTTCCCTGACACGGTTCTTGATGCGCTCGTCGTATTCTCCGGTAATGATTTTCTCGATTCGTTCACGAGTTTTTGCGTCGATATTTGCATCACTCCAGTAACTGCCCATTCGCATCAGTGACAGCAACTTCTTGATGGCTTTCTCTGAATATGAGCCGTAGTCTTTCTTGAATGGTTTTATTTTACTGAACACCTCGGCGAAATTGCTTCCAAGTTGGTGCTTGTCAGCAAACGAATTCAATGCTTTATTGATTTCGATTTTGTCTTCAATGGAATAGAGAATATGCCATAATGCCATTTCATTCTCATGGGTGAGGAAATCGGCACATACATTACATTTCTCCAAACCAGCAAGAATAGCGGCGCGCGTCTCATTACATGGATACTCTTTATCTTCTACGTAGTTCCAGCGGTATGGATATTTGTCTTTTCCTTTCTCCTTTTTTATTTTGAAATAGGTGTTAAGCAGTGTGTCTTGCTTGATGGAACTTCTTTCATTGAGCCAGTTGAATAGCATGACATAGTCTTCTTCCGATTTGAGAAAACAAGAAGTTACGTCAACATCTGTTTGCAGTTTCCCTGCAGGAGTGTTGCTAAACAAATCCAACTGTCTGTCATAGACGGTCTTTTCCCGTTGATAAATACGCAGGTTTTGAACGAATTGCCACAATCTGAATTCTTGAAAGAGTGGGTTTGATTTGGCAACACACTTCACTGGATGGATGTTGCCGTCTTTGTCAAGATGGTATTCGTAAGGGCAGTTGTCTATTAGTGACTTCTTGCTTTTCAGCGGACGTTGATAAAACAGAATGTCATCAACAAACAGGCGCACAAAATCTGGCTTCCCTAAACTGTTGCGGTGAGCCTTGTTGGTGGGGTAGAGTTCCTCAACACATCTTAAATATAGGGAGGTGTCTCTGAGTTCTGGTATTAATTCTTGCTGTATTTCAAGAATTCTCTTTAATTCTTCTTTATAATACTTCCTTTCTACAGTACGGACGAGTTTACCTATAATCTTTTGTGATGGATTCGTCAATAGGGCATCGTAGATGTAACAGCCAACCGTCTTGTGGCTCTGCTCAATGTCGTATTCCGTCTTCTTTTTGAGCAAAGTCCAATCATCTTCTTTCGGAGCACGGAACGAGCGCTTTATCTCTCCATATTTGTTGGCTTTGGGAGAACCGTCTTTCTCAAGGTCGGTGGTTACAATAAACTCTTTTGTCTTTCCTTCCCAGTCTAATGGAAAACGGCTCGTACGCCGGTATATCATTCCGTTTTCAAGATATACGTTGTACCATGTGTCTTCTCCTTTTTTCTCGTCTGTTGCCTCTACTCTTATCACTTTTTGCGATAGGTACTCCACTTTCTTGGAGGCATCTTCTTCTTCGTCTTCACCTCTTAATTGGTAATAACCACGCTTTTGGTTAAACTGCAACAATATCCAGGCAAGTTCTTCTTTGGTGATTCTATGGGTTAAGGCCTTCTTGCGCAAATAATAGATGGTCCAGTCGTAAGGAACTTTCTTTCCATCAGCCAACAGTTGAGGTTGATGTTGGGCAAAATCGGCCAGCATTTCTTGGAAAGAGTCTTGGAAAAGAAACTCCGCATGGCCGCTTTTACTTGTTCTCCAAGGAAGTTTCGGCTCACAATCATCAACAAACTTGCCGTATCGGTTGATTCTCGAAGCAAAGTGCTCCGGTAAAAAATCCATGACGCTCAACACTCTGAGCAGTCGTTCACGACGAAGAAGATTGCGTTCGCGTAGTCGGCGGGTCATTCTTAATCTTGTTCGTTCTGCTGTTTGCGAAATGGAATTGCCTTTGTCGAAGTCGCCCAAAATGTCTGCTGACATGGGTATTATTCTACTGCCAGCAGAACTTATACCAAATGGTTTTAAATATACGGTATCGTTTTCACGTGCTGTTTCATTGGCATTCACTACAGCCCACCCAATGCTATTTGTTCCTAAATCTAAACCAAGAATCTTCTTCATTGTTTGTTGATTTTGTATTATCTGCCACAAATTTACAAATATCTTTTGAAATATTTGGTGTTTTCATAGAAAATATTTATATTTGCAACACTAATTTTTAGCAAATCACAATAAGGATTATTCCGTTGTGAAAACATTAGGTTCTTGTCCATCGTCCTTTAACGGTGGACTTTTTTATGGTTTGAATCCTTGTTGCCATACTGTTTTCACGTCTTCGCAGACATCGTAGAGGATGTGTCTGTCGTTTTTGCGACGGCCAGATGGCAGGAAACCGCAGATGATGCGCTTGATATGGAGCCGGATATTGAAGTCACGAGGATCGTCAACGCCCATACTCTCCACCCGTAGACTGAAACTGCCTATTCCAAGGAGTACTACTGTTTGGCCGTCGGAGAGTCTTTGTTTGAGAATATCCTGTATTTCGGTTACCACACCGATAACATCGCCTTTGTTGAAGCCGCTGTTTCTGCATGCCTCGGCTGCAATTTCGTCAAGCGTTATTCTTCCTTGGCTCACGGCCTTTGCGAAAAACTTTCCGTAAGAACTGCTGCGCTTGATGTTGTTGCGAATCAATTTGATATGTATTGCCATAATTATGTCGCTGTTTAAGTGATTGAAATATGTGTGTTTACTAATGATTGTTTCGTGCTTTGCTGTTGTTGTATAACTTGCTGAAATATTGTTGCTTATGTTAAAATGTTAGTGTTTTGCATATAAAAACTGTTTGCTAAAAAAGTAAAACAAGTTGTTTTATTCTCCAAAACCATAGGTTTCGGATGACAAAACCATAGGTTTCGCATACCAAAACAACTTGTTTTACTTTTTATAAAGATAGGTGTTGTAAATAGATTGCATAGTTATTGCAAACCGAAAACACCGCTTTCCTGTGTCAGCGCTTCTCTTTGATGAAGCCATGACGGTAGGCATAGAGCAGTTCGCGCAGGTCATCCACCTGCTTTTTCAGTTCTGTACCTATGTCGGTATCGGCCACCAGCATGCGGTGGGCTGTCATTTCCACAATCTGTGTGGTACTTTTGATGTCGGCTCCTGTGCGCACAGCATCTTCTTCGCTTGTGAAAGGTTCGTGCTGTACGAGTTGGAATCCGCGGCTGTGATATACAAGCGTGTAGCCGGCAATGCCCGTTGTCTTGTGGTAAGCCTGTGAAAATCCGCCGTCGATGACCATCAGTTTGCCGTTGGCTTTGATGGGATTCTCGCCTTCGGCGGCATGTACGGGCACGTGTCCGTTGATGATATGGCGGTTCGGTCCTTTCACTTCGAATGCGTCAAGTATGTGGTCGCAGATCTCTTCGTTGTCGCGCAGTTTGAAATAGTTGCCTTTCTGCTCTTTGTGGGTGGCTTTGTCTTCAATGAAATAGCGCTCGAAGGTGGCCATTTTCGACTTGTCGAAGAGTATGCTGTCAGGTCCGCACCACAGATAGAGGAAATAGTCGATGCCGTAGTCGCGCTCTTCGGGGTTCGTATCGCCCTGGAATGCCGAGCGAATGAGCATGCCTGTGTAGTGCATCAGGTCTTTTCCGCTGTATTTCTTGCCGTTGTATAGGTGTACTTCCTTGAGCGTACCGTCTTCGTTGAGCGGGCAAGATGCATGGAAGAGCAGGTTGTGGTTGATGATAGAGTACATGCATCCGTGTGAGAATATCAGTTTGATGTGCTTGCGCAGTTTCTCGTTGGTGGTGAACGAGTGGTGCAGCCTGTTCATCAGGTCCTGTTCTTCGGGTGTCAGTTCAATGGCACTCTTTCCTTTTCCTGCCTTGATGGTGGGGAAATTGCATGAAGTCATGGGATATTCCTTGCCGTCTACCATGCAAGTTTTCTTTTCGAAGTTGATGGTGCTCAGCAAATCGCGGTCTTCCATTTGCCATTCGGGGTGTTTGTGGAATATCTGCGATTCCACTTTAAACTGTAAGATGGCGATGGCCTTGTGCATCATTGCGGTGAGCCGTGCATTCTTTTCGTCAAGAAGTTCGCTGCCTCCATTGGTCTTTGGCATGAATTCTGTGCAGGGATCGTCGCCGTAAGTCTCCATGGCAAAGGTGGCCAGAGGTATCATGTTGATGCCGTAGGCTTCTTCCAAGGTAGTTAGGTTGGCGTATCTCAGACACAGACGGATGACATTGCATATGCATGCGTCGTTGCCGGCGCAGGCTCCCATCCACAAAACATCGTGGTTGCCCCACTGAATGTCCCAATTCTTGTAGCGTTTCAGCATGTCGAGGATGAGGTGAGCACCGGGGCCGCGGTCGAAAATGTCGCCGAGGATGTGCAGTTGGTCAATGACGAGGCGCTGGATAACGTCGCAAATGGCCATGATGAAGTCGTCGGCACGGCCCGTATCGATAATCGTATCGATGATTCCTTTTACATATGCGGCTTTGTCGATGTCCTCGGTGCGCTCATGCAGCAATTCCTGTATGATGTATGAGAAGTCTTGCGGCAGTGCTTTTCTCACTTTCGAGCGGGTGTATTTCGATGAGACCTCGCGGCATACCTTCACCAACTGGTGTATGGTGATGTGATACCAGTCGTCCATATCGCTCTCTGTCTGTTTCACCAGTTCGAGTTTGCGCTCCGGATAGTATATCAGTGTACAGAGTTCTCGCTTTTCGCTCTCCCTGATTTCGTTTCCGAAAAGTTCGCCCACCTTTCTTTTGATGTTTCCCGATGCATTTTTCAGCACGTGTTGAAAGGCAGGATAGGCTCCGTGCAGGTCGGCAAGGAAATGCTCTGTGCCCTTTGGCAGGTTCAAAATTGCCTGTAGGTTGATGATTTCAGTACTGGCTTCTGCTACCGTTGGAAAGGATTTGGCCAACAATTCCAGATAGCGGATGTCTTTTTCTACGTCATAGTGTTTCTTTCCCATGGTTTTATTGCGTGTTAATGGTTGATAATTGTTTTCTGATGGCTTCTGTTTTTTTGTCGTTCAAGGGTGAAATGGGCATGAATCCCTCATCAAGCAGATAGGTTTCTTTCATGATTTGCAGCATGCGCGCTGCGAATTTCCTGATGCCGAGTTGCTTGAACATGCGCAGAATCATGTCTTCGTCATATTCGGTGAAGCGTATGGCGCGATAGAGTTCTGTGAGATGTCGCCTTGAAAGCGTCTTGAGCCTTAACTCTTGCTTTACGTTCAGCAGCATGAAACATATTTGGCGTTCTGTCTCGGTGGGCTTTTCGTCAATCATGATGTGGGTCATGGCCGTCTTCTTTCGCCTGCTTTTCATGATGGTTTTCTGCCTTTCAATGGGCTTTACCGACTTGGGAAGGCGGGGAGGGAAGAGGTCGATGGTTTGCTCGCTGATGCCGTTTTTCACGTCGGGCAGTTGGATATGCAGGCGTGCGGCACCTGCTTCAATCTCGCTGAGAATGCCTTCGTTGTTCGAATGAATCATTATTCTGCGCAACCGGTCCATGTCTTCGGCCGTCATTGGCAGTTCGTCATTGTTTGGCTGCTGCTGAGCAACCGCCTCGCCAGCAGTATGCTGATGGAACGAAGCCTGCAGCATCTTGTTCTCCAGTTCGCGGTCTTCGCGGGTCATGAGTTTAAAACTGTTGCTGTCAATTACCTTCTGGTAAAGCGCTTGCAGTTGTGTTCCCATACGTTCTGGTGTCAAGGAACCGCTCATCAGCGCGTTGCGAATCATGGCATTCCTTACGTTCCATCCGATTTTCACCATGCGTTTCATTTCCGTTTCCGTAGATGAAAGAACCGCATCGGCATTCTTGATGGCCTTGCGCTGATAGATGATGAGCAGGGGGAGTTTATGAAAAAGAAGATGATGGCTTACATGCCAACTCTGCATGTGGTTGTGAAGTGACAGTACCACAGCCTTATGGTGCTTCTCTGCCCATTGCTGAACGCGGTAGGCCGACAGGTTCCAGCATGCGTGGATATGAATGATTTCCGGCTTGAGTTGTTCTGCTTTTTGCGTGAAATCAGAATAGTTGACGGCGATGTCGTTGTCTGCAAAACGTGCCACATGGGCTTTCAGCATTGACATATACTCGTCGTTGATGTCAATGCTCTGGAAATGCTCAGGTATGTAATGCAGTATTCTCATATCTTATGACAGATAAAGTCGTCTTTATTGGTCAGATGGTATCTCAGTTTTCGCCAGCCATTTCTCCACAGAACGGATATTTCCATCGGTATAATCTTCCAGGAAGGAATGTCCTCGCCATGTTGCAAGATGGCGCGATGGGCGATAAGCGTTCTGAGCGTGAGTGTGATGATCAGTGAAAGGATACAGGCACCGCCAACAAATATGTCATGCGTTATGGCAGCATACGCGCCGCAGCCAATGATAAGCAGGTAATTGAGGTGCATGGCCATCTGGTCTGCGTTGAAAAGAAGGCGGAAGGGGAACGACCTGCGCAGGTGTTTTCGCGTTTCCATGTAAAACAGATGATGGTTTCTCAGTTGTTTTCTGGCCGGTTCGTCATCGATAATACATGCTTCGGGAGTACAGAAAACAGCGGTTCTGCCCGGTGTGGCAATCTTGTTAACGAGGAAATCGTACTCTCCGCGGATGTATTTCAGGTTGCCTTCATAGCCGCGCTCTTGCATAAACAGACTCTTTCTGAACATCAGATTGCCTGGCTCAGAGCGGTATGCTGTTCGTTTTTGGGCTGTACTGAGCAGATAGCGCTGTGTGAGAAGGCGTTCAAAACGCAGATAGTCGGCAGACTCCTGGCTATAGTTGATATAGCCGATGACCATGTCGAAATGGTCAGAACAGTTCGCCGCCATTGCTTTCAGCCATTGGTCGGAAGTGGGTTCGCAGGATGCTTCTGTCATCATAATCCATTCGTTCTTGGCGGCTTTCACTCCCAGTGTGACAGCAAGTTTCCTCTTGCTCATATAGCGCGACGAGTCGGGGACGAATGTCACATACAGGTTCGAGTGTTCATTGCATAGGCGGGTGAGCACATCGTCTGTGTCGTCTTCACCCTTGTCGACCACAACAATCACTTCATAGCCCGCAGGATAGTCTTGTGCGAGCATGACCGGCAGGTGAGATTCCAGTTCGCGCGCATTGTCATGCACGGCGAGAATGATAGATACGGGCGGCAGAGAATGGCCTTCTGCTTCTTCGCCGGCATCTGTATCGGTTGTCTTCAGTTTTCTGAAAAATGTGTTTACCATAGGTGAGGCAATGCCCATGAGAATGAGCACTGCCGCTATAATCATCGTTATCGTATTCGGTATGAGCATTTATAAATCCTCCGTGATATATCCCTTAGGGAGTTGACGGCAGTTATAGCAGGATGCCATAATCTCACCATAGGCCCCGGCACTGCGCAATGCAATCAAGTCGCCACGATGACATCTATTCAAGTCAATGGCTTTGGCAAAGACATCGCTCGACTCACAGATAGGCCCGACTACGTCATACGTCTCTTTCGTTTCCTCACTTGACAGGTTTTCTATCTTATGATAGGCGTTATAGAGTGCAGGTCTAATCAGGTCGGTCATACCTGCATCCACGATGGCAAACTGTTTGCATGCCCCTTCTTTTACATAAAGTATCTTCGTGATGAGGCTTCCGCATTGTCCTACCACCGATCGTCCCAGTTCAAAATGTAGTTTTTGCCCGGGTCTAAGTTTCAAGAACTTTGCGTAGGTGTCGAAATAGGACTTGAAATCGGGTATCGGCACCCGGTTGGGATGCTGGTAGTCGATGCCTAAACCACCTCCCACGTTGATGTTCTCCACATGGATGTGATGGCGTTCCAGGGTGTTCTGCAGGTCATTAATGCGGTTGCACAATGCCTTGAAGTCGTCCATGTCAAGTATCTGACTGCCAATGTGAAAATGCAATCCTATGAAACGGATGTGCTTCAGGTTCCCGGCACGCTCAATGATGCTCTCCATATCGCGCATGGCAATGCCGAATTTGTTCTCGGCAAGACCCGTGGTTATGTTGACATGCGTATGCGCCCCGACGTTGGGATTGATGCGGAAGGCCACGCGTGCTGTCTTTCCCTTGGCTTCTGCCAACTGGTTGATGACTTCAAGTTCTGGTACGCTTTCCACATTAAAGCAGAAAATGTCCAGGTCGAGGCCTAAATTGATTTCCCAATCGCTCTTGCCGACACCGGCATATACTATCTTGCTGGCGGGAAAACCGGCGTGCGAGGCGGCGAGAATCTCACCGCCACTGACGCAATCGGCACCTAAGCCAGCCTGACATATCACATTCAGCACTTTGGGATTGGCGTTTGCCTTCACGGCATAGTGAACGCAATATCCGTCGTGCCGGCCTGCTTCGGTGTTGATTTCTCTCAACGTGTCGCGAAGCAAGGCCGTGTCGTAGTAGTAGAACGGCGTCTGTATCTGCCTGAACCTCTCTGTAGGGAATTTACCTTTCATGTTCTCAATCAATAATATGTGTTTGTGTTATGTTGTGTTATTTGTTAAACAGCGTGTCGCTCAGGCTTTGCAGTGCGCGCTGCTTGTCGGCTGCTTTGATGAGGAATGAGATGTTGTAGTTTGAACCGCCGTAAGAAATCATTCTTACCGGTATGTTCTTCATGGCATCAGTGGCCAGTGTCTCAAAGCCTACATTGCTCCAGTCGAGGTCGCCCACCACGCAGACGATGCACATGTTGCTGTCTACGGTTACTGTTCCGTATTTCTTCAGTTCGTCAACGATGTCATTGAGGTGAGCATCATTGTCAATGCTCATGCTGACACCTACCTCTGACGTGGCAACCATGTCGATGGCGGTCTGGTAACTCTCGAAAATCTCGAACACCTTGCGCAGGAAACCTGTGGCCAAAAGCATGCGCGAACTCTTGATTTTGATAGCAGTGATGTTGTCCTTGGCCGCTACCGCCTTGATTTTTCCCCTTATGGTCACATTATCTATAATAGTACCGGGAGCGTCGGGATCCATGGTATTCTTCAGGCGCACGGGAATTCCTGCGAATTTTGCAGGTTGCACGCAGGTGGGGTGTAGTATCTTTGCGCCGAAGTATGCCAACTCTGCAGCCTCGTCAAAATGTAACTGCCTGATAGATTCTGTCTTGTCTACCACGCGCGGATCATTGTTGTGCATGCCGTCGATATCTGTCCATATCTGAATCTCTTCGGCATTGATGGCTGCGCCGATAAGTGATGCCGTATAGTCAGAACCACCGCGCTCCAGATTATCCACTTCGCCATAGGCGTTGCGACAGATGAATCCCTGGGTGATGTATACCTGATAACCTTCGTTTTCTTCCATCACCTTTGCGAGTTTCTCTTTGATGTAGCCGGGATCGGGTTCTCCGTTCTTGTCTGTACGCATAAAATCAAGAGCGGAGACGAGAACCACATGGATGCCTTTTTCCTGCATGTAGTTCACCATCATATTTGTGCTCATGATTTCACCCTGTGCCACGATGCTCTTTTCCTCAAAACTGGTGAAAATGTCCTTTGTAAAAGAGCGAAGATACTGGAATTCTCCCTTCAGGAAATCACGTGTCTTGGTCTTGTATTCATCAGTGGAATAGAGTTTGTCTACATGTTCCATGTAGGTTTGTTCCAGGCGGTTAATGATGTCGTTGGCACCTTCTGGGTTTTTCTTGTAAAGATAGTTGCTGATCTCTACAAGTGAATTAGTGGTGCCTGACATGGCTGACAGCACTACGAACACGGGTTCACTACCTCTTGTGACTAATTGCGATACACTCTGCATGCGCTCGGGAGAGCCCACAGAAGTGCCGCCGAATTTCATTACTTTCATTGTCCTATTATTTTTTTATTCTGTTTTTGTTCTATCTAAATGTCTTCTTCTCCTTCTTCAGTCAGATCCATTCTGTTGTAATCTTTTGTCACATCCTGCATCTGCCCGTCCTTGCAGCGGTATACAATGCCGGGGAATTTGTCGAGCATGGGGATGTTATGGGTTGTCATGACGATGGCTGTTCCTGTTTGGCTAATCTGTTTCAGCAGGCTGACAATATGGCTGGCAGTCTCTGGGTCGAGATTTCCTGTTGGTTCATCGGCAATAATTACTTTCGGTTTGTTGAGAATGGCCCTTGCGATAGCGATGCGTTGCTGCTCACCGCCAGACAATTCGTGTGGCATCTTGTCTTTCTTGTCGGTCATGTTCACGGCATCGAGCACCTCTGTGATGCGCTCGTCTATTTTCTGCTTGTCTTTCCAGCCGGTGGCTTTCAGCACAAAGCGCAGGTTTTTCAGTACAGAACGGTCGTGCAGCAATTGGAAATCTTGAAAGATGATGCCCATTTCCTTTCGCAATGACGGGATTTCTCTTCTTCTCAGATCCATCAGGTTGCGTCCCAAGACCTCTGCCTTTTCGCAACTTTCTATGTCAAGTTCGCAGTAGGTGGTCTTCAAAAGAGAACTCTTACCAGAGCCTACCTTTCCGATGATATAGATAAACTCACCTTCATCGACATGGAAATCTACGTCTTTGAGTACGTGAACATCTTCTTGGTAAATATTTACTTTCTTGTATTCAATCAGCATAGCGTGTATTATTGATGTGTTCTTGTTAAACGATTAATCCATTTCACCCGTGCTCTTTGCCATACGCCGATGCTTGTCCCATTCTGGATCGTGGCGCTTTGCCAGTTCCTGGGCAATGTCTTCAATGCGAAGGTTCCTGCTTGTTAGCAGGACGAGCAAGTGATAAACGAGGTCTGAGGCTTCATAGGTGAGTTTTTCGTCGCTGCCGTTTACGGCCTCAATAACCGTTTCCAGTGCTTCTTCACCCACTTTCTGTGCTATTTTGTTGATGCCGTCCCGAAACAGTTTCGTGGTATATGAGCCTTCAGGCATTTCTACTTGGCGTTTTGCAATGAAATCTTGCAACTCTTTCAGGAAATCGAGTGGATTGCACGTATTTGTCTCACCCCAACACGTGTCAGTGCCTGTATGGCAGGTGGGACCGCTTGGGTGTACCTTAACCAGAAGTGTGTCGTTGTCGCAGTCGTTTTGAATATTTACCAGATGCAGATAGTTGCCCGAGGTTTCGCCTTTTGTCCACAAACAATTGCGTGAACGGCTCCAGAACGTTACCTTTCCTGTGGCAATGGTCTTTTCATAGGCCTCTTTGTTCATATAGCCCAGCATCAGGACGTTCTTGGTAACAGCATCCTGGATAATGGCTGGCACTAATCCGTTTGCTTTTTCAAAGTCTATCTTCATATTCTTACATTGATGTCATTATTCCTTAAATACTCTTTCAGATCCATAATGGGAATCTCCCCGAAATGGAAAACGCTTGCCGCCAGTGCCGCATCGGCCTTTCCAATGGTAAAGGCATCGCGGAAATGCTCCATTTTCCCAGCACCGCCACTGGCAATGACGGGGATGCTCAGATCGTCAGACAGTTTGGCGAGCGCCTCGTTGGCATATCCGGTCTTTACGCCGTCATGATTCATGCTGGTGAAAAGGATTTCGCCGGCACCGCGCTCCTGTGCTTCCTTGGCCCATTCGAAGAGACGGCGTTCTGTTGGAACGCGCCCGCCGTTCAGGTAGCATTGCCATTCTCCGTCTTCAAGTTTGGCATCGATGGCGACAACACATACTTGCGAGCCGAAGCGGACGGCAATGTCTTCAATGAGTTGTGGATTCTTTATCGCAGCAGAATTCACGCTGATCTTGTCGGCACCTGCATGAAGCATGCGCTCAACGTCATCTAACTGATTGATACCACCCCCGACCGTGAACGGAATATTGATCTCGGCAGCCACGCGCGTCACTATTTCGGCAAAGGTCTTTCTGCCTTCATAACTGGCAGTAATGTCAAGAAATACCAGTTCGTCGGCACCTGCATCACTGTATGCCTTGCCCAATTCCACTGGATCGCCTGCCTTGCGCAATCCAACGAAGTTAACGCCCTTCACGGTTTGTCCGTCTTTTACGTCCAGACAAGGGATGATTCTCTTAGCCAGTCCTTTATTCATGGTTCAAAAGTTTCTTAACGTCAATCCTTCCCTCATAGTAGGCTTTGCCGAACACTACTGCCGGTATTCCCTTTTCGTTCAGGTCCAAAATATCTTCTGTATTTGATATACCACCGCTTGCAATGAGATGAATCTGAGGATAATGCTTCATGATTTCTGTGTAAAGACTGGTGGCAGGCCCTGACAGGGTGCCGTCTTTGGAAATCTCGGTACACAGCACATTCTTGATGCCATGCTCAATGTAGTTGCCGAGGAAAGGCAACAGTGCCATTGCAGAATTCTCTTTCCACCCGTTGATGCTAATCATTCCGTTTCTGACATCTGCACCCAAGATGATCCTTTCAGCACCGAATCGCTGCATCCACTCAATAAACAAGTCGGGGTTTGTCACAGCAAGGCTTCCTACGGTTACCATGGCGGCACCATTCTCGAATGCCTGCTGTATGTCTTTCTCTGACTTGATGCCACCGCCGAAGTCAACAACCAGTTCCGTTTCCGTAGTGATGCGTCTTAGTATGTCTATGTTGACCACATGCTTTGACTTGGCTCCGTCAAGATCAACCACATGCAACCTCTTGAATCCCAATGCTTCAAACTCGCGTGCTACCTGCAACGGGTCGTCGTTGTAGACGGTTTTCTGCCCGTAGTCACCTTTGGTGAGTCTCACGCATTTGCCTCCGATAATATCTATTGCTGGTATCAGTTCAATCATTGTCGTATCGGTTTGTCTATGTCAACTCAATAAAGTTTCTCAGAATAATCTCACCTGCACTTCCGCTTTTTTCGGGATGAAACTGACAGGCATAGAAGTTGTCTTTCTGAATAGATGCAGAGTAGGGGAGTATGTAGTCGGCCGTTGCGATGGTCTCCTTACATAAGGGGACATAATAACTGTGCACGAAATAAACATAAGGGTTCTCTAATCCGCGGAACAGCGGAGATTTCAGGTCGGTGATGTTGTTCCATCCCATGGCAGGAACCTTGTCTTCGTGCCTTTGCGGTATGAAACGCTTTACGTCTACATCGAAAACTCCGATGCAATCCACATCGCCTTCGTCTGAATGTCTGCATAATAGTTGTTGGCCGATGCAGATGCCAAGTACCGGTTGGCGAAGTGAGCGGATTACATTTACCAGATTGTGCTCGTGAAGATATCTCATGGCGTTGCTCGCTTCCCCCTGTCCGGGGAAGATAACGCGGTCTGCCTTCATGAGTGTTTCTGCATCATCGGTAAGGATTGGACTTAGCCCTTGCCGCTTGATGGCGTTCACCACCGAGTAAATGTTTCCTGCGTTGTATTTTACAATTGCTATGTTCATTTCCTTTCTTGTCGTTTGTCGGTCGTGGAAAATATATATATTTTCAACTGAAGATGACGGTTTTGTTGTGGTATGTCAGTATTTTCCGCTGTATATGCTTATTGACCGCTCTTGAAAGGACTATTTTTTCCAAGTCCCTTCCTTTCAGTACCAAACTCTCAGGTGTGTCCTTGTGCGTAATCCTCACGACATCCTGTTCGATGATAGGTCCCGAATCGAGTTCGGCTGTCACATAGTGGCTTGTGGCACCAATAATTTTCACACCTCGTTCCCATGCCTGATGATAGGGCTTCGCTCCTATGAATGCAGGCAAAAACGAATGGTGGATGTTGATGATATGGTGCGGGTACTGGGCAATCATCTCGTCGCTGATAATTTGCATATACCTGGCCAGTACGATGAATGTCACTCGCTTGTCTCTGAGCAGTTTCATTTCTTCTGCCTCCACCTCTGCTTTGTTGGAATGGTCGCTCTTGATGGACCATACGTAATAGGGGATGCCGAACTGCTCGGCCACATATCTCAGGTCTTCGTGGTTGCTCAAAATGCAAGGAATGTCGCATTCAATCTCTCCCGATTTCCAACGAGCCAGAAGATCGTAAAGGCAATGGCTCATCTTACTGACAAAGATTGCCATGCGCGGTCGCTCGTCGTTGAAATAGAGATTGAATGTCATTGAATAGCGCTGTGCATAGAGCGTCTCTATGTATTCTTTGATTTTGTCCCTCGGAATGAGGAAATCGCACAGTTCCCACTCAATGCGCATGAAGAAAATACCATCTTGCCTGTCAACGTGTTGGTCGAGGTAGACAATGTTTCCGTTGTTATCCGTGATAAACTTTGTAACTTCTGATATGATGCCCGGCTGGTCGGGGCAATGCAGAAGCATAATCGCTGTAGGTTTCATTCTCAATCAAATTTTCTGTTCTGACTGTCAATTTTTTCCTATTATCGGCTGCAAAGTTACGAATTATTTTTGGAAAAACGTGCTAATTACTCATTTTTTGAGCAATTTGCAGTGCCATTTCCCTCAACATCGTGTTTGTAGGCTATTTTGCAAGTGCAAAGATAGTTATTTTCTCGGAATAAGCAAACTTTTATTTCGTTTATATTCCAATGGACGTGGAGAATGTTTTCAAAATAAGTAGGCTGGTCGTTATTTGATGTCATCTTCAACGCGCAGATATGCCATTCTGTGCGTTGCGCCGCGCCGGTCCAGGGAGTAAATGATATAGGTTCCTGGTTTCAGATTGCTGACATCAAGTGTTTTGCCGCTCCATTTCTTTGTAGTGATACCGTTTCCGGCAAGTGAAGTGATAAGTAACATATCGGCATCTTGTCCGTCATGTCTTTCTGGCATGGTCAGATGTCCTTGGTTTGTTGTTAAATAGGGTATTGGGCCGGTCGGCTTTTGACTGACCAGCGCACTTACACCGCCATTTTGCTCCACATGTCCTTCTTTATTCGGCATCTGGAAATTGAAAATGCGCAAATAGTCATATAGTCCCTGAATGTTGTTGATGAGGTATTTGGCTCGGAAGAAACACTGTCCGAGTCCTAATTGTCTGCACACATTGAGTTGGCGCTTCACCTCGTCAATTCGCCAGTTGCCCTCTTTGGGATCGAGAAAATAGATGCCAAGTCCGGCGGCTACTTGTCCGGCAGCACAGTGTTCCGCCCAGTCGATGGCGAAAGGATAGAAATTGTTCTCTTTGAAATAAATCATGGGGTACAACTGGTCCATCAAACCATTGCGTAACCATGCCTGTGCATCCTGACAAACGGTGTTTCTTGCGTTCCATCCTTTGGAGGAATACCTCGATAGGTCATCGTGCTTGCCCAATGGCGAACAACTTATCTTTACGCTTGGCTTCTTTTGTTTGATGTTGTTGTGAATTTTTCTTACAATTCTTGTAATGTATTCCCTTCCCTGAACTCTATTTATTCTGTTCTTCCATGTCTCTGGATATCTGATATAGTCGAGATGTATTCCATCAATATTGTAGTTTTGGATGATTTCGCTACATATATTTGACAGATATTCAGCCGTTTGTGGCTGTTCAGGATGCATGAATCCTTCATCTCCGATTTTGGTAATCAGTTTGGGATATCGCTGCAGCAGGCGACGGCAGCCAAGGTTGTTCCATTTGCCAACTGGAATGGTGACCACCCAGGCATGTATTTCCATTCCTCTTTTATGACATTCTTCGATGGCAAAACGCAACGGATCGTAACCCGGAGACACCCCAGGTCTCCCACTCATACAGCCATCCCATGGTTCATACATGGATGGATAGATGACAGTACCTCTGACGCGTGTCTGAAGCAATATGGTGTTGATGTTTATTCTTTTCAGTTTGTCAAGCATGTCGGTCAACTCCTGCTTTTGTCGTGAGATGGTTGCGGGCGTGCTGGCATAGGTGCGAGGCCAGTCTATACCGCCGATGGTGGCCAGCCAAACCGCACGTATTTCTTTGTCTGGTGAGTATGTGAAGGGGGATGCACCTGACACAAATGTCTGTGCTATTGCCGTAAGGCGAATGCTAAAGAATAGGAATATGATGACAGAAATAATCAGTTTATTCATGTATTTTTTTTATTTTCGTGCAAAGTTACGGAATTTTTGCGGTTTATCAAATTAATTTTGTACCTTTGCATATTATTAACAACAAGCAATAATAAATTAAGTAAGAATTTGCAATGGTAACATTTGTTTTGAGCCTGGTGGCCTTGGTTATCGGCTATGCGCTCTATGGAAAGTTTGTTGAGAAGGTGTTCGGTCCAGATGACCGTGTGACTCCTGCCGTGGCGAAGGCCGACGGAGTGGACTATATCGTACTTCCTGGATGGAAGGTTTTTATGATTCAGTTCCTGAACATTGCCGGAACGGGTCCTATCTTCGGTGCTATCATGGGTGCCAAGTTTGGTCCTGCGGCCTATCTGTGGATTGTGCTTGGTTGTATTTTCGCCGGTGCCACTCACGATTATTTAAGTGGCATGCTCTCCATGCGTAACGATGGCGCGGGACAGCCAGAGTTGATTGGCCGCTATCTGGGAACAACCACCAAGAAGGTGATGCTTGTTTTCTCAGTGTTCCTGTTGATGATGGTGGGCGCAGTGTTCGTTTACAGCCCCGCATTGATACTTGGCAAACTCTGTGGTGATAATCTCACATGGGTGTATATCTGGTGCGGCATCATCTTCTTGTACTATATCATTGCTACCATGCTTCCTATTGACAAGATTATAGGTAGGATATACCCGCTCTTTGCTATATCTATGATTTTCATGGCGGTGGCTTTGATGGCCGTCCTCTTTATAAAATGGCCGTCATTGCCAGAACTTACCGACGGCTTACATGGTGAAGGGTTTACGTCGCCGATATTCCCCGCCTTGTTTATCACGATTGCCTGTGGTGCCATTAGTGGCTTCCATGCTACGCAAACACCCTTGATGGCTCGCTGTGTGAAAAGCGAGAAGATGGGACGTCCCATGTTTTACGGTGCCATGATTACTGAAGGACTTGTCGCTTTGATATGGGCCACGGTGTCCATGTATTTCTTCTATGGCGGCGCAGCGCAGGAATTGGGAGCATCCCTCTCATTGCAGGCACCGGAAGTCGTTACTACCGTGAGCGAAGGATGGCTGGGTACATTTGGCGGAATCCTCGCTATGCTGGGAGTGGTGGCGGCTCCTATCACCAGTGGTGATACTGCTTTGCGTTCGGCACGACTTATCATTGCCGAGTTCATTCATCTGGAGCAGCGCAGTATCATGAAGCGTATTTGGATTTGCATACCGTTGTTTGGCCTTACTTTCCTGCTCTTGTATTACAATATTGAGAATCCCGATGGTTTCAATATTATTTGGAGTTACTTCGGTTGGGCTAATCAGACATTGGCCGTGTTCATGCTATGGGCTATTACAGTATATCTTGTTCGTGAGCGCAAACCATTCTGGATTACCATGATTCCTGCTGTGTTTATGACGGTTGTGTGTTCTTCGTTCCTCATGATTTCCAAGAACGCTTTCGGATTCGACATGATGGTAGGCTATGGCGTAGGAGGTGCTGCACTGATTATCTCTTTGGCATGGTTCTTCGGATGGTATAGAAAAGAGAAATGTAGAAATAATAATATTAATCAATAAAACAATTCATTATGAAAAAAATTGCAATGTTAATCATCGCAATGGCGATGACGTTCACCGCACAGGCTCAGTACACTTATCAGTACAAGCAAACTCCGTTTCATGCAGATAAGTATTATATCGGAGCATCCCTCTCTGGGCTCGACTTGAACTATAGTGGTTCGGAAGATCTGAAGTTGGGCGCTCAGTGTGAAGCAGGCTATTTCGTATTTGATAATTTCGCTCTGTTGGGAATGGCCGGCTATAACAGTAACGGAAAAGCACCTGATGCATTCAACCTGGGTGCAGGTGCTCGCTATTATATAGAACAGAACGGATTGTTCCTTGGAGCAAGGGTTAATTATGTTCATGCCAACAAGAATTTCAACGATGTGCAGCCTGGTGTTGAATTGGGATATGCCTTCTTCCTCAGCAGGACTGTAACGCTTGAGCCATCCCTCTATTATAACCAGAGTTTCAAGAGCCATTCTGACTATTCAAACCTTGGTATTAGGTTGGGATTGTCAATTTACCTGAACGATTAAAGTCATTCATCGAAGCCGTTCTCTTACCTGTTCATGCAGGAGAGGAGAGCGGTTTCTAATTAAGTATTATATTATGTTGAGCGTAGAAGAATTAGAGACTCGCCTGATTGATCTGTCTTTTGCAGAGGATATCGGTGATGGCGATCATACCACATTGTGCTGCATTCCAGAGGATGCAATGGGAAAAAGCCGGCTGTTGATCAAGGAAGACGGTGTGCTGGCAGGTGTAGAAGTGGCAAAAAAGGTATTTGCTCGTTTCGACCCGGAGATGCAGGTGGAAGTGCTTATGGGCGATGGTGCAGTGGTTAAGAAGGGTGATGTGGCGATGATTGTTACGGGTCGCGTGCGTTCTCTTCTCCAGACAGAGCGCCTGATGCTGAATATTATGCAGCGCATGAGTGGAATTGCCACGATGACGCATAAGTATGTAGAGCGTCTCGAAGGTACCAAGACGCGTGTGCTCGATACTCGAAAGACGACTCCCGGTATGCGCATGCTTGAGAAACAGGCAGTGAAGATCGGCGGTGGTGTGAATCATCGTATTGGTTTGTTCGACATGATTTTGTTGAAAGACAACCATGTTGATTTCTCAGGAGGCATTGCCAATGCCATTAATCGTTGTCATGAATACCTGAAAGAGAAGGGACTTGACCTGAAGATAGAAATAGAAGTGCGTAATTTTGATGAGTTGAAGCAGGTGATGGATTGTGGCGGAGTGGATAGAATCATGCTCGACAATTTCACTGTTGAGAACACTCGCAAGGCCGTTGAGATGATTGCCGGCCGTTATGAGACGGAATCGAGCGGCGGCATCACTTTTGACACACTTCGCGATTACGCCGAATGTGGTGTTGATTATATTTCTGTTGGAGCGCTCACTCATTCTGTGAAAGGTCTTGATATGAGTTTCAAGGCATGCTAACGACGTATGTGCATGTTCCTGAACATATTATTGGCATTTAGGCTCTTATTCGTTTCCCCTGTCAATTTCCCCATCACATTGGCAGGGAATTTCGGTGAACCGCGTCCTCATCATTTCCATGGCGGCATAGATGTGCGTACACAAATGTCAGAAGGAAAACCGATTTTCTCCATCGGCGATGGCTATGTGTCTAGGCTCACGGTGGGAAAATACGGCTTTGGCAATGCTGTATATGTGCGCCATCCTAATGGAACCACCTGTGTTTATTGCCATCTCAAACGCTTCGTTCCGCAGTTGAACAGGCTTGTTGGCAAGTTGCAGGTGCGCCATCAACAGGCTGAGAAGGAATATGATGTGTGGTTGCGTCCATGGCAATACCCGGTCTCTGAAGGACAGTTGATTGCTGTCAGCGGCGACACGGGTAGTAGCGTGGCACCACATCTACATCTCGAGGTGCATGATACGAAGACATGGGCCATGCTCGACCCCCTTGATTATCTTAAGGATATTCTCCAAGACAACACACCGCCACAGGCGCATGCCTTTATGGCCTATCCTCAAGAGGGAGAAGGTGTATTCAACGGGTCGTCAAAAAAGCAGAATTTCGGATTCAGTTCGAATCATCTGAATCGCGAGTTCACTGCTTGGGGCAAGGTTGGCTTTGGCCTTTGGGCTAATGATTACATGGAAGAAACCTATCATCATTATGGCATTCGCCAGACTCAGTTGCTGGTTGATGACAGTCTTGTGTTCTGTAGTGATGTGTCCAGCATTCTTCCAGAGCATAATCTAATGGTTAATTCGTGGGGCGACTACAATCATTATCGCCGGAATAATGTCTGGTATATGAAGTCGTTTGTGGATCCAGGCAATAGACTATCCATCCTGCAAGCCGATGAGAACAGAGGTATCGTAGATTTCAAAGAGGAGCGCGACTATCATCTTGTGTATGTGCTCACTGATGCTTTTGGCAACCAGTCTACTTATTCTTTCACCGTAAAGGGACGACGGCAGGTAATTCCTGCTGGAAAGCAACACTGTGCTGCGAGGCTTTTGAAATGGGGCGTTCCCAACAGTTTCCAGAGACCGGGTGTACAGTTACAGGTCAGACAGGGACTCTTGCCGCATGACGTTGAACTTGTGCCGCATGCTTCGGCGGGAACGAAAGGCCTTTCTGATGCGTGGAGTTTCTACGATGGTAGTTTCCCTTTGCTTGGATGGGCAGAACTCTCTCTGCGCGTAAAGTCCGTACCCAAAGACACGACGGGCATTTGTATCTTGGGAAACGATGGCCGTGAATATGATGCAAGGTTAAGCGACGGTTGGGTGACGGGCAGGATCCGTGAATTAGGGAATACCTATGAAGTGGGCTTTCGCAAAAAGAAGCATTAGTCTGGAATAGCCAAATGAATTGAGCAGGAGTTGAGAACAATACATTTTTAGATAGTAATAATATCATTTTTGAAAAGAAAAAACTCAATACAATGAAAAAGCAACTATTGACAATGACCATGCTGTGCATAGGACTATATGCATCGGCATGTACAAATTTGATTGCAGGAAAGAAAGCAACGACAGACGGTAGCGTGTTCTGTACCTACAGCGCCGATAGTTATGGCATGTTTACAGGCCTCTGCCATTATCCTGCAGGAACGCATGCGCCAGGCGAAAAGCGCTGGATTATCGATTACGATTCTGACGTAAACCACGGTTGGATTCCAGAGGCACCTGTTACGTATAATGTAATTGGCAACATCAATGAGTATCAGGTGTCCATTGGCGAGACGACCTTTGGAGGCCGAGAAGAGATGGTTGACACAACAGGTATCATTGATTATGGAAGTCTGATGTATCTTGGCCTTCAGCGTGCAAAGACTGCTCGCGAGGCAATCATGGTCATGACATCGCTGGTTGAGAAGTACGGATACAATTCAGAAGGTGAAACCTTTACCATATGCGATCCTAATGAGGCCTGGATCATGGAGATGATGGGAACGGGAACGCCAGGTTCCAAGTTCCATACGGGTAAGGCCGGCCGCGTGGTATGGGTGGCCATGCGCATTCCCGACGATTGTATTTGCGCGCATGCCAATCAGAGCCGCATCCGAACTTTTAATCAGAAAGACAAGAAAAACGTGATGTTCTCCAAGGGCATGATTCAATATGCCCGTGACATGGGGTGGTTTAGCGGTAAAGATGCTGAGTTTTCGTTTAACGATGCTTTCGCTTATCCCGACTTTTCCGGCCGTCGTGCCTGCGAAGCACGTGTGTGGAGTTATTTCAATCATTTCTCTGACGACATGGAGAAGTATGTTGCCTATGCCTCAGGCATGGTGAAAGAGGCCGAGCCGATGCCCTTGTGGATTGTGCCAAACAAGAAAGTGAGCCTTCAAGACATGGAGGCATGCATGCGTGATCATTATGAAGGCACTCCATTTGATTTGAGTTCAGACATGGGACAAGGCCTTTGGGAAATGCCATACCGTATCACTCCGTTGAGTTTTAAGGTGTGTGAAAAGAAGTATTTCAATGAGCGTCCCATCTCAACGCAACAGGCAGGGTTCTCTTATGTGTGCCAACTCCGCTCATGGCTGCCCAATGCCATTGGAGGAATCATTTGGTTTGGCAACGATGACGGCAATATGGTGCCATATACACCTATCTATTGTAGTTCCACACGTCAGCCGGAGTGTTATAATACACCTGGTGCAGACGATGTTACTTTCTCTGATAAGAATGCCTTCTGGGTATGCAACTGGGTGAGCAACATGGTTTATCCGCGCTATTCTCAGATGTTCCCGTCACTGAAAGAAGTGCGCGACTCTTTGGACAATTCTTATTTCTTGGCCCAGAAGGGCATAGAGGACAAAGCATTGGCACTTTATGAAAAGAATCCCGCAGAGGCCGTTTATTTCCTGAATAACTATGGCATAGAGAAAGCACAACAGATGCTTGCCCGTTGGAAACAGTTGGGATGGTATCTCGTTGTTAAATACAACGACATGGTGGTAAAGCCCGAGAAAGATGGAAAATTCCTCCGTACTCCTACTGGTTTAGGTGCCACCGTGAAGCGTACAGGCTATCCGGAGAAGGTGGCAAAGCAATTGATTGAAACCACAGGCGACAGGTTTGCTGTGCCCGATTGGAAATAATCATTTCCCATTGCCGCCATCAGGCGATTGCCTGAAAAAGATATTCCCCCATCCTGAATGCATTAAAACCGCATCAGAATGGGGGCTCTTATTTGTGCTTATTGCTTGTGAAAGGCTCTAATACTGCCTGAGAGCAGCAAGCACCTCATTGTTTTCCGACTTGTTTCCTACAGTAATGCGAAGACAATTCTCGCATAACTGGATGCGTGTGCGGTTACGCACAATGATTCCTTTCTCAACCAGATAGTCGTATATCTTCTGTGCATTGTTCACTTTCACTAAGATAAAGTTGGCGTCAGTGGGATAAATCTTTTCCGTGATAGGGAGCAGTTTGAAGTTCTGAATCATTCTGGTACGCTCTTGCAAGAGCATTTTCACCCATTTGTCCACTTCGAAAGGGTCTTTTAGCGCTTCCATGGCCTGTTGCTGGGTGAGCAGGTTTACGTTGTAGGGATATTTCACCTTATTAAATAAGTTGATAATATCGGGTTGCGCAAAAGCCATGCCCAGTCTGATAGCGGCACATCCCCATGCCTTGCTCAGCGTGTTGAGCACGATGAGGTTGGGGTGGTGCTTGAGTTCCAGTCGGAATGGTTTTTCTGCGGAGAAGTCGCTGTATGCCTCGTCAACGATAACGATTCCTTCGAATCCGTTGAGCACCTTGGTAATCTCGTCACGGTTTATGCAGTTTCCAGTTGGGTTGTTGGGTGAGCATATCCATATTAACTTGGTATTCTCATCGCAGGCATTCAGTAGTTTATCGGCAGAAATTTGGAAATGCTCATCTAACAATACGGGCCGGTATTCCACATCGTTGATGTCGGCGCATACTTTATACATGCCGTAGGTGGGCTCGATGGCAACCACGTTGTCAATGCCTGGACGTGTGAAACACCGGTAGGGGAGGTCAATGGCCTCATCACTACCATTGCCAAGGAATATGCATTCCTGTGGAACACCTTTTACTTGTGCCACGCGTTTTTTCAATTCTGTTTGCAGCGGATCAGGATATCTGTTAAACGGCTGGTTGTACGGGTTCTCGTTGGCATCGAGAAACACGTGTGCCACATGTCCGCTATATTCGTTTCTTGCACTGCTATAGGGAGCAAGGTTCCATATATTCTTCCTTGTTAGTTCTTCTAAACTTTTCATGACGATAAGTGCAATGTTTGTTATGATTCTCTATTGATGTCCATGATTCTGAGTGTCATGGCGTTTTTGTGAGCATGCAGTTGCTCGTTTTCTGCCATTATCTCTACGGCATGTCCGATGCTTCGAATGCCGTTTTGTGATAAATGCTGAAAGGTTATCTTGCGGTTGAAACTGTCAAGATTCACTCCGCTGTATGCGGTGGCATATCCATGAGTGGGCAAAGTGTGATTGGTTCCACTCGCATAGTCGCCGGCGCTTTCGCAAGCATATGTTCCAAGGAACACGCTTCCTGCATTGACTACCTGTTCGGCCAGCACTTCATAGTCGTTAGTGGCTATGATCAGATGTTCCGGGGCATAGGCATTGCTCAGTTTGATGGCCTCTTTCTTATCATGAACCAATACCATCTTGGAGTTTTCCAATGTCTTGGCAGCCATCTCTTTGCGTGGCAATTGCTCCAGTTGCGTGTTGATTTCCACTTTCACCTCTTCAATGATTCCTTCAGAAGTGGATATGAGAATCACTTGGGAGTCGATTCCGTGCTCTGCTTGTGAGAGCAGGTCGGCGGCAACGAAGTCGGCTCGGCTTGTAGAGTCAGCAATCACGCATACTTCTGATGGACCTGCAGGCATGTCAATAGCAACATCGTGGAGCGAAACCTGTTGTTTGGCAGCCATCACATATTGGTTGCCGGGACCAAATATCTTGTATACCTTTGGAATGCTTTCTGTTCCGTATGCCATGGCACCGATAGCCTGAACCCCGCCGGCCTTGAATATCTTGCTGACTCCTGCAATATGGGCTGCGGCAAGGATGGCTGGGTTCACCTTTCCTTCGCTGTTGGGAGGTGTGCATAAAACTATTTCCCTGCATCCGGCGATTTTTGCTGGAGTGGCAAGCATCAATACGGTGCTGAATAGGGGAGCGGTACCTCCTGGAATGTAGAGTCCCACTTTTTCTATGGGTACACTTTTTTGCCAGCAGGTCACACCCGGAGCCGTTTCTATTCGAATGCCGTCATATCGTTGGGCCTCATGGAAGGCAGCGATATTGCTATGGGCAGTGTGCAGCGCGTCAATCAAGTCTTCATTCACGCTGTTCATGGCCTCGTTTATCTCTTGTTCGCTCACGGCAAGAGTGTCGAGCATAGCGTGGTCAAACTTCATCTCGTACTTCTTTACGGCTTGGTCGCCGTTTTCACGGATATCATCAAGCACGCTCTTCACAGTGGCATTCAGTTGCGAAACGTCTAATTGGGGACGTTCCACCAGTTCTTTCCAACTGTCTCTTTCCGGGTATCGGTATGTCTTCATTGCCTTATTCCTCAGTCTTATGTTCTTGCATAGTCTCGTTCCTATGCCTTTTTGATATAGTCAATTACAGAATCATTCTCTCGATAGGGGTCACAAGAATGCCCTGTGCGCCCAGTTCCTTCAGTTTGCCGATGATTTCCCAGAAGCGTTTCTGGTCTAATACGGTATGTACCGAGCACCAGTCATCGTCGGCAAGCGGGATGATAGTCGGACTTTTCAGTCCAGGCAGCACCTCGATGATTTCCTTCAGCCTTGACTTTGGGGCGTTCATGCGCACATATTTCTTGTCTTCGGCCTGTCTAACGGCTTCAAATCTGAAGAGCATTTGCTGAAGTATTTCGCGTTTGTCGTCGCTCATCTGTTTGTTGCCTATCAGCAGAGCCTCGCTTTTCATCACGATTTCCACCTCGCGCAGATTGTTGCTAATCAGTGTACTTCCGCTGCTTACAATATCGAATATACCGTCAGCAAGACCGATTCCGGGACTGATTTCCACACTTCCTGTTATGACATGTATGTCGGCAACAATACCTTTCTCTTCAAGAAACTTGCGTAGGATGAAAGGATAAGAGGTGGCAATCTTTTTTCCGTTGAACCATTCCACGCCCGGATAGTCGACGTTCTTAGGAATGGCGAGCGAGAGACGGCATTTGCTGAAACCTAATCTTTGTATGATTTCAGCATCTTCATGACGCTCCACGAATTCATTTTCACCTACAACACCGATGTCGGCCACACCTCCTGCCACGCTTTGCGGAATGTCATCGTCGCGCAAATAGAGCACTTCAAGTGGGAAATTAGGTGATTGAACCAGTAATGTGCGTTTACTGGCACTTACTTTGATATCGGCTTCGGCGAGAAGATTCATGGTGTCTTCATAAAGTCGCCCTTTTGATTGAACTGCTATCCTTAACATATTACACTCGTATTTAATTTATCTTTTTACCCTTTCGCTGAAAGGTTTTGACATTATTCGCGGCAAAGTTACGAAAAAATGTGAGAAAAGGCAAATTATTTATACATGTTTGAAGAATTTTCATAAAAATGATTCATTCTTGATGAAATATTCGTAACTTTGCCACACTTTGAAACACATCAATTACTACATTGCATTAGCAGTGCTCTGTTTTCTGGTGTCTTGCAAGCAGGAAAAGGAAGAGCATCGCGTGGTAACACCATGGGGCGAGGTGCAGACAGACAGTCTGCCGTCCACGGAAGATTTCACGCTTTCCGATATCGTGTCAAACGGGGAACTCATCATGGTGACACTTTCCGGGCCGGAAACTTATTACGATTATCATGGCAGAGGCATGGGAGCGCAGTTCTTGTTGTGCGAGAAATTCGCGCAATCTATTGGCGTGTCGCTTCGTGTGGAACTTTGCAAGGACACAATGGAAATGGTGCGCAAGGTGAAAGACGGCGAAGCCGATGTCATTGCCTATCTCTTGCCAGACTCCATTGCATCAGGCGATAGTCTTCGTTTCTGTGGAACTTCGCTGAAAAACGAGCAGCAGTGGGCCGTTTCCGCCTCCAATAAAGACCTTGCCGACGCACTCGACAAATGGTATAAGCCCAACATGCTCGACGAAATCAAGGCCGAAGAGCGGAGGCTGCTCTCTACGGCCACGGTGAAAAGGCACGTTTTTTCACCTTTCTTAAACAGAAGCACCGGCACGATATCCAAATACGACGACCTGTTCCGCAAGTATGCGCCGTTGGCACGTTGGGACTGGCGTCTCATGGCGGCGCAGTGTTATCAGGAAAGTTGCTTTGATCCTAATGCTCGTTCTTGGGCCGGAGCGCGCGGACTGATGCAAATCATGCCCGGAACAGCCGCTCATCTGGGGCTCTCCATGGCTGATATCCATTCTCCAGAACCCAACATTCAGGCGGCAGCACGCTATCTGCAGGAACTGAGCAATGCCTTCCGTGACATACCCAACGTGAACGAGCGGCAGAATTTTGTGCTTGCCGCATACAACGGCGGCTCGTTCCACGTGCGCGATGCCATTGCGCTCACCCGCAAACATGGAGGAAATCCTCAGCGATGGGGGGATGTGGCGCGCAACATGCTTTTGCTCCGCGAGCCTGCCGGGTATCAGGATCCGGTGGTAAAACATGGGTATATGCGTGCTAACGAGACGGTTGACTATGTTGACAAGATACGTGCTCGCTATGCACAGTATAGGGGAGTGCCCATGGGCAAGTTGCCATCTGCGTCGGGAGGAGGGAAATACTCGCCTGTGGAACCGCGCAAGGCAAAGAGGAAAAACAAGTATCACGTGTAAAAGACATTCGTTCCATCCGCTGAATCATTAACAATCTAAAAGATATCAAAATATGAAAAGTTTTGCATCCAAGCCGTGGATTCTTCCACAACCGGTGCTGATTATCGGCACGTATGACAAAAACGGAAAGCCCAATGCCATGAATGCCGCGTGGGGAGGTCAGTGGGACATGCACGAAATCATTATTTCGCTTGCCTCGCATGCCACAACCGACAATCTGAAAGACAATGATGACTTCACGGTGAGTTTCGCTACTGTGGACTCTTTGGTGGCTGCCGACTACGTGGGTATTGTGAGCGGGAGGAACACCCCAGACAAAATCGAGCGGACAGGGTGGGAGGTTGAGAAGGCTCCCCATGTGAATGCCCCGCTGTTCAAGAATCTGCCCATGACCCTTGAATGCCGGGTGAAGCAGAAAATAGATGAGTCGGAGACCGGCTATTATCTCGTGGCAGAGATTGTTAACATCGTTTGTCAGGAGCAATACCTGGCTTCTGACGGCAATCCTGACGTAGAAAAGATGGGCATCATCACGTATGATCCCGTGCATCATACCTATATCGAACTCGGAAAAACGGTAGGCAAGGCATTCTCTGACGGGAAAAAACTGAAGTAACAGACCGTTTTTCTGCGACTTGTTTAGCCTGTATTCGAGAATTTATCACTATATTTGCAGCAGAATAAGGAATAAACTCAATAAAAACAAATGCATACAAGAAAAGAGAAGATTGAGGCTTTCGGAAGATTACTCGATGTTTTGGACCAATTGAGGGAGAAATGTCCGTGGGACAAGAAGCAGACCAACGAGAGCCTGCGCCCCAATACGATTGAGGAAACCTTCGAACTGTGTGATGCGTTGATGAAAAACGATGTCCATAACATCTGCAAAGAGTTGGGCGACGTGCTCATGCATGTGATGTTCTATTCCAAAATCGGTTCCGAAACCGATGATTTCGACATCGCGGATGTGTGCAATATGCAGGCCGACAAACTCATTTTCCGCCATCCTCATATCTATCACCCTTCGCAGGTAGGGCAGAAAGAACCGTTGCCGTTGGATGATCCCCGCTTCGATAGGTCAGGTGAGGAGGCTTCGGAGTTTCAAAATGCCAAGACAAGTGAGCAGGTGTTGCAGAACTGGGAGCAGATAAAACTGCGTGAAAAAGACGGAAACAAGAGCGTTCTCTCTGGTGTTCCCAACTCACTTCCTAGTCTGATCAAAGCCTATCGTATACAGGACAAGGCGCGGAATGTAGGTTTTGACTGGGAACAAAAAGAAGATGTGTGGGCAAAGGTTCACGAAGAACTGGAAGAATTGGAGGAAGAATTGAAAAAAGAGGACAAAGTGAGGTCCATAAAAGAGTTGGGCGATTTCCTTTTTTCTGTCATCAATGCCGCCCGTCTTTATAAACTCAATCCCGACAATGCACTGGAACATACCAACCAGAAGTTCATCCGTCGGTTCAATTATGTGGAAGAGCATTCTATCAAAATAGGTAAGCCGTTGACAGAAATGACATTGGCTGAAATGGATGAACTATGGAATGAAGCCAAGAGAATGGAAATAGATACACACGAACAAAGCAATTGACAAGGATGAAGAAGAATAATCGTTTTTTCCTGTTGCTCCTACTCGCCGGCATCCTGTTTGTAGGCTGCAAGGAGACCAAGAAACCTGATGAAAAATCAGTACAAAATATCGTAATCGATATTGCTGATGGTGAAGTAGATGAAACCGTTTACGGGCGTTGCGGCGATGGTTCCACCATGCATACACTTGAATTAATCACCGATAATGGTGACACGCTCGCATTCTCCATCAACAACGACTCGGTGTCAAACGTAAAGGGTGGTGTAGGAATAGGCGACCGCATGGCGGTGATGGTCGACCATTCTGCCGACAATACCGACATTCCTTCTGCCAAGGAGGTCATCAATCTCACCACATTGATTGGCAAATGGGTCAGTCTCGACAAGTCTTTCGAACTGCAAGAGGGCGGTGTTATCATTTCAAACATCAAGGAACCGAAGCCATACGTAGAATGGAAAATTCTGAATGGACAGTTGGTGCTCTCTGCCGACACCTTCAGCATTTTCGAATTGGGTGCCGATAGCCTTATGTTAGAGAACGAGCGAGGCATCTATGCCTATAAACGACTCAGATAACGCCTAATCATTAGTAGTATGCAACCTTTCAGAGTTCACATCTTGGGATGTGGCAGTGCGCTGCCTACACCTAAGCATGGCGCATCGGCGCAAGTGGTAGAGATTCGCGACAAGATGTTTCTTGTAGATTGTGGAGAGGGTACGCAGATTCAACTGCGCCGCTCTCACATCAACTTCATGCGCATCCAGGGCGTGTTCATCTCTCATCTTCATGGTGACCATTGCTTTGGTTTGATAGGCATGATCAGCACTTTCGGCATGCTTGGACGAGTGGCACCGCTGCATGTCTATGCTCCCAAGGAACTCAAGACAATGCTGGAGTCGCAGATAGAGATGTTCTGCAACGGCCTGGAATATGAGGTTTTGTTCCATGCCGTGGACACAACCGTCTCGGAAATCATATATGAAGACCGTAGTCTCACCGTTACCTCTATTCCGTTGAATCACCGCATTGCCTGCTGTGGATTCTTGTTCCGCGAGAAACCAGGCCTTCCGCATATCCGTCGTGATATGATCGACTTCCTCGGAATACCAGTGAGTCAGATCAATAACATCAAGGCAGGCATGGGCTGGACAACCGAAGACGGCACTTGCTATGCACATGAGCGTCTGGTGACACCGCCCGACCGCGCCCGTTCCTATGCCTATTGCAGTGATACGAAGTATATCCCGAGTCTGCACGAATTGTTGCCTGACGTTGATCTTCTTTATCACGAGAGCACCTATTGCGAGGATAATGCCAAGCGGGCAGCCCTTTATTATCACTCTACGGCCCGTCAGGCAGCAATGGTGGCCAGGGATGCCGGGGTTAGGAAACTGCTGTTGGGACACTATTCAGCACGCTATGAGAATGAGGCGATGATTCTCAAGGAAGCACAGGAAATCTTCCCGGAAAGCCATCTGACTAAAGAAAATGACGTGTTTGAGGTGTAAAAATGCGAAAAATGTTTGGATAATTGAAATATTAATCGTATTTTTGCACAAATTTAAAATGCATTATTATGGTCAGATTTTTACGCAACATATTTTTGGCACTTATTTTACTGGCATCTGCACCTGTGGCGCTGCATGCTGCCGAGGCAATCGAAATCATTGAACAGGAGAGTCTGGGCGTGACGATTACTGTGCAGGACAATGTCATTCACGTGACAAATGCCAACGGCCAGATGCTTTTTGTCTACAATGTAACGGGTGTAAGGGTGATGAGCATCAAGGTTGATGGCGCCGATAAGCGCATTGAACTGAACCTGCCCAAAGGTTGCTACATCGTAAAAGTGGGAAACACGGTGCGTAAGATATCCTTGAAATAGTTATTCCTCTGGAGCGTTTTGTGCAGAAATTCTATTGTCCTGTTTCTCTTCATCAGCCTGTTTTGGAGTTGTCATGAAGGGCCAGTTAATCCGAACAAATATCTAAGCCTGGACAGTTTTTCGGATATGTCCGCGAAAGAATACCGTTTGGATGCCGAGGGTATTCGGAAAACAATCAGGGCAATTGCAAAGACGGATGGCGAGAACAGAATGTCAGACCGCCACGTCAAGAAGTATTACCAAAATCATAATCCGTTTCTTTGGATTACTCGCAGTGGCATTGACCACCGCGCAGATTCTCTCCTTTCTTTTCTTAATACAGTTGAGAAGTCCGGGCTTAGCCCTGTTCATTTCCGGCGGTCGCAGATTGAGCGCGACATGAGACGCATCAGGCAACTCAGTGTGGGGCAAGACGAAGTGTCAGACATCAATGCCGTGTATGCGCGTCTTGAGTATAATCTCACGAAGGCCTATCTGAAATACGTCAGCGGCCAGTACTTCGGATTTGTGAATCCCAATCAGTTGTATAACAAATTGTGTGTGAAGGATTCCGACTCCCTGCATGTCACTTATTTTCATCTCTATGACGTGGCGATGAAACATCCCAGTCAGGAGTTTATCTCCAAGTGCATCAACAAGATCCGCCACGATAGCGTAGATGTTTTTCTGAGAGATGTGCAGCCCGTTTCCAAGTTGTACCAGCGCCTGTGCACCCGTTTGAAGGAGCCGTCGCTTACTTCATCGCAGCGCATGGCTGTCCTCTGCAACATCGAGCGCTGCCGGTGGAGACTCGACGACTATCCGGAAGACCACAAGAAGCATATTGTGGTGAATATCCCGTCATACACGCTGTATGCCGTTGACAAAGACAGTGTGATGACAATGAAAGTGGGATGCGGAACAAATAATACGAAAACCCCGCTGCTCACCAGCCGTATCCATCGCATGGATATCAATCCCGTGTGGATTGTTCCTCAGAGCATTGCCAAGGGAATCGTGTATAAGCATGGCTATCTGCGCAAGGAACACATGTATATACTCGACAAAAAAGAGGGAAAACTCGATGTTGAGTATGCGTCTTATGATAAAATCATGTCAGGCCAGCAGCATATTGTCCAGGAAGGAGGTGCTGGCAACTCGTTGGGAAGAATCATTTTCCGTTTCCCGAATAATCATGCCGTTTATCTTCACGACACTTCTTCGCCCTGGCTCTTCTCTCGTGAGCACCGGGCTGTCAGCCATGGCTGCGTGAGAGTGCAGAAACCGTTTGAACTGGCCGTGTTCCTGCTTGGCAAGAAAGACGAAGATGTCATCGAGAAGATACGCTACAGCATGACGGCTGACGTAAACAACTATGATGAAAACGATGGTGTAGACAAGTCGCAGATTGACCGCGACAAACTGATTCACCATCTCGATGTAAGCCCCGAAGTGCCGCTGTTTATCACCTATTATACTCTTTATCCCGACGTTGCCGGGAATTTGGTGGAGTATAAGGATGTTTACGGCTACGACAAGGCATTATATAATGAATTAAAAGAATATGTCGGAGACATTCAATGACCATATCACACCAGAGATGCTGGCTGATCCCAAGATGCGGAGAGAGGCTTTTGGCATGGTGGTAAAGAAATATAGCGAGTCGTTATATTGGAAGATTCGCCGTATTGTTCTCTACCACGATGACGCAAGCGACGTTCTTCAGAACGTTTTCCTCAAGGCTTGGAACAGTCTGGATGCATTTCAGAACAAATCCCAGATCTCTACGTGGCTCTATAGGATAGCCATCAACGAGAGTCTTGACTTTGTGAGGAGACAGAAAAACAAAATTAGCGCAGACGCAGATCTGAGCGTGGCTAACCGATTGATGGCTGACGACTATTTCGATGGCGATCGCACGCATGCGCTCCTGCATGAAGCCATCTCCAAACTGCCCGACGTGCAGCGCACGGTGTTCACCCTTCGCTACTTTGAAGAAATGAAATACAGCGATATATCCCAGATGCTCGGCACCTCGGAGGGTGCTCTGAAGGCATCTTATCACATCGCTGTCAAGAAGATAACAGAGTATGTCAAGGACCACAACGACACCTGACAAGGCGAGATGACAGTCGAAGGATTGGCTGACTCCTGTAAAAAAAAAGCAAATGCTACTTAAACTTTATATGAAATCAAACGTCAAATGAAAAAACAAGACAATATGACTGAAGAAGAACTGCTGAAACAAACCATTGGAAATGAGAACCACTTCAGGGTTCCTGACGGGTTCTTTGATCGATTTGCAGCAGAAATGATGGAAAAAGTGGAGGACACCTCCATCGAAGAGCAGCACAATGCTACAACAACACATAGAAACGCAATCGTCAGGAAACTCGTTCCTTATCTGGCTGTCGCATCTGTTGTCGGCCTGCTTTTCGGTGTGGCGGTATTCCATAACCCCGATACGGGCGAACAAAACGCCAGCGTGCCGGTGCAGACACTGGTATCTTCCTCATCGGGCGACGCACTCGACCAGATGGCCGACTATGTGATGCTCGACAACCAAGACCTTTATAGTTACATGTCAAATGAGTATTGAAAATGAAGAGACACATTATTATATTTATGCTATGTCTTGTTCTGCTGGGTGCCAGCGCCCAGCAGAACAAGTTTAATCCGCAGCGGTTCCAGGCCGCTTTGGAGCAGCATATCACGCGTGAGGCAAAACTTACGCAGAAAGAGGCTGCCGATTTTTTCCCCATCTACAAGGAACTGCAGGCCAAGCAGCGTGCTCTGTTTCAGCAGGCAGGCAGGGCTCGTTGGAGAAAACCTGCCACCGAGGCCGAGTGCCGCTCTGCCATTGAGAAACAAGACAATGTGGATATCCAGATAAAGAAACTGCAGAAACAGTATCATCAGAAGTTTCTCAAGGTGATTTCTGCCAGCAAACTCTATGATGTTATTAAGGCTGAGGACCAGTTTCACCGCCAGTCCATCCGCAAATTCACAGAACGTATGAATTCGCAAAGGCAAAGAAACCATCAGTCGCAGCCACATAGATAAACGGTAAAACTCATATTTTTCTCGTCATTAACATCCCCTGGAAAATCGATAAACAAAAGAGGGATTTGTTGATGACGAGTTTTTTTATGCTTTTATTCGTCATGTTTTGGTTTCCAAAACCGATGGATTCGCTCTCTATAACCGATGCTTTCACAAGGCAAAAACCGGCTTTTGTGCTTTTTATGGTCTGTTTGTTGGTTTGAGATATCCATGTCTTGGAGTCACGTGATTCTGGTATCAGAATGATGCAATGAATTTGCTTTTTCGATGATTTCGGCATTCACGGGCCTGCTAATCATATACGAAAAAAACGCGGGACCGAGTGATTCTTGTGCATGGATTTGTCATGGAAATTTCGAATTATAGGCTCTCATACGGGCGATGCCGGTCACTGACGATTTAACGGGACGATAAATACGCGTGTTTTGAGGCGCTTTCTGCAACTTGTTGATTAATAGGCAATTGAAATGAAAATATTTCTCCGTTGGACGAGGAAATCAGATGTTTGCTGATAAAACCTATGTTTTTGGGTTTCAAAAGCATAGGTTTTGAGGTGCGAAACCATAGTTTTTGGGCAGTAAAACCATAGTTTTTGAAGGGCAAAAGCATAGGTTTTGCGAGTGGAAATGTGCTTTATGGTAACGAATCTTTACGTTTTTGCGTTTTCAACGCCCGTTTTGTCCAAAACCAATTTCTATTTCGAAGTAAAACGGCAACATGATTTTGTTGCGTTTTTTCGAATCCTTACACCGCACTCACGTTGGAGTAGGGCATCCGGTGCCACTATTGACTGGCGCATCATCTGATGTATCCTGTCAAGAGTCAGATGAGTCTCCGAAGAACCGCTTGTATTCGTCTTCAAAATTGGGAGTGAACACATTCTTTCCCATATTCTGTCTGATTTCGCTCTTAGACCAGAAACGGCCACCCGCCAATTCATCCTTGCTGGGGGTGATGGTGCCGTCGTAGACGGTCTTGTGCACATATACCAGTTCGCGTTCCAGTTTTCCTTCGAAGATATATTTGCCGATTCTCTGCGGAATATAGTCGTTAATGCCCAGTTCTTCGGCTACTTCTCTGCGTAGGGCCTGTTCAATGGTTTCATTCAAATCTACGTGTCCGCCACAAGCGGTGTCCCATTTGTCTGGCTGAATGTCCTTCCACACGGGACGGTGCTGCAGGTATAGGTCGCCGTTGGTGTTGAACACGTGAAGGTGAACCACAGGATGAAGCACCATGCATCCATTGTGTGCCTCGCCTCTTGATATACTTCCTGTCACGTTGCCTTGCTCGTCAACCACGGGAAACAGTTCTTCTTGATTGTCCATATCGGTCTTTTTATGGATTCTTCTTATCCTTTAATGATATTGGTATAACAGTCTGTGAATAATGGATTTTCCATTTCTGGTCTTTGGCTGAATATTCCAAACAAGGCACTTCCGCTTCCGCTCATCGCGGCATAGAGGGCACCCTCGTCGTAGAGTGCATTTTTCAGGTCGGCAATGACAGGGTATTGCGGAATGATGCTCTCTTCGAAATCGTTTTTCAGGAGTGGTTTCCATTGGTCAACGGGCAGCCTCACAATGTCTTTGCAGCACATCTGCGGTCGCTTTACCCGTATGCCGGCAAATGCCTCCTTAGTGGAAATGGACAAAGACGGTTTCACAATGGCAATGAAATAGTTGCTCAAGTCGAGTTCAATGGGTGTGAGCACGTCGCCGATACCCTCTGCATACGACGGTTTCGCGGTGATGAAGAAGGCACAGTCGGCACCCAATCGGGCGGCATAGCGCTCCATTTCGCTTACAGAGATGCCAATGCCGAACATGTCGTTGAGCAATCGGATGGTGTAGGCGCAATCTGCCGAGCCGCCGCCCATGCCTGCCTGCATGGGAATTTGTTTGTCAAGGCGTATGTGGACGGGCGGTAGCGGGTGGTCGGAGGCCAATAGCCGATAGGCTTTCACCACGAGGTTTTTCTCCATATCGCCCTCTATCTCGTGTCCTTCTATTTCTAATGAGCATCCGGTGGGCATTTCCTGCGAGCATCCGTGTGGGGTGGCGGTCTCCGTAATTTCTATTTCGTCGTGGATTCTGACAGGATAGAACACGGTTTCAAGGTCGTGATAGCCGTCTTGCCGCTTGTTCACGATGTTCAGTCCCAGATTGATTTTCGCGCAAGGTTGTATCTTCATGTCATACTTTATTTTATGCGCGCAAAGGTAATACTTCTTTCCATTCTGCCCAAATATTTCTTGAATAAATCTAAAAACTTCTTTGCTATAAGGATTTTTTTAATTACCTTTGCGCCCTATATAGAAACAACGTTGTAAAATTTAAGAAAAATAATATTGTATTATGGCAAAGATGTTTGCTGAACATAATGGTCTTGACTTGACAGAGGTCAACAATCAGATTCTGAAAGAGTGGGAAAAGAATGATATTTTCCACCGTTCCATTACTGAGCGTGACGGTAATCCACAGTTTGTTTTCTTCGAAGGTCCTCCTTCTGCTAACGGTCATCCCGGCATTCACCATGTTCTCGGGCGTGCACTCAAGGATACTTTCAACCGTTATAAGACAATGAAGGGCTTCCAGGTGCACCGTAAGGCCGGCTGGGACACACACGGACTGCCCGTGGAACTGGGTGTGGAGAAGGAAAAAGGCATTACCAAGGCTGATATCGACAATCCCGCATCGCCCAGATATATCTCCATTGAGGACTATAACGCCGCTTGCCGCCACAATGTGATGATGTTCACGCAGGAATGGCGCGACCTGACGGAGAAAATGGGCTATTTCGTAGACCTTGACCATCCCTATATCACTTACGACAATAAGTATATTGAAACACTGTGGTGGCTCTTGAAGCAGTTCTATAACAAAGGTCTGCTCTACAAGGGATATACCATTCAGCCGTATTCGCCTGCTGCCGGAACGGGACTTTCGAGTCACGAACTGAACCAGCCCGGCTGCTATCGTGACGTGAAAGACACTACTGTCACGGCACAGTTCCGCATCATGGATCCGCGGCCCGAGATGAAAGAGTGGGGCACACCTGTGTTCCTGGCATGGACCACCACGCCCTGGACACTGCCTTCGAATACTGCCTTGTGCGTGGGACCGAAGATTGACTATGTCTGCGTGCAGACTTTCAACCCCTATAGCGGTGAGAAAATCAGCGCCATCATGGCTGGAACGCGACTGGATGCCTATCTGAAGCCAGAGGGCGAATTCGCTTCGATGGACGAATACAAGCCGGGTGACAAGGTGATTCCTTACCGCATCGTGGCCACCTATAAGGGTTCCGACCTGGTGGGCATGCGCTATTCGCAGTTGATGCCGTGGGTGAAGCCCTGCGAGAAGGTGGACGACATGTCGGCAAAATTCGTCCGCGAATATGCTGAGGCACATGCCGACAAACTCTTCCGCACCGGCAACGAAACGTTTGTAGAGATGGAAGACGTGGCATTCCGCGTGATTCCCGGCGACTATGTAACCACTGAGGACGGTACAGGTATCGTGCACATTGCTCCTACCTTCGGTGCCGACGACGCAAAGGTGGCCAAAGATGCTGGCATACCGTCGCTCTTCCTGATTAACAAGGCCGGAGAGACGCGCCCGATGGTGGATTTGCAGGGTAAGTATTACGTTGTGGATGAACTCTCTGATGAGTTTATCGCCGCCTGCGTAAACAAAGAGGCCTATGGCCATCATGCTGGCAACTATGTGAAGAATGCGTATGATCCGAAATACAATGTGAACGGCTACGATGAAAAGGCTGCATCAAAGGATGAAGACCTTAACATCGTGATCTGCATGGAGATGAAACAAGAGGGCTGCGCCTATAAAATCGGCAAGCACATCCATAACTATCCCCACTGCTGGCGTACCGACAAGCCCGTGCTTTACTATCCGCTCGACTCGTGGTTTATCCGTTCTACTGCCTGCAAAGAGCGCATGGTGGAACTGAACAAGACCATTAACTGGAAGCCGGAAAGCACTGGTACGGGACGTTTTGGCAACTGGCTTGAGAACTTGAACGACTGGAACCTTTCGCGTTCTCGCTTCTGGGGAACGCCGCTTCCCATCTGGCGCAACAAAGATACCCGCGAAGAAATCTGCATCGGTTCACTGGAAGAACTCTACAACGAGATAGAAAAGGCTGTAGAGGCAGGTGTTATGGCCGTTAATCCGCTGAAGGAAAAGGGATTCGTTCCTGGCGACTACTCACAGGAGAACTATGACAAGATAGACATGCACCGTCCTTATGTGGACGACATCGTGCTGGTGGGCGAGAGCGGAAAACCGCTTCACCGCGAAAGCGACCTCATCGATGTTTGGTTCGATTCGGGTTCTATGCCTTACGCACAGGTGCATTATCCTTTCGAAAACAAGGATGCCATCGACAAGGCACTGGCTTATCCCGCCGACTTTATCAACGAAGGTGTTGACCAGACACGTGGCTGGTTCTTCACATTGCATGCCATCGCCACCATGATTTTCGACAGCGTGGCGTTCAAGAACGTTATCTCCACCGGTTTGGTGCTCGATGCAAAGGGCATAAAGATGTCTAAGCACTTGGGAAATGTGGTGAATCCGTTCTCGGAAATCAAGAGAAACGGTGCTGATGCCGTACGTTTCTACATGCTTACCAATACCCAGCCGTGGGATAACCTTAAGTATGACCCCGCAGGAGTGGATGAAGTGCGCCGCAAGTTCTTCGGTACACTTTATAATACCTATAGTTTCCTTGCTCTCTATGCCAATGTAGACGGTTTCGATCCAGCCGGAAAGAAGGTGGCCGTTGCCGATATGCCCGAGATTGACCGATGGATTCTCTCCAAGGTGAACACTCTCATCAAGGGCGTAGATGCATCGCTGGCCGACTTCGAACCGACCAAGGCCGGCCGTTTGATCGATACTTTTGTCAACGATGACCTGAGCAACTGGTATGTAAGATTGAACCGCAAGCGTTTCTGGGGCAAGGAAATGAGCAGCGACAAACTCAGTGCATACCAGACATTGTATACTTGTCTGATGACGGTAGCCAAGTTGCTGGCTCCGTTCTCACCATTCTATGCCGATCAGTTGTATCACGATCTGGGCGGAGAACTGGATAGTGTGCATCTCGACCGCTTCCCCGAGGCCGACGAATCCGTTATCGACCGCGACCTGGAAGCACGCATGGACATGGCACAGAAGATTACTTCCATGGTGCTCGCCCTGCGCCGAAAGGTGAACATCAAGGTGCGCCAGCCGCTGCAGAGCATCATGATTCCGGCTGTCGACGACACTCAGAAAGCCCATATCGAGGCAGTGAAAGACCTGATTATGAGCGAGGTGAACGTCAAAGAACTGAAGTTCGTTGAAGGTGCAGGCATCCTGGTGAAGAAAGTAAGGTGCAACTTCCGTGTAATGGGTAAGAAATTCGGTAAACTGATGAAAGGTATTGCCGCCCAGATGGCAGCATTGTCGCAGGAAGAAATATCAGAACTGGAGGCAAAAGGTGCCATTACGCTCCTTGTTGAAGGCTCCGAGGCTGTGGTAGAGGCATCTGACGTGGAGATTGTCAGCGAGGATATCCCCGGATGGCTCGTTTCTAACGAAGGAAACCTTACTGTTGCGCTCGAAATAGAACTCACCGACGAACTCAGAAAAGAGGGAATGGCGCGCGAACTCATCAACCGCATTCAGAACATGCGTAAGGATCATGGCTTCGATATCACCGACCATATCTGCGTGGTGGTCTCTCCCGAAGAGCAGACGGATGCTGCCATTGCTGCTTATGCCGACTATATCAAGTCGCAAGTGCTGGCCGAGGAGATTAACATTGCAGAAAACAGCGGCGAAGAAGTGGCTTTCGACGAATTCACGCTCAACATCTCCATCAGTAAGAACTGACAGGAAAGTGAACAGGAATATTATTAACAACCAAACTATACACTACTATTATTACTATGGCAGAGAAAGTACGTTATAGTGATGAGGAACTTGAAGAGTTCAAGGGTATCATCAATGAGAAACTGGCAACAGCGCGTCAAGACTACAATCAGATGATGCGCCAGTTAATGAATGAGGATGGCAATGATGTAGATGACACATCACCCACATATAAGATTCTTGAAGAAGGAAGCGCCACACAGTCGAAAGAAGAACTCATGCAGCAGGCTGCTCGCATGCAGAAGTTCATCAAAGGACTCGAAGCAGCACTGGTTCGCGTTCAGAACAAGACTTATGGCATCGACCGAATGACCGGTGAACTCATCCCGAAAGAGCGTCTGCGCATCGTGCCTCATGCAACGCTCAGCGTGCAAAGCAAGGAGGGAAGAAAGCACTGATGAAGAAATTCAACAACGGCCACCTCGCCATCATCATCATTGTCTGCATCCTGGTTATTGATCAGATTATCAAAATCTCGGTCAAGACACACATGTGCCTGCACGACAGCATTCAGATAACGAGTTGGTTCTATATCAATTTCATCGAGAACAACGGGATGGCCTATGGCATGACGTTTGTCAACAAACTGGTGCTCAGCCTGTTTCGCATCGTTGCCGTGGGTGCTTTGGGGTATTACATCTGGCTGGAAGTCAAGAAAGGAGCGCGCACAGGCTATATCGTATGTGTGGCAATGGTGTTGGCGGGAGCCGCCGGCAACATTCTCGATTCCATGTTCTATGGGCTGATGTTCAGTGCCTCGTCGCCTTTCTATGTCTCCTACGTGGTTCCTTTCGGCCAAGGCTATGCACCGTTCCTCATGGGAAAGGTGGTGGATATGTTCTATTTCCCGCTGATAGAAACCACGCTCCCCGATTGGTTGCCTATTTGGGGCGGCCAGCCGTATGTGTTCTTCAGCCCGGTGTTCAACTTCGCCGATGCCAGCATCACCACGGGCGTTGCCCTGTTGCTGCTTTTCTTCCGCAAGGAACTATCGGCCATCTCATTCAAAAAAGACAGTCGCCAGAACGAAACGTCAGATGAAAATCTCAAATAGCATCCTTTTCATCGTCTTCTTTGCGGTGGTCGTGGCATCGTGCAAGCCCTCCGTGCCTTCCCAGTATATCCAGCCGGACGAACTGGAGGCAATTCTTTATGACTATCATCTGGCCGGAGGCATGGCCTTGGGTGTCAATTCGTCGGAGCGGAACTATAACGACAGGCTCTATCGTCTCGCTGTGCTCAAGAAATATGGTGTCACCGAGGAAGAGTTCGACTCCTCGATGGTCTACTATATGCGCCACACTGAGCGCCTGCATGAAATTGCAAAGCGCGTGGAAGACAGGATGAACAACGAGGCAAGGGCGGTTGGTGCCGATGTTTATGATGAAGGTGACTCAGAACTGGTAGTCGGCGATACGGCGAGCATATGGCGCGGTGAGTCGAACATGGTGCTCATCCCTAGCGAACCATACAATTATCATTCGTTTGTTATCACTCCCGACACCTCATTCCATCAAGGAGACAGAATCATACTTAAGTTTAACGCCCAGTTCCTCTATCAGGACGGCATGCGCGACGGTGTTGCCATGCTTGCCGTGAGGTTCAAAAACGATAGCGTGGGCACACGTATGATGCACATGTCTTCAGCAAACCGATACACGCTGGAGGTGACTGACGCACAACAAAGGGGCATTCGCGAGATCAGAGGTTTCTTCTTCTTGTCGAGAGATGCCAATGCCACAGCCACCACGTTGAAGGTGATGATTATCAACAACATCCAAATGCTGCGGTTCCATGAGAAGAAAAAGGAAACGCCAACGCTGCCCAGTGACAGCACAAAGGTGACTCAGCCGGCTGATTCCGCCAGGCGTTTGCCTCCGCCACCACCCGATTCTCATCCGGATGAGGCATCTCAGCCAGAGGAGATTCCTAAACCGCCATCGTCCAGACACTGATATGGCACGGCAGGATGGTAGAATACGGCGCATTGCTGCCCACAAGGTAGTGGTCGATGGCGAAACACTACGTCAGCATGTGGTCGTTATCAGCGAGGGCAGGGTAGTGGATTGTTTCCCTCTGACCGAAGAGTTGCCCATGACCGAATGGCTCAGCGGCACCATTGATGTACTTGATGATGCAGAAGGAACCGGCAAAATTGCCCTCTATCACGGCAGGTGCCTTTCGTAGTTCCTGTTGGTTACGCTCCTGAAATAATAGCAATGGCCATCCTCTCATAGGTGTGAAGGGTGGTCATTACTGTTGTGTTTTCGACCAATGATTCCAAACGGCGTTTTTTTGACGTTTGTTTTCAATGAAGAATGTCATGAAAAAAAGGGAGACTTCGGCTTGTGAAAACCGCTGCCTCCCCCTGGTTTTACGGGTTAAAAAATGATTGTCTGTTCTTTATACGATGCCCTGTGCCATCATGCCTCGTGCCACCTTCATGAAGCCTGCCACATTGGCACCCTTCACGTAGTTGATGTAGCCATCTTTCTCAGTACCATATTTCACGCAATTTTCATGAATATCGTTCATGATGCGCTTCAGATAATCGTCAACTTCTTGGGCTGTCCACGACAGACGCTCAGAGTTCTGGCTCATCTCAAGACCTGACACAGACACACCACCGGCATTGCTTGCCTTGCCTGGAGAATAGAGCAGTTTGGCATCCTGGAAGATCTTGATGGCCTCGGGCAGTGTAGGCATGTTGGCTCCTTCGGCTACTGCGAACACGCCATTGCTTACCAATGCCTGTGCTTCATCTGCGTTAATCTCGTTCTGAGTGGCGCATGGAAGAGCGATATCTGCCTTTTCATACCAGGGGCGCTTGCCTTCGTGATACACGGCATTGGGGTATTCCTCTACATATTCCTTGATACGGCCACGCTCGATGTTTTTCAGTTCCATGATATAGTCGAGTTTTTCGCGGTCGATACCATCTGCATCGTAGATATAACCGTCGGAATCGGACATGGTGAGCACGGTGGCACCCAGTTGGATGCACTTCTCGGCAGCATACTGAGCCACATTTCCTGCACCTGAAATCAAGACTTTCTTGCCCTTGATGTCGATATTACGAGTGGCAAGCATAGATTGCAGGAAGTAAACACAACCGTATCCAGTAGCCTCTGGACGGATGAGAGAGCCACCGAACTGGATGCCCTTGCCGGTGAGAACGCCGCTCCACTCGTGTGTAAGTTTTTTATACTGGCCAAACATATAGCCAACCTCACGGCCACCTACGCCGATGTCACCTGCCGGCACGTCTTCGTCGGGTCCGATGTGGCGGTAAAGTTCGTTCATAAATGCCTGACAGAAGCGCATTACCTCAGCATCGCTCTTGCCGCGAGGCGAGAAATCGGAACCACCCTTTGCACCTCCCATGGGCAGAGTGGTAAGTGAGTTCTTGAATGTCTGCTCAAAAGCGAGGAATTTCAGGATACCGAGATTCACACTTTTATGGAAACGGATGCCTCCTTTATACGGACCGATGACGTTGTTGTGTTGAATTCGATAGCCCATATTGGTCTGCACATTGCCTTTGTCGTCAACCCATGTCACGCGGAACTGGATAATTCTGTCGGGAATACACAGACGCTCGATGAGGTTTGTCTTTTCGAATTCGGGGTGTTTGTTGTACTCCTCTTCTATGGTTGGAAGAACTTGAGAAACTGCCTGAATGTATTCCGGCTCATTGGGGAATCTCTGCTTGAGATCTTCTACTACTTTGGCTGCATTCATAATGATAAACTTTAATTGTGTTTTGTTTGTTTATTGTATCTTTTTACCTTGTAAATTTTTATTTGGTTGCAAAATTACACATTTTCTTTAAATAAACAAACAAATTGAAAGAAAATTTTTAATTTAACTATAAAAAAGAAACCTTCGCAAACGTTTTCGTGACTATTTGTATGTAATTACTTGATTTATGTCAAGTCAATTTAGGGTGTGATTCTGGTTTTTATGATTGCCGTTGTAGCAGCAGTGGCAGGTTGCCCCAGGGATAACTGCCGGGTTTGAGCGTGATAAGCACGTCGTTGGCCGGGTGATGGTAACGCAAGGTGACAACGCCTGGCGCGTTTTCGTTTTCTATTTCAAAATGGCACCAGCCCAGGGCGTGCAGAATGGCGAATGCCGTTGCACCGCCTTCAACCACCAATTGGTGCGGATGGTGGTTGGCAACCAAATGTGCTACGACCTTAGCCATGGTTTCGCGCAGACGCACAGCATAGGCTTTGCCTCCTTCAGCCTTGCGGCCGATGGTGAGTATTACGGATTTTGATTGTGAGTAGGTAGTGTCGATGCTTGGAAACCATTGTTCGGCTGGCAACAGACCGTGGAAAATGTCGTCGGGCATCTGTGCCGTGGGTATGCCGAGATGGAGCGGTTTGCTCTGTGTGCTGCCGCAAACAATGATGGTTGATGGCATCTCTGCGTTTTGTTGTTGAGCCTGCTTGTACTGTACTTCTGCTTGTTTGTAGTCAGAAGAATTACCTGACGTGTATGATTTCAGGAATAACGTAAAGGTATCGGCAGCACCGGCAAGGAGTGTGTGCGAGTCGGCCTTGGCTATCTGCTGCTGTATTTCGGTTTCGGAAATGGCATCGGCAATGAAAACCCCGCTGCTTTCCATCTGTCTGTCAACAGCCAGCGAGAGGCACGGACATGGGGGATTGAAGTCGGCATGCATGATGATGTGCTCCGCCACCGATGTCTTGGCGGGGAATTCCGGGTCGAAACAAAAACTGGTTTCGCTCAGCGGTGTTCCGTTGATATAGTAAATGCCATCGTGGACAACGCGCTGCTTCGACGGGTTTTGTGCTATGAGCAATGTCTTCTTTGCATTCAGACATTCCATCATGGTGGAAACCTCGGCTAGAATATGTCCACGCAGTGCCGAATCGGTCTTTTTGAAAAAAAGGATATGTGTGTGTTGTGTTGGTGCGAAGTGGTTCATGATGCTCTTTATGGTGGCCCGTGCCTCGGAAACGGTGCCGGAGCGGGTGTCGGTAGCCACTACCAGAACCTGCTGATCAGCAGGTTCTGGCATGGTTAACAGGTTCTGTGCATCGTGGAATGGGCTCTGAGGTGAATCGAACAATGTGAAATTCACGTGCATTCCGTGCTTCCAGGCAATGCCTGCCATTTCTGCGGCACCTGTCAAATCATCGGCAATGACCACCACCATGCTCGTTATGCCTTTCTGTTTACGGCCATTTTCGAAGCATAGTCGATGGCAAGGAGCAGTCCTTCGGCACTTGCGATGCCCTGACCTGCCACATCAAAAGCGGTGCCATGGTCTACACTGACGCGGATGATTGGCAGTCCGAGTGTAATGTTCACACCCTTGGATGCCTCCATACGTCCTGTTTCCTTGTTCCATTGGAAACCAACCACCTTGAAAGGAATGTGTCCCTGATCGTGATACATGGCAACTACACCGTCGAATTTACCGCACCGGGCCTTGGCAAAAAGCGAGTCGGGCGATACAGGACCGTCCACATAGAAGCCTCTCGACTTAAGTTCTTCAACGGCAGGAGCAATTTCTTTCTCCTCTTCCCAACCGAAGAGACCGCCGTCGCTGGCATGCGGATTCAGTCCGGCAATACCAATATGGGGCTTTGCGATGCCAAACTGCCGGCATGCATCATTGATTAACTCGGTCACTTCGATAATGCGTGCCTTCTTCACACGGTCGCATGCTTCACGCAAAGAAACATGAGTAGAGACGTGGATGACGCGCAGAAACTCGTCGGCCAGCAGCATGGCATACTTCTTGGTATTGGTATAGTGGGCATAAATCTCGGTATGTCCGTCGAAATGATGGCCTGCCTTATGGAGCGCTTCCTTGTTAAGCGGAGCCGTAACCGTGCCGTCCACCTCGCCGGCCATGGCGAGTTCAATGGCCTTGACCACGCTGACGAATGCGGCGTTTCCGCATTGTGGCTGCACAACACCCTGCTGGTATGTGTCCATGTCCACGCACTTCAGGTCGTAAACGTCAATTGTTCCCAGTTCAAACTTGGCATCGGCAATGCTGTCCACGGCATTCACATGCAGGTCAGCACCCAACTGGCCGACTGCCATTCTCATGATTTCGGCATCGCCCGTCACGATTGGGTGACACTTCTCGTATGTTTCTTTCCGGCTCAATGCCTTGACGATAATCTCCGGACCAATGCCGGCAGGATCGCCCATGGTTATTGCTAATTTGGGTATCATATCTGAAAATCAATATAAACTGTTGTAGATGTTGCGGGCATCATCCTCGGTAACGGGGCGAGGATTGTTCTTCAGCAGTCGTTGCACGTTCATGGCCGCCTTTGCCATGCCGTCAACGGCAGACTGTGATATGCCTATTTCGGTGAGGGTTGTGGGAATTCCGCAATCGCGGCTTAGTTTTTCGATGAACTCAACACCACGCTGTGCTGTCTCTTTGGCATCTTTCCCGGGAGCCACGCCACATGCAATGGCAACATCTGCATATCTTTCCACGCAGGCCACACTATTGAATTTCATCACAGAGGGCAGCAGAATAGCGTTGCTGAGGCCGTGTGAGATGTGGAATTCGCCGCCCAACGGGTAGGAGAGGGCATGAACGGCCGCGGTGTTGACAGGACCGAGGCACATGCCACCATACATGCTGCCTAATGCCAAGGCCTCGCGCGCCTCCACGTCCTTGCCGTTTTTCACGGCGCGGAGCAAGTGGGCGGCTATCAGACGGATGCCCTGTAAGGCGTAGACATCCACCAGTGGATGGGCAAACTTGTTGGTATAGGCCTCAATGCAATGGGTGATGGCATCCATTCCTGTCTCTGCGGTGATCTTGGCAGGAACAGACCAAGTGAGTTGCGGGTCGATATAAGCGGCATCTGCCATGAGATGCGGACTGACAACACCCTTTTTCAAGGCATCGCGCTCGTCCAGCAGAATGGCATTAGGCGACACTTCGCTTCCGGTTCCCGAGGTTGTGGGAACACAGGCGAACCATACGCCACGACAAGCCACTAAGCCTATGCCGAACAAATCTTCTATCTGTTGTTCGCTATGAATAAGAGTTGCAACGAGTTTGCTCAGGTCGAGCACGCTGCCACCGCCTACACCGATAACACTGTCGGCCTTGAAGGCACGTGCTTCTGCGAGAATGCGCTTGAAATCATTAACGGTCGGTTCGGCCATGATATCATCGAAGTAGGCTATTTCCACGCCACCGTTGCGCAAGGTGGCTTCCGCCTGTTGGAGCATCGGCCGGATGACTGGTGCCGTGAGTATGAAAAGGCGTTTCTTGCCCATGGCAAGATAGTCGTTACAGAGTTGTTCCAGACAACCAGTTCCAAACTGAATCTTGGCTGGTTGCAATAATGTGATGGGTTTCATATTATTCTTTTTCCTTTTTTCTTTCTTCCAGATAACCGTATACTGTTAATTCCTTGTCGGCAGGGGGCGTCTTGAAGAACAGACTGGCCACATAACCGACAATCAGAACGATGAGATGGCTATATACGCCTAACATATATTTGTGATGCGTGAAATTCCAACTGCCCAGATCAAGCAGGAGTTGTTTCTCGCCACCGGCTGTTTCAAACTTGCTGGAAGTGAGCACAGCATAAGCAGTAAATAAGACGGCAGCGGCAATACCTATGTACAAACCCTGCCAATTGGCACGCCTTGAGAACAGTCCGAGCAGGAAGATGCCAACGATACCTGCTGATACGATGGCATAGAGGCCGAAGAGCGTACCAAGCACGCCTTCGCCGCCCCACGAAACATAGATGAGGGCGATGAGAATGCTCAGAATACCGATGACGAGCACTGAGATGCGGCCAACACGCAACTTCTGTTTATCGGTGACATTTTTCTTGAAACGTCCATAGTAGTCTTCTACAATGATGGCCGAAATACAGTTTACGTCACTGTCGATACTCGAAATGGCCCCGGCAGCAAGGGCTGCAATAATCAATCCGGTGATGCCAATGGGCAGTTCAGTGGCGATAAAGAACGGGAACACCTCGTCGCTCTTGATACCTTCTGGCAGTGCACCGCTGTTGATGTGGTAATAAACGAAGAGACAGGTTCCTACAAACATGAACAATGCCCATGTAGGAACACTCATCAGAACACCCATATAGGATGCTTTCTTGGCACTTTTGTCGTCTTTGGCCGTGAGGTATCGCTGCACGATGCTTTGGTCGGTACCGTATTTCTGTACAGCATAGAAAATACCATTGAGCACCAATACGATGAAAGTCATCTGCGTGAGATCCCAGTCATAGGGGCCGAAGTCGATCTTGTTGTATTCCTTGGCCACACTGAAGATAGTTGACGGGCCACCATCGGTCAGATAGAACAGCATGCCCACAGTGAGAACACCGCCCAATATCAAGAGGAAGCCTTGCACTACGTCCATCCAGATGATTGCCTCCATACCTCCAAGATAGGTAAGGATGATGACAATGATTCCTATAAATATAATAATGTATACGATATCAATGCCAGTGAAGGTGGCCATGGCGATGCCCATCAGATAGAGAATGGTTCCCATCTTCGAAAAATGTTCCAATACAAATGCAAGAGAACTGTATAAACGGGCGAAAGGACCAAAACGGCGCTCGAAATACTCATAGGTGCTCAGGCGGATTACCTTTCGGAACAACGGCACAATGAACCAGATCATTCCCACAAGCACAATGGGAACCATCAGACCTTGTACCAAAAGTATCCAGTTGCCTGCATAAGCGGCTCCCGGATAGGCCAGAAATGTCACGCTACTGATAATCGTGGCAAACATCGACATGCCGACAGCCCAGGCAGGAACACTGCCATTGGCAGCATAGTAAGCCTCTGTTGAATTCTGTTTACGTGAGAAATACACACCTACACCCACTGCCATCAACAACGACAGGATGACGATGGTCATGTCAATCCAATGAATTGAGGTCTCCATACTTATGTGGTTTTAATGAATGAACGCTTTACACTTTATTTGTATGACTTCAATACCGGCTCTGCTTCTTTACGAATGCGTGCAACCGTGTCGTTATCCAGTTCCGTAAGCGGCGGAAGCATATACTCTTCACATAGGCCTGCCATCTTCATAATCACTTTCAAACCGGCAAGCGACTCGCCCAAGGTGAGGCCGGCCGTGTTGATTTTTCCGATTTCTATGGTTTCCTGTTGCAGGCGTTCTGCTTCGGCTTCATTACCGGCAATGCCTGCTTCATATAAATCCTGATAAATTTTGGGCAGATAATTGCCAACGCTGGGCACAATACCATCGGCACCATTCTTCAAAGCAATGGCGGAATTGGCGGCACAGCCGCAGAAATAGCAGAAATCATCGCGATCAGCAAACAATTTCAGTGCTTCTTCCAAGCGGGGTATGTTGTTTTCAGAGTCTTTCAGACCAACAATGTTGGGATGATGACTCAATCGCTCAATCACATCCATGGGTATGCTCATGTGAGTGGTAATGGTAATGTTGTACAGCATCAGTGGAACGGTGAGGAAATCTGCCAGTTGGGTGTAGTAGTTTTCCATCTGAGCGGGTGTGAGCGCATAGTAACTGGGCAGCGTTGCGGCTATCACATCGGCACCAGCCTCTACAAACTGCTTGGCTGCTGCATATTGGTCACTGATGCATGTGCCGCCAACGCCTGCATAGATGGTTACTCTGCCTCCGCTTGCACGTTTGGCGGCGGCAATCATCTCTGCCCCTTGCGCACTGCTTACGGAGTTTCCTTCACCGGTAGTACCCATGATGAGTGGGCTAACACCATATTGTGCAAAGTTATTAACAATTTTCTCTACGGCTGTCACATCGATATTGCCTTCTTTTGTGACTGGTGTTACCATGGGGACAACAACGCCATGGTATTTCTTTTCCATTTTCATTCTATGATTTGTTTTAATAATTATATTTTAAGTAGGACGTATGAGCAGTAAGTTTGTAACGTGTTTCCTTACAAAAATCCAATCATTCTGTATAGAAACTAATCAGTTTGCGTAAGGCTTGTTGACAGACGGGACAAAACACGGGGTACTCATTGGTGCGCATGCGGCAGTCTTGCATACCTCTGTAAACACCATTCAGGCTATACCCGGCTCCCTCATAGATACCCACTTTGTCTGCATTTTGTTTGGTGGCAGGGGTGGGGATGGGCGTATTCTTGTCAATAAGATTCTCCCATTTACCGGTGAAACTCTTCATGGTTGTCAGGTTGGGCTCCCAAGGTTCAATGTCGTGAGGATACATCGGGATGGCTTCGTTCTCGTAGGCATACTCATCGCCGAGACCGCAGAAACTATGTCCGAACTCATGAACCACTACAGGGCGGTATTTGGGATGATGTGTCATAGACAGGTTGTAGGAATTCAGGATGCCTCCACCGCCATACTTTTCGGTATTCACCAATACGATGATGTGTTCGTATGGCGTTCCTGCCAACCAATCGTGTAAATCCTTGAGATTCAGAGTTGTCAGATATCGGTCGCTATAGAATGTGTCGAAATGCGAATGGAGCGCTGTGTTCTTCCATATACCCTTTGACGGTTCGCTGGTTCCACTATCTTTGGAAGGAGACATGACGGCAATCAAGTTGAACCTGTCGCGCATTTGTTTGAACGGTTCATGTTCGAACAAGGCTTCCATGGCAATCTTCGCATCGTTGATGAATGTTTCCATTTCGTCTTGTTTATAACCTTCTGCCAGGTATGCGATATGAATGCAGTTTGCAGAGTCTTTAGCCTGCTGTAGCGTGATATAGGGAGTAATATCCCGTTCACCGATATGTCTGATGAGTATGTCCTTGGGATTCACCGTATGGGTGAGCGAGGTCATCACCTGCCTGCGGCTGTTATAAAGTTCCACCGTGATGTCTACGCTGTCTTTGGGCATAGGCACCAAGAATACGTTCTCAAATGATTTCTTCTCTGTTCTTGCCTCTTCATACGACAACCATTCCTGAAAGAGTGTGGAAAAGGAGTTTCGATAGATGACGGTTTGGGTGCCATGCTTTCTGACAATGATTTGTCCGTTGCCTTCCACTGGCACTTCTGGCAGACGTTTTCTCTTGCCAAACCATTGCGGCATGACATTCAGTTTGTCTACATAAACCTCCTGATGATGAGCATTGCCCGAAAAGGTATAGTCAATGCGAAGGGTGTTATTCGTGAAATAATCCTCAAATCGCTGGGCATGTACTGACAAAGTCAGCAAGAATGCCGTGATGAGCATTGCCGTTTTCTTCATTTTTCCAATTCTTTTAATAGTTTGACGATGTATTCTCTTTGCCAGTCTTTTTCATGATAGCGTTTCCCTCCGTATTCTAAGATGTCCAAGTCCATCTCGATAAGTCCTTTCTGCCGTTTTTCATCCGTGTTCCCACATGTCTTTTCAATATCTTTCAGTTTGCTGTTCACTGCTTCATGAGAATCTGTGGTGGTTCCCTTTGCCAGTGCGTTGAGGAAATTCTTGCCTCTGATGCCGATGGCTTTTGTGCTCATGGCTTCTGTGAAACGGATGTCTTCCATGTATTCGCAGAGCAGCATTTTTGCTTGTTTCATATTTTTACTGCAATGCTGATTTGTTCCAATGGCAATCAGAAGTGTTTTTCCTTTCATATCTTCAACGGCAGATAGTTTTTAACTATACTCTTTTTTCCAACAGTACCACGTTTTCTACGTGTGGCGTATGAGGAAACATGTCCACAGGTTGAACGGCCATTACCTGATATTGTGCGTCAAGCATCTGTAAATCGCGTGCTTGTGTGGCGGGATTGCAACTCACATAGACAATTCTTTGGGGCGATGCACTGAGAATAGTGTTGATTACATCTGGGTGCATACCTGCTCGCGGAGGGTCGGTGATAATTACATCGGGATGTCCATGCATGCTGATGAAATCGTTGTTCAGTACGTCTTTCATGTCTCCGGCAAAGAATAGCGTGTTGTCAATGTTGTTGATTTCCGAATTAACCTTTGCGTCTTCAATGGCTTCTGCCACGTATTCTATGCCAATTACTTTCTCTGCCTGGCGAGCCACGAAGTTGGCGATGGTGCCCGTGCCTGTGTACAGGTCGTAAACCAGTGGTTTTTTCTCTGCCGTTTCTAAGTTGGAAAATACAAATTCGCGTACCACGGAATAAAGATGATATGCCTGTTCGGTGTTTGTCTGATAGAAACTCTTGGGGCCTACCTTGAACATCAGACCTTCCATCTTCTCGAAAATGTGATCGGTTCCTTTGTAAACCAGAATGTCCTGATCGCCAATTGTGTCGTTGCATTTCTGATTGTCCAAATACAGTAGTGAACTGATTTCCTGGAATTTATCCGCAATATGAGCCAGTAATGCTTTTGCCAAGGACACTTCCTTCTCATCTGCAATTCCATTTTCATTCCTGTTGAAATGGAACATCACAATCACCATCCATTCCCCAGTATTTGAATTGCGGATAATCACATCGCGAAGCAGTCCTGTCTGTGCTCGCAAATCGAAGAAACTGATACCGTTTTCAATGGCAAAGCAAAAGATTTCATTGCGAATCTTATTATGCACGTCGTCCATCAGATGGCATTTCGTGATGGGCAGAATTTTGTCGAAAGCACCTGTTATGTGAAAGCCGAGTGCGTCACGTTGGAATTCGTTGCCACTCTGAATCTCTTCTTTGGTGAGGTAACGGCGGTTGGATGCGCCGAAATCCAGTTTATTGCGGTATTCCCATTGGTGAACAGAGCCGAGTATGCTGCGGAATGGGGGCAGTGACACTTTGCCAATCCGTGTGAGTTGGTCGAAAACTTGTTGCTGTTTCATTTTCAGTTGCTCTTCATAAGGCAGGTTCTGCCACTTGCAGCCACCGCAGATACCAAAGTGATCACAACGAGGTATCGCGCGTACATTACTATATTGAACGAATCTCACCACTTCTCCCTCGGCAAAACTGTGCTTCTTGCGACGTATCTGCACGTCGACAACATCGCCTGGCACACAGTATGGTACGAATACCACCAGGTCGTCCCAGTGGAAAAGTGACTTCCCTTCAGCAGCGCATGCCTCTATCTCGACATTTTCCAGCAATGGTAACGGTTTCTTTTTTCTACTCATTTCACATAATCTTATTGGAGTGCAAAGTTACGAATAATATTCGTTATTCGACAGATTGGGCGGTTAAAAAATAAAAATCATTTGACATTTGCAAAAATGCTATCTCTACATTGCAAATTAATGTTTAATAATTTGGACGATTCGATAATTTTCTATATATTTGCACGTCAATAGAAACTAACTTATATTATTGTAATTCAAATACACAATGAGCGAAAAAAGAGTTTATTTGTTCGGTAATGGAAAAGCCGAAGGAAATGCAAAAATGCGTGAGGCACTGGGTGGCAAGGGTGCAAACCTTGCAGAAATGAACCTGATTGGTGTTCCAGTTCCTCCTGGTTTTACAATCACAACTGATTGCTGTAACGAGTATTATCAAGTGGGTCAGGCCAAGATTATGGAAATCTTGAATGACGACGTGATGAAAGCCGTTAAGCACATCGAAGTTTTAATGAACAGCAAGTTTGGCGACAAGGAGAATCCTCTGTTGGTTTCTGTGCGTTCAGGTGCTCGTGCATCAATGCCCGGTATGATGGACACCATCTTGAACCTGGGTCTGAACGATGAGGTGGCAGAAGGTATGGTGAAGAAAACAAACAATCCTCACTTCGTATATGATTCTTATCGTCGTTTCGTGCAGATGTACGGTGACGTGGTGCTCGAAATGAAACCCGTCAACAAGGAAGACATTGACCCGTTTGAGGAGATCATCGAGAAGGTGAAAGCCGAGCGTGGCGTAAAACTCGACAAGGATCTTTCCGTTGAAGAACTGAAGAAACTGGTGAAGTTGTTCAAGGAAGCCATCAAGGAGCGCACAGGTAAGGATTCCCCCGACGATCCAATCGTTCAACTGTGGGGTGCTATCTGCGCTGTGTTCCGTTCTTGGATGAACGAGCGTGCCATCCTCTATCGTAAGAT
>ODAI014485650.1_pt1 | contig 57470 bp, 47 predicted proteins | sample 1539321 | NCBI WGS metagenome assembly ODAI01 (sample SAMN02144231, study PRJEB22623) | gut metagenome | biome: sheep rumen | host: Ovis aries | place: New Zealand | reverse complement strand
ATGGTTTTTGCTTTAATTCTCATTTCCTTTTTTATTGTCTTTTTCGTCCGTTCCTTCGGTTATCCTTCGGCGATGGTTCGGTGATGTTCCTCTTTTGCTATCAGTATTGAGCGGTTCAGTTTGTCGATGAACCATTCTTTGTCGGGCAGCTCTGTCAGGTACTGTGCCACCTTGATATTGTCCTCGCCAAGCATCATCAGTTCCACCTGCTCGGTGTTGCCTTCGCTGCAAAGCAGCAGTCCGATAGGGCTTTCTTCGTGTGGTTTCTGCTCGTATTGCTGCAGGTATTTCAGATAGAGTTCCATCTGCCCCTTGTATTCGGGCTTGAATTTGCCAAGTTTGAGGTCTATGGCCACAAGGCGGTTCAATCCGCGGTGGTAGAAAAGCAGGTCGATGTAGTAGTCCACCGCATCCACCGAAATGCGCTTCTGCCTTTCAAGAAAGGCGAAACCCTGTCCAAGTTCAAGGATGAAACGTTCCAACTGCGAGAGGATTGCGTCTTCGAGATTCTTCTCCGAATAGTAACCGTGCAGGCCGAGGAAGTCGACCACGTATGAGCTCTTCAGCACCAGTTCCGGAGTCAACTCGCCTTTCTCCAATCCATCCATCACCTTTATCTGTTCATCCTCAGGCTTTGCTGCTATCAGCGTGCGCTCGTACAGCATTGCGTCCTGCTGACGGCTCAACTGCCGAGTGCTCCAGCGTTGTTCGATGCACATCTTCTGATAGAACAGTCTTTTTGCCTGATTGTCAATGGTAGCCAGTTCTATCAGGTGGCTCCATGTCAATGTGTGCGACAGTGTCGCACACATTTCGTCGTATGAAAACACTTGTGCCACATTCATCATTCTGACCAATGCAGTCCGGGTGAATCCCCTTCCGAACATCTCGGTCAACCGCGAGGCGATGCCTTTCGGTATGCTTTTGCCATATTGTTCGTAGGTTTCGTAATGCAATTCGTCAATCAAATATCGGCCCACCTGCCAGTACATCATATTCAGCGTACTGTTTACTTGCACCACCGTTTTCTGCCTGGCATCGGCCACAATCGCAGCAATTCCCTGAACAATGCCTTCAGGAACGACCTGCCCTTCGCCCATACCGGCGCGCAGTTCTTTGCCTCCGGCGACGTTGTTTTGACTCGGCAAAGCGTGCAAGCTCGCTTTGCCCTCGTCTTCCGCAACGTTCATTGATTGTTTTTCGTAGTGGGTCATAATATTTATTGTTTTTATTGTTTGTTTATTTTTATTATGGGGTTAATGGGTTTTATGGGTTTTATGGGTTTAATGGGCGGTATGTTTACCGTTTTCCATTCAGCCCATTGGACCCATTAAACCCATTTTGCCCATCAAACCCATTTCTATCTCTATATGCTTTTCTTGCTTTGTACATTTCTTCTTTGATTCCTCCGTTCTCGAGGAAGTTGCGTTTCTGCCATTCGATCAGGCCGCGTATCAGCACATCGCATTGGTGGATGAGCGTGATGGCGATATTGGCGATGGTCTCATCGGAGCGTTCTTTTATCTTCTCCCGATACACCGCCGAGTCCAGATGCTTCCTGCAAAAGGCACGCGTCTGCACACAGCGCGGGTCGTCGTAAGGCCACTGCTCCAAGCCACGCACCCGCAGGTAGTCTTCGTAGTCCAGCAGTAGCTCATGCAGCGAGGCACGGTTGACATTGGTCAGCTTTATTTCCATCTCCTTGGAGGTCACCCCGTCGATGTTGCCCTCTGCCAGATTCTGCTTGCCACTCCGCGCCGCCTGCACCATCTGGTCTATCGTGCGGTCACCCCTGCTCAAGAACTTGTTGGCAAAGAAATACGTCACGTCGTAGATGCACTCCGCCTTCTGGAACGCCTTCAACGTGCGATAGTTGTTGTCTTGCCGTATAAAGTCCTTGTCGGTCATATATGTCTTATGAGTTATTCATGTTCATCGAAATCATCCTCACTTTCAAATCTGTTTTTGCTGAGAACGCGCACATCGGAATCGAAATAGGTAATCGTCCGTATGGTTTCAAGTTTGCCATTACGATACAACTCTACCCAGTTGCCGTGGCTGTCATATTTGTAGGTATAATTTGTTATTGTCGCCAGACCATGATTGTAGCAGGTATTGCCCTTGGGGTCTTCTTTTATTTGTGCCACATCGCCGTAATCGTTGTATGTGAACGTCAGAACGACCCTGCCGTCCTGTGTCTCCTGCACCATTCGTCCGAGGGTGTCATATTCATAATGCTTGCCCCAGTACTTAGAGCCCATGCCTTTGATTCGCCCGTCGTCGTACCATTCGTACCACGGTTCGTTGACCTGGCTGTCGAAGTCGCCCCTGGTGGTCACAGGAAAACCAAGGCCATCATAAATAATAGTCGTAGTGTCAAAGTTGCCGGGAGTTCCATGAATCACTTGCACTATGCGGTCGGTCGAGTCGTAGAGGTAATACTCCACTGACGTACAGTCGCCGTCGCGGACAATGGAATCAAGATGGTGGCTCCAGTGGTAGGTGTTGTGGCAGAATCGGCTAACATCATCAATAAACTCGGTAAGGGTCCGGCCCCCCATGGCAAAGGTGTAGCAATAATAACTGGTATCACCTGGTGCAGAGCCCCACCCGAATTCATACTCACGCACCTCTTTTACCTGTCCTTTCAGCGCATTGCCCTCGGTGTGCCAGAACCAAGGGTACTCCTGTGCGGCAGCCATTGATGCAACGCTAAGGAAAACGAATATGGAAATCAGTCTCTTCATAGTGCTACAACGGGTTGGTTGAACGACCCTCTGATGTCAGGCGCACAAGCGAGTCGGTAAGGCTGTCGTCATATCGCTGCCCATCCTCAAGTCGGTAGAAATACCTTACATGCGTAGTATCGAAAGCCTGCCAGCCGGGATTGATGTCGGCATTGCACTCGATGAGGTTCAAATCCTTGTAGAAAGTGTAGTCCACATCGTACACTCTATACAAGTTGTCGTCCCCCAGCACAAAAGGCCTCCCCAGTCCTCCGTCGCTGAAGGCATAAAGCCGTCGGTCCAAAAGTCCGTCGCGCTGGTACAGCACATACCCCTCGTAGGGGTCGTCGATGAAGAAGAAGGATTCGTAATAAACGACATACTCATTGTTGCCCCAAACGTGCTTGTCCGCCACGTCAAAGAGGAAGGCCAGGAAGATGCCGAAGGAGCAAACGCAGATGACCCCGGTGCAGACCAATAATGCGGCTACCCTCACTGCCCAGTGCTTGGCATGGGCAAAGTGGATAATCAGCATGACAGCGTAGGCGACTGTCAGAATCAGGGCAAACAGCATGGCCCATGTGTCTAACTGCCACACTGGACGGACACCATCGGGAAGCATCAACCCAGGAACCAATGCCACCGCCCATAGTGCAAGAGTTGTGGTGCCAGTTGCACGGCGGATTTTTCTAAAGGTGTTGGTGTTCATATAATAATGTAATTAAGGTGTTATCGGCTTCCTTTCTCCAAGTCCACAGAGGTCTGTTTGGCTGCGGTGATGGTGAAGCGGGCCGTCCGCACAGACCCATAGCTGGTGGACTTCTGTGGTTTTAGAATCACTTGGTACTCACCCGGCATCAGTTCTATGCGCTCGGAGGGTGCATTGGGGTCCAGGTCGCAGACCCATTGCATGCTTCCGTTGCGCAAGACAAAGATACTGCCCGTACAATTCTCTTTGGGCTTGTTCAGGGCCAACCTCCCAGAAAGGGGAATCAGCAGGTCGGTGGCTGCACCGTCGCGTATGGCCACATTGCTGAGATGGATGGGCGGGGTGGAAAGCACGTCAATGTCGTACCGCCCTGCCCTATAGTTCCTGCGGGCACCCAAGGGCTGTGTGGCCAACAGCTGTGTGCTGTCGTGCTGCCGCACTAGCACCGTATAATTGGCAGGTTGCGCCGTGGTCCGCTTAGTGTCTTGGTAGAGACGGAGGCTGCCGCTGGGAGCATACACCTCTAAATGGCTGAACTGGATGGCTGGCCAATTGCGGAGGTGGAAGGGCGGCTGGGTGAAGAAGGTGAAGTCGTAGGTGGAATAGAGGGCGAGGTTGAGCGTGTCGAGCGGGTGCTCTGTGTCGTAGTGGTAGATGGTAGAATAACGCACCGCGTGGGTGAAGTGGTCGTAGATGACCAGGGGAATATCTGTTTCGTAGGGCTTGTGGTCGCTGTCCGTCACCCGGAAGAACACCTGCGCCTTCTGGTTGGAACGGAAAAGTATCTCGCGCATCACTTGGGCAAAACGTTCCTCTTCGGGCACCATGATGAACCATCCGGCGCAGTCGGGCGTGTGCTGGAAGTTGTCGGGGCTGCCAATGCCGACGATGAAGGTCTGCGCCACCGTGCCGCTCTGCTTCACCTGCCTGGCCACGTCGCAGAGACTACTCTCGCAGTCGTCCATCCCGTCGGTGATAATAAGGATGATGTTGCGCGAGCCGCCGTCGTGGGGGAAATCGCCAAGCGAGTTGTTCAGTGCCGAGGCTGCCGCACACTCGCCTTGGGGCACAAGGGTCTTGATTTTGCTTTGCAGGCGGTAGATGTTGTCGTGGTCGAAAGGCACTTCGAGCAGTGTGGAAAAATGTTTGCTGTTCAGATGTCCGAAAACGCGGAGGGCGACATCGACATTGTCTAAGGTCGACACCGTGTCGAGGAATGAAAGCAGCACCTGCTGGGTCACCTTTATCTTAGAGTTGCTCTGCCAAGTGTCCCACATCGAGTTGGAACAGTCCAATATCAGCAGCAGGCGGGTCCGCTCCTGCTGTCCGCCGTTTGTCGCACCTTGGCCTCGGGCCGCCGTCCACAGGCTGCCGGCCACGACCAATAACAATATGATGAGCAACCTACGCATTGTGCTTTATTTTCCTTATTTGTGGCCTGCCGACAGCACGGAAAGGCCGAATAACGGCATTTGGCAGACGGGGTCCAGGCCGTTGCAGTCCTTTTTGCGTCCGCTACCCCAGCTGATAGCCACAAGATATAATCGACAAAGAAAGCCGAGACTCACATGGTCTCGGCTTTCTTTGCGGGAGGGCTTAGAAGTCGCCGAGGGTCTCTTCCAGCTGTGCCAGTGCCTTGGGCAGGTCGTCGGCTGAAAGGACGGAGCCGTGGTACTTGTTGGTGCCCTGCATGAAGTCCACGCCGTAGCCCATCTCGGTGGTGAGGATGACCGCTACGGGGCTGCCTTTGCCGGTGAGTGACTTGGCCTTGGCCATGCCGTCCAGCACCTGCTGCATGTCGTTGCCGTTCTCTATGACCACCACGGTCCACATGAAGGCTTCGAACTTGGCCTTGAGGTCGCCCAGGTCCATCACCTGCTGTGTGGTGCCGTCAATCTGCTGGTGGTTGTAGTCGATGGTGGATATGAGGTTGTCCACATGTTTGGCTCCGGCAAACATCACAGCTTCCCAAATTTGGCCTTCTTGCAACTCGCCGTCGCCATGAAGGGTGTAGACCAGGTTGGGGTCGCCGGTCATTTTCTTGCCCAGAGCGGCTCCGATGCCCACGCTAAGTCCCTGGCCCAGCGAGCCGCTGGCCATGCGGATGCCCGGCAGGCCGTGTTCGGTGGAGGGGTGCCCCTGGAGGCGGGTGCCGAACTGGCGGAAGGTGCTCAACTCGCTGACGGGGAAATAGCCGCGGCGGGCCATAGTGCTGTAAATCACCGGGGTGATGTGTCCTTGCGACACGAAGAGCATGTCTTGCCCCTGGCCGTCCATGGTGAAGTGCTCGGGGTCGTGGTTCATGATGTTGAACTGCATGGCAGTCATCCAGTCGGCGGTGCCGAGCGAGCCGCCCGGGTGACCCGATTTGGCGGCGGTGGTCATACGTAGAATATCGCGACGCACCTGCGTGGCGATGGTCTGAAGTTCTTTGGTGGATTTCATTATGTTGTAATTAATCTTGTTTTGCGGTGCTTAGAGTTTGAAGATGTACTGGCGACTGTTCTGGTCGTAGCAGATGAGCTCCTCGCCTTGGCGGGTGCAGGTGACGGCCAGGGCGTTCTCGTGCTCGTCGGTGACGTTGCCGGTGCCTTTGTTGCCTTTCATGGTGATGTGGCCCCACACGCGGCCGTTGGCTCCGTGGCCAGAGATGTAGAGCACCTCCTCCTTGGCGGGCTCTTTGCGCGCAACGGTGTGTGCCACCGGTTTGGGGGCGGGCGCTTCGACTATTTCTGGCTCGGGTTCGGGTTCGGGCTCAGGCTCGCTGAGGACTACGGTGTCGAAAATGGGCTCCTCTTCGGGTTGCGAGTTCTTGCAGCCGAGGAACAAAAGTGGCGTAACAGCCAGCAAAATGAGCAATAAACTACCTTTCTTACTAATCATAATTTCTAATATTTTGAGACTACAAAGATACACATTTCTTTTAAATAAATGGATTTATTATTTGTAAATTGTTCTCATCGGGTTGTGCCTCAGTGGTTGAGGCCGGTGTCGCAGCCTTCTCTTTCCCCCCTTTCAAGTTAGTATCAACGAGTCATTCCCACCGTTGTATGCCCACTTTTATAGCGGCCCTAGTACGAATGCGAAGCGACGGGGAAGCGTAGGGGAAGCGTATGTGTAGGCTAGATGTGCAGGAATGTCTGAAGATTTAGTTGCTGAAAATACAGGGGAGAGGGCTGCCGGAAGCAGTGGGAGGGAGGTTTTTTTTCAGGGTGCCGGAAAATAAATTTTGTTATATCGTGCAAATTTGCTATTTTTGCAGACCCGCGCATTGCGTGACTATAGTTTTGATAATACAGAATAACAGTAAGATATGAACAAAAGATCGATTATTGGGCTTGTACTTATTTTTGCAATCTTTGTCGGATATATGTTTTGGGTGGCCCCTTCGAAAGAGGAATTGGCTGAGCGGCAGCGTGTGCACGACTCTATCTATAAGGCCTTCAACGACAGCGTAGCCTACGCCGACAGCATGGCAAAGGTGCAGGCCGAGTTGGACAGCCTGGCCAAGGCCGGCGACACCACTGCCCAGCGCCAGATGCAGATGAATCAGCGTGGCGACCTGGGTGTGTTCAATGCCAGCACCTTTGGCGACACCGTGAGTATCGTGGTGAAGAACGAGAAGATGAATGTCACCATCTCCAATATGGGCGCTCAGGTGCGCGAGGTGATACTGAACGGCTATTCCACCTACGACAGCCTTCCGCTGCAGCTGATTACGCCTGCGGACGACAATATGAACCTCGTTTTCTCCACCGAGGAGAGCCGTGTCATTAACACACGCGATTTGGTGTTTGTCCCTTACCTTGAGCAGAATGGTCGGTTGACCGAACTGCGCGAGGATGCCGAGTTGGAAATTGCGGACGACGAGAGTGTGAACCTGCGCCTGCGTGCTTTTGTGGGCGACAGCAACGGGTTGGACAAGGACCGCTACGTGGAGTTCTACTATGGCTTTGGAGGGGATTACTATAATGTTGATTTCGACATCACTTTCCACGGCCTGAACAAGGTGATACGTCAGGACCCCTACATGGATTTCGAGTGGCACAACCGCATGAACCGGCAGGAGAAAGTGGATGCCAGTGCCAAGGGCAGCCGCAACCGCAATAAGGACCCCGAGAAGTTCTACTCCAGCGTCTACTACAAGTCGTCGGGCGACGTGGTTGAGGTGGGCCGCGGCCGCGATGGCGACAAGCAGGTGAAGACCAAACTGGACTGGGTGGCCTTCAAGCAGCAGTTCTTCTGCGCCATACTGGTGGCCGACAGTTCGTTTGAGAATGCCGATTTGGCCCAGGTGACCCGCAAGGATGCCGAGGAGGAAAACTATCTGTGCGACATGAACGGCACTATCGGCTTGACCTATGAGGCACGGCAGGACTATGTGATGCCCATGGGCTTCTATTTCGGCCCTACCAAGTATCGCGACCTGCGTGCCGAGCATCAGGGCTTTGAGAAGATGTTGCCGCTGGGCTGGTGGATTTTCTCCAAGTTTGTCAGCCGCATCTTCATCATCCCCACCTTCAACTACTTGGAGACTTTCAACTGGAACTATGGTATCATCATTATCGTGTTCACCATTCTGTTGCGTCTGTTGCTGTTCCCCCTCACTTTTAAGTCCTACCAGGGCACGGCCATCATGCGCATTCTCAAGCCAGAAATGGATGCTCTGAACAAGAAATATCCCAACCCCGAGGATGCCATGAAGAAGAGCCAGGAGATGCAACGGCTGCAGAAGAAGGCGGGCTACAACCCCATGGCTGGATGTTTGCCCATATTGCTGCAAATGCCTATCCTGACGGCAATGTTTATGTTCTATCCCCAGTCGGTGGAATTGCGCCAGAAGCATTTCCTCTGGTGCGACGACCTTTCCACTTATGACAGCATCCTCGACTTGGGCTTCAACATTCCTCTCTATGGCGACCACGTTTCGCTGTTCTGCCTGCTGATGTTTGGCATGCAGTTCTTCTATACGTGGTACACCATGCGTTCCAACCAGGGCCAGGCTTCCATGCCCGGCATGAAGTTTATGATGTATTTCATGCCCTTCATGATGCTGTTTATGTTCAACAGCATGGCGGCCGCATTGAACCTGTACTACTTTGTTTCCTTGAGCCTGACCATGTTGCAGATGGTGCTCATCCGCAGGTTCACTAGCGAGAAGAAGGTGCGTGCCCGCATGGCCGAATACGACAACAAGCACAAGAATCAGCCCGTCAAGAAGAGCAAGTTCCAGCAACGGCTGGAGCAGGCTCAGAAGATGGCCGAGCAGGCTCAACGCCAGCAGAATAGAAGATGAATTATAGCGGTGCGAAGAGGGTTTGCCCCTTCGCACCAATTAGTTGTGAAACCAACTTTATTTATTAACTAATAACGATTTATTATGATAGTTGCATTTGTTATCACCTTTATCGTGGGTTACGCTTGCATAGCGCTGGAACACCCACTGAAAGTCAACAAAACCGCTTCCGCCCTTCTGCTGGGCGTGGTGCTGTGGGTGATGTATGCCCTCTCGATGAATTTCTTCGGAGCAGAGGCCGGCATTACCGATGCAGAGTCGTGGCATTCATTCCTCAAGACTCTCTTGGTAGAGAACTTGGGCGAAACGGCCGAGACGGTGTTCTTCCTGTTGGGTGCTATGACGATTGTTTCCTTGGTGGACAACTACCAGGGTTTCAGTATTATCACCGACCGCATCAAGACCACCAACCGCAAGAAGCTCCTGTGGATTCTCAGTCTGCTCACCTTCTTCCTTTCTGCCTTGCTGGACAACATGACCACCGCCATCGTTATGTGCGCCCTGCTGCGCAAACTCATCAAGGACCAGAAGGAACGCTGGCTGTTTGCCGGCATGGTCATTCTTGCAGCCAACGCCGGTGGTGCTTGGAGCCCCATTGGCGACGTGACCACCATCATGCTGTGGATTGGCGGCCAGGTGACCACCATCAACATCATGGTGAAGACCCTTTTGGCCTCGTTGTTCAGCATGGCTGTGCCTGTGTTCATCCTCTCCCTGATGCCTATCATGAAAGGCGAAATCGAGCGTCCCGACTATGTTGAGAGCGACGACAACTACATTCCCCGTGAATGGCGCCTGCGTATCCTCATTATCGGTATTGGCGGTTTGATTTTCGTCCCCATCTTCAAGACCATCACCCATCTGCCTCCCTATCTGGGCATGCTCTTCAGCCTCTCGGTCCTTTGGGTCATCACCGAAGTGGCCAGCCATCGTCGCCACCTTAAAGAGGCAGGCAAACCCATGCCTACCGTCATGAGCACCCTGGAACATGTCGACACTCCTAGCGTTCTCTTCTTCCTGGGTATTCTGATGGCCGTCAGCGCGCTGAATGCCGCCGGTATTCTGGGTATGCTCTCCAACGGCCTGAGCAATGCCTTCTTGGGTAAGGAGATTGCAGGCATGAGCGGTTTCTTCCTGATTGACATCATCATCGGTATTCTCTCGTCCATCATCGACAATGTGCCTCTGGTGGCCGCCACCATGAAGATGTATCCCATCGTGGGCGACAACATCATGTTCGCCACCGACCACGCTTTCTGGGAGTGCCTGGCCTACTGTGCCGGTACTGGCGGAAGCCTCCTTATCATTGGCTCGGCTGCCGGTGTGGCCGTCATGGGCATGGAGAAAATCGATTTTATTTGGTATCTGAAGAACATCTCCTGGCTGGCCCTGGTGGGCTATCTGGCCGGTGTGGTTGTGTATATTTTGATGTACACCTTCATGTTTGAGCCTGCTGAGGCAGCCAACACGGTTGCCGCTCTGGCTCCTGCTGTGGTACCGATAGTGTAGTTGAGTTTTTCTTTTTCATAATAAATGGCAAATAAGTTTAGTTCAGCATTGAAAAGCTGGCACAGACGCAGCGCAGGGCGCAAGGTTTTCGACATTATTGTGGGGCTTTTCGCCCTGGCTGGGTTTGCCATCATCGGAGCCTGGGCTTTCTACCAGCTGGGCTTCACCAAAAATCGTGGCGCGGTGGACAAGAACTACCGCTATATGCTCTCGGTGGACGAAATGAAGGCCTTGCAGGACTCTACTTTCACCGATCAGCAATATCACGAGCGATGGATGCGCCAATATGCCAAACTGGCTGCCTTCAGCAAGTTCTATCCTGTCAATGCCCAGCTTATCACCCAAGCCGCTCAGTTCAGCCACGACCCCATGCAGGTGGACCGCATGATTGCGGCCTGCAGCATGTATATCGACGACATGACTGAGTACAATCAACTGTTGCAACAGGTGAACAAACTGCTGGACAGCTATCCCCAGCAAGAAGCGGTAAACGTAATTCCTTGGATGGTGGGACCCGAGTGGGCTGCTCTGAAGGAGGCTATCGTGCGAGATAAGGCCCTGATAGACGAGGTAGGGCGCCTGACAGGTGTTGAACCCCGCCTGATAGTGGGCTGCCTGATTGGCGAGCAGATTCGCCTCTTCAACACCAAGCGCGAAACCATCAAGCAGTATTTGGGTCCCGTTAAGGTGCTGAGCGTCCAGTCGCAGTTCTCCTATGGCGTCAACGGCATCAAGATGTCCACGGCTAAGACCATCGAGGAACACCTAAAGGACCCTACGTCGCCTTTCTATATGGGCAAGCGGTATGAACACCTGCTTGACTACACTGTGGAGGGACAGGCCCAGGAGGACGAGAGGTACAACCGGCTAGTGGATTATCGCAACCACCTTTATTCCTATCTCTACACCGCCTGCATCCTTCACCAAACCAAGATGCAGTGGGAGCGTGCGGGCTATGATATCAGCGACCGACCCGACATCCTCTTCACCTTGTTCAATGTGGGATTTGCCCAGTCGGTGCCAAAGCCCGACCCTGTCTGTGGGGGTAGCCATATCAAAATTCAGGACCGGGTATATACCTTTGGAGCCATCGGTTTCGACTTTTACTATTCGGGCGAGTTGGCCGAAGATTTCCCCTACTGGCGTCAACGCTTTATCCCGGGCGACAAAGAACTTACCGAAGAAGAATTGGCCTATATCCAAGGTAGTGTGAGCAATTGTAAACGGCCTCCCCGCGGATGGGAGTACGCAAAGAAGGACTCTGTCCCCCCAGCCCCGTCAGAACCCGTATACATCTATGACGATGACGAGTATGAGGGTACCTATGCCAATGAATAGCCCATCAAAAAGGTGTGAAAATGCCGACAAACGAATGCCCGATTTTTAGAAATAATTGAAAGAAAAACTGCTGTTTGTGATGAGCCACCAAGTATTGGTATAATAATGTGTGTTATGTTATATTGCTGATATTTGTATAATTGTGTGTGATTTGAAGATTTTTTTGTAAAAAAAACTTGATTATTAAAAAAAAAGTAGTACTTTTGCAACCGCTTTCGAGGGTCGTATTGTGGATTGTTGATGCTCTTTCCCATGCGGATAAGAAAGCGATTAGGAACGAAAAAAAATAGATAAAAAGACATGGCAAAGAAGAATAAAGACGCTAGAGTGCAGGTTATCCTCGAGTGCACCGAGCAGAAGAACAGTGGCGTTCCCGGCATGAGCCGTTACGTCACCACCAAAAACAAAAAGAATACCCCCGAGCGTTTGGAGCTCAAGAAGTACAACCCGTACTTGAAGAAAATGACTGTTCACAAAGAAATCAAATAAAATAGGAGATAGAGAACTATGGCAAAGAAAGTTGTTGCAACCCTGAAAACCTCAACTGGTAAAAGTTTCGCAAAAGTGATCCGTATGGTTCGCTCTCCCAAGACCAACGCCTATACCTTCCAGGAGACCATCGTCCCCTCCGATCAGGTACAGGACTTCCTCAAGAAAAAATAATTCTGGACACAGTAATAATATTTTTTTTCATACGCTTTTGTTTTAGCCTCTGTTGTGAAACGGAGGTTTTTTTTTGCCCCCCCCGAATGTAAACAGATGTATAGAAATGGTATCAGTTGCCAAATGAGAGGTTGTACCCCCATTTATTACTTTCCAGAATGTTCTTGTAAGTGTAGAAAGTATGTTGGGACACCTGAAGTATGCAATTGTAATGATTTCTAAGTAATCATTTGAAACCGAGATGATGAAAGACTTACATATCCAATTTCGTCCAGTACTGTTTGTTGGATTGGCTCTTTGGCTAGTGGGCGATGCCGTTATTCTTTGTTTTAACCACATACCTGCTAGTGATGCCCTGAATGAGCTATTGGCGTCTCAGGGCATCACCATCTCTGTGGTTTTGAGTTTGTTATTAGCAGCTGTTGTCGAAGAGTATGTTTTCAGGGGATGGGCCACGAAATATAAGAAGGCCATTCTGTGGTCGTTAATCTTCCAGACGGGATGCTGTTTCTTGGTGGCCGGTTGGATAGTAGGGCTGGTGGTGGGTATACTTAGTGTATGTGTTCTTTTCGCACTGAAGCATATCCGCCGGAAGAGGCTACTGCTGATTATTAGTACCTCTCTGTCCTTTGCACTGGCTCACGTGAGTAGGTTTAATGTCTTCACCTGTAGCAGTCTGGTATTTATTGTGGCGACTTTTGGATTTGGCCTGGTGATGGGCTATGTGGCCTCATGCTACAAGTGGCGGTATGCCGCTCTGATTCATGCTTTATTCAATTTGTTGGTGTCCATCCTGCTGGCATACGGCCAATTCATTTGATAGTCTCATGCACTATCAATGGCAGACTATGAAGAGGTGGACGAAGTTTAGGTGGTTATGGTACATTGGTATGGGTATCATTTTATCTGCTGCTGAATTGTTATGTATCAATGTAAACGAGGTCCATAGTTGCCTCCGTGTTTGCCCTTCCTTAACGATTTAATAGAGGCCTCGTTAACAAATTCCAAGAATTAGATTTACCAAGAAGTCATTTTTTTTTTGTATATTTGCACCTTAGATACTTTGTACCAATAGGGGTGCAAGGTGTTGCATATATGTGTGTTACTAAATAATAATAATATATAAATGAGTTATAAGGAGTACAAACAGCTTAACATGACCCAGATTGGCGAGGAAATCCGCAAATTTTGGGAAGAGAATGAGACTTTTGAGAAAGGTCAGAAACTGTCTGAGGGGCATCCTGCTTTCGTATTTTACGACGGTCCCCCTTCGGCCAACGGCAAGCCGGGCATTCACCATGTCATGGCCCGCACCATCAAGGACGTTTTCTGCCGCTATAATGCCCAGAAGGGTTTCCATGTCGACCGCAAAGCCGGCTGGGACACTCATGGCCTCCCCGTCGAATTAGGCGTAGAGAAGACCCTCGGCATTACCAAGGAAGACATTGGCAAGAAGATCAGCGTGGACGAATACAACCACGCCTGTCGTACCGAGGTGCTGAAATACAAAGACCTCTGGGACGAACTCACTCGCCAGATGGGCTATTGGGTCGACCTGAAGCATCCTTATATCACCTTTGAAAACGAATATATTGAAACTCTTTGGTTCCTGCTGAAGAAGCTTTATGACAAGGGGCTGCTCTACAAAGGCTATACCATTCAGCCTTTCAGTCCCGCTGCTGGCACCGGCCTATCCAGCCATGAGTTGAACCTTCCGGGCTGCTATCGCGACGTGAAGGACACCACTTGTGTCGCTCTCTTCAAACTGAAAGAGCTGAAAGGATTTGATGTCCCTGCAAGCGATGTGGACACCTATGCCATTGCTTGGACCACCACTCCATGGACATTACCCTCGAACACGGCCCTTTGTGTAGGCCCCGCTATCGACTATGTACTTCTTGATACCACTCATCCCTATACCCAGCAGCCATGCCGCATAGTGATGGCCAAAGCCTTGATGGGCAACTTCTTCACCGAGGGCGAACCCGACGAGAAGTCCAAACTCCTCCATGCCACCGTGCTGGGCGAGTGCAAGGGAACTGCTTTGGAGGGCATTGCCTACGGGCAGTTGATTCCCTGGGTGAAGCCCACGGTGGTCAACATGGCCGAGCAGACCCACCGCACCGCCGTTGAGGGAGAGGCCTTCCGTATCATTCTGGGCGACTATGTTACCACCGAAGACGGTACTGGCATTGTCCACATTGCCCCCACCTTTGGCGCCGACGACGCCCGCGTGGCCAAGAAAGCCGGCATTGCCGACCTGCTTCTTTACGACCATGATGGCAAGCAGGCTCCAATGGTGGACCGCACCGGTAAGTTCTGGAAACTTGAAGACCTTGACCCCGAATGGGTGAAGGACAATGTCGATGTGGCCCTTTATGGCCAGTATGCCGGCAAATTTGTCAAGAACGCCTATGACCCCACCAAGACCGACAAGGACATGAGTCTCGACGTGGAGCTGGTGGTGATGCTGAAAGAGCAGGGCAAGCTCTTCAAGAGCGAGAAGCACACCCACAGTTACCCCCATTGCTGGCGTACCGACAAGCCCGTCCTTTATTACCCGCTGGACAGCTGGTTTATTCGCACCACCGCCTTGCGCGACCGCATGATTGAACTCAACAAGACCATCAACTGGAAACCCGAGGCCACCGGCACTGGCCGTTTCGGCAACTGGCTGGAGAATATCGTGGACTGGAACCTCAGCCGCAGCCGCTACTGGGGCACCCCGCTGCCCATCTGGCGCACCGAGGACGGCAAGGAGGAGATATGCATCGGCAGTGTCGAAGAACTGCGCAAGGAGATTGACAAGTCTGTGGCCGCCGGATTTATGAAGGAGAACCCCTACCAGAGTGCCGACTTCAAGAGTTTCGACCTCCACCGTCCCTATATCGACAACGTGGTGTTGGTGTCGCCCACAGGGCGCAAGATGATGCGCGAGCCCGACCTAATAGACGTTTGGTTCGACAGCGGTGCCATGCCCTATGCTCAGATTCACTACATGGGCGAGGACCTCACCCCCGAGCAGTTCCCGGCCGACTTCATTGCCGAAGGCGTCGACCAGACTCGCGGATGGTTCTACACCCTCCATGCCATTGCCACCATGTGCTTCGACAGCGTGGCCTTCAAGAACGTCATCAGCAATGGCTTGGTGCTCGACAAGAACGGCAACAAGATGTCCAAACGTCTGGGCAATGCTGTCGATCCGTTTGACACCCTCAGCAAGCAGGGTCCCGATGCCACCCGCTGGTATATGATAACCAACAGTCAGCCGTGGGACAACCTGAAATTTGACATGGCCGGTGTGGACGAGGTGCGCCGCAAACTCTTTGGCACCCTTTACAACACCTATAGCTTCTTTGCCCTCTATGCCAATATTGACGGTTTTGAGTACAAAGAGCCTGACCTGCCCATAGCTGAGCGCCCCGAGATTGACCGCTGGATTCTCAGTGAGCTCAACACACTGATTAAAACCGTTGATGAGGCTTTTGGCGATTATGAGCCCACCCGCGCGGGTCGTGCCATACAGGAGTTTGTCGATGCCAACCTTAGCAACTGGTATGTGCGTCTCTGCCGCCGCCGTTTCTGGAAGGGCGAGATGACCGCCGACAAGATTTCGGCCTACCAGACATTGTACACATGCTTGGAGACCTTGGCCCGACTGATGTCGCCCATCGCTCCTTTCTACAGCGAGCGCATGTTCCTCGACCTGAATGAAGTCACCCACCGTTTTGATGCACAGTCTGTACACCATGTGGCTTTTCCTGAGATTCATGAAGAGATGATTGACAAGGCACTGGAGGAGCGAATGGAACTGGCTCAGAAGATCTGCTCCATGGGCCTCTCGCTCCGCAAGAAGAGCAACCTTCGTGTCCGTCAGCCCCTTGCCAAAATCATGCTGCCTGTGCAGAGTGAGACCTTCCGCCATCAGGTGGAGCTGGTCGAAAACCTCATCTGCTCCGAACTGAACATCAAGGGCATTGAATTCTTAGCCCCCGACAATGATATTCTTGTGAAGCGCATCAAGCCCAATTTCAAGACATTAGGCCCTCGCTACGGCAAGGTTATGAAAGCGATAAGTGAGCGAATTCAGTCCTTTACACAGCAGCAAATCAACGGACTAGAGGCAGCCGGCAAGTGCGACTTCACCATCGAAGGGCAGCCAGTTGAGATACTTCTGTCCGACGTTGAGATTGCCACTCAGGACATTCCCGGCTGGGTGGTTGCCAACGAGGGCAGCCTCACCGTGGCTCTCGACATCACCGTCAGTGATGAACTGAAGGCCGAAGGTATTGCCCGAGAGCTGGTCAACCGTATTCAGGGCATCCGCAAGGAAGGCTTCGAGGTGACCGACCGTATCCACGTAGACTTGCTCCACGGCGAGTGGGACGAGGCAGTGAAAACTCACATGGAATACATCTGCAACGAGGTACTCTGCACCCAGCTCAATCTGGTGGATGCCATCAGTGACCCCGCCCAGCAGACCATTGAAATCATCGAAGGTCAGCCCACCACCATTTGGGTTAGAAAATAGGGGAGAGGAATGATAGAAAGAATCAAATCTCTGGCCAAAGCCAATGCCGCCACCGTCATTGAATGGCGGCGTTGGCTTCATAGGCACCCCGAACTGAGCCAGCAGGAATTTGGCACGATGAATTTTGTGGCTGACCGCCTGCGTGAGATGGGCCTCGAACCTAAGACCGGCATCGGCAAGACGGGTGTTATGGCCATGATTCGTGGCGGCAAAGACCCCGACGGCTACTGTGTGGCCATCCGGGCCGACTATGATGCCCTGCCCCTCACCGAGGCAACGGGGCTGCCTTTTGCCTCGGAGAATCCCGGAGTGATGCACGCCTGCGGACACGACATGCACACCAGTTCGCTTCTGGGTGCGGCCAAAATCCTATGCCAGATACGCGAGGAGCTCAACGGCAGCGTGATGCTTATCTTTGAGCCTTCGGAGGAGATGTATCCTGGCGGTGCCCGCATGATGATGGACGACGGCCTGTTTGACGAAGTCCTGCCCAACGAGATATACGGCTTTCACTGCCTTCCCGAGATGGAGGTGGGCCGCATCGGCATGCGCAAAGGCCGCTATATGGCTTCCACCGACGAACTCTACTGGACCATTAAGGGCAAAGGCGGCCATGGCGCGACACCCCATCTGAGCGTCGACCCCATTCTTATTGCTTCCCATATTGTGGTGGCATTGCAACAGATAGTCAGTCGCAACGCTGCCCCCATGATGCCCACCGTGCTCAGCTTTGGACGTTTTATTGGCGAGGGGCGTACCAACATCATCCCCGACGAGGTGAAGATGGAAGGCATTATCCGCACCTTTGATGCCGATTGGCGGCTGCAGTGCCATGAGATAATTCGCAAGATTAGTTGCGGCATTGCCGAGAGCATGGGCGGCGAGTGCGACCTCTTCATCGATTACGGCTACCCGCCCGTTATCAACGACGATGTCTGTACCCAGCAAGTGCATGATAATGGCGTTGCCTTTCTTGGAGAGGAAAATGTGGATTGGCTCGACCTTCGGATGACGGCAGAGGACTTTGCTTTCTTTGCCCAGAAGATTCCGGCCTGCTATTTCCGTGTGGGCATTCATGTGCCGGGCACTCCAGTCTGCAATCTTCACCGTCCCAACCTTTTGGTTGACGAACGCTCCATAGAGGTGGCCAGCGGTTTTGAGGCCTACAATGCCTATAAATGTTTGATTGATAGAATAAAGAAATGATTGAGGACCAATCCTATGACTGAGAAGAAGGTATCTGTAATAGACACAACTGCCGAATTGGGCGAGCGCAAAATCCCCCACCTGCTTTGGAAGTATGCTTTGCCGTCGGTGGTGACACAAATTATCGCCACCGTCTATAATCTGGTAGACAGCATCTTCCTTGGTCATGCCACCAACGGGGCTCTCATTTTGGCTGCTTTGGCCATCGTTCTGCCTATCATGAATATCATCCATGCCTTTGGCTCCCTGGTAGGAGCCGGAGCCGGTGCACGAATCAGTATCGTGCTGGGCAGAAAAGATATCAAGTGGGCAGAAAATATTGTGGGCACGAGTATGTTCCTCACCTTCTTCTTTGGGGCTTTGTTTCTTTCGGCAGGCTACCTTTTCATGGATCCGATACTGGCCATGTTTGGTGCGTCGGACACCACCATTCGTTTGGCTCACGAATACATGGTGATTGTTTTGCCCGGCATGTTCCTCACCACCCTCACCTTCAATCTCACAGGTCTGATTCGTGCCACAGGCTATGCCACTAAGTCCATGTGGATTCAAATCAGCGGTGCCCTACTGAATATTGTACTTGACTACATCTTCATTATCCTTCTTGGCAAAGGCATTGAAGGTGCCGCTTGGGCAACGACTATTTCCATGGCTTTCTCGGCATTGTTGGCCGTGCTGCATTTTGTCTCTCCCAAATCGTTCATACGTTTCCGTCGACATGCCTGGAAACCGCGTATGTATATCATCAAGAATATTCTGGCTATTGGCATCAGCCCCTTCTCGATGAACGTGGCTGCCTGCCTGGTGGTGGCACTGCTCAACTCCCAACTCATCCATTATGGCAACGACATTGCCGTCAGTGCATACGGAGTGGTCAATCGTATTGCCATGTTGGTCTTTATGTTTATGATGGGCATCTGCCAAGGCATGCAGCCCATTGCAGGCTACAACTATGGCGCCCGCCTTCAGTCGCGCCTCAAGGAGGTCTATCTGCTGACTATGAAATGGAATGTAGGCATCGGTGTCATTGGGGCCACCTTTGCTATGATTTTCCCCCAGCTGTTGGTTGAGATGTTCAGTGAGGATTCCAGTCTGATTTCCACGGCCGTCCCTGCCACCCGCTTCTTGATGGTGATGTGCCCGCTGATTGGGTTCACAGTCACCAACTCCCAGTTCTTTCAATCGATTGACAAGCCATGGATAGCCATCGTGACAAGTCTTTCCCGCCAAGTCATCTTCCTCATCCCCATGATGTTTATTGTGCCGTTGATATTCATCAAGGCGGGGGGTGAAGGACTTACAGGCGTTTGGTGCAGCATGACCATCAGCGATGCCTGCGGAGCCCTGCTTTCGGGACTGTTGCTGATGTCCCAACTGAAAGTCTTCAAGCCAGGCTATCAGGTACCCGAACGCAAACCCAAAAAAGAACGAGGCCCTGACCATACCGAATAACCGCTAGAACGACTATAGAAACTACATACGATAAAACCCATGCTTATGAGAAAAACTATTTTAACTTTATTGATGCTCATCTCACTCCTCCCTGTCATGGGGCAGAATGTAATCGACTCTACCGCCGTGGTGCCACAACCTCACCGCCCCAAAATAGGTGTGGCTCTCAGTGGGGGAGGGGCCAAGGGTGCTGCGCATATCGGCATCCTTAAGTACATGAATGAAATTGGCATTCCGGTCGACTACATTACCGGAACCAGTATTGGTTCAATTATCGGAGGCCTCTACGCATTGGGGTATACTCCCGACGAGATGGCCTATCTGATTGCCAATATGGACTGGTCCTATTATATGAGCAACGGTGTCAACCGTTCTTATCAGTCCTCCACCAAACGATTGCAAAACAGTCAGTTCTTGCTGTCGGTCCCTTTCGGAACCGGCAATTTCGAGAAACGTTCTTTCGACATTCTCTCCACCTTGCCCAGCGGGGTCATCAATGGGGCTAGTCTTATCAATCTTTTCAATCGGCTTAGTATTGGCTATAACGATTCGGTCGATTTCAACCAGCTGCCCATTCCCTTTGCCTGTGTGGCCACCGATATACTCACAGGCGATTCTGTGGTGCTTCATGGTGGCAATTTTGCCAAGGCCATCCGCTCCAGCATGGCCATTCCCGGTGTTTTCTCTCCTGTTGAATGGGACAATCACCTTCTGGCTGATGGTGGCTTGGTGGACAACTTCCCTGTGGACGTGTGTCTGCAAATGGGGGCCGATATCGTCATAGGCGTTGACTTGGGGGATAAAATGGCTGCTACTGCCGAAGAGTTGAAATCACTGCCACAGCAGATTTCGCAATACCTGAGCATTGCCGTGTCCAACAACAAAAGCAGCAACAAGGAACTCTGCGACCTCTATATGCACCCCGATGTGTCTGGCTACAATATGCTCAGCTTTACCCACGATGCCATCGATACCATGGTTCAGCGTGGTTATGAATGTGCCAAAGCTCACCATGACGAGTTTATGAGAATAAAAAAACGTCTTGACCGTTATGGTGATGTGCAACAGGTGTATCAGGCCCCGCGTGCCACTTACCTCACCCCGCAGGATACCTTTGTTTTGGCCAGTGTCACCTATAATGGTGTCACCGAAAAGGAGCAGACTTGGCTAAAGGAACAAGACCGTTTGGAAACTGGACGCCCCATGACTACTGACGATATAGAGAATGCCATCAATATCTTGATGGGTACCGGCTCTTTCGCCACCATCACCTATAAAATGAATGCCACCGATGAGGAATACTGGCTTTCCAACATGGTTTTTTCGGATGCTCTCGGTCTTGAAAGCTACCGCCTGGTCATTAATCTGGAGCGAGCCGAACCTCATAAGTTTGCCATTGGATTCCGCTACGACTCTGAGGAGAGTGCCTCCCTGCTGTTCCATTTTGGTTGGAACGAGCAGCGGCTGGCGGGTTATAAGGCAGCACTGAATGTCAACCTCAATTACAATTTCCGTTGGGATGTCAAACTGTCCTATGCAGGTCTGGGTCTCGGCGACGTGAATTTGGCCTACCGCTATCACAATAGCTCGGTCAATGTCAGCCGCAACGACTCCATGGCCTTTGCCGGTTTTGTTGACCATCACAACATCAGTCTCTTCCTAACCCAGTTCAATTTCCGTGATGTCTCTTTGGCCTTTGGCCTCGATGAAGACTTCTATGCCGACCGCAGTGGATTCTCCCTTGATAATATGCTCAGTGAGGGTCTTTTCCATCTCGACCGTACCAAGAACTTCTTCGGCATCTATTTGAGAGGTCGTTACGACAATCTGGATGATGCCTATTTCGCCACTCGGGGATTCTACGGAATCTTCGACCTCAGTTGGCGCAAAGAGAACAAATACATGTTCAATAGTGATGCCACTGGTTTTGCAGCTGTCGCGGCCAATTTCCAGACCTTTATATCTCCCTCCTCGCGTGTTACCCTCATCCCGCAGGGCCACCTGCGCCTTGTCTTGGACAAGAAGTCCATCTGGTACGACAACTTCATTGGTGGCACTCTCCCAGGGCGCTATCTTGACCACCAAATGCCTTTCATCGGATTCTCCAATCCTATGTATGTCAACAATTATGCTGCCATCCTCCGTCTCGACACGCGATATAATTTCTACGGCAATTTCTACGGCTACTTGATGCTCAACTATCTGTTGCATGTCGATGAGGTGCAGGTACTAGAGCAAGGAATCCAAGGCGTTTTTGGTTTAGGTTTACGGGTGGCCTACAAGTCGGTCATCGGTCCCATCTCAGCCGACCTCTACTGGAACAGTCTCACCCATCGTGTCGGTGCCTATCTCAACATTGGATATGTCTTCTAAGATGGAAATATACAATACCTTTGGCCTTCACGCCACCGCCGACCGCTATCTTGTCATCAACGACGAGTCGCAGCTGCGTCAATTCCTTTCTTCGGGCCAACTCTCCCAGCCCTACTTGATTTTGGGCGGTGGGAGCAACATGGTTTTCACACGGCATTTCTCTGGCACCATTATCCATCTTGAGAACAAAGGCATCCGTCTTCTCGCCCCCAAGTCTTCTGCTGAAGACTGCCTTGTCGAGGCTGCCGCAGGCGAAGTGTGGGACGATTTCGTTCATCACTGCATTGGCCATGGGTGGCACGGCACCGAAAATCTTGTGGCTATCCCGGGCACTGTCGGGGCGGCCCCTGTCCAGAACCTGGGTGCCTATGGCGTAGAGGCCAAGGACATCATCCACAGTGTGCGTGCCTTCGAGATTGCCACCGGGCGCGAGCGCATTTTTACCAACGACGAATGTCAGTTTGCCTATCGTGACAGCATATTTAAAGGTGTCCTCAAAAACCAATATATCATCTGGTCCGTAGTCTTCCGCCTTCAGAGAGAATTCCATCCCGACATTCAGTATAAAGCACTCTCCGAGGCCCTCCACTCAGCTGGCATTGAGTCTCCCACTCCGCAGCAGCTGGCCGACACAATCACCCAAGTCCGTTGGGGCAAACTCCCCCGACCCGAGGAGATGGGCAGTGCGGGCAGTTTCTTCAAGAATCCGGTTGTACCTGCCGAGCAATACCATAAACTCAAGGAAACCTATCCTGACATAGTGGCCTATCCCGTTTCAGAAGGATATAAGCTGGCCGCAGGCTGGCTGATAGAACATGCCGGATGGAAAGGCCGCTCGCTGGGGCGCTGTGGTGTCTATGAAAAGCAAGCGTTAGTGCTTGTCAACCGTGGCGGCTGCACAGGTCAGGAGGTCCTTGCCCTGGCTGAGGCCGTAACCGAGGCTGTCCGCAGCCAGTTTAGCGTAACTCTCCAAAAAGAAGCCATCATCATTTAGTATTCCTATCCTTTTAATTCATTGTTATATGCAAAAATCCCCCGAAACCTTTTGGAACTGGTTCGTCGATAATGCCGAACAGCTCACCATGCTCAATGATATTTCCGAAGCCGAAGGCCAGCAACTGCTCGACCAAATGCAGCACCAGCTGGACGACTATTGCGAAGGACTCACTTTCGAGGTGGGCGAACAGACCGCCCAGGGCCGCACCCTCACCTTCAGTGCCGAAGGCGACTTCGACCTCTTCCGCTATGTGGTGGAACTGGTCGACAATGCCCCCGATGTCGACTGGTGGGAGTTCGTCCCGTTCAAGCAGCCCAAAGGCAAATCGTTGAAGGTCACTTTCGATAAATATCGCTTCGACACCACCAAGATGGCTTTCATACAGCTGGAGAGCGAGGAAGAGCCCGACATCATCGGTCTCCGTGTGGCCCTGCCCACCCTGCCTGCCGACTATCGTCCTCGCCAGGATAATCCAGACGATGACGACCTTTTGGTGGGTGTTTATGTCACCCTCGAAGCCCTCTTGGGCGAGTTCGACTGCACCACTCTTGTTGGCTATCTTGAGGTCTGCCCCATGCCCAAAGAGCCTTTCAAAGAAGGTTTCCGTCCCTTGGACGACCTTCCCGAATTTGTCGAGTGGTTCAAGCGTTCGCGCGAAAAATGACCTACTTATGGTCGCTGTGGCCTCCCTGGCAACAGCACCATGCGGTCGGCCGATACAACATTTTTTCGCTATAACAAAAAAAAATCGTATCTTTGCAACCGATTTTATAGTATTGTATTCTTGTAAATAATTATATAATGAGCAAAGTAGATGTTCTGTTGGGTCTCCAATGGGGAGACGAGGGCAAAGGAAAAATCGTTGATGTCCTCACCCCAGAGTACGATGTCATAGCCCGTTTCCAGGGCGGCCCCAACGCCGGTCACACCATTGAGTTTGGCGGCATCAAGCATGTCCTCCATATCATCCCTTCCGGCATTTTCCACGAACACAAGATCAACGTGATTGGCAACGGCGTCCTTGTTGAGCCATGCATCTTCCAGCAGGAGGTCCGCTCCCTGGCAGCCAAAGGGGTCGACGCCACCAAGAACCTCTACCTCTCCAAGAAAGCCCATCTCATCCTCCCCTCACACCGTATGCTCGATGCTGCCAACGAGCAGGCCAAAGGCAAGGCCAAGATTGGCTCCACCCTCAAAGGCATCGGCCCGGCCTATACCGACAAGATTGCCCGTGGCGGTCTCCGCATAGGCGACATATTGGAGTCCGACTTCCGCGAGCGCTATGAACTCCTTAAGTTCCAGCACCTGCAGACTGCCCATACCCTCAAGTTCGACCTCGACGCTTTCCGCATCGACAATATGACCCTTGAGGAATATGAGCAAAAGTGGCTCGATTCACTTGAAATCCTCAAGCAATTCCACCTCATCAACAGCGAGTACTTCATCAACCAGTGCCTCAACGAGGACAAGAAGGTGCTGGCCGAAGGTGCCCAGGGCTCCATGCTCGACATCGATTTTGGCTCCTATCCCTTCGTCACCTCTTCCAACACCGTCACTGCCGGTGTCTGCTCCGGCCTTGGTGTCGCCCCTTCGCGCATCGGTCGTGTCATGGGCATCATCAAAGCCTACTGCACCCGCGTGGGTGCCGGTCCTTTCCCCACCGAGCTGTTTGACGAGACGGGCCGTCTCCTCTGCGAGCTGGGCCACGAGTACGGCGCCACCACTGGCCGCTCCCGTCGTTGCGGCTGGATAGACATACCCGCCCTCCGCTATGCCTGCATGCTTGACGGTGTCACCGAATTTTTCGTCACCAAGTCCGACGTCATGAACGACTTCGACGAAATCAAGATGTGCACAGCCTACGAAATAGACGGTAAGATAACCGACCAGCTCCCCTTCGAATTCAACACCGTTGAAATCAAGCCTCAGTACGTCTCCTTCAAGGGTTGGAAACAGAGTCTGGCAGGCATCACCAAATACGAAGAGCTCCCTCGCAACCTGCGCGACTACATTTCCGCCATCGAGCAGGTTACCGGCGTCAGCGTCCGTGCCGTCTCCATCAGCCCCGACCGCAAAGACGTCATCTTTAAAAAATAAAAAAATCGCCCCGTACACACAATATTTTAACAATATCCTCGTTTTAAAGGGCAATTAATAATAATAGACGATGAAAAGAATCATTCTTCTTCTCCTTCTTGCTCTGCCGCTTCTCACCCTTGCGCAGACTAAGATTAAGGAAACCCAGGTGCCCAAATCAGTCCTGATTTCCCTGGATAAGAAATATGAGTCCTACAAGGTCAAAACTTGGTACAAGTCCCCCGGACAGTACATTGCCGAGTTCTCCACCGACGGACAGAATGGCCGTGCCTACTTTACCCACAACGGCGACTGGCAGTACACCACCTACCCCACCAAGCAGGCCGACTGCCCCACCGCTATGAACAGTTATTTTCTCGACAATTATCCTGGCTACCGTATTCGCTCCATCGAGTATGTCGAACAGATGGACGGCGACGTCTACTACCGCATGATGATTGTCAAGACCGGTGTCGGCTATAGCGACAACGAGCTCATCTTCGACCCCCGTGGCCGTTTGCAGAAGAGCAACGCTCCCGACCCCGATGCCGTTAAACGCGAGTACTACACCCTCAACAATCCCGATGCTGGCGATGAGGGGCAGGACGAGCGTCTGCGTAACCTCAAGAGCAATAAAGGCGGCAAACGTCCCGCCCCTGTTGAGGACACTCCCGAGGTGATCGGTGTTGACACCACCGCCGCCATGATGGCCCACTTCAACAAGATTTGTCCCCCCTCCAAGCTCACCACTATCCCCGAGTGGGTCAACCGTGTGGGTGGGCGCGTTGTAGCCTATTATTACAACCGTCAGGGTGTCGAGATGGAGGAAGTCTACGATGTGGCCACCGAGGCACACATGATGTCGGGCAAAGTGCTGGACAAAAAGCACTACACCGCCGCCATCGTCAAATATCTCGACCAAAAATTCAAGGGCGAGCAATACAAGATTGAGCGCATGATTGTCTACACCTATGACTCTAAATGGCGCGTAGACGGCAAGAAACCCAAACCCTACACCTATGTCGTCATCAGCCAGAAGGTCAAGGGTCTGGGCAACAAGCTCAAATATACCCGCATGGAGTTTGATGCCTCCGGCAACTTCACCAATCTTTTGGCTCAGCCCATCGACAAAAACGACATACAGTAACGCTGCCCCACTGGCGTTACTAACCTGCGGATATGGCGTAATTGGTAGCCGCGTTAGACTTAGGATCTAATGGTGCAAGCCGTGGGGGTTCGAGTCCCCCTATCCGCACAAATTCGAAGAGGGTAGGTAGGTTATAGAGGGGGCAATTATAACAGGGGTTACGACCGTTCTGTCAATTGATTAACGAAAAACGAGAATATTTTTCTGTGATGAAACATTATTGTTTCTTACATAGGGTGTGGCAATAACCTTGTTGGATGCATCCTAATCTAATACGTTTTGACCGATTCAAAAACTCCTTTTTTGATGATTTGAGACAATAATCTTCGTTTTGTTTCGTTATACTTACAAAAATGTTTAAAATGAAAAAAACGATATTGTTTGTTGCTCTTCTTACAAGTCTATCTGTTCAAGCTCAAAACAGCACGACTTGGAATATTAGTGTAGGCGGTTCATTCCCTATTGGAAATTTTACTTCTTTTTCATACGACCCCAATACGTTAGTTACTAATTGTGGTCTTATGGATATAGATGCCAATGGTGGTGGTGCGTCGGCAGGTTTTAATCTCGGATTTGAAGCACTATTACCGATGCAGAATGACAACCTGTCTTTCTGTCTTTCGGCAGACCTTAATTATAACGGATTCAATAGCGATGGTAAAAGATTTTTAAATCTTATCGCCTCGTATCTTGATAACACTTTTAGAAATCAGCTTCAAAGTAACGGGGGAACTTCCGTTTATTCTAGTTGCGTAGTGAATGGAACTCCATCATATATAAACATTCCATTGTTGGTGGGAATGAGGTATACTATGCCTATGAAAAATAGTATGGACTTCTTTGCAGAAGGTGGTATTGGTATGAATTTGAGATTTGTCACACCGATAAAATTTACTGAACGAATGAATTGTCTTTATGGTGGATACTATGAAGAAATGACTATTGATGAACGATTTAAGTTTGCAATGAAAGGCACATTAGCATTCAGATTGGGTTTAGGTGTTAAATTTGCAGAAAAGCTATCATTGGGGGCATATTACTATTACTTAGGTGCAGGGGATGTATCTGCTACTATTATTGCTAAAGAACCAAATAATAGTTCAATTCAACCATCAGAACAAAGCGCACAGTACGGGACCATAAATCCAATGATGGCTATTGTGAAGTTATGTTATTATCTGTAAAGCCTATAATTCACTCTCACGTCTATCAAATCAAACATCATCCGAATTCGTTATACCAATGAACAAAATCGACTAACTTATAATAATCGTTGCGAAATGTTCGATAATCTGTCAAGCATCCGCACAACTTCAAGGCAGGAGTAACCCTCCTGCCTTTTTTAGTTTCCGTAATTGTTCGTTTGGCCCTTTTCGCTTGCTGGGCTAATAGTTAATCAATTGAAAATCCGTTTTCTCAACGGACCCTCTCTGAGGACTGTCGGTTTGTTCGTCTCATTGGGGAGCAGTTGTTTTCTCGCCTCGGCATAGAACATATGATGCGTGATTTGCCCACAGTACCCGGCTCAGCGAGGACGTTTGATTGCGCTCTCCTTTTGCGTTGGCATGTAGGCTACATTTTTTTTTGTTTGTAAGTAATAAATTAGCCTAGTTGACGTTATGAAAGAAACTGTTAATTCAAAAATACCATGAAAAAAATTGTTATCGTTTCATTATGTTTTACGCTCTTTTGCGTTCCCGTTCAAGCCCAGCTTGGGAGTCTCTTGCAGAAAGCTGCCAAGAAAACCACCGAGAAAGTTACCGAGAAACTAACCGACCAGGCTGCTGAGGCCGCCTCTAAAGCCTTAGAGGAGAAATTGAATCAGAACCAGCCGCAGAAACCAACCGACAACCGTCGGCCGACTGCCACTACCGCCGAACCACTCACCTATGCCAGACTGATGAGTCAGATGCCGGAATTGCCCACAGTGCAGCAGTTGGTCAACCATAAGGAATATGAGTTGAACGGCCAAACACTGAGACTGTTGACCAGCCCGGTTACCAAGTTTAGCACACAGGTGACAAGTTTATCCATGAAGGTTTGGTCTGTCCCAATGGAGGGTGTCGACTCAGCCCAAGTGGTTGGGAATGCCTATTCGTTGGCCCAAAAGTATACGGGCTTGACCCAAGAACAGTTAGACCACCTGTCCACTTTGTCCGAGGAAGAACAGGAGGCTTACTTGGCAGCCCACTACCAGCAGGGCCAGGCCGAGTCGGCTCTGATGGAGCAGGCAGCCGAGGCTGGCGAGTATCTTGAACCATTGCAGCCCCTGATTGACAAGTGGGAGGCCGCAGGACAGAAAGCCGACCAGTACCTGTCTGAGGCCGATGCCCAATGTAAAGAGATTTACAAGAAGTACGGCCCTCAAAAGGCTAGTGCCAACGAGAAGGAACTGATTGGGCTGACACTCAAGTATTATCGGGAGATTGTGCCCATCCAACGTGCGGCAGTCGAGAAAGCCATGAAGGTCCGCCTAGAAGAGCAGCTGCCCATAGCCGAAGAGATTGAAAAGGAGATGGTTGCCATCCGTGTAGCCCACCCCAATATGATTTCCTCCCTCTTGCGCTACCCACAACTCACCGCCACCTCGTTTTTCTCCGACATCACCCGACTAACGGAGGTGCCAGAATTCTAACAACACACTCCGTAGTCAATAGAATAGAGAAAAATGAAGCTCCCAGCCATCAGATCAGGCAGGGAGTTTCTTTTTGGCAAGACGAAACATATTGGATTTGACTTGATTCGAAAGCTTAACCTCATATATCATAGCCGCATCGTCTTAAATGTGTGGTCAAATCTCCATCAGGTACAAGACCTGTGTATTCCCCTTGCCGGATTTCCTCACGAGCTTCATCTACCCGAGCGAAGAATTCCTCCTTGGTCATCAGCGACGTGTCAGACTCCTTTTCCTTGGCCAGTAATAGGCAGTGAGCCGACTCATCAATGCTTCGTCGTCGGCTATGTGGCCGTGTTATGCAATGGTTGCCTCAGCATTGCATTAAGTTGTACCGCTGTCATATTGTCAAAAATTATTACTACCTGTAACAACTCGTTAACGGCATTCGTGGGGTTCTGTTGTGTTCGAATGGAAGAAAAAAAGATGTGTTATTCTCATAAAAGATCCGCCAAGCACCTATAGGGCGATTCGGTTAGAGGTCCAACAGCTGCCATAAAAGGATGAACAAGAAACTACCAGCCGAAGAGGCTGGTAGTTCTCATTGGATAATAGGTCTCGAAAAACTGGTATCAGGAATTATCTGCGGATTGAATATTTACAAATGCTCCCCAACTAAAAGTTCTCAATCGGCATCTTGGACGGTTGACAATGCAAATATACAATCTTTTTTTTGATTGTACACTTTTCTATTCGAGGCTGAGGAATAGTAGGCAGTAGTATAATGGGCTACGGTACGCTGGAGTGCGACCGCAACGGCCAACAATCAGTTAGCTTCTATTGGTCCGGCAGTCCGTTGATGCGTGCCTATTTCGTTTTTTGTCGGTTGAACTTTAAAGGTAATATTGTCCTTTCTTGCCGGTGGCTTTGCCGTAGTGGATGGCGTGCTGGGGACAGTGGTGGTAGCAGGACAGGCAGGTGGTGCAGTGGCCCTGCCACTGGGGACGGCCGTCCACCATGCGGATGTTGTTCAGGGGGCAGCTCTTGGCGCAGATGCCGCATGACACGCAGGCATCGGTGGCGTGGAAAGGCTTGTCTTTCACCAGCAGACGGTAGAAGAGGGGCTGTATGATGTCGGACTTCAGGCCCGCCATACCGGTGACTATCATCTGCGACACTCGCTCGCGTCGCCGAAGTATCTCTTTTATTTGCGGAATGCGTTCTTTGGCCCGCGTGAGTTTTTCCTGAGCCAGCGTGTTGGGGTCTACGTCCATGCCGGGCAGGCAGACGTAGGTGTTGGGCATCTGTATGGCCAAGGCGGTGTCAAGGTTTAGGCCGATGGAGCGTAGGTCTTGACGGAAGTATTGTTCTGTTTTGCCGCAGTCGTCGCCGCAGGTGGCTACCATGAAGGTATATGCGGGGCGACTTTGGAGCTTCAGTTTGCGCACAAAGTCCGAAACCAGCCGGGGCGCCCGCCACGAGTAGACAGGAAAGACGAAGCCCAGCCGCTCATTTGCTTGGAGGGTGTATTCGTAACCGTGGTCCCGCTCCACTTCGGGGATAAAGAAAAGTTGCTCGCCCTCGTCGGCAAGCTGCTCCGCCACGTGGCGGCTATTGCCCAATCCTGAAAAATAGAATATCATTGTCGTTACTGCTTTATAGTTCTGTGTTTTGAATTATGAATGGCTGCCGCCATAACTTCTAATCCTATCAACTTAGGTGCAAAAGTACGCTTTTTTTGCGACATGGTAAATGTTTTTTTGCTAATTGAAGAAAAAGTAGTACCTTTGCATCCGATTTGGCGAGAGGTTTCGCCCGATAGTGTACTTGATAACCACTTAAAAAACAAGATTTATGACACAAAACAACATCGCTCGGGAACAGCGTGCAAAGTTCTCACCCACCTTCCTTTTCATGGCTGTGCTCTTCTGCACCTGCTTGATTATTTCCAACCTTATTGCCTCCAAGGTCTTCGTGTTGCTGGGCATCACGCTGCCGGCCGCCGTCATCGTTTTCCCCATCTCCTACATCCTCAACGACTGCCTCAGCGAGGTCTATGGCTACCGCCGTGCCCGGCTGGTCATCTGGATGGGTTTCCTGATGAATTTCTTTGTGGTGCTGGTCACCCAGTTGGCCATACTGCTACCTGGGGCTGTCTTTTGGACTGGCGACGAGGCGTTCCGCACCATCTTTGGGGCCACCCCGCGAGCCACCATTGCCTCCCTGCTGGCTTTCCTGGCCGGTTCCACCCTCAACGCATGGGTCATGAGCCGCATGAAGGTGTCGCAAAAGGGCAAGAACTTCTGGCTGCGTGCTATCGTCTCCTCTCTGGTGGGCGAATGTGCCGACTCACTCATCTTCATCCCCATCATGTTTTGGGCTATGGGGGCCAAGGCAGTCATCACCATGATGGTTTGCCAGGTCTCGGCCAAGGTGCTGTATGAAATCATCATCCTCCCCGTCACCAAGATGGTGGTCACCCGAGTCAAACGCCATGAGGGCATGGACATCTACGATACAAATATTTCATACAACCCATTTAAAATACGCGACATATGAGCAACCGACAGACCGAAGGCCTGCAACAACTGGGCCACGCAGCCCCCTATCCCGACAACTATACTCCCGAAGTGCTGGAGACCTTTGAGAACCAGCATCCCGACCACGACTACTGGGTTCGTTTCAACTGCCCCGAGTTCACCACCCTGTGCCCCATCACCGGCCAGCCCGACTTTGCCGAACTGCGTATCAGCTATATCCCCGACCGCCGCATGGTGGAGAGCAAGAGCCTGAAGTTATACCTGCACAGTTTCCGCAACCACGGCGACTTCCACGAGGACTGCGTGAACACCATCATGAAGGACTTGATTAAGTTGATGGACCCCAAATATATCGAGGTTACCGGCCTGTTCGTTCCTCGCGGGGGCATCAGCATCTACCCCTACGCCAACTATGGCCGCAAAGGCACCAAGTACGAGCAGCTGGCCATGCAGCGATTTGCCACCCACGAGTGATAAGTCCAACACAACCTTATCTTAGCCGCTGCACCTCAAAGGCCGCTAGGTAAAAAAAGGTTACCCCCAAAATCTAGAAGGATCCTCTTCCTTTGAAAACCGCTACGCCCCCAACTCATTGGCGGGGGCGTTGCGAGTCTGTTTTGTTTTTACTTCAGGTGAAGTATTTGGTTGTGGCGCTCTAGGTTTTTCGGGTGGTTGATGCTCACGTGCACCCATTGGTAGCCGTACTCGTCGATAATCTGGCGGCAATGGATTTTTCCCTCGGATGCCATTTTTGTTATCAGGTCAAATAGCTTCTTGTTGTCCGAGGCATAATTGGTGAGCGTGTGAATGTCGGCGGCGGCACCGTAGCGGTGGTCCGAGTTGGCGGCCCCCCTCACGGCCTGGTTCAGCCGGTAGGAGCGGTAGCCACTACTCACAATGAGCGGTTTGCCCCATTCGGTCCTTATGGGCTGCAAAACCTCCTTGGCCAGGCGGGTCAGGTTGTCCAGGGCTTGCTGGTTGGGCGTGTTGTCGATGCCCCTATTTTTAGCCGTGTTGCTATGGATGAGTTCTTCAAGAGTGAAGTTGCTTGTCAGTTTCATTTTGTTTTCCTTTAATGATTCTACAAAAGTTCGCGATTTCCGCCCAATGGAGAGTGGCAGCGGCGAACCTGAATAACAATCTTTGTCTTCTTGCCCCCTTCGGAGATAGGCGGGCGGCAGAGTCCTATTTAAGGTGGAACGCTTGGTTGTTGATGAACTCCTTCTCGGGATGGTTCACGCTCACGTGCACCCATTGGTAGTTCTTTTCGTCGATAATCTGGCGGCACTGAATCTTGCCCTCTTTGGCCATCTTTACAATCAACTCGAACAGCTTCTTGTTGTTTTCCATCGTGTTAGAGAGGGTGCGAATGTCTGCCGCGGCCCCATAGATGTGGTCAGACTTGGCTGCACCGCCAATTCTGGTGTTCAGTGTCTGGCACCTGAACCCGCTGTTCACCGCTATGGGGGCGCCCCAAGCATCCCTAATGGGCTGTAGCACGGTGTAGGCCAGCTTCACCAGGTTCACCTGAGCATTCTCGTTAGGAATGTTCTCAATGCCGCATCGGGCTGCTGTGTCGCTCACCAGCAGTTCCTCAAAAGTGAAGTTTTTTGTTAGTCTCATTTCTTCTTTTTTTTGGTTTTACATTCATTGATTAGTATCTAGAAAGCATTAAATGCCTTTGGGCACAAAACTTTTTTGATTTTCTTAGGACCGAGGGCCTCTTCATTTCCGCTTTATGTGTTGTATTACAAAATGTTTGCTCGATTATTACCTCCCTACGATTCATTGCAAATAAAAGAATAAAATCTGACATTTGCAAATTATTATTAAAATTTAGACATCGCCCAGGCCTTTCCATTAGGATGCCATTCCGTGGAAGCCGCCCTGTGTCCAATGTTTAGAATTCAGAAATTTGCATCGGGCACTCTTGGAAAACTTTTTATTCGCTGAAAAAGTTGTATCTTTGCAGCACGAAAAAATAGATTTTATGAGAAAGATAACCCTACTTATGGCTGCGGCAATGCTATGCCTGCCCCTCTTTTCGCAAGAGGCCGGTCAGCCGCAAAACAAAGAAGATGAAGGCTACAAGTTCACCGTCATCAAAGAGCTCCCCGTCACTCCTGTCAAAAACCAGGCCAAGGCCGGCACCTGCTGGGACTATGCCGGCACCGCTTTCTTGGAGGCCGAACTGCTACGCATGGGCAAGGGCGAGTATGACTTCAGCGAGATGTACACCGCCTATGTTGACTATCAAGACCGCGCCCTGGCCGCCATCCGCACCCATGGCGACATCTCTTTCTCTCAGGGCGGTTGCTTTGGCGATGTGCTCCACTGCATGGAGAGGTACGGACTGGTGCCCGAAGAGCTGATGCGCCCCGGCGTGATGTACCGCGACAGCCTCTCCAACCACAGCGAGCTTAGTGCCATGACCAACCCCTTGGTCAAGGCCGCCGCCGGCAGCGGCAGCCTTCAGAGCGACAGCAACTACCAGTTGCTCTCACTCAAGGCCATCAAAGCCGTGCATGATGTCTATCTGGGCGTACCTCCCGAACGTTTCACCTATAAGGGCGAGACCTACACCCCCCAGTCTTTCTACCAGTCCACTGGCCTCAAAGCGAGCGACTATGTGCAGATTACCGCTTTCCTGCACTATCCGCTCTATAGCACCTTTGCTGTGGAAAGCCCCGACAACTGGCGTCACGACCTGTCGTATAATGTGTCTCTCGACGAGCTGTTGGCAATCACCGACCACGCCATTGCCCAGGGCTTCCCCGTGGGTTGGGACAGCGATGTCAGCGAGCCCGGCTTCCGGACCAACTCCCGCAAAGGTTTCTGTGTGCTGCCCGCCACCGACACCAAGGGGGCCAATTTGCAGGGCAGCGATATGGCCCACTGGACCGGCATGAGCGCCAAGGACATCCAGGAAGAGTCTGCCAAGCACCCCACCCCCCAACGATGGGTCACCCCTGAGGAACGTCAGCTGGGTTGGGACAACCACGAGACCAACGACGACCACCTTATGCTGATTTACGGCACCGCCAAGGACCAGCTGGGCAATGAGTACTATATGGTCAAAAACAGCTGGGGCACCTATGGCGAGTACAAAGGCATGTTCTTTGCCAGCAAGGCCTATTTCCGCTATAAGACCATCACCATCCTCGTCCACAAAGATGCCCTCTCCAAGGACATGAAAAAGAAACTCGGCATCAAGTAACAAACACCATACGCTAAATTCATATTATGCTCACAATAGGTACTCCTGCCCCCGCTTTTGAGGGCCTTGACGAAAACGGCAATACGGTCCGACTCACTGATTTCACGGGCCAGAAACTGGTGCTCTATTTCTATCCCAAGGACAGCACCCCCGGCTGCACCTCCGAAGCCTGCAACCTGCGCGACAACTACGAGCGTTTCCTAGCCCTCGGCTATCAGGTGCTGGGTGTCAGCAAAGACTCTGCCGAATCGCACCAACGCTTCATCGCCAAGTACGACTTGCCCTTCCACCTCATCTCCGACCCCGACTGCACCATCCTCAAAGCCTATGAGGCCTGGGGCGTGAAGAAGATGTACGGCCGCGAAACCATGGGCACCCTCCGCACCACCTACGTCATCGACGAGCAAGGCATCATAGTGGATGCCATCGGCAAGGTGAATACCAAGGCCCATGCAGCCCAAATTATCAAGTGATAGGGTCTGATAATAACATCATATAGTCATGTCACCTGTTTGGATAAGTGCCGTCGGCCTCAGTCTGGCTACGATTTTGGGAACCTTGATAGGATTCTTTATCAAGGAGCTTCCCCACAAATGGAACGATGCCGTGTTGGGGTTCTGTGCCGGCATCATGCTGGCGGCGGCCACCCTGGGACTCATCGTCCCCGCTGTGCAGGAAGCTGGACCCTCTCATTGGTGGCTGCCTGCCATCGGTGTGGCTGTAGGTGCTCTCTTCCTTAATCTCCTCGACCTCCTCACCCCTCACCTGCACAAAATCACAGGTCTCGACATGGAGGAGCATCGCAACAACAAATCCTCCGTCAACCGCATCCTGCTCTTCGTCATGGCTGTGGCCATCCACAAACTGCCCGAGGGCATGGCCACCGGAGTCGGCTTCAATGCCGAAGAGCTTAGCGGAGCATGGGCAGTCACCCTTGGCATCGCCCTGCAGAACATCCCCGAAGGTATGGTGGTAGTCACCCCGCTTCTCTTGGTAGGGGTCAAGAAGATGCGTGCCTTCCTCATCTCGTTGGCCATCGCCATGCTAGAAGTCGTCGGTGTATGGATTGGCTACGGCCTTGGAGCCATCTCCCAGTATCTGCTGCCCGTGATGCTGGCTTTTGCTGGCGGGGCAATGCTCTATGTGGTCAGCGATGAGATGATCCCCGAAACCCACGCCCACGGCTATCAGAAACTGGCCACCTATGCCCTTCTCCTCGGCTTCATGGTGATGACTTTCCTAGTAGGTTAATGCACAGCATATAGTGTACAATGTACGGTGAAGGCCACTGCCCTCATTGTACATTGTTCATTGTACATAGTACGTTATCAAACATCTTTCTGTAGTAGGCTGCCTTCTCGGTCAATGGCATAGGGAAGGCGCGGGAGGAGGAGGGCATGCGCCACAGCCGCATGGGCCGGTCACCCAGTGTGAAGGAGTTATACTCGCCCATCTTGGGCTGGGCCACGCCATAGTCCTCGGTGAGAACCGAAAAACTTTTCTGTCCGGTGCAGACCAGGTCGTGGCAGAGCGGCAGCTGAGACAGCAAGGCCTCAATGTCGGTCTTCTCTACTATCTCTAGGTCTTTGTCCGAGGCGTTGCCTGAGAGGCGGCGCACGGCGGTGGCCGTGTCGTAGATGGCGATGCCTTTTTCGGTGAGCAGCCGCACGATTTCTTCCTTATGGAAGGTTTTGTTATCCACGTCCACCAGCCTGTTGTGGTCGCCGAAGAACACCTCGCCGAAAATCTCCCACATCATGTTGGTGCGGTTGGGGTAGAAAAAGTCCATGCACCACCGCTTTCGTGGCGGTGGGAAGCTGCCGAGCATCAGCAGCCGAGCGCTGGGCGGCAGAAAGGGTTTCAGCGGGTGCCGCTCGATAGGGATGGCGTTCATATCAGACATATTCCATTTAACGGATTATCTTCCGTTTTATTGTCTTTCTTCTGCTCAGTGTTGCACTTGTAGCTGGAATTTAAGGTTTTTGTCCGAATGGCATTGGCAATCCGGAAAAGAGAATTCGTCGCCGGAGTTGCTCCTCAGCGGCAGTTGTTAGTTGATGAATGGATTTGTCGGTCTAGTGTGTTATCGGCAGGGACTTTTGCTGCCTGATTGCACGGGTCTATTCGTAGCGACTTGCCACGTAGCTGATTTCAGACAGGTCGAGGTCGATGTCGCCGTCTTCGTTGTTGGTGAAGAAGGCGTTGAGGGGATAGGTGTCGTAGTCTTTGGTGAATCCGGCCGGTTCGGCAATGTTCACTTCGTGGGTTTTCTTGTGGATTCCCAGCACGCAGTCGAGATAGATTTCGGGTGCATCGAACACGTCGCAGAGTTCGTTGGCAATGATGTCTTCTAAACTTTGTTCCATGATATTTAGGTCTTTGTGTTTGTGTTGTATGTGTTTTCTGAATGCAAAAGTACGAAAAAAAATAGATATAGTTGTTTTTCAATGAAAAAAAGTGGGACATCTTGTGTGAGAAGATATTCAGAACTCATCAATTCAAATTTTAAGCAGAATTGTCTTTATGTCGGATAAAATTTGTATTTTTGCAAAATCATTTCATAGACTGTATCACTGCATGACTGACCATATACATAGCAGGCGTTTCCACACATCTAGGGCTTTGCCTAGGTGGGGTTGGGTGTTGGTCCTGCTGGCACTGATGCTTGGGAATGAGGCTAGGGCAGAGGAGTGCGCGGTGACCTATGGTGCGCCTGTGCAGAGCTCTCTGTGCGAAAGCAGCAGCGAAGTGCCGCAGTGGCAGGATGTGGGGCTGGAGGATTTGCTAGTGGTGAACAGCCAGCCCTCTGTGCCGACAGCGAGCAATGTGCAATGTACGGTGTACAATGTGCAATGGGGCGGCAACGGCAACTATGCTTCGTTTGCCATGCACTATTCAAGGAGGATGGTGCTTTCGCGAAGCGTGCCGGGGTGCTTCATCTATTTTTTGCTGAGTCTCAGACTCTGATTTTTTCTGTTTCGATAGTAGGATTATTTTATTTGCTGCAAACGGTCTTTTGTCCGGTAGTTGCAGCGATGTGGTATTTTTAAACAGAAAAAACATGCAAAGTATAAACGAAATGATATACAGCCGACCTGAGATACGCCGCAGTATTAAACCGCTCTGGTCGGCATGGGCACTGGTGTTGATATGTGCCATCTTTGCGGCGGTTTATTTTGTTGCCGACGATCTGTCGGATTCGATGAGGAGTACGTGCCTATATATGGGCATTTTCGGTTTGCTGACCTTGCTCTTCATCCTGACTTTCTACCTTTTTGGCGACAGCCGTTTCCCCTATAGCAAGGAGTTGCACTGCCGTTTGGAGCCCACGCGCGACTATTATGCCGAGACTTCGTTGGGCCAGCTGACAGAGGCTCTGAGCGCTGGCGATGAGGCCGCTTTGGCCCTAGTGAAGAAGACCATTATGCCCCAGCTGGTGCTGCTGCGATACAGCGACAGCATGGAGAGGGTCTTCTACTCTCAGTTGCTGCGACAGGAGGGAGAAACATTGGTGCCAGTCACCGACATTTTTGTAAGTAAAACTAAAAAGGATTAAAACAATGGAAAACATACAGAATATTGATGAATACATTAGTGGCCATATGGCTGACAAGGTGGTGCGTAAGGGTAAGTCGCCACTGATATGGATTTTGCTTACGGCCATAGGCGTGGCGGCTTTGGCTGCCAGTTTCACTCAAGGGCTGACCGACAGCGTGCAGATGTTGCTGCTCACGATAGGGGTTACGGCTGTGCTGGTAGGCGGTGTGCTTACGGTGCTGTGCCTCAGCAAGGCTTTATGGTTCTACCAGTATGTGCCGACCGGCAGCCGGATGAGGAAAAAACTCATTTACCTCTCGGCAGAGGACTATGCCAAAGGCTGCGAGGCCCTGACAGAGGGGAACTACAGCCGACTGGGCAACCTGCAGCCACAGGTGAGTTCGCTGCTGGTGCTTGAGGCTGCATGGAGCAGCGACGGAGCATTTGTCCTGCTGCAGGCTGGCCGTCACGACAGCGGAAGGCTGCTGCCCGAAACGGCTGTGGTCCGACTGGAGGGTGCCGACTCTTCGGCTGCCATGTCGTGGTTGAACAGATGATTCTCTATGGGGCGGCACGGCTCAGGCTGTGCCGCCTTGCTCAATAACAACAAATACTTATGCACATAGAACTTTTGCTTCTGATTTTTTCGGCGCTCTTCTTCGCCAGTATCCTTGCCGAGAAGGCAGGCAGTCGTTTTGGCATGCCGGCCTTGTTGTTGTTTCTGGCTGTGGGTATGTTTTTTGGAGACGACGGTCTGGGGGTCCATTTCGACAATATCGAAACGGCCCACATGATTGGCACCGTAGCCCTCTGCATCATCCTTTTCTCGGGTGGATTGGACACCAAGGTGGGCGACATCAAGCCTGTGTTGGGCCCGGGCATAACGCTGGCCACCCTTGGGGTGCTGATCACAGCCCTGGTCACCGGTGTGGTGCTCTACTTTGTGGGCGGCAGGCGGTTGGGGATAGACTTGATGCTGTGTCTGCTGTTGGCGGCTACGATGAGCAGTACCGACTCGGCATCGGTGTTTTCCATCCTGCGCGGAAGGGGGCTGAACCTGAAGCATAACCTGCGCCCAACACTGGAACTGGAGAGCGGGGCCAACGACCCGATGGCATACGTGCTGACTCTGACCTTTATCACGCTCAGCATGCAGGGCGGAAATCCCGACTGGGGTAGCGCGTTGCTGATGCTGGTGACACAACTGGTGGTAGGGGCTGTGTCGGGATGGCTGCTGGGCAAGGGGCTGGTGTGGTGTGTGAACCGCATCAATATGGACAATGCCGCCCTCTATCCTTTGCTGGTGATGGCGGGCAGTTTCTTTGTCTTCGCCGTCACCTATTATATTCGTGGCAATAGCTTCTTGGCTGTCTATATTGCCGGTTTGGTGGTGGGCAACAGCAAGTTTGTGCATAGGCGCTCCACCCGCAATTTCTTCGACGGTATCACATGGCTTTCGCAGCTGTCCATGTTCCTGACGCTGGGGTTGCTGGTGAATCCTTCTGAGCTGAAGGAGGTGCTGGTGCCGGGGCTGATAATCAGTTTTGTGATGATTTTTGTCAGCCGCCCGCTGTCGGTGTTTCTTTCCATGGCTCCCTTCCGCAGTTACACCTTCAAGGACCGCCTGTTTGTGTCGTGGGTGGGGCTGCGGGGTGCGGTGCCTATCATTTTTGCCATTCTGTGCCGAGCCTCGGGTGTGCCCCATAGCGAGGTGATGTTCAACATTGTGTTTCTCTGCACTCTGGTGAGTTTGGTGGTGCAGGGCACCTCGCTTCCGCTGGTGGCCCGGTGGTTAGGTGTTTCAGAGGCTCCAGAGCCTGAGCAGCAACGCCCGCAGGAGTTCGACATAGAGTTTCCGGAGGAAATTAAGTCCACCTCCAGCGAGATTGAAATCACCGACGAGATGTTGAAGCATGGGCACCGCCTGATGGACTTGTGCATGCCGGAGAAAACCCTGGCCATCATGGTGAAGCGGGACGAGAACTATTTCGTGCCCACGGGCAAGACGGTGCTTCACCGCGGCGACCGACTGATGGTGCTGACCGACAACAAAGAAGCCCTTGAGACCACTCTTAAGGCCCTGGGAGCTGTGCCTAAGGAGCAGCCAGAGGAGCCCAAGCGCAAGTGGTGGCATATCTTTATTGAGGACGAGGACTAGGCCGCCACGATGCTCTCGCCGTCCTCTCCGCGCCCCTCAACTCTCAATTCTCAATTCTCAACTCTCAACTCTCAATTCTCAACTCTCAACTCTCAACTCTCAATTCTCAACTCTCAACTCTCAATTCTCAACTCTCAATTCTCAATTCTCACTAGGCCACCACGATGCTCTCGTCGTCCTCCACACGAAGGTTTTTCATGATAAATTCGCGTCGGTCGGCGGTGTTCTGACCCATGTAGAAGCGCAGCACCCCGTTGGTGTCGAAGTCCTTGTGCAAGATGACGGGGTCGAGGCGCATGTCCTGGTTGATGAAGCCCTTGAACTCGTCGGGCGAGATTTCGCCCAGACCTTTGAATCGGGTGATTTCGGCGTTGGAGGTGCTGTTGATGGCCGCAATGCGCTCCTCGTCGCTGTAGCAGTAGGTGGTCTTCTGCTTGTTACGGACACGGAATAGTGGCGTTTGCAGGATGTAGACATGCCCTTGGCGCACCAGGTCGGGGTAGAACCGCAGGAAGAAGGTGAGCAGCAGCAGGCGAATGTGCATGCCGTCCACATCGGCATCGGTGGCTATGACCACATTGTTGTAGCGCAGGTTCTCCATGCCGTCGTCTATGTCGAGGGCGTTGTGCAGCAGGTTGAGCTCCTCGTTCTTGTACACTTCGGCCTTGCCCACCGAGACGGTGTTGAGGGGTTTGCCTCGCAGGCTGAAGACGGCTTGGGTCTCCACGTCGCGGCTTTTGGTGATGCTGCCGCTGGCCGAGAGGCCCTCGGTGATGAAGATGGTGCTTTCGAGGCGTCGCGAGTGGTTGCTGTTGTAGTGGACATGGCAGTCGCGCAGCTTGCTGTTGTTGAGGCTGGCTTTCTTGGTGCTCTCCTTGGCCAACTTCTTGATGCCGGCAATCTCTTTGCGCTCCTTTTCGTTGCGCTGTATTTTCTCCAGAAGTACCTCGGCGGTGTCGGAGTGCATGTGCAGGTAGTTGTCCAGGTGGCGTTTGAGAATGTCTAGCACGTAGGTCTTGAGAAACGGGCTGTCGTTGGTGCCGTCCTGCTTGTTGGGGGCCAGGTGGGTGGAGCCCAGCTTGGTCTTGGTCTGGGCCTCGAAGACGGGTTCCTGAATGCGGATGCAGAGGGCGCAGACCAGCCCCTGCCGGATGTCCTCGGGGGCAAATTCCTTTTTGTTGTAGAAGTCTTTCACCACGCGGGCGTAGCCCTCGCGGAAGGCACTCTGGTGGGTGCCGCCCTCGGTGGTGTGCTGGCCGTTGACGAAGCTGTAGTAGTAGTCGCTGCTCTGACCGTTGACATGGGTGAAGGCGGCTTCGAAGTCCTCGTCCTTGATGTGGATGATGGGGTAGAGGGGTTGCCCCTCCATATTGTGCTCCAGCAGGTCCAGCAGGCCATTTTTGGAGTAGTAGCGTTTGTCGTTGTAGTAAAAGGTGAGGCCGCGGTTGAGGTAGCAGTAGTTCCACACGCGCCGCTCCACATACTCGTTGAGGAAGTGGAAGTTGCCGAAGAGCTTGCTGTCGGGGACGAACTCCACCAGTGTGCCGGTGGCCATGAAGGGGTCGTCGGCGGTGTAGGGCTCGATGCCGCTGTCGCGGGTGAGCTTGCCTTCGCAGAACTCTGCCCAGCGGGTCTTGCCTTCGCGGAAGGACTGCACGCGGAAGTAGCTGGAGAGGGCGTTGACGGCCTTGGTACCCACGCCATTGAGGCCCACGCTCTTTTGGAAGACTTTGCTGTCGTATTTGGCACCGGTGTTGAGTTTGCTGACGGCCTCCACCATCTTGCCCAAGGGGATGCCGCGGCCGTAGTCGCGGATGGAGACTTTGCGCTCGGCAAAGTTGATGGACATCTCAATGCGTTTGCCAAAGCCGGAGGTGAACTCGTCGATGGCGTTGTCAATGACCTCTTTGATGAGGACGTAGATGCCGTCGTCGTGAGAGGAGCCGTCGCCCAGCTTGCCGATGTACATGCCCGGGCGCAGCCGGATGTGCTCCATGTCTTCGAGGTGGATGATGCTGTCGTCGCCGTAGTCGGCTGCGGTGTTCAGTGGCAGGTTGTTGTCTTCTTCGGTGGCCATAATGTGCTTTTTTTTGAAACTGCAAAAGTACAAAAAAAAATCCAAATAGCGTGTTTTTGCCCCCTGCACAGTGCCCGCATACGGCCATATGGAGCTTGCCTGGGTCACGGTTGGGGCGGATCACCGTCGAATCCTCCCCACATTCTCCTCGTTACCTATTCGTTATTGCTTCGTTTTAGAAGCGGGTAGGATGTGTGATGAGTGAGCGGGAGGTGCATTGTGGTTGAGTCGGGGACGAAATGGCGGGGGTGGAGTAGGAGGGCTGGTGGGCTATGTATCTGAAGTGGTCTGACTACGACATCCTCGAACATCAGCACAAACTTAACCGAAGACCAAGAAAAAAAGTAGACTTTGAATTGCCATATCGGAAATATTATCTCTCTTTGCATTCACAAGTTGCGTTTTGGTCTGGAACCTATTGGAGGATTTTTTTTGCAATTATTTTATTATTCCAGAATAAAATCGTATCTTTGCAAATTGGATTTTTGAACGAAAAGTACATTAATTATTAATCACATAAAACTAATACTATGGCATTTAAAGGACAAATCGTAATCGATACCGAGCATTGTAAGGGATGCGGTGTTTGCATAGAAGCATGCCCCATGCATTGCATTGAGATATCGAAGAATGTAAACAGTAAGGGTTATAACTACACCCACACTGTAAACGACAAATGCATCGGTTGCGCCAGCTGCGCCATCGTTTGCCCTGACGGCGTCATCTCCGTCTACAAAGTCAAATGTTAAACAAGTAAAAGAAAGATAAACATGGCAAAAGAACTGAAATTAATGAAGGGCAATGAGGCTATTGCTCGCGCTATGATTGCCAGCGGTACGGACGGCTACTTCGGCTATCCTATCACTCCGCAGTCTGAAGTTATGGAAACTCTGATGGCCGAAAAACCTTGGGAAACTACCGGAATGGTCGTTCTGCAGGCCGAGTCCGAGCTGGCTTCCATCAATATGGTTTACGGTGGTGCCGCTACTGGTAAGAAGGTTGCCACCTCTTCTTCCTCTCCCGGAATTTCGCTGATGCAGGAGGGCCTCACCTACCTCGCTGGTGCCGAAATCCCCTGTGTCATCATGAACGCTATGCGTGGCGGCCCCGGCCTGGGTACCATCCAGCCCGCTCAGTCCGACTATTTCCAGAGCGTTAAGGGCGGCGGACACGGCGACTACCAGCTCTACACTATCGCTCCCTCCAGCGTGCAGGAGATGTATGACTTCGTCTTCGACGCTTGGGACATCGCTTTCAAATATCGCAACCCTGTGCTGATTCTCACCGACGGTGCTATCGGCCAGTGCATGGAGAAATGCTACACCCGCGACTACATCCCCCGTTGGACCGAGGAGGAGCGCCGTCAGCATGCTCCTTGGGGCACCTGGGGCAAACCCGCTACCCGTAGCCACAACATCATCACTTCCCTCGAACTCGAAAGCTCCCGTCAGGAGGTCTTCAACCAGAAGCTCCAGGCCAAGTATCGCGAGATGGAGGAGAAGGAAGTCCGCTTCGAGGCCCTCAACTGCGAGGATGCCGACTACATCTTTGTCGCCTACGGCACCTCTGCCCGTATCTGCATGAAGAGCATGGAGCTGGCTCGCGCCAAGGGATTGAAGGTTGGTCTGCTCCGTCTGATCACCCTCTATCCTTTCCCCAAGAAACAGATTGCCGAGCTGGCCAAGAAGGTCAAAGGTATGCTCTGCGTGGAGATGAGCGCCGGTCAGATGATTGAGGACGTGAAGCTCGCCGCTAACTGCAGCATCCCCATCGAGCACTACGGCCGTTTCGGCGGTATCATCCCCACACCCGAGGAAGTTCTCGAGGCAATGGAAAAGGAAATTATAAAATAAATAATGCTTGGGCAAGGGAGCCCGCGAAATACTTCTTTCTGCCCGCTCTTGTGCCCAACGTCCAAATTTGAATTATATGGCAAATTTAGATATAGTAAAACCTGAGAATCTGGTTTATACCAAAACCAAAGTGCTGACCGACAACGTTATGCACTATTGCCCCGGCTGCGGCCACGGCACAGCTCACCGCATCATCGCCGAGGTTATCGACGAGATGGGTATCCAAGACAAGACCATCGGTGTCTCCCCTGTGGGATGCTCTGTGCTTGCCTATAATTATTTTGATGTCGACTTCCAGGAGGCAGCCCACGGCCGTGCTCCAGCAGTTGCCACCGCCATTAAGCGTCTCAACCCCGACTGCTTCGTCTTCACCTATCAGGGCGACGGCGACCTGGCCGCTATCGGTACCGCTGAGACCATCCATGCTGCCAACCGCGGCGAGAACATCACCATGGTGTTCATCAACAACGGTATCTACGGCATGACCGGTGGTCAGATGGCTCCTACCACCCTCGTCGGTATGAAGTCCGCCACCACCCCTTATGGCCGTCGCGTCGACCTCAATGGCTATCCCCTGCGTATCACCGAGCTCTTGGCCACCCTGCCCGGCACTTATTATGTGACCCGTCAGAGCGTCCATACCCCCGGCAACGTGCGCAAGGCCAAAGCCGCCATCCGCAAGGCTTTCGAAAACCAGAAGCTCGGCAAGGGCCTCTCCTTCGTCGAAATCTGCTCTAGCTGCAACAGCGGTTGGAAGATGACTCCCGTTCAGGCCAACAAGTGGATGGAAGAGAACATGTTCCCCAACTATCCTCTCGGCGACATCAAGGTGGACGGCAAGCTCTGCGATAACATCACCGCTGACCGCCTTGTGCTTGATCATCCCTTAACTGTTGTCAATAAATAATAATAAAACATCTTAATATCATGACAGAAGAATTAATTATCGCCGGTTTTGGTGGCCAGGGTGTCCTCTCCATGGGCAAAATCCTTGCCTATTCTGGCGTTATGGAAGATAAAGAAGTCAGCTGGATGCCCTCCTATGGTCCTGAGCAGCGTGGTGGTACCTCCAACGTTACCGTCATCATCAGCGACGAGCGCATCTGCTCCCCCATCATCAGCAAATACGACACCGCCATCGTCCTCAACCAGCAGTCTTTGGACAAATTCGAGAGCACTGTGAAGCCCGGCGGTCTGCTGATTTACGACCCCAACGGAATTACCCACGAGCCCACTCGTAAGGACATCAACATCTATAAGATTGCCGCTACCGAGAAGGCTCAGGAAATGGGTATCTCCAAGGTTTTCAACATGGTTGTCCTCGGCGGTTTCCTCAAACTGAAACCCATCGTTGGTTCCGAGTTCATCCACAAAGGTCTTGAGAAATCCCTGCCCGCCCGTCACCACAACCTCATCCCCCAGAATGAGGAAGCCATCGAGATTGGCAAGGGCCTTATCGAGGCTGTCCACACCTTGTAATCATTTTTGATTGGTTTTTTAGTAATTTTAGGCAGCTGCTTCGGTGGCTGCCTTTTTTTTTGCCACGGTTTGTTTTTTTTGTTATTTTGATTTTTTTTTGTATTTTTGCAGGTTGGTAATCGTATTAAATGGTTATCAAGAATTAAAGGTTATATAATTTAAAATGAATGTATTATTATGTGTGGAATAGTTGGTTATATCGGGGAACAGCAGGCTTACCCCATTTTGATTAAGGGTCTGCATCGTCTTGAATACCGTGGATATGACAGTGCCGGAGTCTCACTCATCAGTGAAAACGGTGACTTGAATGTCTACAAGGCCAAAGGCAAAGTAGTTGCACTGGAAAATGGTTGCAAAGGTCAGGACCTCACTGGCACCATCGGCATCGCCCACACCCGCTGGGCTACTCATGGCGAACCCAACCAAGTCAATGCTCATCCGCACTACTCTGAGTCGCGCAATCTGGCCCTAGTCCACAACGGCATCATTGAGAATTATAAGGCCCTGCGTACCGAGTTGGAAAACAACGGCATGACTTTCTGTAGTGAAACCGACACCGAGGTATTGGTGCAGCTCATAGAGTATATGATGAAGAGTCACAATTGCGACCTTTTTGAAGGTGTGCAGTTGGCTCTCAAGAATGTCATTGGTGCCTACGCTATCGCCATTCTGGAGAAAAAGAATCCCGACCAGCTTGTATGTGCCCGCAAGGGTAGCCCGCTGGTCATTGGTGTGGCCAAGAAGTCCGATGGACATGTCGAATTTTTTCTCGGTTCCGATGCCACTCCCATCATCGAATATACCAATCAGGTGGTCTACCTCAAAGATGAGCAAATTGCCATCATGGATCGCAAGGGCCGTCTGGATATTGTCAACCTCTCTTCCGTCCACCAAACTCCCCAGTTGGACACTCTCCAGCTCAACCTCGACCAGATTGAGAAAGGCGGTTTCCCCCACTTTATGCTCAAAGAGATTTGGGAACAGCCCAACGCCCTCCGTACCTGCATCCGTGGCCGACTCAACCCTACGGACAAGGATGTCATCCTCAGCGGCGTGCTTGACCATCAAGACCGTTTCCTCAACTGCCGCCGCATCATCATCTGCGCCTGTGGCACGTCATGGCATTCGGCCCTTATCGGCAAATACTTCATCGAAGAGGCCTGCCAGATACCTGTCGAAGTAGAGTATGCCTCCGAGTTCCGCTACCGCAATCCCGTCATCTTCCCCGACGATATTGTCATAGCCGTCTCCCAATCGGGCGAAACTGCCGATACCCTGGCAGCCATTGAGCTGGCTAAAGAAAAAGGAGCTTTCCTTTACGGCGTTTGCAACGTGATTGGCTCCTCCATTCCCCGCGCCACCAATAGCGGCACCTATCTGCACGTGGGTCCCGAAATCGGCGTGGCCTCCACCAAGGCTTTCACCGGACAGGTCATCACCCTCTCCATGTTGGGTCTGGCCATCGCCAAGGTGCGCAAGACTCTCTCCGATGATATGTTCCATATGTTGGTCGACGAACTCTATCAGATTCCCGACAAGATGCAGTGGACCCTTGAGAACAACAAGGGCATAGACAAGTTTGCCGAACGTTTCACCTATTGCAAGAACTTCCTCTACCTGGGCCGCGGCTACAACTATCCCGTTGCCCTCGAAGGAGCGCTCAAGCTTAAAGAAATCAGCTATATCCATGCCGAGGGCTATCCCGCTGCCGAGATGAAGCACGGTCCCATTGCCCTCGTCGACGAAGAGATGCCCGTTGTGGTTGTCGCTCCCAAGCACGGCATGTACGAGAAAGTGGTCAGCAATATTCAGGAAATCAAATCCCGTGGTGGCAAGATAATCTCGGTCATCACCGAGGGCGACACCACCGTTAAGGAGATGAGTGACTACTATTTCACCATCCCCGACACCCGCGACTGCTATGTGCCTTTGCTGGCCGTCATCCCCCTGCAGCTGCTTTCCTACTATGTGGCCGTCACCAAGGGCCGCAATGTCGACCAGCCGCGCAACCTTGCCAAGAGCGTAACAGTTGAGTAGCCCCGATAGAGACCAGCAGGCCGTCATCGACCTGCATCAGGGCCGCCATCTGGTGCTGGCCCCACCGGGCTGTGGCAAGACATTCATCTTGGCCAAACGCATCATTCATGCCCATGCCCACGGTGTCGACTATGCCGACATGGTATGCCTTACCTTTACCAACCGTGCCAGCCGCGGCATGCGTGAGCGCATCAGCGAGCGCACCCACAACCCGGTACCCAGCGACCTTTTTGTGGGCAATGTCCATCGTTTCTGTTCCAACTATCTCTTCGAACAGAAGAAGGTGCCGCAGAACAGTGCCGTGATTGACGACCCTGATGCCGAGAGCATCATCAGCTTCTTGGCTCGCCTCGACCCGACCGAAGACCATTCCCGCTTTGCTGCCGAAATAGTCAACTATCAGCACGCCCTCAGCCAGCAGAGGGCCGGCATGCCGCCCCGCCTGATAGTCCACGGCGACTTACTTTCCCAGTCCGAACTGCCCCACATGCAGCGCAAGGCCGAATTGGCCCGCCTTTATGAGGAGTACAAGGAAACCGATAGTCTGCTCGACTTTGAAGACCTTCTGGAGAAAACCTATCTTTACGCCTCCCAGGACCCCGACCGCCATCGCTACAGTTGGATTCAGGTCGACGAGGTGCAAGACCTCAGTTTCCTCCAATTGGCCATCATCGACCTCTTTGCCACTGATGATGCCACCATCGTCTACCTCGGTGACGAGCAGCAGGCCATCTTCTCATTCGTTGGGGCCAAACTGGAGGCCTTGGAGGACCTCAAACGTCGCTGCGCCCCTAACCTCCATCATCTAGGCAAAAATCACCGTTCGCCGCGTTATCTGCTGGATGTCTACAACACCTATGCTGCCCGCCAACTGGGCATCGACCCCACTTTGCTGCCCACTACCGACGACACCCTCCGAGCCGCATCGCCCGACCGCTGTGTCTTCCGTGCCTGCTACAACGACCTCTCTGCCATCTATCAAAAAGAGCAGATGCGCTGCCAGTTTGATGGTTCCTACTGCACCCGCTGCCAACGTCCTGTGGCCAACGAATACCGTCTGGCCGTCAGTCTTGCCAAGCGCTATGCCGAGATGGAGCCCGATGGCCGTGTAGCCCTCATCGTTTCCACCAATGCCGATGCCGACCGCCTTAGTCATGAGTTCGGCGACACGCCTCATTTCAAAATATCAGGTCGCGACCTCTTTGCCACCCCCACGGTGCAGCTCCTCACCTCCCACCTCAATGTCGTTGCCAACGAAACCTGCTTCATCGCCTGGGCCCGTCTGCTCTACCATCTGCACATATTCCCCGAGTATGCCGCTGCCCGCAATGTCATGCGCCAGCTGCGCAGCCTGGCCATCTCGCCTACCGACTTCCTTATCTACGACGAAGGCACCTATCTTCAACATTTTGTCCAAGTGCTCGACAACGAAGAGGTTGTCCTTTTCGACACCGAAACCACCGGTCTCGATGTCTTCCACGACGACATCATCCAGATAGCCGCCGTCAAAGTCCGCAATGGGAGGTATGTCCCCGGCTCTGATTTTAACCTCATCATCGAAACCACTAAAGAAATACCCACCACCGTGGGTGGCCACGACAACCCCATGCTGGAAGTCTACCTCAACAGCGAACGATGTTCCCACATCGATGGCCTCATGAGTTTCCTCAAATACTCTGCCGGGCACGTCCTCATCGGCCATAATGTAGAGTTCGACTACCACATCCTCGACTATAATGTCCGCCGCTATCTGGGCTTCCATTTGAGCCATATTCAGCGTTTCGACACCCTCAAACTCATCCGCTTGGTGCAGCCCCGCCTGCGGGTCTACAAACTGGAACGCCTGCTCGAAACCCTCCACCTTCAGGGCACCAACTCCCACAACGCCATCGACGACGTCATGGCCACACTTTCCCTTCTCAACTATTGTCGTCATCAAGCCGAGGGCTACATCACCCGCCAGCGCGAATTTCTCTCCGACATCGTCTTTCGCAACATCATGCGGCATTTCCGCGAGGTATACCGTGACCGTTACATCGACAGTCTTCAGCTCCTCTACGAACCTCCCGCTCCCGACAAGAAGTACCCTGTGTTGGTGGAAACACTGCAGTCTCTCTACCTCGACCTCACCGCTCACAAGATAGTAGAGCCGGTTGAAAAAATAGATCAAGTTCTCGGATACCTCACCCACGACATCATCGACCCAGTCCTAGCCCCCACCTTGCGTGAACAGCTTGACCGTTATCTGGTTGAAATCAACACCCTCCGCGAGTCCGACCTCTGCGACAGCAAGAACATGCGCCAGTTCATGAAAGAGCGATTTTTCATAGCTACCGCCCACAAAGCCAAAGGCCTTGAGTTTGAGAGCGTCATTGTCTTCAATGCTGTCGAAGGCTCCTACCCCTTTCGCAACAACCTCCAAAGCGGCAATCAGGAGCGCATCCGCGAAGATGCTCGTCGGTTCTATGTGGCCCTCTCCCGCGCCAAGAAGCACCTCTGCATCACCTTCTCCGACACCAACCGGTTCGGCAATCCCGACCGTCCTACCCCTTTCCTCAAATTCATCGCTCCCATGTTCCGTTTTTATGCCTTCAACCCCACCTCTGGGCGTATCGACGAAATCGAAAATCTCTAACCCCGACCATCCCTACAAGCCGCCCTCCGCAGCCATCTCCGCCTCACTTGGTCCGCTTCAAAACGCCTACCTCAGCCATGCTTCTAAACCCCTTTCTTGAGGCTGTTGAAAATTTTTTTCCAAAAAAAAGTGTTTGTTTTAAATAAAGTTGTTATACTTGCACAAAATTTAATACTACATGAACCCACGCAGAACTCATAAAAAGAACTTGATAGTCAGCTACAAAAGCCTATCCGAGGAACTCAAGCAACTATTCCAAGAAACCTATCCCGATGGATATTCCGACTATCTGCAACGTTTTGACAAGCCCAATGGTGACTCTATTTTCGTCGTTCCAATGGAGACGGAAGACACCGTTTATATGATTAAATTCGATGTCAAAATCGATACCACCATCACCGATGCCGACGACGACAAGGATTTCTACGATGAAGAAATCGAGAAGGCCGACAGTACCTTTGTCCCCCTCTCAGAGGCCATCGAGAAGGAGGAGAACGCCCATCCCCACACCGAACGTTCCATTCGCCATGGCGACTATGAGGAGACCGCCGCTGCAAACAAGCGCAAGGGATCGCTGAGTGGACTGGGCAAAGAGCTGGAAGAGGCCTTCAGCAACGACGGTGATGAGTCGGACGATTATGTCGACAAAGAGGAAAGCGGTTCTGATGACCCCGACGACGACTTGGAACCCACCGATGAAGAGCTGATGGATATTGACAGCGACTTCTATCTGCAGAATGCCGAAATTCCTCCCGAGGAACTGGCCCGTATGGAAGCCGAGAAAGCCGCTGCGGTCAAACCCAAGCGTGGCCGTCCCCGCAAGAATGCCTCTGCGGCTCCTGCCGTCCCCGCCACACCCAAGAAAAAAGGCCGTCCCCGTAAGTCTCCTGCTCCAGAAGACTAGGACTTCTTGTAGGATTCCGTCTATAAGAGCAACATCCACTTTTGTGGGAGACCGATCTTAGTCAGCTGCTATCACACACGATCAATAAAAAGAGGAGGCCGAAGCCCCCTCTTTTATTTTCATTATTTTTGTGTGCTGTCTTTAGGGGATAGAACTCCCTATTGCTTGACCACCCGCACACGCCTTTCTCCGCTTTCGGTCTTCAGCCACATAGTATATACACCAGAGGCAAGGGTGGTCAAATCTACCGATTTGCACTCTTGGGCCTCCATCACACGTCGACCGACCATGTCGTAGACCACCACGTTTTGTGCGTACTTACTCAAGAAAATCCAGCCATGCGTGGGACTAGGATATACCCGCACCCCTTCGTACTCGGCATCATCGATGCCCTCGGGGTCTTCTATGATGGTCAACAGCAGGGTTACGGTGCTGTCGCATCCTTTTGTGGTGGAGAGGTGTTGGGTGTAAATACCACTGACGGAGTAGGACTCTTCATTCCATTGATAGGGGCCATCCTCTACGGTGTCGACAATGGTGTCGGAAACACTATAATAAATGGTCAGATGCAGGGTCTCCACCTGGGGGCAGCCATTGTCGGACACGGTAGTGTCTATTACCTCGGCCGAGGCGGTGTAAAGGCTGTCGTGCCAGCTGTATTGGTCGCAGGCTTCCATGGTATATTCCGGCCTCTCTGTGGCCAACACCACATAGCGGTGCAGCGTCAGGGTGTCGTGTGAGGTGTTCAGGGCATAGTAGGTGCCTGGCACCTGTGTGTCTACGGTGTCGCCCAATAAGACATACAAGGCTCCAGCACACACCGTGTCCTCCTCCTGTCGGTAGGGTTGCGATACTTTGGGCAGCACCACTTGGTCTATCCAGGCGCAGTCGTCATAGCGGTTGACGCTGTAGTCTTTGGCGTATGTGAATGTGAAAGTATGGGTGCCCGCAGCGACAGGGAAGCTGGCACGGGTCCAGTCGACTTGGCCGGAGGCCGTAATCATGTCGATGCCATCGATATAAAAATGGAACTTGTCGTAGTTGGTTTCTGACGAAACCTTATAGTAGAACTTGATGCTGTCGGGAATAGAACAGCTGCGGGTGATGCTGATTTCAGAAGTCTGGCTGTGCCCCAAACCGTTATATGATTTCAGGCAGTTACTGCCCATCATGGCCCCGATGTTGACTATCGACCAGGGGTAGGAGGAGCCGTTGTTCCAACCGCTTTCGTGGAACACGTTGCCCTCAAAGGTCTCTGTCGTGCCGGCTCCGACATAAAGCTGTAACGTTACGTCGTCGGGCAGGGTGGGGGAGGCAATATGCAGATTTAGCGGAAGCAAGATGCCTGTGGGCAGTAGGCTGTCAATAGTGAGGGTGTAGCTCTGTAGCACATGGGCACCCACGGGCAAGGAGAAAATGCTGTCCTGCGACGAGGTCAGCGAAGCCAACCAGTTGGATGTGCTGAACACGGTATGGCTGGCGGGCAGCGGGGCATGGCCTTGATTTTCTATGCGTACCTGTAAGGTGGTGCTAGTTCCGGGATAGACACTTTCGGGACTATGGGGAAAAGAGACCTGCAGGTCGGGTGCGTACACCGACATGGCGGAGGGCATCACAATGATGTTGCCGTAACCGTCCCATACCATCTGGGTGGAAAGGGTAAAAGGGGTGAGGTCCTCTGTGGTGGAGGGCACGAAGACCGCCAGCGCGCTGTCAATGGCCAGCGTGTCGGCAGCTGCTATGGTGTCAATCCAGAGGGAGTCCTGCACCAGCGTTATGCCGGGCAAGTTGGTGCTAAAGCGGAGGATGACGTTCGAGGCTGTCTGGTTGCCCACATTGATGAGGGTCAGAGGCATGTAGTTGGTGTCCCCTGCTATGGGGTGGAAAGCCTCGGGTGCTATGGTTGCGGTGACGAAAGGTCCGTTGGGCGGGGCCACCGTCACCTGGCGGAAAGCGGTGCGGTGTTGTTGTGCGGAGGCTGCCAGCTCATAGGTGCCGACAGGCAGGGTGTTGGGCAGCGTGAGGGTGACGGCTCCCGAGGCATCGGCAAACCCCGAGGCTATCAGGGTGTGGGTGGTCGTGTCGGTGAGGGCCACATAGGCGTAGGGTACGGTTTGCACCTGATGCAAAAGGGTGCCCTGTATGATGGTGTTGGAGGCTGTCAGCACCATGGAGTCGGCCTGGGTGAGGTAGGGCATCAACGATGGGTCGCCCATCAGGCTGTATATCTCCCAGTAGTAGAGCTTGCGGCTGCTGGTGGACGACTCCACGGCCATGTTGCCGGCCATCATCAGCGAGCCCTGCGACATGGCCCACTGGCCGTAGGCCTCGCCGTGGGTGTGGCAGAGTTTGTCGTAGCCGCCCAGGTTGGAGGCGTCGTATGCCATCGACATGGTGGGGCCGATGCTGCTGCTGTTGCGCAGCCCCACGGCCCAATAGAAGTCTTCGTACCAATAGGTGCTGTTAGTGCCGCCGATATAGCCCACGGCACCACAATAGTTGCCTCGGCGCAAGAGGGCTTCGCCAAAGCAGGTGCTCACCTCGAATTTGTTGGTCAGGCAGCAGTTGCCTATCATTAGGCCGAATTTCTGCGTGTTGCTCATGTCGCCTATCTGGGTCACCGTCAGCTGCGGGGTGCCCCAGCTGGTGGAACTGCCGTGGGCCGAATAGTTAATCCATCCGGCCCCCTGGTTGTAGTGGCCACGCACGGCAGCGGAACTAGCCGACGAACTCTGACCTACAAACAGGTGTGTCGCATTGGGTACTATGGAGGTGTTGTTCTTGTAGTAGATGACGGTGTCCCAGCCGTTGGCTCCGTTGACGTAGTGTGTGATGGCATAGTCCATGGCGGGGTCGGCATGGGTGTAGCCATAGTCGCCCGAGGTGCCGCCATCCACCCCTGCCACCATCACGGCGCGGTCCAAGAAGGTTGGGTCGGCAAAGGTGTACTGTTCATACATCAGCGTCTTGTCTATCTGGGGAGTCAGCTGTGCTATGTTCTGGGCAGAGAATCGTCCGACATAGCAGTCGGGGATATTGTCGCCCGCTGTCCAGGTGACATAATAGAGGTCGCTGATATGGCTGGAACTGGTGGTTCCTGTGAAGGCAGGTATCTGCGCCACGTCGCCCACCAGCAATAGGTAGGTGGGAGCAGGGTGAGAGACGGAGGCACTGTCATATTGCCTTTGCAGGTAGTTCTGTATGGAGGAGGTGGTAGAACCCACGGCACTCTCGTCGGTGTAAACGATGTCGGTAATGAAACCTTTGCGGCGTTTCCAGTTGACGAAGCCGTCCAGTTGGCCGCGGAAGGAGCTGTGGGCCACAATCAGGTAGCGCACCGGGGCAGTGGTGCTGACGCTCTTGGGGTATAGGTCGTTGAGCGTCAGAGCCCCGCTGTGGAAGAGTGGCGAATGGTAGCGCTGGAAGTGCCTGAGGCTGCCCCGAACGTCGGCATCGGTGTAATGAACTGCTATGGTGGCCTGTCGGCAGACGATTATCTGCCCTTTGACGGGATTGTATCTGATGGGGCTGATCTGCAGACGGGCCAGGTTACGGTCGCGGGCTATGCCTACTTTTTCCACCAAGGCCAGTGGCATTTCGGTGAAAGCATCCAATTGGTAGGCCTTTTCGTTGATGACCAGCCGTGGGGGCGTGGTGTCCGACTTGCTTCGCGAGGGTTGCAGAGGGGCTATGGGGTTCGTTATGCCCAACGAAAACAGGTCTACGGTGTCGTACAGGGCCTCGGTGACCGTCACCTCGCAGTGGCTGTACAGGGGCACTTCAACCAGCTGTGAGAATGTGGGCAGGTTGGGGTCGCCGGCTACCTGCGAGCAGGTCAAACCTTCTACAGAAAGAGCCACGAAAGGCTGCTGGGCCATCTCCAGTGGTTGGAAGCGGACCTCTCCGCAGGTGAACTGCACCCGCAGCATCTCGTAGTTGTCCTCCAGCACCGTACAAATCTGTTGGCCGTGCGCCATCATCGGCAGCATCATGGCCAATAGGATTCCAAAATTCAACCGTTGTCTAAACATAAGTTCAAATTTTATACAGAAGATAGGTGTTTTGTTTCAGATGAATTGCTCACTTGTTTAGGCCCTCACATGAAGGCCTTTCCCCCCTCTCAATGGTTTCCCAATAGTGCCCACTCCAACACTTTACACTTTTGGGGTATTGTGGGTTAGCAAATAGTGTGCATATATGCCGTGTCCCTTGATGCGCTTCCAAGTCAGGGTTGGTAGTCATCTTGTTGTGCGGTGTTGGTGCTGGCTCGTTGGCGAATGGCACCGTACAAGAGTTTTGTGCGGTGCCATGTTTAGCTTTCTCCTTGGGGGTGTTATAGAGGCACACTTATTGGTTGCAGCCAGTAACCAGGCGGAAGGTGTCCTCGGCTATGACGCGTTCCTCGTCGGTGGTGACCACCACCACTTTGACGCGGGAGGTGGGCGTGCTGAGGATGAAGTCCTCACCCATCACGCCATCGTTCTTGCTCATGTCGCACTCGATGCCTAGGAACTCCATGTTCTCCAATATGGGGCGACGCATAAACCAGGCGTTCTCACCGATGCCGCCGGTGAGCAACAGCAGGTCGCAGCCGTTCATGGCGGCCATATAGGCCCCGATGTATTTCTTCACCCGGTAGGCAAAAGCATCGAAGGCATTGGTGGCGCGGATGTCGCCGGCTTGCTTGCCGGCATAGATGTCGCGCATGTCCTGCTTGTCGCCGCTGATGCCCAGCAGGCCGCTCTTCTTGTTCAGGATGGCGTTCATCTCGGCAGGGGAGAGGTTCTCTTTTTCCATCACGTACAGGATGGCACCGGCATCGACATCGCCGCAACGGCTGCCCATGATCAGACCCTCTACGGGAGTCATGCCCAGCGTGGTGTCAACCGACTTGCCGTGGTCCACGGCGCAGATGCTGGCTCCGCTGCCCAGGTGGCAGCTGATGATTTTCAAATCGTTCCAGTCGCGTCCGATCATTTTGGCGGCTTTCTCTGCCACAAAACGGTGGCTGGTGCCGTGGAACCCGTAGCGCCGTATGTCGTATTTCTCGGCCAGTTCATAGGGCAGTCCGTAGATGTAGGCCTTAGGAGGCATGGTGGAGTGGAAGGCGGGGTCGAAGACGGCCACCTGCGGGATGCCGGGCAAGGCCTCTTCCATGGCGCGGATGCCGGAGAGGTTGCCGGGAATGTGCAGAGGGAAGGCGTCCTTGATGCTCTCGATGAGGCCGATGACCTTGTCGGTCACGATGCAGCTCTCTTTGAAGATGCTGCCGCCAAAGACGATGCGGTTGCCTACGGCACTGATTTCTTTCAGCTCCTTGATGACACCGATCTCGGGGTCGGTCAGGGCTTTGAGAACAATCTTGATGCCTGCCGTGTGGTCGGGGATGGGCACCTGCTCGTAGTGTTTCTGTCCGTTGAACTTGTGGGTGAACTCGCCCATGGCCAGGCCGATGCGCTCCAGCACACCTTTGGCCATCACCTCGGCATTATTATCCATGTCCACCAATTGGTATTTGATGGACGAACTACCGCAATTGAGAACTAAAATCTTCATATCGTGTGTCTTTTTATACTTTAATTATTTATCTCATCCGCATTTGCCATAAAGAAACCTCGGAGAATTTAGAATTGAGATTTGAGAATTGAGATTTGAGAATTGAGATTTGAGAATTGAGAATTGAGATTTGAGAATTGAGATTTGAGAATTGAGATTTGAGAATTATGACAAAAAAGACTATCCGCATTTGTTTTATAGAAGCCTCGGGGAGACTTGATATTAATAACACCGTACAAGCGAGGCGCAGTGCGGTGGGTGATAACCAACACCTCGCGTGCGTCTCGGAGAGATGCGACCTTGTCTATATGCCAATTGCGGACAATCATTTATTTTTAAAATGCAAAGATACACAAATTTTTCGAGAAAATGTTTTTTTGCCTAGAAAATTTTATGCTATAAGTATATGTAGACTTATCAATTCGTCTAGTTTGTTACCCTTGGCTACATGAGGGGTAATAATAAATGCGCAGATTTGTGCGTTTCGTCTTCGGGAAAATGGATTAAAAAGATGCCGCTAGGGAAAAAACTTAATGTGATTTCAATTAATTGCCCCAAAGAGGCAAACTCTTAAAGAAACGTTGCGAAAGCCCCCCGCAAAGAAAGCTCGCTTGCTTTGCCGAGACCTTAACAGCCTCGGGGAGGCTGAATCTTAATAACCCCGCACAAGCCGTTAGGCGCAGTGTGGGGAATAGCGTCACAGACCTATACAGCGTCACGAAGTGACGCAACTATAGCGAACATCAGTGCGCCGGCCTGTTGCATTCCTGATTCCACAACAGCCTCAAAGAGGCTGAATCTTAATGATGTTGCGATAGTTGAGCGCAAAGAAAGCCTGCT